>Ga0210400_10001096_pt1 | contig 27632 bp, 18 predicted proteins | sample IncBWH26MmetaG_FD_155456 | JGI IMG/M metagenome (GOLD analysis project Ga0210400, IMG submission 155456) | Forest soil microbial communities from Barre Woods Harvard Forest LTER site, Petersham, Massachusetts, United States - Inc-BW-H-26-M | ecosystem: Environmental > Terrestrial > Soil >... | reverse complement strand
GAAGTCATCGGTTGTTTCCGAGTCCCCGTATTCGTGGCATTGAAATTTACATGAAACGACGAGCGAATCAGTGATTGAAGAATCGTTCAGTTCGCCGATCCTCCCGCACTGACCGGCGCAATATCTGACTTCATCCCGAGCGCTCTTAAATATCCCTCATTCACGCGGCACTTTTGCAGGCGGACACTCTCCAGCAACGCGGCGAAAGCACCCGTGATCGTCTCCTGTTCAGGGCGGGCCTTCAGCCGTTCTTCCGCGTGCCCGGTGCCTGGCGGCAGCTTCGCGAACTCCACAATCTTTTCCCAGTCACCAGGCGGGATAATGCTGACAACAGACGACGGCTTTCCCATCTTCTTATACGGCCAGAAAGCCCATCCGATGTTGTTTTTTTCAAGCGCTTTCACGAATTGCGCGATCCACTCATCGGTATTCTCCCCGGACTCGCCCATCCAGATCGGCACATCATAACGTTCACGAAAATCAATGTATTGCCGTAGCACGCTTTCATCGGGTGCCGTCCAATATTTGTGGAACGTGTATGCGACGTTCGCGTCGAAAGGTTTGCCAAAGACCGAAAAGTTGCTGTTCCACTGCGCGCCCCCGAGAAAGAGAATATGGTGGGCATCAACCTTTCGTATCTCGCTCGACAACTTCTTGTAGACCGGTTCTAACGAAGAATTCAAAGGTGCTAGCTTGGGAAAATGCGGGATCGGCTCATTCAGCAGGTCATAACCGAGCACGGCCGGCTCGTCGCGATAGTGCGTCGCTAGCCGCCTCCAGATGGCGATCAGGTGTTCTTGCTCTTGTGGACTCTGGTATAGCCAGGGATATCCAGCACTGTCATCGATGTTGGTGCCCGTCTGTCCGCCCGGTGCGGCATGCAGGTCAAGGATCACATATAAACCTTCGGCGCGGCTCCAGAGGATCAACCGGTCCAGCAGCTTGAAACCCTCCGCGTCGTCGCTCTCAAAAAGGCTGTAATGCAGAGGAACTCGAACGGCGTTGAAGCCGGCCCGATGCAGGAGCGCGATGTCCTCCCGCGCGACGTAGTTCTCGCGGTACTTCTGCCAGAATGTGGCCGACCCTTCAGGTCCAAGCAACTCCAACACCAACGCGCGGATCTCACTCGGAGATTGCGGACCGCCTTCGAACAGCCACATATATCCTTCGGGCACCAGCCAATTACCCAGATTGGTTGCGCGAAGAAGGAGCGGTTTACCTGCGGCGTCGACGATCTGTTTGTGGTCGGTGTGTACGAACTGCGCGCTCCCCTGGGAAATCAATGCCAGGAGAAGAAGCGGCAACCCTAGAAGTCTGAACTGGAACATGATTCTCTCCCGCTGAAAGCCTACACCACGACCACGACATCTTTCTGGCGTCAATCGCCCGCTGCCATGATCTATATCTAGCTGCGTCGGTATCTGCAACCGTAGTTCCTGATCCTCCGGTTGCTAGACGCGACGGGGCCATCCGGGAGTGGGTCGCGGAAATAGAGCGCAGTCCAAATATCGCCAAAGGTGAGGCAGCAGCGCGGTGACTGAGCTGCAAATTGCGGAATTATTCAGAGGCTTCCAGAGCGAAATTGCTCCACAAGACGATCGCTGGAGCGGAGCGCGAAGGCAAGAATCGAGAGCGTGGTTGTTTTGTCGGTACAGTTCAGGAAAACGCTGGCGTCGCAGACGTACAAGTTAGCAAGATCGTGCGTCTGGCCAAAGCGATTGGTGACAAACTTCGTAGCGTCATTGCCCATGCGGCACGTACCGGTTTCGTGCAAGCTGTAACCAGGCATTTCGGGTTCATCGGCAGCGTATTCCAAAACTCCACCGGCAGCATGCAACACGTCGGCGCTGATCTGTTTCGCATGCTGAAACATCTGCAACTCGTTATTTCCCCATTGGAAGTGAATACGGGCCTTTGGAATTCCAAACGAATCTTTCGCTCCCGGGTCGATATCCACAAAGTTTTTGTCGGAGGGCAAAGTCGGGGCCTGCACGGTCAAACTGACTGGCGTCGGATACCGGCGCTTGATTTCCCGCTTGAAAGACGATCCGAAACCTTCGATTTGATCGTGGTAAGACGGGAACTCGGAACAACCCCCTTCTGGATAGACGGAATAGCCACGGATAAATCTTTCTTCGTGCGCCTGTTTTAGGTTCTGCCAGCGAGGCATCCATGCAATCGAATTAGCGCTAACATTGTCTGGGAAGCTGGGCTGCCCCAAAAGCTGCGGCAGGTAGCCACGCGCCGTGGTCGCATACAGGTGGTCACACAGGTTGCGCCCTAGTTGGCCGCTGGAATTGGCAATACCTGTTGGCCAGCGCCGTGATTTTGAATTCAACATGATCCGGGCGCTTTCGATACATGATGCCGCCACCACTACGGCGCGTCCTTGGACCTCATATTCCTGCCGCGATTCGCGATCGATGTAGGCCACCCCCGAGGCTCGGCCGTTGGCATCAACCAAGATGTTCTTTACCACGGCATTCGTTCGCAGTTCCAGGTTCCCGCTAGCTTCAGCTACTGGAAGCAAAAACCATGGCGAGGAGAAGAAGGCACCAACTTCACAGCCAAACGTACAGTCTCCACAATAATGGCACGCGGGATGCTCCTCATGCGCTTCGGTGAGCTGCGCGATTCGATCCGGTAAATAGGGCACACCAACTTTTTCACAACCCTTCTGAAGAATCCTGTCGAAACAACGGAAATTAAACGGTGGCAGGTAAATTCCGTCGGGATTGCTGGGACGGCTCTGCACCGTGCTGGCCACGCCGATCATTTTTTCCACCCGAGTGTAGTAAGGCGCCATCTCCTCATAAGTGACCGGCCAGTCTGCGTCATATCCGTCTAGCGAGGCAGCCTTGAAGTCGATATCACCGAAGCGCGCAGAACTACGGCCCCAAAAATTGGTCTTTCCTCCTACCGCGGAGCAACGAGGCCACATCCACTTCGTGCCCGGCGCGGTGGTATATGCGATGTCATGTTCCCAGGCGCCTGGGTTGTACTCCGAGTCGAGGAAGCCGGGCGTGTCCTTCATGCGTGTCTTGGGGTCGCCGAAGCCTCGATACTTCATTTCCCAAGACATGCGGTGGTTTCGAAAATCTTTTTCCGGATCAAGCCGTCGCCCGGAATTCAGCGCACAGACTTTCAGACCGGCCTCGCAGAGGGTCTTGATCGCCATGCCGCCACCGGCGCCGGTTCCGATCACAATCACGCCGTAAGTCTGTTTGGGCATAAGCTTCTTATGATTTCGAAGGCGCAGTATCAAGATGACGATGTTCGGGATCATCCTTGTGGGGGCAAGCGGGAGACTCAGCGTAGAACTTCAGGCCGGGGAAATCCAACTCCTTCAAGCCAATTTCACTGGTGTAAAAACCCATCACGGTGTATTCGCGTATTAGACCGAAGAAGTTGCGGCCACGTTCTTCACCCGGGCGGAATTTCTTCTTGTAAGCAAACGATTCAAGCAGAGTGACCTGCTGCTCCGGATTGAGGCTCATGAATGCCTTGCCCGAATTGTTTTGGCTGTGCGAGTTCAGCCAACTCAGACCGGTGCGGAAGCCCTGTTGCAGATTAGGATCGCGCGAAACCATTAAGTCGATGAACTCCGAGGCTCCCGCTTCGCGCGCGCCGGGGGTGTCGTCAGTGGGAATAATAATATCGGTGAGGCGTTCGATCATCGCATATTCAGGAGCAGTAAAGAACAGTGGCTGATACACTGCCGGCTTGATTTGAGCCAGCGTGTTGTTGATGTGTCCGCAGGCAAAGCTCCACCTACTAAAGCCAGGGAAGGTCGCAGCGCCCGCCGCCAGCGTAAGGATACGCAGGATTTCACGACGTTCTATGCTTTGGCCAGCCATCTTTGTCCTTCAGGTCTTTGTTTCTTGCATTTCTTCGCTTATCTGCGATGCACAGTCTGCCTAGGAATATCGCTTTTCAAACGGTACTCCCTCAAACGACAGCCTCAGAGGAAGCTTTCTTGAAGCTGATGGTGGCATTACTGATCAATGGTTTTGCCCAGAAGCCGACGCTGAGAACAAAGCCAAATGTGACGTAAAGAAAAGCGCAGCCGGAGCGCAGCCCAAGATGGTCGCCGATGCTCCCGATAATTACTGGAACGACGGCCCCGCCCAGGACTGCGGTGCTCAAAATCCCGGAGAAAGAACCGTGGTGCTCCGCGATCGAGTTGAGTGCGAGCGAAATGACAATCGGCCACATCACCGAAGTGAACAGGCCAACGGTTGGGAAGGCAATCACCGATACATTCGCCGGTCCCAACAGAGCCCCTGAGAGGCAGCACAGCGCGCCGACGCCCGCGCCAATTAACACCTTGCGGCTGTCAAATAGTTTCAGGAGCAACATGCCGATGGAGCACCCGGCAGTTAGCAGCCCCCAAAACCAGGAAACAGCAGTTGCGCCCGTGGTGTGAGGATCGAAACCATGGTACTGGTAAAGAAATTTTGAGATCCAGTCCGCCGTACCTTGCTCGCAGCCAACGTAAGCGAACATGGCGATAAAGTACATCCAGACCACTCTCTGGCGCGCCAGGCTGCGATACGTCGCCCACGATCCAGCGCTTTCTTCGTCTGTGTACTGAACGCTCGGGAACCTCGAAAAAAATAAAACTGCCACCATCAGCAAGGTGGAAGCCGTGAAAATCCAATACATCGAAGCCCACGGCAGGCCAGCCGGGGTTAGCCTTCCTAGAACCCGAAGAAAAGCATTTTGCCCGGACGAAACACCATTCAAGTTGAGTACGAGATAGGAATAAATTCGCGGACTAATGAAGGACGCGCCGCCGAAAACCAATTGCGCGAGGGTTGAATTAAAAGCATAGTGCTCTTCACCGCCCGCCACGCGCAGCAAAGGATTAACCGCTACTTGCAGCGTGGCCATCCCGGCCCCCATCACGAACAATGAAACAATGGCAACGCGATATTGCGGAAACAGCGCGAAGCTCAGCGATCCCAGCGCGCCCACCAGAAACGCCAGAATCATTACCGGTTTTTCGGTAAATCGTTCCACCAGAAAACCTGCGGGAATCGACATCACCCCATATGCAATGAAGAAAGCGAAGGCGAGAAATCCCGCGGCGGTCAGGCTTACGTGAAAGCTGCTGATGATGTCCGGCACAATCGGCCCAAGAATGTTGGTCAACAAGGACATCACGAAGAACGTGAGGAAAACCAGACTGACCAAGTAGCGATTTCTTGCCATTAGTGTCCCTTTAAATGCCTTTGCCGGGGTCTGCCCGCGGTGGGGTGGTCAGGAAGCAAGTGGAACTCCATGCCGGATGCCGTCATGCCAGACCCTTGCGGCGCCGATGAGATTGCTATCTTCTCCGAGCGAAGCCAGGGCGAGCTCGATCTTCTCGAATGGGACAAAACGGCAACCGCGGCCAATCAACTTGCGAATGCCGTCGAGAAACAGGGGCGCGCTCTTCATCAAGCTGCCACTTAGGACAATCACGTCAGGTGTGAACAGATTGATGAGGTTGGCCAGACCAAGCCCGAGGTAGTATGCCTCCCGCTCCACCGCCTGGTGAGCCAGAGCATCGTCCTGCCGCGCGAGCTGGCAGATGCGCTTGGCGGTGAGATGTTCGCGATGCGGATAATCGGCCGGCGCATTCGCAGCAAGCCATGCCACCATCGCTGGTCCCGCAGCCAGCGATTCCCAGCAGCCCCGGAAACCGCAAGAACAAAGCGGCCCAGCGGGATCGATGACCTGGTGGCCAAGTTCGGGATGAGCTCCATCCACACCGCGATAAAGGCGCCCGTCGAAGACAATTCCTCCACCAATCCCGGTTCCCAAAGTCACATAGATGAGCCGCGACTTGTTGTTTCCGGCGCCCCAACCTGCCTCGGCGAGAGCGGCGGCATCGGCGTCGTTTTCCAGAGCTACCTGCACATGGAATATGCGCGCCAAGTCTTGCACCGGATTCTGCCCGCGCCATCCGGGAAGAAAGTCAACTTCGCCAAACTTTCCGGTGAATGGGTCAACCGGACCCGTGGATCCAATCCCTATGCCGGTGATTTCAACATCGGCGATTTGTGCCGTCTCTCGCAGCAGTCCGACGATCGTGGCCAAGCCGTTCGCGTAGCAGCCGGCGTCGGTGGACGACTCCTTGCGGGACAATACTTGTCCGCTCTCTGTCACCATGCCAACCGCTATCTTTGTTCCGCCGATGTCAACCGCGCCGATCATGAGATATCTCAAAACCGCGATTACCTTTCCACTTTTGGCACTCCCACTTTCTCGTGCGACAGACCCCATTCGTCTTCGACGATGTAAGAACAGAGACGAAAAGAATCACAGTCCACGTCTGAAAGCCGCGCCAGTCGCTCGGCCGCCAGCTGAGCCGGGATGACATCGATCAGAAATTGCCACTCGGGTGGAACTCCAGGCAGTCGGAAGACGAGTTCTCCAGCGTCGTCCGGAAGGTCCTGGCCGATGAGCATGACAGAAGCGCCCAACCGCGTCAGGTCTCGCGCCACCGCCAGATCCTGACCGCGCATGTTCCGCCCATCGATCCAAATGCCGAAACGTACACCCGTAGCAACCATCTCTTGGGGGCCATGGCGGAAGCCGCCCGTCCCCATCGCCGTGGCCGGAGATTTGACGCCTTCCTCCCACAGAAGTCTGGCCTCATGGCAGCTTCCCAGGCTCGAACCGCGCGCCAGAAAGTAACATGCGCTACCCGGCAAAAACCAAGCCGAGTCCTCAATCTGATGCTGCCAACTCGCGAAGGATCGAGCCGTCTCGGCGACCACGCGTGACAGTGAGGTTGCGAGCGCATCATCAAAAAAACCAACTGTGACGCTGGCTAGAGCACCGGCGGCTGCCGCTAGCGTGGAATAGGTGTTGACCGAGATGCCATGATCAAGCTTGGCTGCAACCACTATCGGGACTTGCGCTTCCTGGGCGAGCGGGCCGTCCTCCGAATTCGTTACACCAATCACAACGGCGCCGCCTTTACGGGCTTTGGCCAGCAGATGCACGATCTCAACGCTGCGGCCGGTACGAGAGATGGCGATGATCACAGCGTCGGATGGAATCGTGGCAAACTGCAAGAGTTCGGAGGCGTCCTGTACATACACCGGACGGCCTCCCATCGAGAACAAGGGCCCTGCCGTCAACGCGGCGTGCCAACTACTCCCGATTCCGGTCAGATAGACATGGCGCGCCCTCCGAATCGCAGCCGCTGCCTCTGCCAGTCGAAGGCGCCCGGTTCCACATAGATAGTCAATCGTCCTCTGAAGTTCGAGAGGCTGGCGGAGGATATCTTGCAGGAAGTGGGTCATGCGTCAGGCTCATTTCGCTCAAAGAAACCGGCTTCTGCAACCGCTTTCATGGTTCTCCTTTTTAACACGCCTCGCTCACTTGTCAAGCTTTTTGCCACCGCCACGGCACTGGCGCGCGGTATTTCACCCATGACATTCGCCGTTAAAGCATGATAGGTTCAACCGCAGGATGACAGCCGGTTTCGGACAGGAACGTCGCGGTACACCCGAATCGTCCGCATGCCTCACCATCTTCCCCGCATTCAGGAATTCTGTTTCCGCCGAAAGGAGAGTTGATGAGCCACACCATGCGGGAGGTGGCTAAGCAAGCTGGCGTCTCGCCTGCCACGGTGTCCCGCGTGCTCAACAAGACCCAGTACATTTCTCCCGAGACCGAACAGCGGGTTCTCGAGGTGGTGCGCCAGCTCAACTACCACAAGAACGTGCATGCCAGGCGGCTGGCCACCGGCCAGAGCGATCTGTTCGGACTGGTGATTTCGGAAATAGCCAATCCATATTTTCCCGAGATCATCCGTGGCTTCCAGGCCTCCGCGTGGGACCGGGGATTCGATGTTCTGCTATTTAATACCGAATATCAACAAGTTCGCACCGAATCGGTCATCCGGAAACTGATCGAAAGCGACGTCCGCGGAGTTGCAATCATGACTTCGTCTTTGGACAAGAGGGCAACCACGGGACTGACCGCCGCTGGAGTTGGCGTGGTGTTCTGCAACCTCGGCCCCCCGGAACGTCTGATCAGCAACATATCGATCGACTACCAAAGTGGAATCTCACAGGCCATTGAACACGTGGTTAAACTTGGTCATCGCCGGGCGGCCGTCATCGCCGGACCGGGTAACAATCGCACCGCAATCACTATCAAGCAAGCGCTCGTCACGGGATTGAATGAACGAAAGATGAATCCGTTCCCGGTCATCGAGAGCAACTATCGCGTCGACTCCGGAGCATCGGCCGTGCGCGCCATTCTTGCCCAGCCAGAGATTCCCACCGTGATTTTTTGCGGAAGCGACCTGATCGCCATGGGAGCGATGAAGACCCTCGAAGAAGAAGGTGTCCAGGTCCCCGAAGATGTATCCGTGGTGGGTATCGACGATATTTCTTTCGCTTTCCTGGCGCGTCCCCCGCTGACCACCATCAGCGTTCCCCGAGAACATCTCGGAGTAATTGCATTTGAGGCGCTGGAGAAGGTACTGAAACTGAAACAGCGAAAGGGCGCCGACTATTATCTGGGAACGGAGTTAGTCGTGCGCAAGTCTACCGCAGCTGTCCGGCGGCGGAGTCCTCGCATCATAGCCCGGAATGCGTCTAAAATGAATCGCAGATAAGTCGAGTATTGTTCTTCCCCAATCTCAGTAAACGGACGCCCTGGCGTGGTTTTCAGTTGCCAGCTGGGGTGTTGTATCCGCCGGCAGTTACCCAACGCTCGGTTGAACAAAGGAGGACATGGCGGGGCCGTCACTCCCGTTGGACCGGCGTGCTAACTCTGTGAGAGGATTCTCACGATACTGTGCTTTCGGCTCGCATTTCAATGCCAACCTTTATTTCCCGTCAATCAGGTCGTCATGTCCAATGGGAAGCGGCGGGTAGAGCAATTCTTCTCGTGTCGTTGACAGCCCTCCTGAGTCTTGCCCGAGCACAAAATCCGGAGCGCGGAGACGCTAAGGAGCAACAAGGCGGGATGAGTGCTGGCGTTGCTCATGCACCGGTGAAAGACGCCTTGTCTCGCCCCATTACGGCTGGGGGTTTCGTCGATGGTGCGCCCGTGGTCTTTGCCGACATCACTCATGCGGCCGGTCTGGACAGATTCCACCACAGGTCGGGGACTCCCGAGAAGAGCACAATTCTGGAAACGCCTGGTTCAGGGGTGGCGCTCATCGACTACGACAACGATGGCTGGCTCGACATCTATTTGCTGAACGGGTCAACGTTTCCCGCACTAAAAGGCAAGGAGGTTCCGCCGCGGGCAATGCTCCTGCACAATAATCACGACGGAACGTTCACCGACGTCACTGAAAAAGCGGGCGTGGCCAATGAGCGTTGGGGCTTTGGCGTTGCGGTCGGAGATTACGACCGGGATGGCTGGCCGGACATTTACGTCTCCAACTTCGGTAAGAACCGCCTGTACCATAACAACCACGATGGCACATTTACGGACGCCGCAGAGAAGGCGGGAGTCACCCTGGGAGGTTGGTCGACCGGTGCGACTTGGGGTGACTACGACCGCGATGGTTTTCTCGATTTGTTCGTTCCGGGCTATGTCAAGTTTGACCCTGATAACCCGCCCTTAGCTGGCAAAGGCAGTCTTCCACCAGGCTTTTGCCAGTTTCGCGGTATCGATGTGATGTGCGGTCCCCGAGGCTTGCCCGGGGAGAGCGACCACCTCTTCCACAATAATGGCGACGGCACGTTTACAGATGTGAGCGTCAAGGCCGGAGTGTCCGATCCACGAGGTTATTACGGGCTCGCCTCAGTGTTTGTGGATGTCGATGACGATGGTTGGCTCGATCTTCTCGTGGCCAACGATTCCGTACCAAAGTACCTTTACCGGAACAAACACGACGGCACATTCGAAGACGTCAGCTATCTCTCTGGATTTGCTCTAAATGATGAGGGGCGCGAGCAGGCTGCCATGGGGATCGCGGTAGGCGATTACAATCGCGACGGCCGGGTCGATTTTCACATTACTAATTTCTCCGACGACTACAACACTCTCTACCACAATGACGGAGATGCCAGCTTCTCGGACGTCAGTTTTGCGGCCGGTATTGGCAACGTGACCATTCCCTTCTTGGGTTGGGGAACCGGGTTTATCGACTTTGATAACGACGGCTTGCTCGATATTTTTGTTGCCAACGGACACGTTTATCCTGGCGTCGACAAGCAGGATTGGGGCACGACATTTGCCCAACGTCCACTCCTATTCCGCAACCTGAACGGGACAAAATTTGAGGAGGTGCCCCCGGCGACCGGCAGCGGGCTGGCGGCAGTTGTTTCCGCGCGGGGCGCGGCGTTCGGGGATTTGTTCAACGACGGTCGCATCGACGTGGTGCTCAACGTCATCGACTCGACGCCTGTGCTCCTGCGCAACGTCGTCAACAACTCGAACCACTGGCTTGGGATTCGCCTGGTTGGGGGCCCAAAAAGCCCGCGCGATGCAATCGGTGCTAAGGTGTTCGTCACGACAGGAACGATCCGCCAGCGCAGCGACGTTTTCAGCGGCGGCAGTTACGCCTCCAGTTCCGATCCGCGCCTACACTTCGGCTTGGGTTCAGCAACCAAAGTGGACAAGGTGGAAATCCAGTGGCCGAGCGGAACAAAAGAAGACATTCGAATCCCATTTGTGGACCGGATTTTCACCGTAGTCGAAGGCAAAGGAATCGTTGCACCGTGAGGGTGAATCGGCCAGTCGATAGCGATCCGCGTTCCTACAACATTTGTCTCCTCGGCGCCGTTTACTGTCTGAAGCTGGTCGGACACAGCAGCAACCGCGACGCGATCGGAGCTGGGGTCGAGATTGTGACGGCCGCAGGCTCGCAGTTCGCCACAGTTTCGACCGCGAGCAGCTATCTTTCGGCCAGCGACAAGCGCGTACACTTCGGGCTGGGGACCGCCAATACTGCTCTAAGAATCGAAATCCGCTGGCCAAGCGGAATCCGGCAAACAATCAAGAACCTTGCAGCGGACCAGGTTCTTCAGATCGACGAGCCTCCCATGCAGGAACCATCGCCGAAGCCATGAACGACCGCCGGGCAATCCCGTGCTTTATTTGGGTTTTGGGCGCTCTCTGCGTAATTTCGCCGCCGCAGAGTCGAGCGCAGACTGAAGGAGACTTCGCTCGGGGCGTCGCCGAATTTCGTGCCGGGAACTACTCATCAGCGGCTGAGTTGCTGTCACGGGCCGAGACCGCATCTCCAGGCACAACCGATGCCCTGCTTTTCGAAGCCAAAGCGCTCGTTCATCTCTCGAACTTCCCCGCTGGTGAACAGGCGCTTCGGCGGTACGTGGCATCTCATCCGGCCTCTGCCGAGGGACTGTACTTGCTGGGTTTCGTCCTCCACCGCGAAACCCGGCCCTCGGAGTCGTTGGCTGCATATACGCGCGCTGCCTCAATTGCTCCACCCACCGGAGATGATCTGAAGATCGTCGGTCTTGATTATGTCTTGCTCGGCGACTATGCAGATGCCATCAAATGGCTGCAAAGCGCGGTCGAGCGCGATCCCCATAATAAAGATGCGTGGTATTACCTTGGCAGAGCGTTTTACACAAGGGCACGGCGGGTCGAAGCGCGGCAAGCCTTTCTGAAGGTGCTGAATCTCGATCCGCAGGACTCCAGAGCCGAAAATAACCTTGGTCTGATCTACGAAACCGACGGCGAACCCGCGGCCGCAATGGAAGCGTACCGCAAGGCAATTGCCTGGCAGGAGCGGAGCCACCATCCAAGCGAGCAGCCCTATGTAAATCTAGGCAACCTTCTTATGGAGCAAGGCGAGCCCAGGCAGGCCTTGGAGTCGCTCGAACGAGCAGTCACGTTGGCCCCGAACAATGCTTTCTGCCACATGATCCTGGGCGTCGCTTACCGCCAAAATGGAAAGCTGGACCGAGCCCAGCGCGAATTGGAAACAGCGACAAAACTGGAGCCCGACAATCCCACCGCGCACTATCAATTGGGCAGAGTCTACAAAGATCAGCATGCCCTCGACCGCGCCCAAGCTGAATTTGGCAAGACCGCAGAACTGAAAACCCGGTTGGCCGGTTCGCAGCCGAAGCCGCCTAAAAAATGAAAGAACGAAAGAACGATCTATCGCAGGCATTCTACTGCGGATTCTCAGGAACTGGCGCCGCCTCTGGCGCGTCCGGATGCGCCTTGCGATAGTTTTCCAGCGACTGTTGCGAGCGCTTCGCCCCTTCATCTTTCAGCTTCTGAAAAGTTTCCATAGCGTTGCGAGCTTCGTCCATGCGGTGCAGCCGGCGGTAGACTGTTCCTAGTTGATACCAAGCCTGCTCCACGACTTCCGGATCGGTATCCGTAGTCGCCGCCCGCTGCAGGTGCTCCGCCGCCGCGGCATCCTCGCCCAGCAGCATCTGTGCCCGCCCCAGGTTGTAGTCAGCATGGATGAGTCCGGGCTTTTCGCGCAGTGCGGCTTCGATTAGTTCTTTTCCCTTGGCGCCGTCGCCTTGCTCCAACGCGATCGCGCCCAGCTTGTACTTGGCCAACACGTTGTTGGGATCAATTTCGAGCTCGCGCCGAAACGCCTGCTCGGCCTCCGGGATCTTGTTCGCATTGCGATATTCTGAGCCGATTTCCTCGTGGAGTCCGGGTTGGGTGGGGGCGAGTTTGATCGCCATTTCGTATTCCGCGATCGCTTCCACATGCCGATCCGCCTCGGCATTGGCCTGGGCCAGTACCCGATGCACGCGCCAGGAGTCGGGATCGACCTGGAACATGTGCGCATAACTGTTCTTCGAAACCAGCAAGTGTGCGCGTCCGCGGTGGTAAAGTATGTCCCCATCGTCCGGCTTGAGCTTGGCGGCCTTGTCGAGGGCTTCGGCTGCGTCCTCAGGCTTGTCTTGCGCCAGACACACTACTCCCAACCACATCCACGCGGAAGCATCCTTGGGATAGCCGGCAGTCTCCTTCGCCACCGCGGTATGAGCTTTCTCCAGATGATTGAGTCGGAACTCCGTGATTCCGAGGAACAGGTTCGCACCATGGAGATGGGGTTTCAGAGCTAGCGCTTTCTGGAAACTGGCAATCGCTTCGTCGAAACGGCCTCGCTCTTCATTGACCAACCCGAGATTAAAATGGCCTTCGGCGAAGCCCGGCGTCTGTCGCACAACCGCTTCAAACCCCGTCGCTGCCGTATCCAGGTCGCCCGCACGCATAGCCTCGCTCGCCTGCTCAAACTGGGTTGGGGAGGGATCAGCCTGAGCCCAGACAAGGGCGTTCGCGGCAACAAGAACACAATAGAGTAGCGGAGATATCAAAAGAAAGAGCGAATGTCCGGGTGTTGCTTTGCGTTCTCTACGATAATGCGGCATCTTGATCACGCAACAATTGTAAATCTGCGCCAGCGCACAAATGAGAAAAGGCTGGACGATAAGTCCAGCCTCTGGGTGCGTCGAATACGGTGAGGCGCCTCAGAATTCGTAACGGATGCTCGCCTGAAGAATCCGATTCCACTTCGCATCTTGCAATGTTCCGTGTCCGCTTCCCCCGGGAACACCGAAAAACTGATCGCCCGGCCACCCATCAATGGCCCCGAAGGTGTGTCGATTGAATAAGTTCTGAACATCAAGCTTGAAGACGATCGCTTGACCTTCATGTACTGTAGTGCGTTTGATGAGAGAGACGTTCTCACTCTTGAAACCGGGGTTTCGCCACCAAGATACAGCGGTGGGAAGATTTCCGAATACATAACCTCCGCCCGCAGCCAGAGAAGCAGCACTTGGGTCCATAAACGCTGAACAGTTGACCGGATTTGTGGCCGGGTTGTTCGGGTGGAAAATCCCGTTGCTCGCGGAGCAGCCACTGTTCCAAGTGCTGTCTAATGCGGGGGTCCAATGTACGGGATTCGACGGGAACACTGACTGCCCTGGAATCAGGCTCAACCGGTAATTCCCAGTGCTATATGGATTCGCGGTGGCAAACTCATTGATTATCACTGGAGAGCCGGCCTGGTAGCGTTGAATAGCGTTGATTTGCCATCCTCCAGCCACTTTACTAGCGACTCCGTGGTTCAGATACTTCTTCCCGGGTCCCATGGGAAGTTCGTAGAGATAACTAATAACGAAGGTGTGAGGAATATCCTGATAACTGACAGCTTTTTCGCCTTTTAAGTTGTACGGGTTCTGTGCTCCAAACACGTTCGAGTTGAACCCCGTTAAGGTCGAAAACGCTGAATCGGCGTCGGTAAGTGTCTTAGAGAAAGTGTAAGACGCCAGTAGATTCAACCCATTTCGGAAGCGACGCTCCAGCACGGCCTGCAAGGCGTGATAGGTGGATTGACCCTTGTTTTCGAGACAGCAATTGGTTGTGATGTTGCCGTATTGTGGAAATGGCCTGACTAGTTGACCGATGGTAGCGTTGCTACCCCAGCCTGGAACAAACCACGAGGGTACAGTCTTCCCCAAGCTCGCGAGGATCGGAGCGGCAGCCGGGTCCGTGACCAGCAGATTGAGGTTTGCACCCAAACTGTTGTACTGAGGGTTGGGAGTATTAGTTTGAGCTAGATTTGAGAGCAATCGGGTCGCATGTTGGCCGACATATCCGATGCTCATGATCAAGTCCGGAGCAATCTGGTGCTGCACCTGGAAAGTCCAGTTCTGTACCATGCCAGAGCGTCCATTACTGGGGGCTGCATAACTGACCGTATTGAAAGTGAACGTGTCGAGTGTCGGATCCTTGGCATTGCTCGGCGGTGTGAAGGGAGGGAAGCCAGCATCGAGAGACTGGACCGGTGTAAAGTTGTCGGGATTCTGGAAATTGGGATTGGCTGTGGTGCCGCTGCTCAGGTTGCCGCCGAAATCGGAGTAAGTGAGCGGAGCGTAATAGATGCTATACGCACCGCGGAACACTGTGTTCGGGACCCGATCCGGTGAGAAGGCAAATCCAATTCGTGGTCCAAAAGCCTTGTAGTATGTTTTGGCGCCTGTCGCGCTCTTTCCGTAAATGAACGCTCCAGGTTGTCCCGGCGTTAGGGAATTCGTGGCCGTCGGCGAAAAAACTGACTGGGCCCCCGTCGCTTCGTGCCTGGGTGTGTCGATGTCCCATCGCAAACCTAGATTCAGGGTGAGGTTATGCCTGGCTTTGATGTCGTCTTGGACAAAAGCCGCATAGTAATTTTGCGCCCAGCGAGAAAAATGCGACGATACTGTCAGAGACTCCTGGTCAGGCGCACCGACCAGAAAACTGGCGATAGGGTCCCCCGTATTGCCAGCATTGGGCTGCTGGTTCACAGGAGCAAAAGCGGTTTCGCGGCCGTTGAAAACGTAGGCGGGCGATTGCTGTCCAGTATTCTCGAGAGAATATTGATACGAGCGCCAATCAAAACCGAACTTGAACGAGTGCCGTCCGTGGGTCCAAGAAAGACTGTCCGCCACGACGAGGCCACTGGGAATCTGCAGGTTGAATTGACTGTCACCGTATTGGCTGTAGCCGATCCCGTATTGACCACCGTCAAACCGAAGCTGTGGGAATGTGGGCCCGCTGGCCCCCGAAATGCCGAGGGTCTTCTCCCAATCTGACCCGTTAACACTTGGCGCCACGGCGGCTGTCCAGACACGATTGAATCCAACGGTGAAGTGATTCAGGATCGTCGGGGTGGCAAGATAGTCCCAGCCGAAACGAAGATAGTGCGTGAAATAGTGATTGAAATATTCGCCCCCAGGCGTAATTGGGGCTGGAAGGTCAAAGCTGCTGCTATTCAGGATATTCTGCTCACGACTGTGATACGAGAAGAACAACTTGTTCTTGTTCGTAAGGTTCTCGTCAATTCGAAAGCTGGTTTGGGTAACTACGTTAGGAGTTGTACCGGCCGGATTAAGGTAATTCTGACTGAGGCCTGGAACACCATTGAGGGTAGTGCCCGGTAGATTTGTAGCCGGCACATAACTCAATACCTTCTGGGCAACGGCGCTCAGATTCGTAATCTTGTTTCCGGGGAAAGGTAACCTGCAAGTTTGCCCGCCCACGACTTGGGTCGTCGAAGGATCGAAGATTTGCCCCTGTAGGACCGGCTGCCCATCGCAGGGGTTAGTGCCCTCAACCGTGGTTCCAAGAAGAGCGGAGAAATCCCCGCCTCGCTCGGCGGCGGTGGGCAAGGTTTGAACACTGTTCGCAAGGCCGACCTTGTTGCGGTACTGCTCCCATCCGAAAAAGAAGAAGGTCTTATTGCGTCCATCGTACAGGTGTGGAATCTGTACCGGTCCGCCGAGCGCGCCGCCAAAATCGTTCTGGCGGTCGCGGGGTATTCTCTGTACTGGTTGACAACACGTCCATGGTTTGGAGTTCATGGCTTCGTTGTGGAACAACTCAAAGATGTTGCCATGATAAGAATTAGTGCCAGACTTGGTTGTGAAACTCTCAACGCCTCCCGATGTGTGACCAAACTCGGCCGATGGAGTTGAAGTCGTGACCTTAAACTCAGTGAGCACCTCCACCGACGGAGCCGTCTGATCAAAAGCTATGCCTGAGTCGGAACGCCACGTACTCGCGCCATCCAGCAGGACTTCGGAGCCAAAGTTCTGCCCCCCTGAAATCTTCGTCTCGAAAGTCCCGGCGGATGGGTGGTCACCCGTGCCCTGACCGGTGACACCCGGAGTCAGAAAGATAAACACCTCCGGAGAACGAACCCCGCCGCTCTGACCCGAGGCATTCAACATCAGCGGCAAATCGTGAATCTGCTTGTCGCCCACAACCGTGCCAATCTCAGAACTCTCCGTCTGGATCGTAGGAGCATCCGCCAAGACCGTCACTTCTTCCTTCACGTCGCCAGGTTGCAAAGTGACATTGAGCGCAGCGACAGTGCTGATCTCGATTACGACTCCCTTCTGCCGGGACGTCTTGAAACCCTTGGCTTCGATCGTGATATCGTATCGCCCGATGGCGAGGTCGTTCACACGGTATGAACCGGAACCGCTGGACACGGTCTGGTAAAGGCTACCCGTATCCGCCCCCTTGATAGCGATCGCCGCGCCCGACACCGCCGCGCCGGTACTATCCAGCACCGAGCCGGCGATCGCTCCGCGATCCGACTGCGCCACCGCGATCCCTGTCATACACAGGCATAGAACCCCAACCGCAAACGCTCCCCACGAACCTCTACACACGCGCATCGTGGCGCCTCCTAAAGCATTGCTGATAGCTTTTTCCCGCATGAAACCGTACATCATGGGTAGTTCGCTAATACGAAACCACTACTCCCCGGATGTCAAGTGAAAAGTGCAAAGCGCGCATGGGACTGAGACTGCGACGCTTAAAAAGATACGGATTTTGGAAGACTCACGCGGTCATATTTGCGTGGATTGCGACGGGCTCACTTCCAGCGACAGTGCAAATCGCCATTTTCGCGGAATCACTAAACCGCTTTACGAATTCTGCCAAAGTGCTATTCTCTTTCGCGCGCGTGACTCACCGGTAGAGCGTGAGTTCGACCACGAGAAGTATGTAATTGCGTCGTTCAATCAGAACTGCGTAGGAGCACGGGGGGAGGCATAAGGTTGAAGAGCAAACTAGCACTCACATTAATTCTCGTTAATTTCGCCGTCCTCGGCGTTTGGTCGCAGCCGCCTTCTCTCTCGACTCCGGCCGTTGAAGCGCGCGCGAATGCGATGCTCAAACAACTTTCGCTTGAAGAGAAGATCGATCTCATCGGCGGCGTCAACGACTTCTACATTCGCGAGATCAAGCACATTGGGTTGCCCGCGCTCAAAATGGCCGACGGTCCCTTTGGCGTCCGCAACTATGGCCCCTCCACAACGTTTGGTGGCATTGGTCTGGCTGCATCTTGGGATCCGGACCTTGCCCAGCGCATGGGAGCAGCCATCGGTCAGGACGCGCGCGCGCGCGGTGTCCACATCATGCTGGGACCCGGAGTGAACATCTATCGCGCCCCGATGTGCGGCAGAAATTTCGAATATTTTGGCGAGGACCCATTTCTCGCATCCCGCACCGCCGTCGCTTACATCAAAGGCATGCAGAGCCAGGGAGTGAGTGCGACTATCAAGCATTTTGCGGGCAACAACCAGGAATATGACCGCCACAACGTCGATTCCATCATCGATGAGCGCACCATGCGCGAAATCTATCTGCCGACCTTCGAGGCTGCCGTTAAAGAAGCGCATGTGGGCGCAATCATGGATTCCTACAACCTGACCAACGGGATCCACATGTCGCAGAACGGACACTTGAACATAAACGTCGCCAAGAAAGAATGGGGCTTCGATGGCATCATCATGTCTGACTGGGATTCGACCTATGACGGCGTCGGCGCCGCCAACGGCGGTCTCGATCTCGAGATGCCCTCGGGCAAATTCATGAATCGCAATACGCTGTTGCCGGCGGTGAAGTCGGGCCAGGTGAGCGAAGCGACCATAGACGACAAAGTTCGCCGCATCCTGCGGACTGCGATTCGTTTTGGCTGGCTCGATCGTGAGCAAGCCGATCTGTCCATCTCGCAACTGAACGCGCCGGGCGGGAAGGTAGCGCTGGAGGCCGCGCGCTCGAGCATGGTGCTGCTCAAGAACGAAGGCAGTCTTCTGCCGCTCGACAAAGCGAAAATCAAGTCTATCGCCGTCGTCGGACCCGATGCCTATCCTGCGCAGGTAGTGGGTGGAGGCAGCGCGGGTGTGCGTCCTTTCACCGCGGTGAGTTACCTGGAAGGCCTTACTGGATACCTGGGCGCCAGCGCTGCGGTGTATTACGAAAAGGGGATCCCGTCGCTCGCCGAGATGGCGGACGCAACCGAGTTCAGCAGCGACCCGGGCGGCAAACAGCGTGGATTGAGCGCGGAGCTTTTCAATAACCCCAACTTGAGCGGAGAGCCTGCTCTGCGCCGCACCGATCAACACATCAACTTTGACCGCGCTGCCGGCGACGGCGTGAACCAGAATGAAGTGTCGGCCCGCTGGACTGGGTATTTCACGCCCGGCGCACCCGGCGAATACCTGGTCTTTGTGCTCGGTGGCGGGGAGGAGGGCGGCTCCCGGTTGTACCTTGACGACCGACTCGTTATCGATGACTGGGCCCGCGTCAATGGCCGGATCAGCCAAGTCCACGTGCCGCTTTCTGCAGAGGCGCACAAGATTCGATTCGAATATTTCGTGCACGGGAGCTATGGCGGCCCGAAGGTCGGCATCATTCGCCCCGATGCAATGGTGAGCGCGGCCGCGAAGACCCTCGCGTCACGCTCCGACGCAGTCGTCGTAGCCGTGGGGTTCGATTCCGACAGCGAAAGTGAAGGTGGGGACCGCGGCTTCGAGCTTCCACCCGCGCAGAATGAGCTCATCAGACAACTCGCCGCTGCAAATAAGAACGTCATCGTCGTGGTGACTTCTGGCGGTGCCGTGGATATGGCCCCATGGCTCGATCGGGTGCCCGCGCTCTTCCAGGCATGGTATCCCGGGCAGGAGGGTGGCACCGCCCTGGCCCAGCTGGTGTTTGGTGAATACAGTCCATCCGGCAAACTTCCCGTCTCCTTCGAGCGCCGCTGGCAGGACAACGGCGCGCATGACAGCTATTATCCGAGAGGAGCCGAGAAGAAAGTTGTGTATGCGGAGGGCCTATTTCTGGGATATCGACATTTTGAGAAGGCGGGGGTCAAGCCCCTGTTCCCGTTCGGATTCGGGCTCTCGTACACCACGTTCGCCTACAAGAATCTCTCCATCATTCCCGCGCATGCCGCAGGCGATCAGACGGTCAGCGTTAGCTTTGACGTGACCAATACCGGGCATCGTGCCGGCGCCGAGGTTGCCGAAGTGTACGTAGGTGAAACGCACTCCAGCGTCCCACGGCCTGTGAAGGAGCTGAAGGGATTCCAGAAGGTTCGACTGGACGCCGGCGAAAGCCGGCACGTTACCATCACACTCGACCGCAGGGCCTTCGCATATTACAACGTTGAGAATCATGATTGGACGGTGGACGCCGGGGAATTCAACGTCTCCGTCGGAAGTTCATCCGAGCAGATTGCGCTGACTGACAAGATACTGCGTTAACCTATGTGAGGACCGAACAACAAATCTCGGTCGTTGCCGGGACCTATCAGGTAAAGAATCGGAAACAGCGTTATAAAGCAAGATCGGGCCGCAATGCTCCCAGGAGATTACTTTCATGAAAAAGGATCGTTTCTCGCGCCGTGAATTCTTACAAACAACCGCCGGAGCGGCAGGCGCTACGCTTGCCGCAAATGCCATACTCCTGAATTCCGAGCCACTGTTTGCATCAGATACACCCGTGGCCGCGAGTGACCGCGTTCGTTTCGGAATCGTCGGCGTGGGGATGGAAGGCAGTAATCTGCTCACAACGGCAATTCAGCTTCCTGGAGTCGAGTGCGCCGCTGCTTGCGATCTTTACGACGGCCGCCATGAGTTGGCACGGGAAATTGTCGGCAAGCCCATCCCGACCACGCGCCGGTACAAAGAGCTGCTCGACAACAAAGAGATTGACGCGATGATCGTAGCGGTGCCGGACCACTGGCACAAGCAGGTCGTTGTCGACGCGGTGGCGGCGGGTAAGGATGTGTATTGCGAGAAGCCGTTTTCGCATACTCCAGCGGATGGCTTGGCTCTGGTCGAAGCCGCAAAGAAGTCAGACCGGATCGTCATGGTCGGCGCGCAGCGGACGAGTTCGGTCCTATGCGCCAAAGCGAAAGAGCTCTACGACCGGGGTGCGATCGGTCAGTTGAGTCTCGTAGAGGCGACGTTGGGACGGAATGATCCCACCGGAGCATGGGAATATCCGCCGCCCGCAGACTTGTCTCCCGAAAATCTGGATTGGGATACGTGGCTCGGAACCGCGCCGAAAAAGCCTTTCGATCCGCTTGCCTTTGCGCGTTGGCGGTGCTGGAAGGAGTACGGAACCGGAGTTGCTGGTGACTTGCTCGTCCACCTGATTAGCGGGATGCAAGCCGTGCTCGGGATCAACGAAATTCCCAAACGTGTCTCGGCCTTCGGAGGTATTTATCGCTGGAAGGACGGACGCAATATGCCCGATGTGCATGCCGCTCTCTTTGAGTACGCCAATGTTCCGGTGTACATGCGCTTGACTTTAGATACGGAATCCACGGAAGTTACTCGCTTTATGGGCTCCAAGGGCATCATCGAACTCACGGAGTTTGGGGTCAGCTATTCTCCGCAACCCGGTGTGGATCTCTCTCCGAGTTATTACTCCGGGTCGTTTCCTGCCCGTCTGAAGACACCCTATCTCGCGCAGTGGCACGAGGAACACGATCCTAAACCCGGGCAGGAACCCGCCCCCGAGAGCCTGGTCTTTAAGGGAAACGACTATGACGATTTGCGTCCCCACATGTGGAATTTCTTCGAGTCCGTCCGGTCGCGCAAGCCAGTGCTCCAGGATGCAGTATTCGGACATCACGCGGCCCTCGGCTGCCACATGGCCAATGAATCCTACTTCAGGAAAAAACCGGTGTATTGGGATTCAACTTCGCAGAGCATCAAGTCGTAGCAACCGCAGTTCCACGCGGAAAGGAGTCGAAACAATATGAATCATCGGTGGAGCGCTGTCGCGCTAACCGCGGTAATTCTGACGTTTTCTATGCAGGTGTACTCCGAACAGAAGAACATTTCGGACACAGCTGCGTCGGCTCAGCCGTTTCTTGGGCGTTGGGATTTAACCCTGAAGACTCCGCTTCGCGAATCTCCCTCATGGCTGGAGATAGCTCAGGAAGGCGGACAGCTCAAAGCGCGGTTCGTGAGCCGATGGGGTCACGCGCGGCCCCTGCCAAAGGTAGAGGTCTCAAACGGCCGCATAATGCTCGTTTCTCCTAAGGAAGACGAGGAGAGAAAAGACGACATGGTCTTCGAAGGCAAGTTGTCTGGCACCATCTTGGTTGGGACGACTACAGGGCAGGATGGGACTCCTTTGCAATGGACAGGCGAGAGGGCGCCGGATCTAAAGAGGAAGGCCGAACCGCAATGGGGAAAACCGACGTCTTTGTTCAATGGCAAAGACTTGAGCGGGTGGAGGCCGAGCGATCCGAATGCAACGGCTACTTGGAAGGTCGAAAATGGAGCGCTCGTGAGTCCCGGCCATGGCCCCGAACTCATCACCGAGGCAGAATTCGAAGATTTCAAGTTACACATTGAATTCAATTGCGCACCAAAATCAAATAGCGGTGTCTACCTTCGGGGTCGATACGAATTGCAGATCGAAGACGATCCCGAGCCGGAAGGACCGACCATGCGCACCGGAGGGGTATATGGGTTTCTGGCCGCTTCGCCGGAACAACCACGCAGGCCGGGAGAATGGCAGACCTACGACATCACGCTTGTGGGCCGCGTGGTCACTGTCGTCCAGAACGGTCAGACCATTATCGACAAGCAGGAAATCCCGGGTATCACAGGCGGCGCCTTGGATAGTCACGAAGGACTACCTGGCCCGATTTACTTGCAGGGCAGTGAAGACGGACACGTCGCTTTTCGGAACATAACGATTACGCCCGGTAGGTGATCGAGCGCGCTACGGTTTCCACTCCAAGGAATAGACGGAGCAACGACTCGGTCGAAGGACGTCAAATCGCACTCGAACGGGTACACCAGACTCGCCAAACTTGATTTCGATCTTGACCTCGCTACCGGGGGCGGTGTCTGGAAGTTGCGCTTCTTGTCGCTCTACAGGAATATCGCCTTCACCATACAAGACACCGCGCAATCTGTATCCGCGGAGAGCATACATCGGCAGATCGCGCCGCGTTCGGACCAGCAGACGAAAAGCATTTAGCTGGTTTTCAACGGACAACGATTCAACCGGACTCGATTCGACGCGCAAAACTTCGTAGGAGGGTTTCGGGCGACCATAGACGTCCACCACCCCGTGAACACGCTGCTTCAGCGCACCGACCCCACGATCACCAACATGGGTCCGATAGTCGTTGTAACAAAAGAAAATGGTCCCACCGACGTAGTCCTTGGAGCGGATGACCGCATCGTGCGATCGAAGAATGTCGACCCTGTGGCCGTCGCCCTCGGGCCGATCTGCTGTGCAGGCGCAGTACCCGTACTCTGAAATCACCACAGGTTTGCCTGGAAACGCAGTTTGCAGACTATCCAGATGTTTGGCCACGGCTTCGGGCGGACCCTGTGCCCAGCTACCGAAGTATTCATTGGTTTCGATGAAATCCATAAGGCCAGCTACGTCACGTTCCGGGGTCTCTGACAAGGAGTTTGAAGCATACGAACAGAGCCGATTAGGGTCCAGCCGTTTCGCCTCCTCCAACAAACGCTTGGCGAACTGGTAGGCAGGAGGATGTTTGCCGTCGATTTCATTGCACAGTCCCCAGACCACAATGGAAGGATGGTTCCGGTCGCGCGCGATCATCTCCTGCAACTGTTCCAGACCATTTTGCATGATATCGGCATCGGGTGCCGCTCCCATTCCCTGGAACGTGTCGTACCCCCAGGCGGGGACCTCGGTCTGCATCAGAATGCCGTGACGATCGCAGTATTCATGCACCCGTTTGTCCTGCGGCCAATGGACTCGCGTGAAGATGCAATTAAGATGTTGCATATCAGCATGGTCATGGCTGATCCACTCTTCCGGTTCCGCCATGCCAAATTCCGGATTACTACCGGCCATCCGCTCCACGCCCATCAGTCGGACGTGTTCTCCATTCAGGTGAAATTTGCCGTCCTTGACTTCCAGTTTCCGCACCCCAAATGTCGTCCCGCACTGGTGTGTTTCGTGTTCATCCGCGATGGAGAAATCAAGCCGATAAAGATGCGGGTGGTCAAAATGCCAAAGCTTTGCATGAGGCAGGACTGCATGAACGGTCACCGGCTGCAACGCCCCCGCTTCGATGAAGAGATCCGAAGGCTCTGAGTGGGTCAAGACAACAGATCCGGTCTCCTCATCAAAGACCTGGAACGAAGCCCGTCCGCTCCAACGTTTGGAACTGGCATTTCGTGCGTATGCGGTGATTGTGAGATTTCCTTCGTTGTTTGCAAAATTAGGAATCGCTTCGATATCAACCCGCTCCACAAAGGTTTTTGGTGTCACGAGCAGTTGGACCGGCCGATAAATCCCGCCATCGTGCGCCCAATCGCTGGAACGTCCTCTTGGCAACATGCGGTCATTAAATGCGTTGTCCACACGCACCGCGACTGTATTGGTCTTGCCCCAGCGCAGGAACCGGGTGATGTCCAGAGTAAAAGCCGTGTAGCCCTTGCGAGTGTGTTCTCCGGCCAGCTGTCCATTGACCCATATTGTGGCGGTATGGAAGACAGCTTCAAATTCGATACGCACCAGTGAATGCACCCATACACCGGGAACGTCGAAGCTCCGCCGATACCAGGCGACGCCGCGATATTCAGCGTAGCCCGAATCAACTTGCCAGGTGTGAGGCACATCGATGCTCTGCCAGTCATTCACGGAACCATCGGCCGTGAACCAACGCTGTTCCGCACCAGCAGCCGTTGGATCGGTGCGAAACCACCAACGGCCGCAGAGGTCGACGATTTGGGTTTGGGTTGATGATGAATGCTTCTTCTCTTCCGCGGACAAGGAGGTCGCGCCCAAAGCGCCCGCAGCCAAGGTTCCAGCACGACTCAGGAATTTGCGCCGAGAATACATAAAAGGTTTCCGTGTGCGATTACAGTAATCAAATTTCGCGAAGTTGCAAAGACCGCCGCCAACAAGTGTGCGGCCCTGCCTTGACAGAGGCGATTCCCATAACCTACGCTGCGAACCGACAAGCGGGCCAGTAACCCGACACAGGCGGAGTGAATGAGAAGAGGGATGTCTACCAAGCCAGCAGAGCGAACGCGGGTACATTCGCGGCTGCTGTTAGGCTATGGTTTCGTCGCCCTGACGTTCTTGGCACCGGCCGGAGCCAGGGCAGCAGATAGTTATGAAGTGACTATAGAACGAGACGTGCCAATAAAGATGCGTGACGGCGTCACGTTGCACGCAGACATTTACCGCCCAAGAGCGGAGGGCAAGTTTCCGCTGCTGTTGACACGTACCCCATATGACAAGAACAGAGTGGTAGATTTTTGCCTGAAAGCTGCGGCACGCGGGTACGTAGTCGTCGCGCAGGACGTCCGGGGAAGATATGCCTCGGAAGGGGATTGGTATCCGTTCAAGTACGAATCTCAAGACGGTTACGACACCGTTGAGTGGGCGGCCGCGCTTCCCTATTCGAACGGTAAGGTCGGAATGTTCGGAGGTTCCTACGTCGGCGCGACGCAGTATCTGGCCGCAATTGCCAAGCCTCCTCATCTGGCGGGCATTTGCCCTGACGTTACGGCGTCCAACTATCACGACGGCTGGACTTATCAGGGCGGTGCGTTCCAGCAATGGTTCGACGAATCGTGGACGACGGGACTGGCGGAAAACACCATTAGCCGCCGAGAAGATTTAGGTGGCGACGTGGTGAGATGGACACCAACACTGCCGCTGTTGTCGTATTCGGTGTTCGAACCGCCCTCGGCTACAGGATTGGCGCCATATTTCACCGACTGGCTCGCGCACCCAAACTATGATGACTATTGGAAGCAGTGGTCGATCGAAGACCACTACGCGCAGATTCAAGTTCCGGTACTCAGTCTGGGCGCATGGTACGACATTTTTCTAGGCGGGACGTTAAGGAATTATGCGCGTCTCAAGAACGAGGCAGGCACGGAGGCCGCGCGGCGTGGCCAGCGGCTGATGATCTACGTTGGGGGCCATGCCGGTGGATCGGCTGAGAAGAAAGTTGGCGCCGTCGACTTTGGAGATAGGTTGCCATTCGACCTCGAAGAGGTGACACTGCGCTGGTATGACACTCTCCTGAAGGGAATCGGGAATGGGGTAGACCATGAGAAGCCCGTAAAAATCTTCGTCATGGGCAAAAACGACTGGCGGGAAGAAGATGACTGGCCACTTGAGCGCGCCAAGGCAACGCGGTATTACCTGCGTTCGACCAAGCCAGCGAATGGCCTTGAAGGCGGCGGCACGCTAAGTCCAGCCGCTCCCGCCGAGGAGAAACCCGACGAATACGTGTACGATCCGAACGACGCCGTCCCCACGATTGGGGGGCCCCTCTGTTGCCAACCGCTGCCGACCGGGATCGGTCCCGAGGACCAGCGGCCTGCTGAAGCGCGCGGCGACGTGCTCGTATTCTCTTCGCCAGCATTCACACAGAACACTGAAGTTACCGGTCCAATTTCGCTCGACCTGTATGTCAGTAGCTCCGCCGTCGATACAGACTTTACCGGGAAAGTGATTGATGTCTGGCCGAACGGATTTGCCCAGAATCTGACGGAAGGTATTCTGCGCTTGCGCTACCGCAATTCGCAGGAGAAGCCGGAACTCGGAAATCCCGGCGAGACCTATCACATTACGGTGGACCTTTGGGCGACGAGTAATGTTTTCCTGCCACGACACAAACTGCGGATCGAGGTTTCCAGCAGCAACTTCCCGCGATTTGATCGAAACTTGAATACCGGTGACGATCAGGCGCGTGGAACGCACATGATCAAAGCAACAAACGTCATCTACCACGACAAATCTCGGCCTTCGGCTCTAGTTATCCCTATTGTGCCGTAAGCGGCAAGTCAAGGATGACTCTGAGTGAATGATTTAGGCCGCATAGTGTAGAAACCAGCATCGCGGCCTGGACGGGGCACTCGGTGGAAGTCGCCTTGAGCGCTTGCACGGACTGAGCGGCAAGGTTCTTGGATTACTTCCGTGTGGCCCGTCGCACGTCACGGTGGAAAATTGTCTACGACGCAGCTCAAATGCGGCGCTATCCGTCGTACGAAGCTCAACAATTCGCAGAATGAGGGTGCGGAGTCCGCGACGCCGGCACTTTAGACACTCCCATACAGGCGCGGCTCTTCCAGCTTCAACTGCTTCTGAACACACACGCGGGGACTCTACGATGCCGCCGCATCGCCGGCGAGAGCTCGAACCGCCTTGGGTTTAGGACGCAGCAGCAAATAGAATGCGACGACGTGCGTGATCATCAGCACGGGCACGTAGATGATCGGGATCGCGTACGTCGCGCCCAACTGCCCCGCCAGCGCGGGAAGGCCGACCCGGACCGCGTGGTAATAGTCGAGGATGAGGTCGATCACTCCCACGAGATTGAAGGCAACCACGAACAGCCAAAATAGTGGACGTATCCTTACCGTGAGAAGCGCCAGCATGGCGAGCACCCCGGTTGCCAGGTCCCAGTAGGCGGCGAACGTGGCGAAGCTAGCGGGCAGATTGCCGACGACGCCTGGAAGAATAAAGACAAGCCCGAAGAAGCGGAAGCTGTGCAGCGTAGCGATGGCGCGCTGCGCTGCGACCAGGTCCATCGACTTGAGGCGGGGCAAGATGTATACGCGGAAGCAAAGCAGCCACGCGACATAACCTAGAATGAGATGCAGATTGAAGATGATTTCCGGCGACATTTGGCCTCCTATCGGATTGACGGGCTATCTCGCAGTAGTATCCCGAGCGGCAAGAGTGGCCCGACCGGAATGAACTGCTCGTCCATGAGGTTTTCCTTCGAGAGAGGCAGGCTTTCGATGAGGGCCCGAGCCTCCGCCACGTCCTTGCAGTTCAGTATGAAGATGACGCCCCGGCCGTCGCCGCGCGTGAACCACTGCTGAATCTTGCCCTCGAGATACAGGGGA
>Ga0210400_10001093_pt1 | contig 27684 bp, 28 predicted proteins | sample IncBWH26MmetaG_FD_155456 | JGI IMG/M metagenome (GOLD analysis project Ga0210400, IMG submission 155456) | Forest soil microbial communities from Barre Woods Harvard Forest LTER site, Petersham, Massachusetts, United States - Inc-BW-H-26-M | ecosystem: Environmental > Terrestrial > Soil >... | reverse complement strand
GCCGCCGAGAAGGTGGCCGGTCATGGACTTGGTCGAACTGACTGGCAATTTTTTGTTGATCGCGCGTTCGCCGAAAAGGCGCTTCATCGCCGTGGTTTCGATGGCGTCGCCCAGCGGCGTGGACGTGCCGTGCGCGTTGACGTAACCGATGTCGTCGGGAGAAAGCTTCGCATCCTTCAACGCGGCTTTCATCACGCGGTAAGCGCCGTCGCCATTTTCGGCGGGCTGCGTGATGTGATACGCGTCGCCGCTCATGCCGTAGCCGACAATTTCCGCCAGGATCGGAGCGTTGCGCTTCTGCGCGTGCTCCAGCGATTCCAGAATCAGGATGCCGGCGCCTTCGCCGACCACGAAGCCGTCGCGGTCCGCGTCAAACGGCCGGCTGGCTTTTTCCGGCGCGTCATTGCGCGTGGAAAGCGCGCGCATGGAAGCGAACCCGCCGATGCCCATGGGAGTGATGGTGGCTTCTGTGCCGCCGCAGATCATCACTTCGGCCGCGCCGCGTTCGATAATCTTGAAAGAATCGCCGATGGCGTGCGCCGAAGCGGAACAGGCGGTAGCGGTTGCGGAGTTCGGCCCCCGCGCGCCGTAGCGAATCGAAATATGTCCCGAAGCAAGATTCACAATCGCCGAGGGAATGAAGAAGGGAGAGATTTTCCCGGGGCCGCCCTGCATCAGCTTGATGTGCTCGCGTTCGATGATATCGAACCCACCGATGCCGGAGGCGACGTAGACGCCGACTTCATCGAGGTCCGAATCTTCCGGCTTCCAGTTGGCCATCTTGACGGCGAAATCGGCGCCGGCCAGGGCCACCTGAATGAAGCGCCCCATCTTCTTGAGTTCTTTTTTCTCGATCCACTGGAAGGGGTCGAAGTTTTTCACTTCGCCGGCGATCTTGCAGTCGAAATCCGCGGTATCAAAATGCGTGATCAGGCCGACGCCGCTCTTGCCGGCGACGAGGTTCTTCCAGCTTTCCTCCGTGCCGACGCCCAGCGCACAGACCAATCCAACTCCCGTAACGACAACCCGGCGGGTCAACTTTCTTGCTCCTTCAATCGGGGTTTAATGGGCGACCTACTTGCCCTTCGAATGCTTATCGATGTACTCGATAGCGTCCTTGACCGTGGTCATTTTCTCGGCGTCCTCGTCGGGCACTTCGATGCCGAAGGCTTCTTCAAAAGCCATGACCAATTCCACCTGGTCGAGCGAATCCGCGCCGAGATCGTCCACGAAGGACGCGGTGGGTGTAACTTCGGCTTCATCCACACCAAGCTGCTCGACGATAATCTGCTTTACGCGTTCTTCCACGCTGGCCATTCCCATTCCTCCGCGACCTGATGTCGCTTTGACGTAATTCGTACTTTCGTGCACCACTTCGAGCCGTGAGGCGTCTTGCATGTCGTTTAGGCTGCCCGAGGTAACCTTGCCAGTCTACTTACCCTGCGCAGCAAGGTCAACTTCGCGGGTTGAGCCGTTCGCGAATTTCGGTAACCCGCAATGTGCGCAACGCCGCGCGAGCAATGCAGACCATCTGTACCACCACGTATAGCCGAAGAGCTTGCCACATCGTGGGCACGACCACGCGGCGACTCGTACTCCTGTAATCAGGGCCGAAAAAAACCAAAGCCATATTAAGTTCGGAACCAAATAATCGCCAACTTTTGTGTGACCCAACCGGTTCTCGAAAAAAACGCTAGCTAATCTGGTTGGGATGAATGCCAAGAGCGCAATCAAAGCCTGATTCCGCGCTCTTCGGTAGTCATTCCAATCCTCCGTATAGTCCGCCATCACGCCAAATACATGCCCCCGTTCACGTCGAGGACGTGGCCGGTGATGTAGGCGGCCTCGTCGCTCGCTAGAAAAACGATGGAGGCGGCAACATCCTTGCCGGTGCCCATGCGGCCGAGCGGAATGCGCACTTTCAATTCTTCTTTCACTTTGTCGGGAAGGACGGCGGTCATCGGCGACTCGACGAAACCGGGAGCCACGGCGTTGACGGTGATGTTGCGCGACGCGATTTCGATGGCGATGGCTTTGGTGAGGCCGATCAGGCCGGCTTTCGAGGCGACGTAGTTTGCCTGCCCAGCGTTGCCGCTTTCCGCGACGACGGACGAGATATTGATGATGCGGCCCGCTCGGGCTTTCATCATGGGCGGCAACACCTGCTGGATGCAGATGTGCGCGCCTGTGAGATTGGTGCGGATCACGGCTTCCCAGTCGTCGGGCTTCATGCGCATGGCCAGGCCGTCGCGGGTGATGGCGGCGTTGTTGACCAAGATGTCGACCTTGCCGAATTTTTCCAGGATGGATTTGAAGCCGGATTTGATCTGCTCGATGTCGGCAACGTCCATTTTGACCGCGAAGGCTTCGCCGCCCTTTGCGGTGATTTCCTGGACAAGTTCCGCGAGTTTTTCTTCGTTGCGCGCCGCGACGGCGACTTTGGCCCCGGCTTCGGCAAGCGCGTGCGCGGTATCGCGCCCGATGCCCTGGGAGGCGCCGGTGACGACGGCTACTTTGTCTTTTAGACTGAACATTCCTCAGCAACCTGTACCTCACCCCTTCAGGGGTGAGGGTTTCCACAACAATTTCGACCCTGCCAATACAATTGAAAACCCTCAGGCCTGAAGGCCTGAGCTACAAACGTCTATGCCGCGTCGGACTTCGCCGCGGTGATGCGTTCCACCGTGGCTTGCAAACTTTTTTCGTCTTCAACGTTCAGTGTGGTGACCGAGCGCTCGATCTGGCGCATGATGCCGGTGAGCACGCGGCCCGGGCCGACTTCGATGAATGTGTTCACGCCTTCGTCGAGCAGCATCCGCATGGACTCTTCCCAGCGCACGGGCATGGTGACCTGGCGAATCAGCGCTTCGCGGGCTTCGTCGCCCTTCTTGATCGTGTCGGCGTCCACGTTGGTGACGACGGGAACGTGCGGATCCGCGAACGTCGTGGCGCGCAAATCTTTTTCCAGCCGCTCCTGCGCGGGCATCATCAGCGAGGAATGAAACGGCGCAGAAACAGGAAGCAGGACGGCGCGCTTGGCGCCGGACTGCGAGGCAATTTCGATGGCGCGCTTCACTGCAGCGGCGTCGCCCGAGATGACGGTCTGGTCCGGCGAATTCAGATTGGCGGCCGTGCAAACCAAGCCTTCCGCGGCGCGCTTGCACGCATCGGCGACGACAGCCGGCGACACTCCGAGAATCGCGGCCATTGCGCCCTTTCCGGCGGGGACGGCTTCCTGCATGTACGTGCCGCGCTTGTGAACGAGCCGCACCGCGTCCGAAAAATTCAGAGAGCCGGCGGCTACAAGAGCGGAATATTCGCCCAGGCTGTGGCCGGCGACAAAGTCAGCCCCGATGCGCTTTTCCGAAAGCACCCACATCGCGGCAACGGAAACGGTAAGAATGGCGGGTTGCGTAAAGGCGGTGGATTTCAGCTCTTCTTCCGTGCCTTCGAAACAGATTCTGGAGATGGAAAAGCCCAGCGCTTTATCCGCTTCGTCGAAAATGGCGCGGGCGGCGGGATATTTCTCGGCAAGTTCCTTGCCCATGCCGGAATATTGCGAAGCCTGGCCCGGGAATATGAATGCTACTTTACCCATAATTGCTCCTCTCTCCGGACGTCACACTTGCGCGTGAATCAGGGAGAGCTCTTGTTCAATTTTCTCGTTCACCCGCGCGCGGGCAAGCCCCGCGGCCACGCGAATGGCGTTTTTCACGGCGTTGGCGTTGGACCGGCCGTGGCCGATCACGCAGACGCCGCGGACTCCGAGGAGAGGCGCCCCGCCGTATTCCGCGTAGTCCATGGTGCGCTTGATGCCCTTCAGCGCGCCTTTCGAAAACAGATAGCCCACCTGCGATGCGAAAGTGCTTTTGTACGTCTTTCGCAAATACTTGATGATCTCCATGGCCAGGCCCTCGCAAATCTTGAGGGCGATGTTGCCGACGAAACCGTCGCAGACAATCACGTCAACCTTGCCGGAGAAAAGATCGCCGCCTTCCACGTTGCCGACGAAATGCACGGGCAAGGCCTTAAAGCGCTCGTAAACCGCCCGCGTCAACTCGTTGCCCTTGATCTCTTCCTCGCCCACCGAAAGCAGACCGACGCGCGGCTTGCGGCTGCCGAAGGTCAGGCGGTAATAAATCTCGCCCATCACGCCGAACTGCAACAGGTGCTCGGGCTTCGAGTCCACATTCGCGCCGACATCCAGCATCACGGAAACACCGCCCTTGGCGTTTGGGAACGGAGCGGCCAGCGCCACGCGGTCGACCGATTCCAGCGTCCCCATGATGAACTTCGCCGTGGTCATCACGGCGCCGGTGTTCCCGGCGCTGACGATCGCGTCGGCTTTGCCCTCTTTCACCAGGCGGGCCGCCACGTGCACGGAGCTGTCTTTCTTGCGGCGGAAGGCCTGGGCCGGGTGATCTTCCATCGTGATCACTTCGCTGGCCGGAACAATTTCGATCGGAAGGGACGCCTTGCCAAAACTTGCCAGCGTTCCGCGAATCACCTGGGGCTGCCCGACAAGCAGAATGCGCACGCCGTATTCTTCAGCGGCGCGAACACTCCCCTCCACCTCCGGACGGGGTGCGTTGTCTCCCCCCATGGCATCGACGGCGATTGTGATCATGGGATTATCTTCCGGCAACTCCGCCAGGCCCGAAACGGCAGGACACACCAGCGGTCATGCCCTTTCCGAGCCTGGCAAAAAACTTGAACCGTTACTTGACGTCGTGGACCGGCCGGCCTTTGTAATAACCGCAATGAGGACAAGCCCGATGGGGCTGTTTCATTTCGTGGCAATTCGGACACTTGGCCATTGCGGGCGCGAACAAGTGGTCGTGAGCGCGACGCTTGTTCTTGCGCGCCTTGGAATGTCGACGTTTTGGATTAGGCATTACATCACTCCTGGTTCTCGCCTCATTCGTGGCTACACACTCCGCCAGTCCGAACGAGGTCGGATTCTATGGGCTTTCGGCCCGGAAATCTATTGTTTCTTGAGCCAGTCCTGCTTCAACCGCGCGAGGGGGGCCAGACGCGGGTCCGTGGCGTGCGTTTCGCAGCGGCATTCTTCGTGATTCAGATTCGCACCACACGTGGCGCACAGTCCGCGGCAATCGCTCTGGCAGATAACTTTCATCGGCAGTGACAGCAGCACCTGTTCCTTGAGTACATCGGCGAGGAACAGGCCTTCTCCTTCAAAAAATCCGATTTCGGTGTCGTCATCTTTCAGCCGCTCTTCTTCGGGCTTGGTGGCCTTCAGAAGCGGCTGATAGAAGAGGTCAAAATCCTTATGCACTTCCTCGATTACGGGCTCCAGGCAGCGGGCGCAGACCATTTCGATCTTGGTCTCCAGCTCGCCGGTAATGCGGATCTGCCCTTCCAGAAGCTCCGCTGCGGCGGTTACTTCCAGCGGCCCCGCTTGTTTCACTTCAGTGATGCCGTAATCGATGCTGCCCGGAGCGTAGCTTTTCCGGATGCGCACTTTGCGGACGGCAAGGTCCTTGACGTCGAGGAACATGTCTTCAGCGCCTCCGGCGCGTACGCTCATGCCTATCCATTATTTGGGGAGAAGGCGGGTAAGTCAAGAAAGCGGGGGGAAAAAGCGTGGAAAACCGTGCGGTTTGGTCAACCAGGGCTACTAGTACCCGAGGCTAGAAAAGGAAAGCGCCCCCCCAAGCGCTTGCCTCTATTGCCAGTCTGGACTAGAGTGAGGGCGAAAATGAATTTGGATTCCCAAAAGTCTCTCTCTTCGCTGATGACCCGACTTTTCTCCATGCTTCCCACTGGATGGATGCTGTTCGTTTTACTCCTGTTCATTGCCATCCGTGTGATAGGTTCCCGCTCCTTCCAGTCCCTTCACGTGTTTGGGAAAGCTTACTAGTCTATGCCCCTGCTCGCGCTGCAGGCGGCGTTGGGAGTGCTGCTTCTGGCCCTTGCAGCCGCCGGTGCAGGATGTGCACTCTTTCCTCGGATGGGAGCTCAATTTCGTCCCTGGGAACGATTGGCTTTTTCCTTTTTAGGGGGTTGGGGCGTGTTCTCGCTCGCGCTCTACCTCATCGGACAGTTTGTATTTTCGCGACGGATGATCGTCCCTGCTACCGTCGGATCTGCAGTCCTAGGAACGCGTTTCCTCTGGAGGATTTGGCGTCGTGGTGAATTGCCCGGGCCACGCTTGGAAAGGCGCGCGTTCCTACCGGCCGTGATAGTGGTTTTCATCTTGGTTGTCACGGCGGTTGCAGGCCTCGCGCCCGTCGTCGGAAATTGGGAATCGGACACGGTCGCTTACCATCTGCTTGGTCCAAAGGTCTGGCTGAGGGCGGGAATAATCCGTTCAGTCGCGGATAATTGTCACACCGCTTTTCCGCAAACCGCGGAGACGATGTATGCGGCCCTTTTCGCGATCGGTGGACCACTTGCGCCTTGCTTCGCTGATTTTTTTACTTTTGGGCTGCTTCTGGCGGTTGCCGCCTCGCTGGGCATCCGTTGCGGTTTGGATCCCTCTGGCGGGTGGTGGGTGGCGGCGATTGTCGCGACTACGCCAGCCATCTTTGCAGGTTCGCATTTCGCGTTTGTCGATGGATTGTACGCGGCGTTCTTTCTCGCCGCAGTGCGCACAGCGTTGGACGCCGATGGCTTGTTTGAATGGACGTCATTTGGAGTCTTTCGCGGGTTGCTGATCGCAACGAAATACACAGGGCTGCTTGCGGTGCCGGTGCTTGCGGTAGGTCTCGCCTTTCTTCAGAGAAAAGGCGAACAACAGAAATGGAAGGAGGCTTCGGCGGGGCTGGCCGCCGCAGGGATTGCGACAGCGCTGGTCGGAGCGGCCTATTATGTGCGGAACTGGGTGCTGCTGGGCTGTCCTATCTATCCCCCGCCCCCGGGTTTGGTGCATCTTTGCCACGCCAAATATCTTTCCGCGCAGGCGGTGCAGGATTTTCACCGCTATATTCTGCAGCGCGGAGCGGGGCTTGGGCGCGGCCCGCTGGCGTTTCTTCTCCTGCCATTTAACTTGACCTATCACACCGCAAATTTTCATGGTGCGGGCGGAATCGGGCTTATACCCCTGGGACTCGCACCAATCGGAATCCTTGCTACGCGGAAGAGCCGCCCGACGAAGCTTCTGGTGATCTTGACGGTCCTGTTAACCCTGGTTTGGTTCCTCACGCAGCAGGAATCCCGTTTTCTGATTAGCGTATATGCGATTGCGATAGTCTTTGGAGTTATCGGTTGGCGGCATTCAGAAATGTCCGGCAGGCGTCTTGAGCGGGCGGCGGCCGGCTTGCTCGTTGGAGTCTCGCTGAGCTACGGACTCTTCATGATCGTAAAGCCCGAAGTGGTATCCATTCACGCCGCAATTTCCTCGGGATATGCGGCAAAGCGCCGTGCACAATTGGTTCCCTATGCGGAGAGTTTTGATTACCTGAATCAAAACCCCTCGGTGAAGGAAGTGCTGATCCTGGACCGCAGTGTCCCGCCATTCTACCTGGACAAAAATTACGTCAAGCCAGTGGGACAATGGGGCGAATTGACGGTGGAGGGAGTGAAAAACTCACAGGATGCTCTGGCAGCAATGCGCGGCCTTTCCATCACTCATGTGCTGGACGTAAACTCCACAGTCGCTCCGTTTCAGGTACAAGAGCCCGCGGCGGGCCTGCAGCTTGTCTTCGAAGCTGAGAATCAGAGGGTCTATCGCGTTAACTAAGATCTGGATTGGACGCGCGACCGCTTTCGGGCAGTTCGCCCCACCGGTTCAACGGCGAAGCACCAGGCAACTCGCGATCATGTCATGCAGCGCCTGCTTGCGCTCTGTGAAGCCGGCCATGATATAGCCGATGCCAAGCGGAATCATGCCGGTGACGACCTTGGCAAAGAATCGGCCCGAAGCGCGGCCGAACGTAATGGGATTGCCCATCAGGTCGGTGACGTAGAGGCCCAGCGCCTGCTTTCCCCAGGTCCCCTGCTTTTCGCCGCTTTCCAGGTACGCGTGATAGAGCCACTGAATCAGCATCGAAAGCGTGGCAAAGACGAGGATCATCCCAATCAGGCCCACGACGAATGCGGGATCAGGCTGGCCGTGGCGCTCGGCCAGGCTATTTATGTGCGGTCCCATGCCGGTCAAAAAAAACAGCGGCACGAACAGTATGCCTCCGGCAATGCCCATGATGACCGCATCAATCAGAGAGGCCACCACGCGCAGCCAGAATCCCGCATAGCTAAATCCGCGCGAAGTTACCAGGCCCGCGGGGTCGGCGTAAGCCGCGTGACTGGAACCTCCAATGTAGGAGGGAGGAGCTGACGCGCGGGCAATGGCCGCGGCCGGCGTTCCTGTCGGTGTCCCGCACGCACCACAGAACGCCGCGCCTGCGGCAAGATTCACACCACACTTGGAGCAGTACACAGTCCGTGTCCTCCGTTCAATTCAGTGCAGCATTCTTGTTGAAGATACTTTCAATTGCAAGCGAAGTGCATTTCAAAATTCATTCGTTGCAACCTTCGCGCAGAAACTGTTCCAGCCGATTTCGAGCTTCCGCGCTGCCTTTGCGGGCGGCGGTGGAAAGCAATATCCGCGTCTGGTCGCAATTTTTCGCCACTCCCCGGCCAGTGCGGAAAAGCTCGGCGAGATCGATTTCCGCGGGGATATTTCCCTTTCCCACGGCCACCCAGAGCAGTCGAATCGCTGCCGGAACCTCCGACGCTCTACTGGGAGATCGCAGGATCTGCAACGCCCGCAGATACTCCTCTTGCCCGCCTTCCATGGAATTGTCCGCCCGCGGTGCCAGCACTGGGGGCGGAGTAACTTGGGTTAACGGCACAAGCGAGCCCGAAGTTGCCCCTTTGAGTTGCGGAGACGGAGTCCGATCCGATGCCGTGGGCAGGTTTTCGCTCTTTGGTTCCGTCGAGCCAGCGGACGGCTGAACAGTCAGCGGAGGAGGCGGAATGGCGCGGGCGGCGGGTTTGGACTCCGGAACGGCATGTGGTGCGGAAGGAACCTCCGGCCGAATAAATTTAGAAATTTCAGGAGAATCTTCCCCAGCGATCTGGTGGCCAAGCCAGATGAGCGATTGACCGAGTTCCCGGTGAAAAACGTAAGAGCCGGCCAGCACAATCAGAAGCAACATAATACCGATGGCGCGCCCAATCGTGAAGCGATACATCCAGCCGGGAGCATCCGAATCCGTTTCCCCTTCGAGAGAGGAGAGCGGCTCAAGGGCGGGCGGCAGGACGCGCTGCGGAGCAACCGGCGGAGCGGGAAGGGGCTCAGGAATTGGCGTTTCCATCGCCGCCGGAGGCTCGGGCTCTGGAACGGGAACCTGAATTCTTGCTGGCGGCTCCGCGACCGGTTTTGAAGTTGCAACCTGCGCGACGCGTTCGGCGGGAATTTCCGCCGGCAGCGGCTCCGGCCGGACCGAAGAAAGTTTCAGGAGCGGCGGCAATGGCGGGGCCTCGACCTGCTCAAATGTCGACTGGACTTCCGGTGAGGCTGTTAGAGACACCTCCGGCAAAGGAGGAGATGGAGATTCGGCCAACTCCACCTCTGTTTGTGATGGCGGTGGCGGCTGCGGGCTTTCAGCGGCCGATGGAAGCGGCGGCTCCGGCAGAAGTGGGGCAGGGATTATCGGGGGCGACGGCGGTGGTGCGGGCGCGTCTTCGACAACAGGCGAGACCGAGGCGAGCGGAGGTTCTGGCGCTGGTCGTGTCGTCACTTTCTCCAGTGGAGGCAGGGTCTCCGCCGCCGCGGGAAGGCGCGGTTGCTCCAGCCCGGGTGTCGTGATTGCCTCCTCCGGCGGTGGTGACGCACTTTTTGCAGGCGGAGGGGCCGAAGAAGGCGGCCTCGGCGCACGAATCTGCGCGCGCAGTTCCGTCAGCGAGGGGCGCTTTGACAAGATCGGTTGGGCGGGTTCTGGCGTAAGCGGCTCGTCGAACCTCTCCAGGTAGCAGCGAATCTGGTCGCGAGCATGCGAAGGCAGCCCGGCAAACTCAAGCGCGGCGACGCGTCCGCCGTCGTCGACTCGCACGACAATCGCTTCTCCATCAATGCGCGCGGAAATATCGAGGACAAAGGAAAAGGCCACCTTCTCAGAGTGCCGGAGCGGCATCATGGCGCGGAGAGAGAAACCATGCTCCGAAAGGTCGCGCATCATTCCGCCGTTGGAAGGAGGAAGTTCCACGTAGACGAGGCTCAGCGGCCGTTTTCGGTCTTGCGTCCGGCGCTCGGTTTTCAAAGTCATGGGAGCAGCGTTGAAGGAATTTTAACCCCCAAAACCGTGTTTGGGCGAGCGGTTGTGAGGCGGTGAGCGTAATCGGAAACCGGTCGCAAAGGAAGTGATCGGCGCTGAACAGGGGAATAATAAATCGAGGCGGGAACCGCTGGTCCGCACGGTTCGCAAAATCGGGAGCGGCGCACCGAAGCAATGGCCGGCGCAACGTTTGAGCGAAAGAAGCGTATGCGAAATCCCTCGATCTATAGAATGGCGCCGATGCTGTGAGACCGGTACGGAACCGGGCCAAAGCGGATGCCGCCAATTTCCAGTCACGAGGAATTCGCCGGGAGGTTCCCTTTCCCGGCGGACCGCTCAACCTTCAGATCGCGGAACCAGCACACAGCCACAAATGGCTGTCTTGCCTTGTCGAGCGCTACTTCTTCCGGGCCAGCTTGACAGCGACGCCAAGCAGCAGTTTGCGATCGCCCTCTTCCATCTTTCCAAGCAAGCCGCGGATTCGATTGAGGAATCCCCCCCACTTGCCGGAGAGGCCCCATTCCTCGGAGGGCGAGTCTTTTTTCCTGGGAATCACCAGCGGCTTGGCTGGACCGTTACCTTGATAGAACAGCTGGTACAGAGGCACCCCCATCGCGCCCGCAAGTTTTTCGAGCGTCTCAATGGAAGGCGTGGTGTGGCCGTTTTCGATTCGGGAGAGATAGCACCGGGATAGCCCTGTGCGCTCTTCCAGATCGCCCTGGGATAGTTGTTTTTCTTTGCGGATGTCCCGCAAACGTTCTCCGATCATTCCTGTTTTCTCCTTAATGGACTATCTGATGCTTCCCCTGGACGGGATTTTCGGGGACCGGTGTTCCAGTTGAGCGGGAATAAATTCGCCCAGCTGTACCAACTCTGTGACGTCGCTGGCCAGCCCCAGGATACGTACCGGGCGCCCTGCGGGATCGCGAATCAAGAAACCGCGATCAAAAATCCATCGAATCGAGCCATCGAGCCGCCGGACGCGGTAGGTCGTTTCCATCTGGTCGCCCGGAAATTCCTGGCCGACGAATTGGATGGCAAACTCGCGATCCTCGGGAAGTACGGCATCCAGCCAGGCGTGGGCGTCGCGGCCCAGGTCCTCGCGAGAACGCCCCCACACCGTTTCGTACGATGGGCTGACGTAAAGAATGTTTTCAGTCTCTGCCTCTACGAACCAGATCACGTCATTTTTTGCGATAGAAGGCCGTGTTGCCTGCGAACTCCGCCCAAAGGGTGACTTGGCATGCACCCGGCGGATCAGTTCGTCGCGGAGGAAATCCAGTTCCCCGGAAAGGCGAGTAATCTCCGCGTCCTTTGTTATTTCCAACCGATATAGGGTCTCCAGAAGCTTCTCCGAGACCGCTCGCTGGTTGGCGACTGTCGCCGCACCCGTCAGCGTCATCGTGGTGGCCACGCAAAGATACGCAGCCAAAGAGAGAGGCATCGCTGTGGTGGTTGTGAACGGCCCGTATCCATGCAAAGAACCCCAGGTGGCGAAACCACAGAGAACGATGCATGCTCCCGCGGCTTCCAGAGGACAGAACCGGCTGGCGACCCACACCAGAAATGGCACGCACAGAAACAGCGGCGTATCCACCCGGTCCGTGAAGACTCCCGCAGGGCCAAAACTGATCACGCTGACCAGGCTGAGACCCAGCAGGAGGACGCTCACTTCAATCAGTTCGCTCAGGTGCAACGGTTGATGCTCGCCGTTCAACAGAAGAATAAGGAAGGGGGTAAGGACCAGCACGCCAAGCGCGTGCCCTGCCCACCATGCTGCAAAGATTGTGAGGGTCTGGGGCTGGCTGAACCCAACGGGGCCCCACACAACGCTGGTGCCCACCACCGCGCTGACCAGTGTTGCCAACGCCCCCGCCAGCACCGAGAACCGTAAGACATTCACCGGCCGCACAAACGCTTTTGCCCCCTCGGCATAGCGGTTGACCAGATAGCCTCCGAGCCAGATCTCCGCCACGTTTCCGCCCGCAATGGTCAGGGCGCTCAACAATGGCACGGAAGATGTGAGCTCCACGCATAGCGACGCCAGATAAATGGCGGGAAGGACGCGGGCGCCTCTCAACAGAAAAGCGGCGAAGGCGATACCCGGCGGAAGCCAAATCACTCCTATGGAAGTCTGGGAGTGGATCAACCGCAGCTCAAATCGTGCGGATAGAAAGTAAGCCAAAAAGACAAGAATCAAGACCCCAAAGTCACGGCTGGAGAAAGGAACCGTTGGTTGGCCTTGTTCCAAATTGGACTCTGAAGCCGAGGACGCGCGCATACCCACCCGATTGCTCCGCATTCATGCGGACCAAAGCGAACTACTTGGCACCTTACTATAACGGGGACTTGGAATCTATACTGCGAGCGAATTAACCAAATGTATACAGACTTGACGCGAGCAAAGCAACTGAAAAAAATCCAGAATTAGCAAAAACTAATGCGGCGGACGGGCATTTTTGAGAGGGCTCCCTAGTCTCGAGCCAAGGTATGTGAGGCTCGTCGAGTTTAGGGGGCATGCGTCTAGCCCGGGATGGTAGGATTTGGAAGCGGTCTCCCGGGGCTGCCACACGGAATCCTTTGGGACAGGAGAGCTTTCGATGCGCTGGACACCTGGCGGCACAAGCGGCGATATTGAGGATCGCCGAGACGAAGACGATGGGGGTGGCGGAGGAGGGGGATTCGGCTTCGGCGGGATGCACATTGGCCTGGGCGGCCTGGTGCTCCTGTTCATCCTGAGCCTGGTTTTCAAGCAAAACTTTTTCGCCCTCCTGGGTGTAGGCACCACGGCGCCGGTTGCAACCACTGTCCACCGCCCGAATCCCGCACGCGATGAAGCGGAAAAGCCGCTGGTGCAGTTCGTCTCTTTCGTTCTGGACGACACGCAGAAAACCTGGGGAGAGTTGCTGCCGCAGCAGGCGGGCGTTCCCTATCGCCATGCGCGGCTGGTACTGTTTCGCAATCACACGCAATCCGGATGCGGAGGAGCCCAATCGGCCACCGGGCCGTTCTATTGCCCCGCCGATGAAAAGGTGTACATCGACCTGGGATTTTATGACGAATTGAAACGGCGGTTCGGCGCACCGGGCGAATTCGCGCAGGCCTATGTGCTGGCGCACGAAGTCGGCCACCACGTGCAGAAGATCACCGGTATAGAGGCCAAGGTGCAGCAATTGCAGAGAAGCAATCCGGCGGAGGCGAATCCCATCTCCGTGGAGACGGAGCTGCAGGCGGATTGTTTCGCGGGCGTCTGGGCTCACTCCACGCAGCAACGAGGTTTGCTGGAAGCGGGGGACGTTGAATCCGCCCTGCACGCGGCGGCGGCGGTCGGCGATGATCACATCCAGCAAATGTCGCGAGGGCGGGTCCAGCCGGAGACCTTCACACACGGGAGTTCGCAACAGCGTATGGAGTGGTTCAACAAGGGATTGAATAGCGGCTCAATCGCGGCTTGCAACACCTTCGCAAAACAATAGCGTCAAGCGAGTCCGCGCAAGAATGTCTTGCTGCGTTGCATTCAGTCTGATGGCGGAAGAACGCGCGGCCCGGGCACGCGCGAATCGCGCGCTTTTTCGACCGCGGCTTGCGCGGCTTCTGCCTTCTTGGGATCGATCCAGGCGTCCTGCGTGACAAAGGTGGTCTGTGTTGGCAGCGCCACCACGGCGCCAGCCTTCTCAATCGCGTCCATAATCTTCAGGAGCAATTGTTCCTGCGTCGCCAGGTATGGGTTATATTCCGGCTCCAGGATGTAGCAAAAAATCTCCACCTCCAGCGCGTACTCGGCGAAGCGCAGGAACCTTACGCGTGCGGAAGCGTCCTCCACTTTCGGATCTTCGATCAGGAGATTTTGGATCTGCCCGAGCACATAGCGGACATGATCCGGCGAAAGGTCGTAGCGAAGGCGAATCGTCTGCTGGCACAGGAATTTGTCGCGGAAGCGCAAGTTCTCGATCACGGCTGTTGCCATCGTGCCATTAGGTATGGAAAGCAGGGTGCGCTCGCCCGTCCGCAAGCGCGTGGATCGCAAGCCGATGTCCTCGACCACTCCCGTTTGATTGTTGACGCGGCAGGTGTCGCCGATCTGGATGACCTTGTCGAAAAGTACGGAAACCCCGCCAAACAGGTTTTCAAAGGTCTTTTGTGCGCCGAGGCCCAGGGCAAGGGTGCCGATTCCGAGGCCGGCGACGGCCGTGGAGACATCCACCCCAAGATTTTTGAGTACCAGCAACGACACCAGCAGAAAAATGAAAACCTCAGTGAATCGCCGGACGAGCGAAACGATGGAGCGCTCGGCCAGCATCCCGCGCTTCGTCAGGCTGAGGCCAATCCGCGAAGAAATAACCCGGGTGATGCGGGTGAGTATCCAGTAAAAGTCGAACGCCAGGAAAATCCAGACAATGTGACGGTAATAGAGCCGGTATAACAACGAGGTGCCGATGTATCCGACGAAAATGTAGTGCGACAAGATCGCGATCGTCAGCGTGATCGGATCCACCTGAAAAAATGTCTGCGGCGCAAGCAGCGGCTTGCCTCTGGCCCTTTGCACCCGGTTCAACAGGAATGCAAGCAGCATCGTGATCAGGCGGCCGGCCAGCAACGCGAAGGGTAAGAAAGCCACGATGGCGATCCACTGCCAGAGCGGCATGAACAGCAGGCGGTGCGATACCAAGGTTTTGGGAATCTGCTTTTCGATTTCCGGGAAGGTTAGCGAGTCGTACATTTCCGGAACGTGGTCCAGCGTGCTGCGTGAAAAATACCAAAGCTTCCGGCCGTGTTCGTCCTCCAGCCGAACCATCTGGACCGGAAATTTATCGGTGGCTCCCAGCGCGCCAGTGATTTTTTCCTGGTCCGGGGGCAGGCCATCATCCAGGCGCCCCAGCGGGTCGCGGCTGGTGAGTTCCAGTGCGCCGGCGAATTTTTGATTGAAGATCGCCAGGAGTTGCGCGGCAAGCTCTTCGTCATCCTGTTCCGAACGGCGCCGGTGGCTCGGCGGCGGCTGAAAATATTCGACCGCCAGGGCGTAATGCTCTTCCTGCGCCGCTTTGATAAATCCCACCAGCGTTCCGCGCGGAGTTTCGCGCCCCAGTTGATCGGGCGGGACCCCGGGTGCAGGCTGGGCTGCGGGCGCAGTCTGTGGCGTTGCAAGTCCGGGAATCTGCGGTGCCGCCGCTGCCGAGGAACTAAGCAGGAAGGCAAGCAACAGCAGCGGCCGGCGAACGGACATTTTCGAAACTCCGTTGAGACGGTTCATTCTAGCCGCTAAGAGGACGCAAGAGAAGGCGGAACACGTCGCGCAGCATCACGGAAGTGTTCCTGGTATTGGCGCAGCAGGAACTGGTCGGTCATCCCCGCAATGTAATCGCACACTACAACATGGCGAGGAATGTCTCGCGCGGCCTGCTCCTGCGAATCCGGCATCGAGCCCCGCTGCTGGAGATAGTAGTTAAAAAGTTCCGCCAGACAGGCTACCGAGTGGCTGGAATCCTCTGTGATAAGCGGATGATTGTAAATGTGCGCGAAAAGAAAACCCTTCAGTTGCGCGTTTTGAGCGCGAGCCGCTTCGCTGAATCGCGCCAGGCGCTGCGGGACGCGGCGGATTTCGTCCGCGGTTCGCGCGCCGGATTGCTCGACAAGAGTTTCCGTGTTGTTGATCAGATCGCTGACCAGATGATCGATCACATGGCGCAGGGCTTCGTTGAATTTAAGGCGCATGCGGGCGCCGGGATGCATGGCTTCGATCCCGGCGTAGAAGTCCGCGAAAAACGGGACTTCGTCCCGCAGCGTATCCAGATCGAGCAGATTGGCTTCCAGCGCGTCATCCAGGTCGGCGGAATTGTAAGCGATTTCGTCGACCCAGTCGATGAGCTGCGATTCGAGGGGCGGCCGCAAGTCGAGGAGATACTCGGATAATTCGGGATGCGCGGCGGCAGGGTAATCCCTGGAATGTTTCACGATGCCTTCGCGGACTTCGAACGTAAGATTCAGGCCGTCAAAACCGATGTAGCGGTGCTCGAAGTGCTCCACGATGCGAAGCGCGTGCAGGTTGTGATCGAAGCCGCTGCCGTGGGCACGCATCAGCTCGTCGAGTTTTCGTTCTCCCGCATGGCCGAAAGGCGGGTGCCCGATGTCGTGCACCAGGGCCAGCGCTTCTACAAGTTCCGTGTTGATGCGCAAGGCGGCCGCCACCGTTCGGGCAATCTGCGCGACTTCGAGGGTGTGGGTCAGCCGGTTGCGGAAGTGGTCGGAAAAGCGGGTGCTGAACACCTGGGTTTTTGCCTCGAGCCGCCGGAACGCGCGGGAATGGACGATGCGATCGCGGTCGCGCGCATACTCGCTCCGGTAAGAATGCACGGATTCAGGAAACCGCCGGCCGCGGCTGGCCGCCGTGTCTATAGCCCAGGACGCGTAGGTGCGAAGCGTTTCGATGGCCGAAACCTCCGGAGGTCAGGCGGGGCGCTGGCGAATCAGGATTGCGGCGCAAGCTCGCCCAGCCCGCGGTCGGCTTCATCGGCGACGCTCGTATTCGGATAATCCTTCTTGATCTGTTCGTAAAGGGTGATCGCTTCTTTTGGATTGGTTTGCCGGAGGATGCCGGCGAGTTCCAGCTGCACCAGCGGCTTCGGGACCAGGATCGAGCCGGAGTTGGACAGCGCCCGGAGAATCGGAATAGCTTGATCGTTTTTCCCAGTGCGCTCGGCGATCAAAGCCTGCTGAAAATTCGCCAGCGCGGCGAGTTCCTTATCCGAACCGTTGGTGAGTTTTTTGAGCTCTTCGGAAGCCTGATTGAGCTTGTCCAGGTCCATCAGGCAGAGAGCGGAATAGTAGGTTGCCAGCCGCCCGGGTTTAGTATTGGGAAATTTTGCGGCGACGCCGGCAAGCCGGACTTCAGCATCCTGCGAACGCTGCGCGGGGTCGGAATACGAAATCTCTCCCGGCAGACTCGGCTGGCCGGGAAGCAGGATCTGCGCGTTGAAGATCTTCATGGCGTCGTCCAGCACCGCCTGAGCCTGTGCGGTCTGCCGGTCGTTGTAAATTTTCCAGCCGTAATAGCCGGACAACAATACGATGGCGACGAGTATGACTACCGAGGCAATGCGAGTGTGCGATAGGACCGCCTCGGCCCCATGTTCAATGCTTTCCCGGACCCGGTCGTGTTTAAGCTCTTTACGCGAAATATGTTCTGACACGAGCACTCTCCTGCCTGAATTGGAATCCTTAATCGTAGCATAACTGAACTTCCTGGACGTTTGGGTGGTAACCCTTGCCGCATGGGCCCGGCGGCGTTCGCTACCTCGCCCCGGAGGGTCGTGGTAGTTTTGAACTATGCAGACCGGTTGTATCCATTGCGGGCAGCAACACCTGCTGAAGGATGAAGCCGTCGCCATGCATCCCAAGGTGAGCTTTCGCTGCACCAGATGCGGCCTGACGACGATTGTGGAAATTAAGCGCAGCGTGGATCAAACGGTGATAATTTCGCCGATGCCTTCCTTTGCGCGGGCGGATGCCTCCACGCAACGGCTGCGGCTGCTCCCTGCGGATGACGGCCTGCGCCTTCCGGATAATCTGGATGTCGTTCTGACCGTGGAAAGCGGCCCCCAGGCCAACCAGAACTTTACGCTCAGCCAAGCCCGCACGGTGATTGGCCGCAAGGGAGCTGACATTGCGCTGGAAGACCCGGAGATTTCGCGCCACCACTGCGTGATCGAAGTCCGGGAACGCAACGTCAGCTTGAAAGACCTCGATTCGACGAATGGCACATTTTTCGAGGGAGAACGCGCGCGCGCAGTTTTGTTGAAAGAAGGCGCGTTGTTTCGCATCGGCAGCAGCGTTATCCGCGTCACCCTCCGGCCAAAGTAGATTCCGAATAGCTCCCATCAGGCATCCCGTGCGTTGCCGCCCGCCATGCGTGTGAGATACTGGCGCGGGCTGGAAGCCTCTCCACACAAAAATGAATCGGTTAAGCATCTGCGTCATCACCCTGAACGAAGCGCACGACCTGCCGCGTTTGCTGAAATCGGCGGAAGGCATCGCGGAAGAAATTGTGGTGGTGGATTCCGGCAGCACGGATGCCACGGTGGAGATCGCCCGGGCGGCGGGCGCACGCGTGCTGACACGCGCGTGGACGAACTACGCGGAGCAAAAAAACTTCGCGGCTTCGCAGGCGAGCGAAGACTGGATTCTGTTGCTGGACGCGGACGAAGAGCTTAGCGGCGAATTGCAGGCTTCGATTCTGAAGTGGAAGGCAGCGCCGGCGCAGTTCCCTGTTTACGAAATGGCCCGGCTGGCGTGGTTTCTCGGAGCCTGGATTCGCCACTCCCGCTGGTATCCGGACTGGCAAAGACGGCTCTACGACCGGCGCAGGGCGCAATTTTCCGGCGCGATTCACGAATCGCTGCAATTTCAGGGCGCGGTCGGGCGCCTGCAGGGCGACCTGCTGCACTATACAGTTCGCAATTTGCAGGAACAGCGCAGCAAGAGCGACGAATATTCCACGCTAGCCGCGCTCGCCATGTTCGAACGGGGCCGCAGGGAGTGGCGGGCGGCGAAATGGTTTGCCACGCCATGGGCATGGTTTCGTTATTTTGTGCTCGGCGCGGGATTTCTGGATGGCTACCGGGGATTCCTGATTGCGCGTTCGGCGGCGCAGACGACCTGGCTGAAGTACTCGAAGCTCGGCAAACTTGTGGAGCAAGACGCGCGCGAAAAATAATCGAAACACGCGTGCATGGCGTTTATCTTTTCCCTCATCCCCAGAATCTCGCGCGGTTCAGTCCGGATACCCGTGAGGAAATTTCTTCCGCCAGTCCCACGCCGACTGGATGATGGATTCAAGCGAGGAGTGCTTCGGCTCCCATCCGAGCGTGCGCTTCAGCTTCTCATTGCTCGCCACCAGAATCGCGGGGTCGCCCGGGCGGCGGGGTGACAGTTTGTGCGCGATTTTGCTGCCCGTGATGCGTTCGGCCACCTGCACCACCTGAAGATTCGAATAGCCGCTGGTCGTGCCCACGTTGAAGGCCTCGCCCTGAACGCGGTCGATCTCTTCCAGCGCGCGCATGTGCGAATCCGCGATATCCAGAACGTGAACGAAGTCACGAACGCAGGTTCCATCGGGCGTCGGATAATCGCTTCCAAAAATTTCCATCTCCGGCAGGTTGCCGAGCGCCGTATCGAGAACCCGCGGGATTAAGTGAGTTTCCACGCGATGGTTTTCACCCCGCTCCTTGCTGGCGCCGGCCGCGTTGAAATAACGCACGGTGACATATTTCAGGCCGGTGTAGCCACGATAATCCGCAAGAATCTGTTCAAACCTCAGCTTGGATTTTCCGTAGGGATTGATCGGCGCCTGGCGGTGATCTTCGGGGATGGGCACAACTTCCGGTTCGCCGTAGGTTGCCGCGGTGGACGAAAAAATCAGTTTGTCCACGCCGTGGCGCACCATCGCGTCCAGCAGATTCACGCCGCAGCCTACATTCGCCGCATAAAACGTGCTCGGCTCCCGGACCGATTTGGCCACCAGCGCTTCGCCCGCAAAATGCATCACCGCGTGAATCTTGTGCGTGGCGAACACTTTCTCAATTTGCTGGCGATCGGCCAGATCAGCTTCAACGAAAACGGCGGCGGGGGGCACGGCGGCCCGGTGGCCTTCCAGCAGGTTGTCCAGGGCAATCACGCGATGACCGCGGCCGAGCAACACCTCCGAGCAGATACTTCCGATATATCCGGCGCCACCGGTCACAAGAATATTCAACGAAACCCCTCCGCCCCACAGGTTGAAACGGCAAGGTTCGAGTATACAGCCGAACGGCAATCGTTCGGGCGAGGACGACCGAGACCTGATATTGAACGGAAGAAGACGAACGGAACTTCGAACGGAAAAGATCAATTCTCAAAAGCAAAAGCGCCGAACAGGTCCTTTACCTCCTGTGCGGCGCTTTTACCTACAACTTTTGCGCTAGTAATTTTTTCCCTGTAAGAATGTTCCAGCAGTTCCCTCCTGTCCGCTCGCCGGATTCCGTCAAGCTAATTTGTAGATTCGACTACCCATCGTCCTTTTTTTTCGAGAAACTCCACCCCCACCGCGTAGCCGTCGCCACGCAGCGAATGGCAGTAAGCCACCCGAGCTTTAGAACGAAATTCTCCCGTGCGCGACGCCAGCACCAGCGGCGCACCTTTTTCCCAGCGCCGCACGCTGACCACGCGCGCTCCCTTGGCGCTGACGTTTTCCGTAAACGTCGCTTCCAGGCCGGGCAAATGCCGATGTCCGTCGAGCACGACGGGAATCTCCATCGGGATGCGGTTTTCCCGGCGGTTGAAGGGGTGAATGTTCCTGGAGGACATTTTCTTCATCCTCACAGGCACGCGGCAATGCGCGTGATCGAATTTATTGGATTGCCATTTCCGCGGTGCTTCATGCGGTAGAGCGCGCGGTCCGCTGCGCCCAAAAGCTTTTCGGCGGAATCGCCATCTTCGGGATAGGCCGCAATTCCGGCGCTAACGGAAAGCGCGGGCTCTTCCGTTTCGAGGGACAAGCGCTCCCGAATGCGTGAGGAAACACGGGAAGCGATTTCCTTGGGCGCCTCGGGCAGAACCAAAGCGAATTCGTCTCCGCCATAACGCGCCGGCGTATCAATCGCGCGCGAATGGTGTTTCAGTGTTTTCCCCAGGCGAACCAACGCGCGGCTGCCAACCAGGTGGCCATAGCGGTCGTTGATCGCTTTCAAGCCGTCCATGTCCAGCAACACGATGCTGAAGGGCCGCTGCGTGCGGCGCGAGCGATCGAGTTCCGATTCAATCACCCCGATCAACCGGCGGTAATTGGCAAGACCGGTAAGCGGATCGCTGACGGCCATGGTGCGCACCTGGTCAAAAAGGCGAGCCTGGTCAATCAACGCGGCACCCAGCATGATCGCGTAGCTGGCAACTTTGTTCAGTTCCGCGAAAAAGAACGGGCCGTCGAACAGGCGCTGCGAAAAAAGCGCCGCGACATGGCAAGCTGCGTTCAGAAGCGCGACGAGAAACAGCGAATAATCGTAAAGCGAGGCGTCGCTCTGATTTCTCTTTTCCGTCTGATAGCGGCGGTAGAAAAAGAGAGCGGCCAGGGCGAACAGTCCGCCGGGCAGAAGTTCCCAGGGACGCGAGAAAAACGCACCCTCCTGCGCCACAGGCGCTGCCGGAGCGGCCATGAATGCGGCGCTGGTGATATAGGCAGCGGCGGCCACAACGAAAAGCGCGCCGGCAGTTTCGCGGCTGGGCTGCCGGGCTGTTGGGATAAATTTTTCCACGGCAAGCGCCGCCAGCAGCAGAACCGCAAGCATCGTGCGGCCCACCATCCAGCCCATCGGCACATGAGAGAGCGCGACGGTGCCCGAGCGCAGAAGATTATTCAGGCCAAAATAGCCGATCGTCTCAATCATTCCGGAGAGCACAAACCCGAACGCGAGGATTAGGGCGATGCGGTCATGAGTGCCGCGAAAACGAACCAGCGCATTTGCGGCATAGCAGAAGCACAGCAGAGAACCGCCTACTTCCAGATACAAGTAGTTGGTGGGCGCGCCGAACGCGTGAGACTGCCGGGAGTAATAAACAGCGATGAGGTACAGGGCACCGAGAACGCCATAGACAATCGCGGGCAAATTTCCGCGCTCTCTGCGGAAGAACCCTTTGATTGGCCCCCTGTCACCCAAAACAACCCCCAAATGCCGGAGAAAACCGGACAGAGCGGGAAATAGCACGTCCATGCCCTTTTCCGTCGGTCAAGGGTGCAAATATATCTGGATGAAAATAAAAGGCTTATTAACGGGAGCAAAAAATGGAAAAAAGGCTGAGATTGGAAACGAGACACCCGAGACACCCGTCTCAGTCCTTTATTGGAACACTATCGCTAATGTATCCAGAGAGTTAGCAGGGGTTTAGGCACTATCGTGCCGAAAGTGGGCAAAGTCTCATGCTGAGACAGTCTCAATCTGCGCTGAGTCAGTGTTTCTCAGGGTTTTGGGGGTAAATCACGGGCTTCCACGACCGAAGCGAAGCCGTTGCGCTTGTGGGTCCCGTCGCAAAAGGGAGAATTTCCTGTGTGCCCGCACCGGCAGAACGAAACCGCCGTGCGCCCGCCCAGCCCGAATTCCTTGCCATCCTGATCCACGACCGTGAAGTCGCCTTCCACGCGCAGTGGGCCGTTATTTAAAACTGTAACTTTTGTGCCAGCCAAGGATTCCTCCGTTTGCAAAATTCGCAGAGACTTTTATGGACGTTCCAAAGATAACGGCGCAAGTGGGGAAACACAAGCCAACCGGAGAGAATTCAGCTTCGCGCGTTTGCCGCTAATAGCGCGGAATGGTCGGGTCCACTTCCGTGGACCACGCGAGAATCCCGCCGTGCAAATTATAAATTTTCCGGAAACCCGCCTTGCGCAGGAAATCCACCGCCTCTGCGGAACGCTTTCCGCTGCGGCAGTGGGCAACGATTTCGTGCGACGAATCGAGCTCGTGCACGCGGCGCGGGAGTTCCCCGAGCGGAATCAGATGCCCGTTGAGATTGCAGATCTGGTATTCGTGCGGCTCGCGCACATCCAGGATGAAAAGATCGTCGCCGCGGTCCAGGCGCTGCTTCAGTTCACGGGGCGTGATTTCCGGCACATGCAGATCGCTCTCCGGCTCTTCTTCGCCGCGGATGCCGCAGAATTCGTTGTAGTCGATCAGTTTGTGAATGGTGCGATTCGCGCCGCACATCGGGCAGCCGGCATTCTTGCGCAGCTTCAATTCGCGGAATTTCATGGCCAGCGCGTCGAACAGCACCAGGCGGCCTTCCAGCGAATCGCCGCGGCCCAGAATGAGCTTGATCGTCTCCATCGCCTGCAGCGAGCCGATGATGCCCGGAAGCACGCCAAGGACGCCGCCCTCCGCGCACGATGGCACCAGGCCCGGCGGAGGCGGCTCGGGATACAAGCAGCGATAGCACGGGCCATCGGGCATGCCGAACACCGTGACTTGCCCTTCGAAGCGAAAGATCGAGCCGTAAACATTTGGCTTACCAAGCAGCACGCAGGCGTCGTTCACCAGGTAGCGCGTGGGAAAATTGTCGGTGCCATCGACGATGATGTCGTAATCTTTGAAAAGTTCGAGGGCATTCTCGCTGGTCAACCGCGTCTCGTACGTGGTGATTTCAATGTCTGGATTCAGGTTGCTCAGGCGCGCTTTGGCCGCGCCGGTCTTCGGTTTGCCGACGTCGCTGGTGCCAAACGTAATCTGCCGCTGCAGATTCGTGAAATCCACCACGTCAAAATCCACCAGCCCGATTTTTCCGACACCCGCCGCGGTGAGATAAAGCCCCAGCGGCGCGCCGAGTCCGCCCGTGCCGATCAACAGCACCTTGGCGGCTTTCAGCTTGAGCTGACCCTCCATGCCCACCTCGGGCATGATCAGGTGCCGGCTGTAGCGGAGGATCTCTTCGTTGGTAAGGCTCGCTGCCGGCGCCCGGCCGGTCAACGGCTGTGTTTTGGTTGACATGATGTTTTCCCCACATTCCATTTTACGCGGTGTCGTTCCTGGAAGAAAGCGCCGAGCGGCAACCCGCAGGAAACGTCCCGTCTCTCCCCAGGGAACTAAAATCGATTTCTTTTAGTTTTTCAATCAGCGTGCTGCTGAGTGGGTGTTCTTTGGACCCGGGAAATTTACTCGAGCCCACGGCGACAACTTGGTTGGCTGCCGGCCTGCGATTTTGTTTGCGAGCGCAACTTGGTCGCGCGAATCGGAGCCTAAGTACGTATGCGTCTGGAAGTAATCGAACATTTCCGCTATCTCGGCGGCCCCAGGAAAAAGACCGGTGAAAACTTCCTTCGGGACTTGTGTGTACGAGAAGTTCTGACCCTGTCGATTTAGCGTATCGATGATTTCATTGAAGCTCATGAAATCGCCGACCAGGGGCAGATACTCGCCATGGCCGGCCTGATCGGGGTGCGCGAATGCTCCGGCCACGACGTCACCAAGTTCCGTAATATCGCCCATGTGAATGCTCCGCACAGTTGGATCAAGCGGGAGAGCCCAGCCCACGGATCCGTCAGCCTGTTTTTGCGGAGCAAGAACGCCGATAAGGTTTTGATAGTAGAAAGGTGCAATGACGAACGTATGGTTCGCAAACCCGGCTTCTTTCACTATCCGATCAACCTTGGCCTTGGCGGTAAAGTGAGGAACGTGGAACTTGCCGCGGCTGATCGCTTCTACATCAGGCAACGTGGACCAGACAAAGTGCTTAACGCCCGCATCCTTGGCGGCGCGTACCGCAGCGGTTGCTTGCTCGACCTCGCCGGCACCTCCTTCCCAAAAATTAGTGACTAGAAATACGCCATACGCCCCGTCAAATGCAGCTGTAAGGGTTTCGGGGCGATTCAAGTCCGCTTGGATGACTTCGTCGGCGAGTTCGCGATACTTGGCCGGATCGCGAGTCAGGGCACGTACCTTGAATTGCTCGTTTGCCTGCAGGGCGCGTACTACGGCGCCTCCCTGCTGTCCTGTTGCGCCGACTACGGCGATGAGCTTCTTATTTGTGCGTTCCATATGCAGAGTGCCTCTCTTTCGCTATCTATTGATGCCATTTATATTGATATAGATACATTCTGCTGGACGTCGGTTATATAAGGGGGCAAAATAGTTTCGTCATGGACAAGAACTCGCGAGACCCGATTCACTGTTGGCTGGTATTGGTGAAGGCCTTCCATGCGGCTTCGAAATATCTCTATGCGGGCCTAGCGGAGACGGGAATCGACGACACCGATTTCCGGATCCTGGAGGCCCTCCTGAATAAGGGACCTTTACCTGTGAATACGATCGGGCCAAAGGTGTACCTCACGCCCGGCTCGATCAGTACGGCCGTTGACCGCCTCGTCGAAAGGTGCTTGGTAAGCCGGGTCGAGAGTCCTGAGGATCGGCGCGTCCGCGTCGTGTCGCTCACTCCAAATGGCAAAAAATTGATCGCGCCGGTCTTTCGGAAACACGCCGCCGAAATTAAGAAGGTCTTTGCCGATGCGAGCCCGAAAGAGTTCCGCACTCTTGAAACGATATTGAAAAAGATTGGCAAGCGCGCTGAGAGTCTCGGGACCGGAGTCAATCCAAAACGTTTACCCCACCGCTGACATAGCGGCGTAGTGCGCCAATCAATCGAAATGAAAGTTGGGAAAACCGGGGACGGACGGAAAGCTCCCCATGCTTCTCTGTTCTTCGCTGGCATATTGGACAAGCCTTGCGGATTCGTCAAGCTTTACACCGGAACGGGGATTGTTTACGCTGAAAGTCCTATGTGGAATGTAAACGAACGGTTTGAAAAGAAGGCCATCGACAGCCTGGCGGCGCTGGGCTTCGGCGTGGGCAGCACGCGCGGCGTGGTCCGCGTGGAAAAGTACGGCTCCGGAGCAGAATTCCGGCAGGAGCCCGACGGGCGTTTTCACCTGACCGTATTGCCGACCATCATGCTGAAGGGGAAATTCACCCGGCTGTGGGACGCGGGCTACCAGAAATTTCTTCTGACCGACGAAGGGCTAAAAGTGCCCGCGCTGGCGACGCACCTCGAAAACTTGCGCAAGTTCAACGAAGAGTTGCGGACCGCTCTCGGCGTACCGACGTTCTACAACGAAGCACTTGGTTCGGTAAGCCAGGTCAGCGTCTACGATCGCGTGAAGGGCCGCAAAGGCGACGTGCCGGACGAGACCGTCGGCGTGCACGCCCCGGCCACCGGCCACTAGGCGCCTTTTTTCCGGGCCAACACCGGTTGCGCAAGCTGCGATTGTGCCAGGCTTTCCTTCGCTTCCTTCAATTGCCGGCGAAGTTGCCTCACGTTGATGCGGTGCTTGGCGGCTTTTTTCGGCCCGATGAAGAGCACCGGAATGTCCCATCCGTAGCGTTCGGTCAGCGCGGCATCCCCGTCAATATTGATTTCGTGCATTGTGGCGCCGAACTCCGCGATCAGCGGGTCGATCGCGGCTTTGGCGGCTTCGCAAAGGTGGCAACCGGGTCGCGAGTAGAGCGTAACGTCCAGCGCTCCCGCCCCGGCCAATCGCAGATCTTCAGGATGTTCGCTCATGGCTTTGGGTTTGAGTACCTCTGAAACGGTCCGGCTTGCGGATAGAACGCCTTCGCGCGATACAACTCGGCGATCTGCCGCAAATGCCCCAGATCATGATTAGCAAGTTCGTTGAGCAATTGCAAAAGGGTGACGGCGCCCATCTCCGGATGAATTCCCGTCCGGTTGGCGGCGGAAGAAGGGATGCCATGCCAGAAGAAATAATGCGCCTGGCGTAGCGCCACAAACTCTTTCAGATACTGGTTCGTAGTTTTTTTCCGCAGGTTGGCTGCGTCCGGTTCAAAGTACTTTTCCAGGACGGGATTGTTGTCCACGACGATTCGCTTGGCACGGTCGCCATACAACTGCTCGATGGCCAACAGGTGCGCCAGGACTTCGCTAATCGACCAGCGCTCCGGCGAGGGCTTCCAGTCCAGAGTATCCGTGGGGACGTCGCGTAGAAGCGTTTCCAGGATGGCCGGGGTCTTCTCCAGCAAGGATACGGGTGGCTGCAATAAAGAAGAAGCGGGCGAAAGAGCTTGCATCAGGGTCCTCAGGGGGGCACGCTGATTGTAATACCTCGAAGGCTGCCGGGGAAAGCCCCGCCAGGGTTGGGGAAGACGCAGTGAGACACAAGGAGAGATTCGCATGGGCCGCGTAGCAGCCTTGATTGACGATCTGTTTTTTCAATTGAAAGTGGCGGAAACCGCCAAGCAGCTTGGTATCGAATTCAAGGTGGCCAGCAGCCCGGACGCCCTCTTCACCCTGCTGGAACCGCCGACCAGACTGGTGATCGTGGATTTGAACTCCCGCAACCAGCCCGTGGCAACCATCGAACGCCTGCGCGCAACTCAAAAAGAGATGCGCGTGGTGGCCTTCCTGTCCCACGTGCAGACCGATCTCGCCGCCCAGGCCCGCGCCGCCGGTTGCCTGGAAGTAATGCCGCGCTCGGTGTTCACGCAGAATCTGGCGGCCATACTCCAAGCCGCAAAGGATTAATGCTCGTGCTCGAAAATCTCCCCGTCCCTCTTTTTTTCAAAAGAGCTTTGGTAGTCGTCCCTCTGCTCCTGGCGGCATCCACCGGCTTGCTTGGCCAGCCGGCCGCCGCGGATAGCCCCTCCGCCATCCTGAAAGACGCCCTGGTGGCCGCTTGCTCGCAAAATTCCGCCGAGTTCGTGCGGGCACTGACCGCCCGCAACGCCGAGGCGTTTGGCCGCATGACGCCGCCGGCCCGGGAAACGTTTTTGAAGCGATTCGTGCTTCTGGACAAACCCGGCAAGCCCCGAACGCAGAACGAACCCTCGGGAAACGTTGTTGTTTACTGCCAAACTTCGGAAATCACCACCCAGATGGAAATTGAGAAGCCGGAGCTTCGCGACAATCTCGCTTATCTGCC
>Ga0210400_10001092_pt1 | contig 27685 bp, 26 predicted proteins | sample IncBWH26MmetaG_FD_155456 | JGI IMG/M metagenome (GOLD analysis project Ga0210400, IMG submission 155456) | Forest soil microbial communities from Barre Woods Harvard Forest LTER site, Petersham, Massachusetts, United States - Inc-BW-H-26-M | ecosystem: Environmental > Terrestrial > Soil >... | reverse complement strand
CGTCCGGATCGCGCGATCCTTGGGGTATGTTTCCGCGGCTTTGCGCGCGGCCTCGAGCGCTTTCGGGATGTCCCGCGCCACGCGGTACGTATCAATGATCATTGCGCGCCCTCGGCGATCCTCCTCGGGGCCCAGTCGAAGCATTTCTTCAAACGTGTTCACCGCCGCATCGTAGTTGCCCACTTCACGGTACAGCTGTCCAAGTTGCTGGTACAGGATCGCGAGGGTGCGCCGCCGCGACGGCGTAAATTCCGACTGGGCCTTCACGGCCGTTACGGCGTCGGAGAGCACGCGGATTGCATCGTCGAAGCGGCCCTGGGCTTGGTAAATCGAGGACTCGTAGTAAATCACTTCCAGATTGCCCGGGGCGCGCTGCTTCGCGAGCAGGACGTTCTGCTCGGCCTTGTCGAGCTGTTTCAATTGACGGTAAATCTCGGCCAGGCGCAGATAGTTATTCGGATCTTCAGCATCCATTTCCGCGAGACGCTTGTATTGCTCGAGCGCTTCCGGATATTTCTCTTCGTTCAGAAGTGTTTGCGCGAGGCCACGGCGGTGGTTGATATCGCCGGGCTGGGCCTCAGCGGCTTTCCGGTAAGCCTGTTCCGCATTCGCGAGATCGTGGGTCTGGGTGTACGCGTCGCCGTAGAGGTCCCACAGCCGGGGCGTAGGCGCGCGATCCAGTATCCTCTTAAGCGTGGATATAGCCTCCTGGGATTTCCCTTCGTCGAGCAAAAGTTGCGTCAACTGTTCGACCGCGTTTTCGTTCTCCGGCTCGCGCTCGAGCAGCGAGCGGAGGACGCCTTCCGCCTTGTCGTGATCGTTCTGAAGTCGGTAAATGCGCGCAAGCCACAAAGCGGCATCGGTGTCGGAGGGATCGAGCCGCATGATTTCGCGATACTGCTCCGCCGCGCGCGTGAGCGTATCGCGCTGTCCGGAGGTGTCGCTCAAATCGCCCAGCATGCGAACGTAGATCCGAGACAGTAGCCGCCGGGCCGGCAGATTGTCCGGGTCCTTGGTGATGATCGACTGCGCCTCCAGGACGGCGTCACGAATGCGTTGCGACTGAAAGTAAATTTCGGCAAGCTCTTCGCCGATCTGATGGCTATTCGGATCAAGCGCGTAGGCTTTCTTGAAGAAATCGATCGCCCGGTTGGCGTCTTCCGCGTGGCTGGACGCTTCATATTCCTGCTGGTAGTAATGGCCGAGTGTGAAATAGTAATAGGCGTCGGCGCGTGAATCCGATTCAGTGGGCTTGGCGGACTGCGCGGCCGGTTGAGGTTTCGCGGGAGACTGCCGATTCCCCTGTTGCGCTGCCGCTGGACGGGGCATTGCGATGGCAATCTGCACGAGCAGGAATGCGGCGAGTTGCTGGCTCATTCTCATTGAGTCACCAAAACATATGATGCCCGGGACGCCCCGGTGGTTCCTTCGGCTGCGGGCTGCTTGGGGTCCGCCAGAATCGGGTGCGGGCTCCCACGTGGAGCCCGCTAGAATGATATTGTATCGGTTTTCGCTTACGATTTCTGAAAATCCTCAAGGAATGCGCGAGTTACTCAATGCCTGAAATGCCGCACGCCGCAGAAAACCATCGCGAGGCCTAATCGGTCGGCGGCGGCGATCACGTCAGTATCGCGTACCGAGCCGCCCGGCTGAATCACGGCTGTGGCACCAGCCTTCGCTGCTTCCTCGACGCCATCGGGGAAGGGAAAAAACGCGTCCGAGGCGACAACGCTTCCTGCGAGCGGCAATTGCGCTTTGAGTACGGCGATTTTCACCGAGTCCACCCGGCTCATCTGTCCCGCTCCTACACCGAAAGTCTGCCCAGCGCGCGCAAAGACGATGGCGTTCGATTTCACGTGCTTGCATACTTTCCAGCCGAACAGCATCGCATCAATCTCTTCGCGAGTTGGCGCGCGCCGCGTGACCACCTTCAGATCGCTCTCTGCCAGTTCGTGCCGGTCCTGCTCCTGCACGAGGATGCCGCCCGAGATCCGCTTGACTTCCCACTCGGCGTCTCGCCCAATGGAATCGCCCGCGGGGAGTTGCAACAGCCGAAGATTCTTTTTGGCCGCGAATTTCTCGAGGGCGGCGGGTGCGTAGCCCGGCGCGGCAATGCACTCCACGAAGAGTTTCGCCACTTCGTCGGCAGTGGCCGCATCGAGCGGGCGGTTGAATGCCATCACGCCGCCAAACGCGGAAATCGGATCGCAGGCCAAAGCTTTCGTATACGCTTCCACCAACGTGTCCTGCTCGGCTGTGCCGCAAGGATTATTGTGCTTCACGATGACGGCAGCGGGCCGCTGGAATTCCCCGGCAAGCGCGAGGGCCGCTTCCAAGTCCACAAGATTGTTGTACGAAAGCTCCTTGCCCTGCAGTTGCCGCGCCGCGGCAAGGCCCGAAGCGGCGGATCCCGCAGGCGTGTAGAGTCCGGCGCGCTGGTGGGGATTCTCGCCGTAGCGCAGTTCTTGTCTGCGCGCGAGGGCGAAGTGCAGCCGCGCCGGCAGCACAGGACGCCGGCTGATCTCGACCGATCCGTTGGTGACCGAGAGGCGCTCGAGCTCCGTGGCAACTTTGCCATCGTAGCGCGCGGTCAAGGCGAACGCTTTGCGCGCCAATTCGAGCCGCGTCGCGAGACTTACTTCGCCATGCGCCGCGATTTCGGCGGCGATCGCGGGGTAGTCCGCGGGATCGGTAACCACCGCAACGCTTTCGAAATTTTTCGCAGCCGACCGGACCATCGTCGGCCCGCCAATGTCGATATTCTCGATCAATTCCTCGGACGCAAGGTCCGGCTTCGCGGCAGTGGCTTCGAACGGATACAAATTAACGACGACCAGATCGATCGGCGCGATCTTATGTTCGGCGGTCTGCTGGCGATCACCCGCGTCGGCGCGGCGAAACAATATCCCGCCATGAACTTTGGGATGCAGGGTTTTGACCCGTCCGCCGAGCATTTCGGGCCATCCAGTCAAATCGGAAACATCGCGGACAGCGATTCCAGCCTGGCGCAAAAGGCGCGCCGTGCCCCCGGTCGAAACGATTTCGATGCCGAGCGCAGCAAGTTGCAGGGCAAAATCGGCAAGTCCGCTCTTGTCGTAGACACTCAGCAGTGCGCGTTCCACAGGCACAGAATCCTCCGGCGACCACCAGCAAATTGGCTATTGTAAGCGCGATGCCCGGAATCGAGAAGTGGGAACTGCGCGATTGCGGGATCAGGAGAGAGCGGGCGTCGCTAAGCGCCAATCAGAAATACTGCAGGCCCAACTGGATGAGTAGAACTGCGCGAGCCGGAAGCGAGTGACCTGTGTCCCCACAGGAAGCTGTAAAGGCTTAAGTTGGGGTTTTGCTGCGCCAAGCTCAGAGCAAGCGAACTGTCACGACTTTACTCGCGCTTTCAGGCGCGCGTGCTTACCTTCGACGGTTACGACAAACTCGACCTCGTGCGCGCTCTGTTGTTTCTTGAGGTCGCCTGTTTTCTGGCGAACGAACTGCTGAAACGCTTCGAGCGTAAGCCGGCCGGTATCCTCTCCCGCCTGTTCTTTCGCGCGGCGGAAAGCCGCATAGAGGTCTTCCACTTTTTTCTTTTCGTGGTCGGGGTCTTCGCAGGAGATTGTAAACGGCATTGGCCACGAGGAATCGGGCGAAGATTCCACAGCTTGCTTTTGTTTCCGTAGGCTCTCAATCTCCCGTGCCGCCGCGCCAAAGTGTCGCTGTACGGTACCTTCTTCTTTTTGTTTCATTCGCTTGCGGAAGATTTCGCGATACTTCGTATACATCTGAGCCAAATTGCTATACCGGAAGCGCTGGGCATAATTCATGTCCGAACCGCGGTCGCTGTAGCGCTTCATCATGACTTCGATGCGCCATTCGAGGTCCGCGGGCGGCCGTTTCTTGCCGCCGCCGAAGTACTGTTCGTACTCAATCTTCAGCTGGCGGATGTCCCTCTCGAGCTGGTTCAGGTCTTCTTCGGTAGTTTTGGCCATAAATGGTGACCGACTTTGATGCTAAAGGTGGCCGCGCGAACGGTCAACGCACCCTGCGGAAAGCAGTACGGAACAGGTAATGCCCGCGGGAAGGGCATCCCGTTCTGTGATTGTTCGGCCGTTTGCGATTGCCGGGTATCGCCGCCTGTGCTCCAATGCCTTTCGGGTTCGGGCTCTACTTTGAACGCCCCGGCCAGGCCGGGGCGCGGAGCCCCCAAAATTTCGATGCTGGCTGCCATTACCCGTCGAAACCGCATCGCGCTCGTGCAAAAGCCGCAGCCGCGATTGAGGCCCGGCTGGGCGCTGGTGCGCGTGCGCCTGGCGGGAATTTGCAATACGGATATTGAAATCCTGCGCGGTTATCACAACTTTCACGGCACGCTCGGCCATGAATTCGTCGGCGATGTCGTGCGCGTCGCTAGCGCAAAAGACAGGAGCTGGATCGGGCGGCGCGTTGTCGGAGAAATCAATGTCGCCTGTGCCGGATTAGGAGTGCGGAGGCTATGCAGTTATTGCCGGCGCGGAATTCCGACACATTGCGCACGCCGCCGCGTGCTTGGCATCTTGGGCCACGACGGCGCCTTCGCCGAATTCTTGGCGTTGCCGGTCGTGAATCTGCATCCCGTGCACGCCGGCATCCCCGATGAGGCCGCCGTGTTCACCGAACCGCTGGCCGCGGCTTGCGAGATCCTCGAACAGATCAGCGTTCAGGCGCACCGCGAGGCATGCGTGCTTGGCGATGGCAAGCTCGCGCAGTTGATCGCTCGGGCCCTCCGCACGGCGGGCCTGCACGTCGTGATGATCGGCAAGCACGCGAGCAAACTGCGACTTGCGCGCCTCGCGGACATCGAAAGGGCGCATTTCGGCGGCCGCATATCACGCCGTGCGAATGCGTTCACGCTGGTCATGGAAGCGACAGGTTCACCCTCAGGTCTGGCGATGGCGCAACGGATTACCGCCCCTCGTGGCACGCTGGTGCTCAAATCCACGTTCCATGGCGCAGCGTCCGTCGAGACGTGGCCGCTCGTCGTAAAAGAGATCACTGCGATCGGTTCGCGCTGCGGCCCGTTCCCGCCCGCGCTCGCTCTGCTTCGCTCGGGACGCATCGACCCACGCCCCTTGCTTTCGCGCGTCTTTGATTTGAAGGAAGCGCCAGAGGCCATCCGCTACGCGCAAAAGCCCGGCGTGATGAAAGTGTTGCTGCGTCCACAGGCTGGAGAGTCAAAAGAATGATCGGAGAACCAATGAAAGAACTGAGTCACAAGTTGGTGCGACTGGTCAAATCGGCTGAGGCCAGTCTTCTGTTGGTGCCTGAGGTGGAAAGCAGCAAGCCCGTCTTGTCCGGGGGCTGGTCGCGCAAACAAGTTCTCGGGCATTTGATCGATTCGGCGTCCAACAACCACCAACGATTTGTGCGGGCGGCGTTGCAAAGCTCGTTGGATTTTCCAAGCTACGATCAAGATGGCAGCGTACGGGTGCAGGCCGTCGAAGAGGCGGATTGGCCTCTATTGGTAGCACTTTGGGCAGATTACAACCGCTACCTCGCTCATGTAATCGCGCACCTGCCCGCGTCCAAACTCGAGACTGTTTGCCGCATCGGCTCGGATGAACCTGTGACGTTGAAATTCCTGGCGGAGGACTACTTGCGGCACTTGCTGCATCATCTCGGCCAAATCGGTGCCACACGTTGATTTGAGGGCGGGATTTAACGCAACGATAGACTCACATGCCGCCGCTAGCCGTTTCTTGACTTTCGAGCGAATGGCTGCCTAGACTGGAAATTCCCGTGCAAACTGGTGAATCCGGTGGAACACAAGACGATCGTTGTAGGTGTCACTGGCGCTTCGGGTGCCGCGCTGGCGCAGACTGCGTTGCGGCTGCTTGAAGCTGACGCGCGCGTCGCGCGAATTCATCTCGTCGTCACCGATACGGGCGCGCGCCTGTTGGCGCACGAACTGAACATTGGGACGACCGATCCCCAGCAGCTTCCCTCGTTGCTTGTCGGCGGCCGTGCGGCAAAGATTGAAGTCCTGCCTAACAAAGATGTCGGCGCGTCGATTGCCTCGGGCAGTTATCCGGTGGACGCCATGGTGGTGATTCCCTGCTCGATGGGCACGCTTGCGGGCGTCGCAGCGGGGACGAGCGACGACCTGATCGCGCGCGCCGCCGACGTTTGCCTCAAAGAAGGCCGCCGCCTGGTGCTGTGCGTGCGCGATACGCCGTTCAGCCGGATTCATCTCGAGAATATGTTGCGCGTGCAGCAGGCGGGTGCCGTGATCATGCCGGCAATTCCGTCGTTCTATCACCAACCGAAGACGATCGATGATTTGGTCGCGCAGTACGTCTATCGCGTCCTCGCGCAGATGGAATTGCCGCAGGAGCAAATGTATCGCTGGGAAGGACAGGGGAAGGGGAAAGCCCGCGAAGTGTAGGCGACGTGCCCATGCGATTTGAAGAGAAAAAGCTTTAACACAGCGCAGAGAAACACGCAGGCAATTCATTTTTTGCGATTATTGGATGATTGCTCTTACATGAAGAATTCTTCTCATGCTTCTCTCTGTGCTCTCTGTGCCCTCCGTGGTGAAGCTGCCGGAGCCTGCCGGTGAGCCCGAGCCGCATCCGCACGATCCTTGAGATGATCAAGTTCGAGCATTCCGTTTTCGCGTTGCCATTCGCGTTGACGGGAGCTTTGCTTGCCGCGCGATATTCCACGATTCCGGGGGCGTTGCCAGGCTGGCCGTCGTGGCGACAAATTTTGTGGATCATCGCGGCGATGGTCGGCGCGCGCTCCGCAGCGATGACGATGAACCGCATCATCGATCTGCGCTACGACCGCGAAAATCCTCGTACGCGTGCGCGTGCACTCGCGACCGGAGCGCTTTCAGTAGGCTTCGCGTGGGCCTTCGCTTTGGCGGCGTCCGCGGTACTCGTGATCGCAGCGTGGCAATTGAACGTTCTTTGCTTTGAACTTTCTCCAGTCGCGCTCGCGGTGCTGTTCTTCTACTCCTATACGAAGCGTTTCACCGCATGGTCGCACGTCGTGCTGGGCTTTTGCCTGGGAATGTCGCCGGCGGCGGCGTGGATCGCCATTGCGGGCTCGCTCGACGCGCGCATGTTAATACTCTGCGCGGCTGTAACGCTCTGGGTCGGCGGCTTCGACGTGCTCTACGCATGCCAGGACATCGAATACGACAAGCAAGCGGGGCTTTTTTCCGTGCCGAAGCGCTTCGGCATCGCCCGAGCGCTGGCGATTGCCCGCGCGATGCACGTCATCATGATCACGCTGCTAGTCTGGCTGGCGTGGAGTTTCCACCTACCGTGGCCCGCGTGGGTGGGGATCGCCGTGGTAGCCGCGTTGCTCGCCTACGAGCATTCGTTGGTTTCTTCAAACGACCTCAGCCGGATGAATGCTGCGTTTTTTACGGTGAACGGTTATATTAGTCTCTTGTTCTTGCTGTTCTGGGGTGCGGCCGTAGCCGTCGCGCGTCCGAGGTAAGGATGGCGCCGGCATCTCGCCGGCGGTTTCGCGTGTGCCAAGATGAGCGAACTTCGAATCAGCGACGAGCGCTTAAAACCGATTGCGGACAAGGTCCTCGCAGGCGAGCGCCTGAGCTTTGACGATGGAATTGCGCTCTATCGCTCGCCGGACTTGCTCGCCGTGGGCTGGCTCGCGAATTCCGTCCGCGAGAAGCGTTACGGCAATACCTGTTTTTTCAACGTCAATCGCCACATCAATCCAACCAACGTGTGCGTCGCACATTGCAAATTGTGTGCTTTCGGCCGCGACCCCCATGCGCCGGGCGCCTACACGTTCGCACTGGAAGAGATTTACCAGCGCGCAGAACAAGGCATGCGCGAAGGCGCGACGGAATTCCACATGGTCGGAGGTCTCCATCCCGACTTGCCGTTTGAATATTTCCTCGATCTGATGCGCGGCCTGAAAAAACGCTGCCCCGCCGTTCACCTCAAGGCATTCACCATGGTTGAGGTCGGGTACTTCTCGCGGATCGCCAAGCTTTCGATTCGCGACACGCTTTTGGCGCTCAAAGAAGCGGGCGTGGACTCGCTGCCTGGCGGCGGCGCTGAAATTTTTCATCCGCGCGTGCGGAAAATTATCTGCGACCACAAAGTCAGCGGGCAGCAGTGGCTCAACATCGCGCGCACGGCGCACGAAATCGGCCTGCGGTCAAATGCCACCATGCTCTACGGCCATGTCGAAACCGAAGAAGAACGCGTCGATCATCTCCTTGCCTTGCGAGGCTTGCAAGATGAAACGCACGGCTTCGCTGCGTTCATTCCGCTGGCGTTTCACCCGGCGAACACGGGACTTGCGCACCTGCCCCCGCCGACAGGCTACCACGACCTCAAGTCCATCGCGATTTCGCGGCTGCTGCTCGACAATTTCGACCACATCAAAGCGTATTGGGTGATGCTCACGCCCAGCATCGCGCAAATCGCGCTGCGCTTTGGCGCCGACGACATGGACGGCACGGTCGTCGAAGAAAAAATCTACCACGACGCCGGTGCAAAGACTGCCGAGTTCACCCCGCGCGCCGAACTCGAGCGCTTGATCCGCGAAGCGGGCCGTGTCCCCGTCGAGCGCGACACTCTCTACCGCCCGGTCGATCGTTCGAAAATGCCTCCGCCTCCCGGCCCCCGGCCCGACGTCACGCTTTCCATCAATATTTAGTGTAAAAACATTAGAGAAATCGCTCGTTGAGGAGACTCCGATGCGGCAGGTAATCCTCTATCCCGGTGAACACGGTTATTGGGGGCTGCGTCAGCCAAGGGGAGAGCAAGACCAAAGCCGTGCCCAACATACGCGAAGCCATCGAAGGTTATGTTGCCGCGTTGCAGGGGGATGGCCTCCCTATCCCGGAGGACCGTTTTGATGCAGTGGTCATGGCAGTATGGTGCGTTTCAGGGCGTCAGTGCGTCGCCGGACGTCCAAGTTGTTGTTCCTGATCACAAGGAACTCGACCGTGGAACACTCCGCGCTGTTCTCCGCCAAGCCAGTTTGACAATCGAACAGTTCATCGATTCTCTTTGACTTCTTGTATGTGCGGCTCGGCTTGCTGTTTCTTGCGAAGAATGTCTCCTGCCAGAAGGGCGTAAAACGGTGCGTAGGTCAGCCATTGAAAGAAAGGATCGAACTGCCAGTTGCCGACCGCTCTGTAATTGATCCAAATCTTGTAAGAGAGAAACTGCAGCACGGTGAGCAGTAGCCACGCCGCGCTTGGATAGAAGCACAGCAGCGGCACGATCCATGTGAAATACCACGAATATCCGTTCGGGGCGACCAGCAGGACCGTGCCGATCAAAAGAAACGCCGCGCGTGTCGGATCGGCGCGCCGCACGGCCAGCCACAGGGCTAGCCCCAGCACGATTCCTTCACCGATCCCCGCAGCCACCTCATGCGAGCCGGACATCCACAGGAGGACCGGATAGATGCTGGAATTGTAGTTCCGCCATACCATCTGGTAATACTTGAGCATTCCGAGAAATTCGTGCCAGCCGTTGCGAAAAGGCCAGACGCACACCGCGGCTAACGGAGCGCAGCCGGCCGCCGCGAGCCATCCGCGCAGCCTGGTGGGCCAGCCCGCACGGAAAAGCGCCAGCGGTAGCAGCACGACGGGGAACGCTTTCGATAGAGCCCCGGCGGCGAGTGTAAGCGTTGACATCGCTGGAAACCTTCGTATAATCAGCAGCGTAGCGACGACGGCGGCGATGGCTAGCGCGTCGTTATGGCCGCTCGATGCGAATTCGACCACGACCAGCGGGTTCCAGGCGTAGACGGCTATCTGGTAATTCCGTCCCCCAGTCGAACGGATCCACCCGGCGAGCATCGCCGCAATAGCGAGATCGGCGAGTAGAAACGGCAGCTTGAAGCCAACCGGCCCTGGTAAAACGCGCCACGTCGCGCGAAACACAAGCTCAGATAGCGGCGGGTACATCGTCGGAATTTCCGGCGCGGGCATCACCGCCCAGCCGGGATCGCGCAGAGGCGCAAGCCTTGGATCGGTCGGCGCCACGACGTACGGATTCCAACCCGCGCTTTGCACGTGCCCGTCCCATCGGTACCGGTGGACATCGGTCGAAAGCGACGACGGGTAGGGAAACAGAGTCAGACGAAAGGCGAGCGCCCCCAAAAGGACGAGCCACAACACTGTTCGGCTGTCTTGAGTGTGTTCGAGCGCATAGAGCGCCATAAAGTACAGGACGCCAGCTCCGAGCGCCAAGGCTATGAATTCAGGAATGTGGTCTGCCAAGTCTCCGAGGCGCGCCATCGCGGCGAAGACAGCTTCGAGCGCGATAGTGGCAATGAGCGCGACCATCGCTTGTGTGCTCCGCAGCGCCCGTGGCTTCGTGGAGCGCGCTGTGGCGCTCAACGTTTTGGCTTCCTTGGGTTGATCTTTCGCAAGTAGAGGTTTTGCAAGGGGGGATGTCCGTTTTGATTTCCGCGCAGCATCTTCCGGGCTTCCTGGCGACGGCAGCACAAAGTCCGTTTTCGAACTACTGGTCCAAATTGACCGACGCGAACCGGAATCCATTCCGCGGGCTGTACCAGCTCAACGCGTTCGATCTGGCCGTCATGATTCCATACTTCCTCGTCCTGGTGATCCTGGCCGCGTACGGCCTGCATCGCTATTACCTGGTGTACGCCTATTTCAAGAATCGTCACAATGTACCCGGCCCACCGCCGGCAGTTGCCGAGTGGCCCAAGGTTACCATACAGCTTCCCATCTATAACGAGCGCTACGTTACCGAGCGGCTGGTCGATGCGATTGCGCGCTTCGACTATCCGCGCGAACTCCTCGACATTCAGGTGCTTGATGACTCGACCGACGAAACGCAGGAGGTCGCTCGCGCCTGCGTTGAGCGCTATCAGGCGCTTGGACTGCCGATCCACTACTTGCATCGCGACGATCGCACCGGCTACAAGGCCGGCGCTCTCGCCGAAGGCCTCAACTCCGCGACCGGCGAATTCGTCGCCATTTTCGATGCCGATTTCGTACCGGCCCCTGATTTTTTGCGCCGTTCGCTGCCGTATCTCGTTGATCCAAGGATCGCGATGGTCCAGGCGCGTTGGACGTACCTGAACCGCGATTACTCCGCGCTGACCGAGGTTGAAACGATTTTGCTCGACGGTCACTTTGTGATGGAACACGGAGCGCGATCGCGAAGCGGCACCTTCTTCAATTTCAATGGCACCGCTGGCGTGTGGCGCCGCTGCGCGATCGACGATGCCGGCGGCTGGCAGCATGACACGCTCACCGAAGATACCGATCTCTCCTACCGTGCACAGCTTCGCGGCTGGAAGTTCCTTTACTTGCCCGACATCGAATGCGCCTCCGAGTTGCCCGTGGAGATGAATGCGTTCAAGGCGCAGCAGGCGCGCTGGGCCAAGGGCCTGATGCAGACGGCGAAGAAAATTTTGCCGCGCGTCCTGCGTTCGGACGAGCCCGCGCACGTTAAGGCTGAAGCTGTCTTCCACCTCACCGCAAACATCAGCTATCCCTTCATGGTGGTTCTCTCGACGCTGCTACTGCCTGCGATGATCGTGCGTTTTTATCAGGGCTGGTTCCAGATGTTAGTCATCGACTTGCCGCTGTTCATCGCGTCAAGTTGCTCGATTTCTGGCTTCTACTTGACCTCCCAGCGCGCGCTCTATCCGAAAACGTGGAAGCGGTCAATTTTATACATGCCATTTGTCATGGCCGTGGGCATTGGTCTATCCGTGCGCAACGCCCAGGCCGTCCTCGAAGCAGTCCTTGGAGTGCAATCGGAATTCGCGCGCACCCCGAAATTCAATATTGATGGTCAGTCCGGCACTTGGCGGAAAAAACTCTACCGCAACCGCGCCGGATGGATGCCCTACCTCGAAATCGCGCTCGGCCTCTACTTCGCCGCGACGATCGTGTACTCCATCCAGAATGAGAACTATGCCACAGCCCCATTCCTGGCCCTATTTGTCTGGGGCTTCCTCTATACGGGAGTCATGTCGGTCGCGCAGGGCTGGATCGAGCGGCTCCGCCTCGGCGTGCGGCAAGCTGCTCCCTCGGAAGTTCGCTCCGCCGCCTCCGGCGCGCCCGGGTTTTAGTTTTTCGGCTCCAATTTGGTCGCTAAGAGGCTCATCGTTGGTGTATTCCAACTGTACACAGGTTGGGCCGATCTGGAACAGAAAGCTATACCAGTTTCCGCGAACGCAGGAAAATAGCGGTAAATGTTTTCATATCTTTTTATGTCTGCAGGAGGAACTTTTGGAACTGTAAGCTTTCTCCGCTTGGCGCGTGGAAGTTGACGATCCAAATGACGTATTTCTTTATACGCGAGCTTCGGACCTTCAATCATGCAAGGCTTAGTATTGGCTCCTAGAGTGAGGCGGAGAAAATCCAATCGGTCGCGATAAAGGCCACACCCGGCAGCGATTGGTCGCTGACCTGTTTCGTAAAGCAAGCCGCCGGTCGTTATCATCCGATCACCATCGCGATAGCAGAAATAGAAAAGTGGCTGGTACTCGATCTTGCTATCGTCTGCTAAGCCACCGTTGCTCTCTAATGGTGTTGCGAGGATTTCTGGAATTAGGATACGGCGGAACACTCGAGCCGTTCCCCACTCTGATAGGTCTCCCTCTTTGAGGTCGGGGGGGACGCGTTCCTTCCCCCAAGACTTCCGTAACTCCTCTACACGAGGTTTTGCTCGTCCAGTTCGGCAGGTTCTGCGTCGACAGTAGTTAGAATGACGCTTCCCGGGACAGCGCTCGCGCAAAAATACTTTACATCTGTGAGCATAGATGACTCTAACGTACCTCGTACTGACAGTTCGTGCGAATCTTTTATGACCGGGTGCGCGTGCGTCCTTACAATGCACCGCCCGCCTTCCAGTACGCATCTCACCAAATGCAGCAGTCCGCCCTCGTGACCGAGTCGGTAGAGGTTCCGGACGACGCATAAATCCTAAAAAAGCGGCTGATCGAACATGGTGGCAACGTGGTATGTTTTGATGAAGTACCCTGGCGAGGTGACTGGATGAACAGGCGAAGCCCAATCCTACGCAGCCGTCTCATGCTTCTATTTCTGCTGGCCCTTCTTGCACCGTTGGCGCCGAGAGCAGCGGCGTGGGAGCGCGAGCCGAATAGAGTCTTTGCCGAACGACGCGCGAAGCTCGTCTCTGTGGTTGGCGCGCCCGTCGTGGTTTTTGGCTATACGGGTCACGAAGAATCGAATCCTTCCTACGTCTTCATGCAGGAAGAAAATTTCTATTACCTCACCGGCCACAATGAAGAAGGCGCGGCGCTGCTGCTGATTCCGGAGTCGGCTACGCAGACGGGCTGGACTGGCCCGCGCGAAATCCTGTATCTTCCGCCGCACGATCCGGCACAGGAAAAATGGAATGGTCCGCGCATGGGACCCGACGATCCCGGCATCAAGGAAAAGACGGGCTTCGCCGATGTCGAGACGTTTGCGAAGCTGCGTGACTCGCTCGGCGCTCTCGCCAAGAATTTCCCCGAGATATATACCGAATTGCCCGGCCCGCATGACGAAGGCTATCCGCATGCGGCCGATTGGTCCAAATGGGTGAAGGAAGTCGCACCGCAGGCCGCGCTCAAGGAAGTTTCCTCGGCGGTCGCTACCTTACGCGCGATCAAGTCTCCCGGCGAGCTAGCGCTGATCCAAAAGGCGATCGATCCATCCATCGATGCGCACTTCGCTGCCATGAAGATGATGCATTCCGGCCTTTACGAATATCAGGTGGCGGCAAAGATGGTCGAGATTCACGAGAACGCCGGCTGCGAGACCGAGGCGTACGCGCCCATCGTCGGCTCCGGCATCAACTCAACCGTCCTCCACTACAACAAACTCGATCGCAAAATCGATGGCGGCGAAATCGTGCTGATGGACGTGGGCGGGCAGTACTCAGGATACGCGGCGGACATCACGCGCACAATTCCTGCCGACGGCAAATTCACGCCGCGTCAGCGTGAGATCTACGAAATCGTTCTCGGTGCCCAGAACGCCGCACTCGCCGCAGTCAAACCCGGCATGATGATGAGCGGCCAAGGCTCCAACAGCCTCCAGAAGATCGCGATGGAATACATTGATTCGCATGGAAAGGACAAGGAAGGCCGCTCGCTCGGCCGGTACTACATTCATGGCCTGAGCCATCACCTCGGCTTGAACGTGCACGACCCCAGCGGCCCATCGCGCCCGCTCGAACCCGGAATGGTCATCACTATCGAACCAGGAATTTACATACCGGAGGAAAATCTCGGCGTGCGCATCGAGGACGACGTGCTCGTCACGCCGACCGGCTACAAACTGCTCACGGCGCGCCTGCCGCGCTCGCCCGACGAGATCGAAAAGATAATGGCTGAGGGAAAAGCGGAGCACGAGAAGCTGGTGAAGTAACGGAGGGATTCGCCACTCGCGGAGCGGGTTCGGAATGACGAGCCGGGATCAAGATTGGAATAGGAAGATGAACAAACCACAGCGCCAGGCAGAAGAACCGGTGGAGGTCAAGCAGGGTCCGGAGCCGGAACTCGACGTAGTCGAAGAAGCGTCGCTGGAGTCGTTTCCGGCGAGTGACCCGCCGGCGTGGATCTCACGCGAAAAGAAGAAGGCGACGGGCAAGGCCGCATAGATCTGACGCGAAACCTGCGAGCTCGGGCGCCAACATATTTCCACTTTGACTGGATTACCTTGCTTCAGGCACGGTCATAACCGCGGAGGGAATCATGGCGGAGCGATCGGGAAATGGGACAGCTCCACTGGTAAAAATTATTGGCAGGTCTGGTTCGGCAACGGCGTACGCGATTCGCGACTTTCTGCATCGCAGCGATGTGCCATTCGAGTGGGTCCAACTTGAGACCGACGAGCAGGCGCGCTCGCAGGCGGGCGTCGAGCATCTCCAGGATTCGCGCCTACCGGTGTGTGTGTTTCCGGACGGTACCCGCCTCGAGTGTCCAACGATACGTCAGATTACAGAAAAACTTGGATGGTTTCGCAATCCGTCGCGTTCCGAGTATGATTTGGCCATTTACGGCGCGGGTCCAGCCGGGTTAAGTGCCGCCGTCTATGGCGCCTCTGAAGGACTGAAGACCGTTTTGGTCGAACGATCCGCTGTGGGTGGACAAGCCGGCTCCAGCTCCAAGATTGAAAACTATCTCGGATTTCCCGAAGGAATCAGCGGTGCAGAACTCGCCGAGCGAGCCCGCAACCAGGCGTGCCGTTTCGGAGCCGAAATACTTTTGGCGCGCGAGGGCGTCCGCGGAGAATTTTCGGCCGGCAAGGGAGTAGGCTACCTCGCCGATGGTACAAAGATCGTCGCCCGTGCCGCTATCTGCGCGACTGGCGTTGAGTACCGGCGGCTCGGTCTGCCGAATGAGGACAAGTACTTCGGAGCTGGCCTGTACTACGGCGCGGGCGCGAGCGAGGCTCTCCTGACCAAGAACGAGGACGTATTTATTGTCGGTGGCGGCAACTCCGCAGGACAAGCGGCGCTGCACTTTGCGCCTTTCGCCAAACGCGTCAGCATGATCATCCGCGGCGATTCGTTGAAGAGAACTCTCTCGCAGTATCTGATCGATCGCATCTACGCTGCCCCGAATATCAAAGTGCTTGCGCGAACCGACGTCAGTGGTCTGCACGGCGAGGATTGCCTGGAGGAGATTACGCCCAGGCATCGCGACACCGGTGAAGAGCGCAAAGTCAGCACACGCTGGCTCTTCGTTTGCATTGGCGGCGCGCCGCATACGCAATGGGCCGAGCAAATGGGTATTGTGCGCGACGAAGCAGGCTATTTGGTCACGGGCCCTGACTTGATTCATGCAGGGCAGCGGCCGGCCAACTGGCCTCTCGATCGCGATCCGTATTACTTGGAGACAAATATTCCCGGAATGTTCGCGGCGGGCGACGTTCGCCACGGTTCGGTGAAGCGTTGCGCCTCCGCGGTTGGGGAAGGTGCCATGGCTGTGGCATTAGTGCACCGATACCTGGCGCAGGGCTGAAAGGCACTCTGCGGTCGAAGCCGCAAATGGATTGAAAGAAGGTTGTCGGGGGTCTACCATCCCCGAATAATTGTCGAGTTAGCGGAGGGAACCATGGCACTCGAATGCACTCATCTGAATCATATTAAGCTCACTGGAACCGATAAGCACGTTTGCGAGGATTGCATAAAAATCGGAGACGATTGGGTTCATTTGCGGATGTGCCTCGAATGCGGACACGTCGGTTGCTGTGATTCATCGAAAAATAAACACGCCACCAAACACTTCCACCGGACCAAGCATCCCTTGATTCGATCGATCGAACCGGGCGAGACTTGGACCTGGTGCTACGTGGATGAAATCGAGCCTGTCGAACTGGAAGCCTGAGCGTACGCCGGAATATTGCGGCCGTACTTGAAGTTCAACTCGGGCGGCGAATACGAATTTGTTTGCTCGCTCCTCTCTCAGCGAACGCAGCCGCCTCTTCTACCATCCTCGCAACGCGGCGGGCGCGACCATCGGGCGTCCGATAATAGAAGATGCCGAGCAGATGCCTGCGCCGGTGCGATGCCGACATCCCCTCCCAACCTTCACGGGCTTGAGGATTGTGTGCGAACGCGATTTGAAGGATCGTCGGAAGTTCGCGTTCTGCTTCCATGGTGGCTAACAGGCGTTCGGCGATTTGTCCGGCCCGGCGCGTACGGACCTCGGTGCCCTTTGCCTGCGCGATCCATTTGCAGATCTCATTTTGCGTGGAGTAGTTCAGCGCATCGAACCAGCGGCGTAGGGGGCGTTCTTCCGCGAGGGCCCGTCTTAATTCTGGAGGCAAGGTGACAACGCGTTTTTCGCTGTCGGGCTCTAGCCGAAATTGCGCGGCCATTCCGATGCGGGTCTTGGCGCCGTGCTGCATCCGTTTATTTACGAGCATCATGTGACCGCCGTTTCCCGTAGGGAAGAGCGACGTGCGAAAAGCAAAACCGTTGATTTCGCCTTTTACTTTGAGTTGCCCGCGTTTCCCCCAAATCTTGGCCGCGTCGAAGGGGATGCGGATGATCACCCACTTCAAGGGCGAGTCGATGCGCTCGAGTCTTGCCGCAAACGTTTTCGCGACGTGCCTCTTCATGGGCATTCGAGACGGCGAGCAGCTATTATGCCAGTTCTCAATTCGTCCGAATTGAGGGCCATCGGTTTCGCGTCTCTTGCACGCTTCGCGTTGACCATTCGCGCGCCGGGCGTCTATAATCCTACTTTCAAGGGCGGCGCACCCGTGGCCCGCCCAGTCTGCGCGAACTCACAACGCAGCCGGAACGAGCCGCCTGCCGCAAGATCCCGTAGGCATCAGGAGCGAACGAAATGCGAGCAACACAATTGCGCCCGGGAATGACTATCCGCCACGAGGGCGAACTGTATACGGTACACAGCGTCGAGCACCGCACGCCCGGCAACAAACGCGCGGCGATGGCCACGAAAATGCGCAACTTGCGTACGGGCTCCATTATCGACTACCGGTTTCGCGCTGAAGTGGATATCGAGCGCGCCATCTTCGATGAGATCGAACACGAATACCTCTATTCGGATAGCGAAGGCTTCCATTTCATGAACACGGAGTCCTACGAGCAGTTTCACCTCGGCGAAGATGTACTCGGCGAAGCCGTGTACTACCTGATTCCGAATACCACGGTGAAGTTGGAGTTCTACGAAGGGAAGGCGATCGGAGTCGTACTGCCGGACACGATGGACCTGAAAGTGGTGGACACCGAACCAACCGTACAAAAAGCCACCGCCAGCGCCGTGATGAAAGCCGCAAAACTCGAGACCGGACTTACGATTCAGGTTCCGCCCTTCGTCAACACGGGCGACAAAGTTAGAGTGGACACATCGGAAGCACGCTACGTCCAGCGCGTGTAGGCTGCTCTACGCCACGGAAAACGCCTTGGGCGATTCCTGGAGCAGCTCCTGTAAAGCATCCACCAATCTCGCGTCCCACCATCCTCGGCGCGTCTCTTCCCACATGATTTGAAGCGCCTTTTTCTGGGAGAGCGCCTTGCGATACGGGCGGTCGGTGGTGAGCGAGTCGTAAATGTCCACGGTCTGCAGAATGCGAGCCGCAAGCGGGATTTCGTCGCCTTTCAGACGGTCGGGATAGCCGGTGCCATTCTGTTTTTCGTGATGTGAACGTATGATAGGCAGAAGGTCACGTAGACTTTTGAGCGGCGCGCAGATCCGCTCTCCTGCGATGGGATGCTCCTCCATGATCTTCCGCTCGGCGGCGTCGAGCGGACCGGGTTTCAGAAGCACGTACTCGGGCACGGTGACTTTTCCGATGTCATGAATGATTCCACCGCGACGCAAGGAGACGAGCTGTTCGTCGGCTAACCCAATTTTTACTCCGAGCGAAACCGTGTAGCGCGACAGCCGGTCACAATGACCTTCGGTGTAAGGATCCTTCGCTTCGATGCTGCGCGCCAGGCTGCACAGCACGGTCTCCGCGTTTTCGAGCTCGTCTGTGAAGCGCTTCAAGCGCACTAGCGAGCGCACACGCGCCAGCAATTCTTGTTTCTTCACCGGCTTATTCAGGAAATCGTCCGCGCCCGCTTCAATGCCTTGAATGCGGTCTTCCCCCTTGCCGAGACCCGTGATGAGCATGACCGGTACCAAGCGTGTTTCCAGCCTCGATTTGACGGCGCGGCACACAGAGAATCCCGTCCGCCCCGGCATCATCACGTCGAGTAGGGCCAAGTCGACTGGCTGCGAGCACAATTCCATAAACGCCTGTTCGCCATCCGCGACAGCAATAACCTTGTAACCTTGCATGCGTAGCAATTCCACGAGTGGTTCGCGAATTCCTTCATTGCCGTCTGCCACCAGAATCGTTCCCTTGGATGTTCCGTTGCCCGGCACGTCGCCCCCTATAGACATTAAAAATGATGCGGCGCGAAGGACTGGGAGTTTCCCGCCACGATAAGTCGAAGATACTGGGAAGGAGTTCGTATTTTCCATGAGCAGCGGAGTTGTGTCAAGGCAAAGTAGCGGGCTCCGAATGCACGGATTTCAAACGGGACAAGCTCGTGCTTCGGAAAAATTGTGCGGACGGCGGCGTTCACGGGAAGACACGGCCAAAGATCGCGTCCACATAGCGAAGCTGCCGCTTCAGATCGAATGTATGCTCGAGCGCCGCGCGATCCAAGAATTTTGCGATGCGCGGATCAGCGGCGACACGCTGCTGAAAGTTTGTTTCCGTTTCCCAGGCCGCCATCGCGTGTTCCTGCACCCACTTGTAGGCGTCTTCCCGCGCAGCGCCCGCTTCCACTAAATCCTGCAAGAGCTGTCCGGAGAATATCAGGCCCCCTGTCACCTCAAGATTACGGCGCATTCGTTCCGGAAAGACGCGCATTCCCGCGACGATTTCGGTCATGCGCGCGAGCAAATAGTCGGCCAGAATCGTGGAGTCCGGCAGAATGACACGCTCGACCGAGCTGTGCGAGATGTCGCGCTCGTGCCACAGCGCGATGTTTTCAAATGCGGCACCTGCGTTGGCACGAACCACGCGTGCCAGGCCGCAAACTTGTTCGCTCGACACCGGATTACGCTTGTGCGGCATCGCCGAGCTGCCGCGTTGCTCGCCGCCGAAGGGCTCTTCAGCCTCGCGCACTTCGGTGCGCTGCAGGTGGCGGATTTCGAGCGCGATTTTTTCAAGCGTGGCCGTCACGATCGCCAGCATGGAAAGATATTCCGCGTGGCGATCGCGTTGGATCACCTGCGACGCTACCGGAGCGACATCCAGACCTAATCGCCTGCAGATGGCTGCTTCGACTTCCGGGCCGAGATGCGACGCATTGCCCACGGCGCCGGAGATTTTTCCCACTGCCATCTGCCGGGCAGCGTGTCCGAAGCGTTCGAGGTTGCGGCGGTTTTCAGCAAACCAATTGGCTATTTTCAGGCCGAAGGTGATCGGCTCGGCATGTACACCGTGCGTACGGCCGATCTGCGGCGTTTGCTGGAATTCGCGCGCGCGGCGTTCGAGCACCTCGCCGAAACGCACGAGGCCATGTTCGATCAGCCGCGACGCTTCACGAAGCTGCAGGGCCTGAGCGGTGTCTACGACATCATTCGACGTCAAGCCATAGTGCAGCCAACGCGCGGCACTGGGATCACCAATGGTTTCGCCGACAGCCATCGTGAACGCAATGACGTCGTGTTTCACCTTGGCTTCCAATTCCGCGATGCGCCGCACCACGCCAGCGTCGACGCGCGCGTCCTTGCGAATCTTTGCGGCGGCCTCAGCCGGCACCACGCCGCGTTCTGCAAGCGTCTCCGTTGCGGCCAGCTCCACTTCGAGCCAGCGCCGGAACTTGCCCTCCTCGCTCCAGACACGACCCATCTCTTCGCGCGTATATCGTGAAATCAATCTAAACTCCCCCGGACGCACGCGCCACCCAAGACAGGCGCGGCAGACGAAGCAAAAATTGGCGGGGAAATTCCCTGTGTGATGATACCCGATTTCACGTTCCGATGTCGCGCCAGCTCTGCATCAGGTCAGTGGGTGGTGGAAGCAGGTGCGATCCTAGTCGAGCCTTTCAGCGCAAGCTAATCGATTACCGGCCAGTAACACAGTTGCGGAAACCAGTTAGGTGTGGTATTTGCGAGGATGGCAGTTTCCTGCGCAAAGGCAAACTACACAACACATCCATTTCAGAGAAGGAGAACCCAAATGCCATTCGTTAATGTTGGTCAGGAAAACTCCGGCACCATCGAACTTTACTACGAGGACCACGGCTCGGGTAAACCCGTGGTGCTTATCCACGGGTATCCATTGAGCGGAGCGTCTTGGGAGAAGCAACTTGGGGTCCTACTGGCTGCCGGTCACCGAGTCATAACGTACGATCGTCGTGGATTCGGTAAGTCCAGCCAACCGACGACCGGCTACGACTACGACACTTTCGCCGAGGACCTGCGCAAGCTGGTCACAAAACTGGAGTTACGTGATTTCGCGTTGGTCGGTTTCTCGATGGGCGGCGGCGAAGTCGCCCGATACCTAGGGAAGTATGGTTCAGAAAACGTGAGCAAGGCTGTGATCCTTTCTGGAGTGCCCCCGTACCTGCTCAAGACCTCTGACAATCCAGAAGGCGTGGACAAAAACGTGTTCACTGGAATCGAGACCGCCATCAAGGCGGACCGTTACGCATTCTTCACGGAATTCTTCAAGAATTTCTACAACACCGACGTATTGATGGGAAAGCTCGTCAGCGAGCAAACCGTGCAGGCCAGCTGGAATCTCGCAGCCGGATCCTCTGCCACAGCCTCATTCGCATGCGTGAGCACGTGGCACACTGACTTCCGTAAAGACGTCGCACGCATCGACGTGCCCACCCTGGTCATGCACGGCGATGCTGACCGGATTCTTCCCATCACCGCCGCGGGGCCGCGGACCGCAAAGCTTATTAAGGGAGCCCACCTGGTAGTAGTAGAGGGTGGGCCGCACTGCATTACCTGGACGCACTCGGAAATCGTGAACCGTGAGCTGCTGGCCTTTCTTGGCCAGAAAAAATCAATCGGCGCAGCCTAGCCGAAATTTTCACGGATCGGCTTTCGATTTTCTGCAGACAATAGAAAGAAAGGGAGGGAGGATTGCCACCATGATTTTCGGTATGACGCCATTGACTTTCGAGCACGTCCTGTTGAGCTTGATCGGGATCTTCTCAGGATTCATCGTGATGTTCGGCTGCTCGCCGCGAAACCGCTCGACGGCTGGACTGCGCTATTGCTAGCGAGCACCATGCTGACGAGCGTGACCGGCTTCTTCTTTCCGTTCCACGGGTTTTTGCCATCTCATGGAATCGGCATCCTTTCGCTGCTGGTGTTGGCGGTCGCGATCTAGGCGCGCTACGGCCGCCACCTCGCGGGCGGCTGGCGCCGGAACTACGCGGTTATCGCGATGATTGCCCTCTATCTCAACGTTTTCGTTTTCGTCGTGCAGGCTTTCCAGAAGGTGCCGGCACTGAAAGCAATGGCCCGACGTCCGAGCCCCCACTTAAAATTACACAACTCGTTGTTCTGGTGATTTTCGTCGTGCTCACCATCCTCACTGCGATAAGGTTTCGCAATGAGACGGTCCGTACGGCTTGATCGCCCGCTTTTCCTTCCGGATTACTAAATGTAGGACCTTGGGATGGCGATAATAGGGTATGGACGGTGGACGTCCATTTTGCGATGCGAGTGATGCGGCTCGTGTTGTGGCGCCTATTTCTTCACGTATTTCTTTAAATCTTTCGGGCCAACTTCCGCACCGTAGATTGTACCTTTCGAATCCACTGCAATGCCTTCGGCCGCGCTCGTACCGGTGGCAACTTCGACCGGGTCCGGGATGAACGCTACGACCACGGCATCTTTCACGTTACCGATTCGGATTCCCCTTTTCCAACCGTAGTGGTTCTTGGAAACGGACTCAGACTCTGAGTCGGTCACGTAAATGACGTCGTGCTTATCGATGAAAATTCCGCTCGGCCGACTGAATTGCTTCCACTCGGCGATATAGTTTCCTTCCTGGTCGAAGATCTGAATCCGGTTGTTATTGCGGTCTCCGACGAACAGCCGTCCTTTCGAATCGAATGCCAGGCAATGCGGAATGTCGAACTCCCCCGGGCCTGTTCCCTTTTTCCCCCACGTCTCGATGAACTTGCCGTCCTTCGTGAACTTCACGATGCGAGCATTGCTGTTCCCGCCGTGCCCATCGGCGACAAAAATGTCGCCGTTCGAAGCGATGGCCACAGCGGACGGCTGATTGAATACGTCCGGACCATCGCCGGCGACTCCCGCCTTGCCGAGGGTCATCAATACTTTTCCATCCGGACTAAACTTGAAGACTTGATGGCCCTTTCCATCGGCTCCCCGGCCATCGGTAACCCAGATGTTGCCATCCTTGTCCACCGTAAGCCCATGAGGAAACAAGAACATTCCCTCGCCAAAACTCTTCAGAAGTTTGCCGGACCGATCAAACTCGAGGATAGGCGCAAGGTTTGAATCGGCGCACGTGTTTGCGCCGCAGCGCTCAGCCACCCAAATGTTGCCGTGGGGATCGACATCTACACCGGCCGTCGATCCCCAGGACCGACCTTCGGGGAGCTTCGCCCAGTTCTCAATCGTGCGATATGGATTGGGCTGGGAGTTCTGCGGGGCATCGGCTTGCGCATACGCTCTCCCTGCAGATGCGCCGACCATTGTCACGAACAAACCGGCAACGGCCGTGACAATCGCGAATCCTAGACGGCAAACAAGTGGCATCATGGCACATCCTCAAAATTGGCGTTCCGAATATGTGTCCACGATTCTACCGCATCAGAACTAAGGGTAGAGAGGCCAGGCTTCTGATTTCATGGCGAGCTTGGCAAGCGAATCGCGGTCGGCCCAGATCGCTCTTCCCCAGCCGACAATACCTTTATCTGTTGTCTATTGTCGCGAAGTTCGTGAGCCGCCGGCAGTGGTGCCGATATCCGCGCCATTGACGACCAGTTCGACGCGGCGGTTAAGCTGCCTGCCTTCGGCGGTTTCATTGGAGGCGACCGGCTCCATTTTGCCAAATCCGATTGCCGTGACGGATCCCGCGGGAACTCCTGCCTGCACCAGGTATTCCTGAACCGAGCCGGCCCGATGGTCCGAGAGCTGCCGATTATATTCATCGCTGCCGACACTGTCGGTGTGACCCTCGATCTGCAGAGTCAGCCCAGGATGCGCCAGGAGGATTCCAGAGATCTTGGCCAACTTTTCCCGTGCGCCCGGTTTGAGCGTATAGCTTCCGGTGTCGAAAAGGACGTCCGACATATTCACGATAAGGCCGCGCGCCGAGTCCCGGGTTTGCAGAATCGTGTTCAGCTGCGCCAGCAACCGCGCCCGAAGGTCCGCCTTTTCAGTCTCAGCTTGCTCGGCAGCCTTGCGTGCTTTCTCCGCATCGGCTTGAGCGGCCTGCTGCTGCGCCAAAGCAGATGCGCGCGCGGTTTCTGCCGCAGTCTTTTCTCGAGATGCCTGCTCCGCAGCCAGGCGCGAATTCTCGGCGGCGGCTTGGGCCGCTTGCTGCTGCACGAGAGCTGCGGCGCGAGCCGCTTCCGCCTCCGCCTTTTCCCGAGCGGCGCGCTCGGCAGCCAGTTGCGCTTGGAGTGTTGCGCGTTCCGCCGCCTCTGCCTTGGCTTTGGCGTTCGCTTCACGTTCCGCCGCTGCCGCGCGTTCCTGGGCGAGACGTTCCTCTTCGCGTCGTTTCACGGTAATTGCTCGCGCGTCCTCAGCAGTCTGCACGGCCTCGCGGGCACTCATCTCGATTTGCTTTTTGTCTCCCTTGTGCGATAGAGAATTCTCCGCCTGCTGGAGAAGTTGCGCGGCTTTCTGGAAACTGTCGGAAGCGTACTTCTCAGCTCCTGCGCCCTTGGCGATTTGCACCGCGTTTCGGGCCTCCAGGAGCCCGAATGGTGTACGTGAGTCCATCGGTGCCGGCTTGGAGTTGCCTTGAACAAACGTATACTGGCTGCGCTGGAGTAGGTCGAACTTGGCGTCCATTTCCTCGACGCTTCCGAGCGTGTCCGGGCGAACGATGTTCTCAAGCACCACGACTTCACTCGGCTGTGTGACGGCGAAATAAGGCTCCGCCGTAACGATCAACGCAAACGCCTGCAGCTGCGCCGTGACGTCCAGCTTGCTCTTCGATCCCTCGACCAGAACTTCCCCGAGATTATCTGCGCGCCCTTCCGGCGACACGGCCCAGAGAACATAGGTCAGGAATTCGGGGCCGAAGCGTGTGGCCGGCTCCAGCTTCTCAAATTGCGCCTGGATACGCATGGCTCCCCGCTTGCTCTCGACTCTGGCTTGCCCCTTCGAAAATGGCATCAATACCGTGCCACGGAAATCGATTTCCGTTGGCCCGCTCAAATGACGGTAGTTGATCGCTTTCGTCGTCCGTGCGACCACGGTTACCCGATACAGCGGGCTGGAGTCCTGCTGCTTCTGCTGGCCCGCCGTTGCCGAAGGCGCTTGACCCATCGCCGGTGCTGTCAGAATGGTCAGGAAACCACTGATTGCAAGATAAACGGATGCGATTTTCACGTTAAGCTCCCTCTTCTTTCGCTGCTCTAGCGATACATCCGCCCAGGATTTATCATGCGTTGCCTATATGGACGATCACGCCTGGAAATAGGTTAAGTAGCCCGTTATTCATTAACGGTAGCAAGGAAAGGCCAGCGCTGGAAGCTCGGCGAGAGTCGACTTTGTACAAGTAATTACCTACAGACTCAACTAGATAAGCACCGATGTACCCTTTCGGAACTGCTCTGCAACGTTTGACCTGCTATGCTTGTCGCGCTGCGCCGACGTGCGACGGTGCTATGTGGTTATGCTATGGTGAGGTTCTGTCCGAAGGATCGTCCTGCACAGACATGCCACGCTTTACCGAACCATCGGAGCGGTGGCTCGAAAGTGTCTATGGAAATCGGGCTGACTCGCTACGAGCGGTTCGCACGACCTCGCCCGTCCAAAAGGTTTGGACGCGCGGCACTGATTTCTACGGGGGTTGCCTTGTTTGCTATCGCTTCTATTTCTCCATCCGATGTTTCGGCGCAAAAGCCGAAAGCATCTCAGGCCGCACCCGCCGATCCTCAGGGGGAACGGCGCTACCTGATCGAGCAGGCGGGCTCATTTGCCGTCACGCAATTCTATGCCGATGGCTTTGACCGCCTGACCCCGCGTGAGCGCCTGCTCGCTTATCATCTGGCCGAAGCGGGCATCGCCGGCGATCCGATCTACTACGATCAAATCGCGCCGTACGGCCTCGAATTGAAGCGGTTGCTTGAAGGCATTTGGACGCATCCGGTGGGGATCGACGCCCAGACGCTCGAAAAGATTCGCCGCTATACGAAGCAAGTCTGGATCCAACACGGCAATTACAATTCGGACAGCGCGCGGAAATTTCTTCCTGATTTTACCCCTGCGGAATTGCAAGCGGCGTCGCATCGTGCCCTTAAGAACGGCGCGGATTTCGGTGTAAAGACCGACGCACAACTCGACGCGTTGCTGGCGCGCCTCGAGAAGCCGGTCTTCGATGCGAATTACAAGACCTTCCTGACGGCAAAGACCCCGCCTCCGGGGCAGGACGTTCTGACTGCGAGCGGAAACAATTTGTATGAGAACGTCACGCGTGAGGAAGCCGAGGAAATTACCGAGCACTACGCGCTCAATTCACGGTTGGTAAAACGCGACGGCCGTGTCATCGAAGAAGTCTGGCGCGCGGGAACCCCCGACGGAACAATTCCGCCGGGCCGGTATGCTGAGTATCTGCGCCGAGTGATCGCACACCTCGAGCAGGCGGCTGACGTAGCCGAGCCGGCGCAAGCAGACGAATTGCACAAATTAATCCGCTACTACCAGACGGGTGAAAAATCCGACTGGTACGCGTACTGCATCGCCTGGGTGAAGTCGGCAACGACCGTCGACGCCATCAACGGATTCATGGAAGTCTATCTCGATCCGCTTGGCGCGAAGGGCGCATACGAGTCCATCGTGAGTTTTGTGGACACGGATCAAACGAAGCTGATGCGCGCGTTCGCTGACAATGCGCAATATTTTGAAAACCGCGCACCCTGGCTCGACATCTACAAAAAACAGAACGTCCACCCGCCCGTCGCGAACGTCATCACTGTAATCTCCGAAGCCGGCGAGGGCGGACCCATCTCCGCGGCCGGGATCAATCTGCCCAATGAGCAGGACATCCGGCAGCAATATGGCACCAAGAGCGTGTTGTTGTTCAACGTGTCCACAGCGTTTGCCCAAGCCACGGGTGAAAAATCGCTACGCGAATTCTCTTCCACGGAAGAGGAGATCGAGCGGGGCCGCAAATACTATTCCGAATCGCGCAAGCTGATGGTGGCCATGCACGAAGTGCTGGGTCACGGCTCGGGCAAGGTGAGCGACAAACTTATGGGCGACCCGCGGATCTATCTCAAGGAATATTACTCGACCCTCGAAGAAGCGCGCGCCGATTTGGTGGCGCTATGGGATTTCGCCGATCCCAAACTCACGGAACTGGGTATCGCTGATCGGGAAGAATTGATGCGCGCCGCGTACGATGCCGAAGCGCGCGCGGCGCTGACCCTTCTTTACCGCTATCCGCATGGAGAGCAGATCGAGGAAGACCACGACCGCGGCACGCAAATGATCGTGCACTACCTCATGGAAAAGTCTAGTTCCATTGCGCCGGTCACCAAAGACGGCAAAGTCTATCTCCGCGTCATCGACTACGCGAAGATGCACGCGGGCGTGGGCGATCTCCTTGCCGAACTGATGCGCATCAAAGCGGAAGGCGACTACGACGCGATTCGAAATCTGGTCGGCACCTACGGCGTGAAGCTCAACCCCCGGTGGCGCGATGAGGTGCAGGAGCGCGCCACGCGCATCGGCTTGCCCACTCGCGGCGCATTTCTTTCTCCGATTGTCGAACCCGTCCACGATTCCAGCGGAAAGATAGTGGATGCGCGCCTTCGCTACACGCTCGATCTCGCCGAAGTAATGCTCGACTACTCGCGCAAGAGCCTCGGTTATCTCCCAGATAAATAGCAAGCCACGCGATCTACCGTAGATCGTGACAAGCGTATCTTACTATCTGAGTGCCTATGAACCGGCATAACGCGGCGATCCGACAAATGTGTTCAACTTCGTAGCGCCCGATCAAAGCGTGCCCACC
>Ga0210400_10001091_pt1 | contig 27690 bp, 13 predicted proteins | sample IncBWH26MmetaG_FD_155456 | JGI IMG/M metagenome (GOLD analysis project Ga0210400, IMG submission 155456) | Forest soil microbial communities from Barre Woods Harvard Forest LTER site, Petersham, Massachusetts, United States - Inc-BW-H-26-M | ecosystem: Environmental > Terrestrial > Soil >... | reverse complement strand
ATTCAGGACGACATCCTGGTGGACATAGGATTCTGCATCCGCAGATGGAAAGTCGACCAACAATTTTGATAAATCCTGATCCGCGGCCCCGAGTTTCGCTCCTTTGACGGATGCCACCTGCGATGGGTTCCAGACGAAGAGCTCATATATTTTGCCGGTCAGTCCGGACAGGGACAAGGTCAGCTGCGTGCGGGCGGAGTTCCAGGTTCCTGAAAGGACGCGCAGGCCCTGGCTGGAACTACCGAGCGCGGGCAAGACGTTCGAGAGGCTGACGCCGAAATCATTCTTCAGGCGAATGCGAACTGTGCTGGTTGCCTGGGTCAGCGGAAATCTTATAGCGACGTGCTGATCGCTGGCGGTGGCGGCGACATGGAAAGGCAGACTATGGCCGTCCAGTTCGACCGAGGCAACGCTGGTGCGCAGGCTGAAAGCTGGGTTGAAGTCAAACGTGCAATCGGAGCCGGTGCGCTTTACTTCCAGAGTCAAGAGTCCGGGCGCTCTTTGGTAGCTGAGTGCGAGGAAAGTTGAACCCACGCGCAGGTTGTCCAGCGAGAACGATCTCCAGTCCGCGGGGACGTGCGGAGTGAAGGTTACCGTATGGGTCTGCGCATCGACGTCGAGTCCGAGCATCCCGCGCAAGATTGGGCTGACCACCATGGCCGCCGACCAGATCTGGTGCGGAGAGCTGGTCGAGAGCGGCTGGTAGTAGTCGCCGGAGAGGACCTCGGTGACGTGACCGAGCGATCCATCGAGCGCAAGCAGGGCGTTGGACCGGAGATTGGCGTAGGCGGGGAGCGGCTGGTGGTAGCGATACTCGCCAACCGAAGCCCATCCGGTGAAGAGCGGCCAAACGGAGCCGAAGTGGTATCCGCTGCCGTTGTAGATAGAGGAGTGGTTTGAAATGATTCGTGCGCCCCAGTCGGCTTGGAGATCGGCATCGGCGAGTTGTTGGATAGTGGCATGGGACTTGTCTTCGTCGGTGAGTCCGAACCACATGGGGACAGTGGTCAGAACCGTGAGTTCGTCCACGCGGCGGTTCTGCTGGTCGAGGGCGAAGGCAAACGCTTTTTTCTCCGGGGACCAGAAAGTCTGATTAAACGCGGGCTTCTGGCTATCGAAGGCGGCTTGCAAGTCCCTGCTGACGTCGTCCTTGCCGGTGAGTTTCGCGAGATTAGCCAGCGTGCGCAGAGCTTCGAGACCGAGGCCGCTCTGGTAAAACTCCGTCTTCACAGGAAGCAGCGGGCCGCCTTCGACCCACCCGTGGCCGAATCCGAAGTTCTGTGGAAAGTTCTGCGGGTCGTAGGTGGAACGCATGAACTGATATGCCTTCCACAGGCTGTCCCATTTCTGGCGTGCAAAGTCGAGGTCTCCGCTGCGAGAAACGTAATCGTTGGTCGCGATGATGTAGAGCGGTGTGGCGTCGGCGGAGGCGTAGCCGTATGGATAGTCCTTGAACCAATCCACGAAACTTGCGCCCTGAGAAATCTCGTGCGGGATTTTGCCGTCATCGCGCTGAAATTTGGCAATGAATTCGAGGGCGGTCCGAGTGGTGGCAAAGTCGCCGATGGAATTGAGCGCGAAAGAAGTCCAGAAGGAATCGCGGCCGAAGAACCAGGCATAGCCGGGACGCTGGCTGGTGCCCGAGGTTCGGTATCCGGCGACCAAGCCGGTGCCCAAGTCGGGATTCGTGACTAGTCCCTGGACGGTGCTGATGCGCGACCAGTCGTAGGCCTGCTGGAGCTGCGAGTCCGGCAGAGTGAGGTTGAGCGTTCGGTTGAGATAGTCGCGGTAGTACTGCGCGGAATCTCGCAGCAGGTCGGGATACGAAGTCGCCAGGCGCTGATAGTTGCCCTGTGCGTCGGCGAGTCCCTGGGTGGAGGCGGCGATAACAATCATCTTGGTCGCTCTTCCCTTTCCGGTCACGCCGAGGCGGAAAGAATTTTCGTTGTCCGCAGAATAGTTCGTTTGATATGCGAGTCGTGGGTTGGAGGCGGACGGCGACCCGGCCAAGGCGAAGAACTTTTTGCGCTCCTCGCCAAATACAAATGTGTGCTGCGATTCGTCCCAGTTGAGAAATGTCCCTCCGAGGGCGGCGGGCCATGCGAGTTGAAAGTCGCCGACGAAGCCTGCCTCGATCTCCAACGGCTGTTCAGTCTCGACGTCGAGCACTATGACGGCACCAGGCTCGTGCACTGGAACGAAAAATGTTTCGCGCACGGAGAAATTGTCGCCCGAGTAGACGAGCGTTGCCGATTCCGCGTGGACGATCAGGGTGCGCGCCAAGCTGTCGGCGGGAACAGCGCGGCCGTCCACATGAAAGGTCAGGTGGAAGCCGCGAAAGATCTTAAGCGGATAGACCCAGGCTTCCATTTCTCCGCTTTCGTTGCCGAACAAACCGGCGCGCATTCCGACCACCGGAAGAAATTCCCAGGAGCGGACGGGGCGGGAGAGTTCGAGAGATGGCGGCGACTGCTCGGCGGCAACCGCCGGAGTCGATATAAGAAAGGACAGCACAACCATGGAAGCAAATGTAAGAAGAAACGTAGGAGGAGAGACGGACGTTGTCATTTTCTTAATGTCGCGCAAATGCGAGGAGGCCTTCATTTTAAACGGCGATTTTTGAATGGCAGTCGACGACGCCAGCTTGCAAAGTATTCAGCCACAAACTATAAGAATTCAGGGGCACAGTCCAGCACGAGCTGATTCCCGGGTATTCCCTCTTGCCTTTTTCACGCCGCGAACTCCTGAAGTCGCTGAGCCGATCGACCCTCGTTCTGTCGCTCGAAAACGTTCTCGGGCTGGCCCGTCCGCTGTGGGCGCAATCACCGCCGGCGGCGCCACGGCCGGTTGAGCCACTGCAACCGGCCACTCCGCTCGGAGTAAGGTTCGTGGACGTCGGGCGCGTCGCGGGCTTGAATGCCAAGACGATCTACGGTGGCGAACACAAGAACAAGTATCTACTCGAGACGACCGGCTGTGGTGTCGCGTTCTACGATTACGACAACGACGGCTGGCTCGACATTTTCCTCGTCAACGGAACACGGCTTGAGGGATTCCCGGCTGGGCAGGAACCGGTCTCGCACCTGTTCAAGAACAATCGCGACGGCACCTTCACCGATGTCACACTGAAAGCAGGACTGGCACGCTCTGGCTGGGGCCAGGGCGTTTGCGTTGGTGACTACGATAACGACGGATGGGACGATTTGTTCGTCACGTACTTTGGGAAGAATGTGCTTTATCACAATAACGGCGACGGCACGTTCACCGATGTCAGCGACAAGGCGGGCGTCGCGGGCAAAGGCAATCGCTGGAATACAGGTTGCGCTTTCGTGGACTATGACCGCGATGGGCGGCTTGATCTGTTCGTCGCAAATTACATTGACATGGACCTGAAGACCGCGCCCGTGCCGGAATCGGGGCCGTGTCTCTACAAGGGCGTGATGGTGGCATGCGGGCCGCCAGGATTGAATGGCGGGAAGAACATTCTTTATCACAACAACGGCGACGGCACATTCACGGATGTTTCGGAGAGCGCTGGGATTTTAAAGGCAAATGGGACTTATGGGCTCGGCGTGCTCACCGCCGATCTCGACAATGACGGATGGCCCGACATCTACGTGGCGAATGATTCCACCGCGAGCGCCCTCTATCAGAACAAGAAGAACGGAAAATTCGTGGACATCGCGCTGGAGGCGGGTTGTGCGTTGAGTCCGGATGGCAAGCCGCAGGCGGGAATGGGGATTTCAGCCGCCGATTACGATCTGGACGGAAATCTCGACTTGGTGAAAACCAACTTCGCGGGAGACACGCCTTCGCTCTATCACAATCTTGGTGAAGCCACTTTTGAAGACACAACATTTACCGCGGGCCTGGGCGCGCACACGCAGTTCCTGGGCTGGGGCTGCGGGTTTTTCGATTTCGACAATGATGGCTGGCCCGACATTCTGATCTGCAACGGTCACGTGTACCCCGAAGTTGAACAACTAAAGACCGAGGCGGGATACCCGCAGCGCAAATTGCTCTACCGCAACCTGCGCAACGGCCGGTTTGAAGATGTTTCTCTGCAAGCGGGCCCGGGAATTTCCGAGCCGATCGCAGCGCGTGGCTGTGCTTTCGGAGACTTCGACAATGACGGCGATCTCGACGTGGTGGTCAATCCGGTCAATGACTATCCGCAGTTGGTTCGCTGCGATTCGCAGAGCGGCAATAATTGGATCAAAATCAAGACGATCGGGACGAAGTCGAACCGCAGCGGAATTGGAGCGCGAATAAAGTGTGTGACCCGCGTCCCGGGCGAAACGAAGCCGCATCAGCAGATTGACGAAGTGCGGAGCGGAGGCGGTTATTTTTCGCAGAACGATCTGCGGGTTCACTTTGGTCTGGGGAAAGCGGAGAAAGCGGAACTTATTGAGATTCACTGGCCGAGCGGACAGGTGGATAGGGTCAAGGACGTCAAGCCTAATCAGGTGATTTATGTAAAAGAGGGTACCGGAGTCACACAGACCATGGCGCCGAACATATCCAGCGCCAACGTTCGCACCTAAAATCAGAAGTTCTCCAGCATCCAGACGTTCGAGCTTCCGCTGGCCTTCCAGAGCGCGAGATGTTTGCCATCCGGGGACGGAATCGCCCATCCCAGCGTCATCTTTTTCTCTTCGAGCATCGGCCTGATTCGTCCCGTTACGCTCACGTTGACCAATGTCTTTGTGCCGCTGCTCGCGTAGCCCGTCATCCAGATGCTCTTGCTGTCTGCGCCCCAATCCAGGCTGCTTATCCCCGCCCAGCCGGGCACGGGTATGGTTCTTTCCTTTTCATCCTGCATGAGGAACAATCGTATCGCTGGCTCCTTTTGGTCTTCGCTCTTGCCTGTCATTGCCAACATCTTCCCGTCGGGGGAGAGGGTCCAATTGAAGTCATACTTGTTAAGAGACCTGATCGCGACCTTCGGAATTTCGCGACCTGCGCCCTTTTCCGGGTCAAAGGTGAAAAAACGCTCAATTCCAGGCTCTATCACGGTGAAGATACAAATTGTCGCTGGCGATCGCGCGCACTGCTCATTGCCGAGTCCCGCAGCCTCCAGCACCGTGTGGGGCGGACCACCCGCCAGCGATGCCCGCATGAGTCGACTTGGGTTTGACGTCGACGTTTCCGGCGTGGGCGTGACAAGATAAAGAACGCTCGTGCCGTCCGGAGTCAGTCGAGCCACCCACTTGTTCTCCCGCCCACCCACGAGCAACTCCGGTTCTGAATCGTCCAGCCGCTGCTTGAAGATGTCATACGCCCCGTTGCGATCGGAGACAAAAATGACGGACTTACTGTCTGGTGTCCAGGAATACGGGAAGTCGGCTCTCTCGTCCAGCGTTAGACGACGTGGCTGGCTCAGTTTCGCGCCGTTTGCCTCGAGATCCGTCACGTAAACATCCGGTTCAATCATGCGACGGAAAAAGGCCAGTCTCTTTCCGTCCAATGTCACGCTTACCAGGTCTGCGAGACCGGGCCCGTGCGTAAGACGCGTTGCGGATCCTTTCACATGGCCTGCTGAGTCTAACGGTAGAGCCCAGAGATTCGAATCGTTTTGGTTCGGGGACGGTTCTCCCAGGGAATAGATCAGGCGACCGTCTGGTGCCCAGGCGACCGTCGAACCGAGTTCGGGTGTATCGAGCAGATCACTTGTCCGCCCGCTCGAGATATCGAGAATTTCGAGCCGGCTCCGAATCCAAGGCATTCCGCCGTTGTGGCGATAACTGATGAAGGCGAGGTGCTTGCCATCGGGTGCCCAAGCCGGAGCCCCGAAGGAGCCATCTCCTCCTTCGATGAGCTTGCGCGCCCCCTCGCCATTGGCTTGCATCAACCAGATTTCCCTGTTCTCCATGCGCATAGCCCAGATCTCTTGGCTCCCCGTCTGGGCGTTCTGCGTCTCGGCGGTCAGAAAAACCACCTGCGAACCATCAGGTGATACTGCCGGCCACGATCCTTGCTCGACCAGCTTGCGCGGACCGCCGCCGATCAGAGGGATTTCCCAGATGCTGGACGGTTCTCGCGGACCCGCAAACCCGGTCGCAAGCAAGTGTGTCCCGTCCGGAAACCAGCTTCGGGGCTTGGCGCTGAATCCGCTGGGCAATGCGATGACGTGGGTCTCCCCAGTATCGACCTGCCGGAGGAACAAATGAGTGGCATCCGCGAAGGCCAAGTACTTGCCGTCTCGAGATATCGCTGCGTCGGTTACCGGATTCTCCGCGGCATTGGCCGTCAATCGGCGTTCGCTGATAGCTCTTGTGGTCGAGGACGAGTGGTACCCCGCATGCCAGCCCAGTATCACGCCTATCAGCACGGCAGCTGATCCTGCTACGACCCACCACCAGCGCCGCCTGAAGGGGTGAGCATCCACCGGCGGTTGCGGGGTCGCCGGAGCAGTTCCGTTCACCGGCACTAGTAGGCGATAACCGCGGCGCGCTACGGTCTCGACGAATCTTGGGTTCTCGGCAGACTCGCCCAACGCATCGCGTAGACGGCGGACGGCGGCATTCAAACTGTGGTCGAAATCCACGTAGGTGTCTGCCGGCCAGAGGCGCTCGCGGAGTTCTTCCCGCGTTACTACTTCACCAGAGTGCTCCAGCAGAATCGCGAGGATCTGAAATGGCTGTTCCTGAAGGCGGACACGGGTTCCGTTGCGACGCAACTCGCCCGCCTTCATATCCACTTCGAAAATACCAAACTGGATGCGTTGGTTTTTGTTAGGCGCAGACGCCATGACCCCTACCCGACCCGAGTTTAGCACCGCCCCGCAGCCCATCGCCTCGTTACCCGCGGCCGCAAATATTTGACGCTGGACAAGTTATCTCGTTACCGAGATTTTCCCGCGGGGTTATCCGCTACGTGTTGAGGTACGCGGCCCGAGAACCGAGAGTTCGGCCTGGCAAGAGAGGAAAAGGCCGTGTTTCGGAGTACATTGATGTTGATTTTGAGTTTCGTTTTGTTTGGGTGGATCGAGGCTCGGGCGCAGAAGGATCCACAAATTACAGTTGTTGTGTATAACGACGCGGCAGTACCTGCCCGACTCATCGAATCGGCGAGGGAGGTCGTGGCGAGCATCTATCGCGATGCTGGAGTGGCGATCGTATGGAAAGAACACAGCGCCCCGGCGGCCAGCGCGGCTGAATTGTTCGTAAGAATCGTGCGTCACTCGCTCAATCTTCCGGGTGAGGACTTCGGGATTGCTTTCGTAGGAAGCGATGGACAGGGCGTCCAAGCCGATATCTTCTACTCGGGTATTGAGCGATTGACGAATAATACCGCTGCGAACTCGGCCCAAGTCATGGGTCACGTGATGGCGCATGAACTGGGCCATCTGCTCCTGGGCATGAATTCCCATTCTAATTTTGGGGTCATGCAGGCTCACTGGACGGACCAGCAGCTCCGGCTGATGTCAAAGGGAGTTCTCAAGTTTGACAAGCACCAAGCGAAAGCCATCGTGGCCAGGCTGATTAGTGCTGACGCAGTCCCACGGATCGTGGCGGAGCTGCGGAGATATTAGTCCCTCAAGAAGGTTTCCTTGCCGCAGGCTGCTCGGCAGTGCCTGATCCTTCCTTCAACATCTGGATCGAGTCCGCGGGGAGATTGTCAAAGCGTTCGATGAGCCCGCTGGGCCAGCGGATCTGCACTGAATTCACCTTGCTTGCCGAACCGAGGCCGAAATGGACGCGCATGTCGCTGCTCGAATTGTAACTTGATCCGCTGCGAACTTCGTCCACCAGGGTTCGCGTGCCGGCTATGACCGAGATGCGTGCGCCGATGCCGTCGCGGTTCGATTTCGTTCCCACAGTCCGAATGGCAATCCAGTGATTGGAGTTGCGGACCTGATTGACCAGGAGACTCGGTAGAGCGTTCAGGTTCGTGATCACCGCCGAAATGCGTCCGTCATTCCATAAATCGCCGATTGCGAGGCCGCGTGACGAAGCCCGAGCGCTGATGCCCGGACCGGCGCCGGCTGATATGTCAGCGAACGTGCCCTTACCTAGGTTGTGGTAGAGAATGCGCGGCTCTTCGTAGTTGCTCCCCAGATTGTTCTTGTCGACTTCCGGGTAGACGTGGCCATTCACGAGCAGAAGATCGGGCCAGCCGTCGTTATCGAAGTCGAGAAACATCGTCCCCCACCCGAGATATTTCGTATAGAGCCCTAGGCCTGCAGCCGTGGTCACGTCGTCGAAAGTACCGTCGCCGTTATTTCTGTAGAGCGTGGACGTATCGTCGGAGAAATTCGTTTTGAAAATGTCGAGGCGGCCATCGCCGTTGTAGTCGCCGATGGTCGCGCCCATGCCGGCCTGTTCGCGCCCGTCTTCATTGAATGCTGCGCCCGCAGTTACTCCGACGTCGGTGAAAGTGCCGTCGCGGTTATTGCGGTAGAGAATGCTGGGAGTGCTGTCGCAGGCGACATAGATATCAGGCCAGCCGTCGTCGTCGAAATCGAGAGTGGAAACGCTGAAGGCGTAATGGCCGTCGGTTCGGTCGACGTGGGCTTTCGTGGTAACGTCCTCAAACGTGCCGTCGCCGCGATTGTGGTAGAGGATGTTCTTCGCGCTGGCAAGTCCACGGGGGCCGCACATCACGGGCACTCCTTTCCACATGCAGGAAGGACGCTCGCCGGGAGCGGGCGCGGTCGCAAGATCGAAGTCGACGTAGTTGGCGATCATGAGATCAAGGTGGCCGTCGCGGTCGTAGTCAACCCAGGCGCACCCTGTGCCCCACGCCTTGCCGGATCCCGCTACGCCCGCTTTCTCCGCTACCTCGGCAAAGACGCCGTTCTGATTGTGAAATAGCCGGTTCTTCCCGTAGTAGGTGACGTAGAGATCTTCCCATCCGTCGTTGTCATAATCGCCGACGCAAACGCCCTGGCCCCAACCCGTCGCGTTCAGACCCGCTTTGACGGTGACGTCTGTGAATGTGCCGTCGTGGTTGTTGCGATACAGATGATTGGTGGGAGCTTCGCCCGTGGGAAAACCTTCCAGAGTTGTGCCGTTCACGATGAAAATGTCGGGCCAGCCGTCGTTATCGTAGTCGAGAATGGCAGCGCCGGTGCCGGTGGTTTCGATGATGTATTTCTTCGCCTCCTTGCCGCCAAACACGATGGGCGCGGTCAGGCCGGCTTTTTGGGCGACGTCGGTGAAGTAGGAGATCGCGTTCTGGGGAGGTTTGGTTTGCGCCTGAACCGACTCTGCATGACAAGAGAGCGCCACGACGACTACGGAAAACGTCCACTGCCACGGGAGCGATCGAACGTGAGGAAACCGCAGCAGACTCATGACCCAAAAAGCATACAGGATGTATCGCGGAAGGGGTCAAGGCAGGTCTCCTTGTTGGGACCACGGTCGCGGCGCGGCAGCGACATAGTAAGATTTGCGAAGCGCTTGATGTCCACTTTTTGATGTCCGCCTTGATGTTAACTTCTGACTGACGAGCACGTCCTTGATTCTTGCCGCTTTTCGCCGAATTCGAATCCCGGAGATGGTGCTCCTTCTCATCGCACTCGCCCTGCCCGCAATTTCACAGAATGCAATCTCGCAGAAGAAGACAGACGAGCCGGTGGTTGACGCTCTCTACAACCAAGGCATCCGGTCGTTGCAAAAAGGCGATCTGGCGGCCGCGCGCGCCGCTTTCGAAAAAGTCGTGCGACTCGCTCCGAATTCGCCGGAGGCACATAACTCGCTCGGCTGGGTATTACTAAAAACCGGCAACCTGGATGAGGCGGTCACGCAGCTCCAAGCCGCGGTGAAGTTGAAGCCGGAATTCGTCGAGGCGCACATCAATCTTGCCAATGCTTTTGCAGCCAGACGAAACAGTGGCGATGCGATCGAAGCTGCAATGACCGAGGCACGCATCGGAGCGAAGCTGGCTCCGTCCAACAGCGAAGCCCATCGCACGCTCGGGCGCCTGTTGAGCTTCCGGCAGGACTTGCCCGGCGCGATCAGCGAATTGCGTCGCGCAGTGGAACTCGACCAAACTCGGCCTGATCTGCACGACGAACTGGGAGTGCTCCTCACGCAGAATTCACAACTCGACGAAGCCGCGGCCGAATTCTCAGAAGCGCTTCGCTTGCAACCAAATTTCGCTGCTGCAAAATTACATCTAGGCGTACTCCGCTGGCAGCAGCAATCCTTCGAAGAAGCCCAGCAGCTGTTACAAAGCGCGGCCGGACTTACTCCCGAAAGCGCGGAGGCGCACTACTACCTGGCACGCGTCCTCGCCGATAAGGGGGACCACGACGGCGCCGTTCGCGAGTTGCGGTCCGCAGTCAAATTGCGGCCAAACTTCAGCGACGCGCAGACACAGCTCGGCTTGTTGCTTCAACGACAAGGAGATGCGGTCGCGGCAGTTGCCGCATTTCGCCAGGTGGTCGAAGCACAGCCGGAGAATGCCGATGCTCACAACAACCTAGGGCTGGCGCTGATCCAGGTAGGAGATGCGCCCGGTTCCATCCCGGAATTCCAAGCGGCACTGCGGCTCAAGCCGGATGACATCGACTATCGCGGCAATCTGGGAATTGCATATTTGCAAAGGACGGATTTCGACGCTGCCATCGGCGAATTTCAAACCGCTCTGCGTGCTGCTCCCGACGACGCCACCTTGCACTACAATCTCGGCCTGGCATTGAAGCTCAAGGACCAGTTGCCGGCAGCCGTCGCTGAATTTCAGAAAGCTGCAAAACTCGATCCCGCCCAGGCCGACATCCGTTACACGTTGGGCGTCACTTTTTGGCAGCAAGGGGAATCTGCAAGCGCGATCGAGGAATTGCAGGCTGCGATCAAGATCCGTCCCGATTACGCGGAGGCGTATTACACGCTGGGCACAGTTCTGAAACAGCAGGGCAACTTACAGGAGTCCGCAAACGCGCTGCGGGAAGCGATCCGGCTGCAACCAGAATTTGCGGGCGCCCACACCACGCTCAGTGGAGTGTTGCGCCAGCTCGGAGACATCGAGGGCGCGGCCGCAGAAACCAAGCTGGGAGCGGAGATGGCGAAAAGCGCAAACGCTCTGCAGGCGGCAACATTCTCGACCAACTCTGGACGACGCCTGCTGAATGCTGGAGATCTGGATGGAGCGATCTCCCAGTTTCGATCCGCTGCCGGGCAGTTAGCCAGCTACGCGCCGGCGCACTTCTATCTCGCCCAAGCGCTGCGAATGAAGGGTCTAGCCGATGAGGCAGAGCGTGAATTTCGAAAGGCCTCGGAGCTGGATCCTAACTTCAAACCCACGTCAGAATAGAACTTCCACAGAGCAATTCAGCGTCGTGTGGAATCAGTAAGGCCCCGTCATTCATTCACTGAGTCTCCCGCACCTAACATCAACGAGACCTACGAAAAACCGTAGACGCGATCAAAACTCTACCAGCTTTCATATTATTGATTCGACTCCATTTACGTATTGACAACGCAAATGCGAGAGAGTTACTTTGGCGGGCACAGGCAATAGTTCATTCGTACTAGATGCCGAGTGCATTCGGCTCGTGCTTCGAGGAAAGGTTCTTACTTCATTTCTTGAAGCGTGGCGCGAACCATCCGGCAAACTCCGGACCGCGATTGTCCGGCAAATCTTGACGAGAGCGCACATGCGGAGGCAGAAAATGGCGAAACAAATCTCGATAGCCGCGATGCTGATGACTTGCGTATGTCTAGTGACATTGACGGCGCAACCCGTGTGGGGGCAAGCGGTATACGGCAGCATCATCGGCACGGTGACTGACCCGCAAGGTGCGGCGGTCGCGAACGCCACGATAACGGTCATCGACCAGCGCAAAGGCACGTCCGACACGACGACCACGAATGAGAGCGGGAACTATTCCGTCACCCACTTGATCCCGGATGTGTACACCGTTCGCGTCGAGTCCAAGGGTTTCAAGATCACCGAGCAAAAGGATGTAATTGTCTCCGCTGATGCGGCTTCGAGTGTGCCCTTGCAGTTCCAGGTGGGTGGTACGTCTGAGACGGTCGAGGTCACGGGCGAGGCGCCGCAACTCAAGACTGATCGCGCCGACGTGGCAACAACGTTTAATGAAAAATACGTTGAGGAACTCCCCAACATCGGCCGCAACTTCACCACGCTGCAACTGATGGCCCCTGGTTCGCAGAAAATGACGGGATGGAGCCATGCTGCCACCGAGAATCCGCAGGGCAGCCAGCAGATATTCACGCAAGGCCAGCACTTCAGCGGCACAGGCTTCGAACTGGACGGAACCGACAACCAGGATCCCATCTTGGGGATCATCGTCGTGAATCCCAACCTGGACGCGGTCACTGAAGCTAAAGTCGCGCTGCAGAACTACGACGCGGAATTCGGCAAAGCAGTGGGCAGCCTGGTGACAGCCCAGACCAAGTCGGGAAGCAACGAGATTCATGGCAGCGGATTTTATTTCCGCCGCTCCGACGCCCAACAGGCGCGTGATCCTTTCGCTCAGGGGCCCAATCAGCGCAGTCTGGCGACCGGTCGTATCCTTCCGGCGGCGCGTTGGCAGCAGTTTGGCGGCACCGTTGGTGGCGCGATTATTAAAAACAAACTGTTCTATTTCGGCGATTACCAGGGAACACGACAGACCTACGGACTTAGTGGTGTATTCACGCTTCCGACGCAGACGGTTCGGAATACATGCACCGGACCAAACGGCCCCAATCCTACCACTACCTTCTGCGATCTAAGCGAGTACCTCACCGCAGGCATCAATGGTGGCGGGGTGATTTACGATCCGGCCACGGGAGATTCAACTGGTGCAGGCCGCACTCAGTTCGCCGGCAACAAAATCCTGAACAGCCGGCTTTCTCCCGCAGCGGTGGCGGTCCTGGCTGCGCTTCCCCCCCCGCAGAGCACGACGACTGTTCTTAATAATTTTGCGGGCTCCGGTTCGGGTCCGTTGCAGCAGAACAGTTTCGATACCCGCGTCGACTACTCGGCGACCCCCACCATAAATGTCTTCGGGCGGTTTAGCCTCGATTACTTCAAGGTGTCGGGCCAGGGCCTGCTGGGCCAGTTGCAGGGCCCGGGCACCGGAGGCGGGAACATCGCCCCGGGTTTGGCCGGCAGTTCCATCACCCACAACTACAGCCTGTCAACCGGCCTCACCAAGACGTTCAGTAGTTCATTGCTGATGGACTTCCGTTTCGGCTGGTTCAAGTACAACCCGATAGCGAAAAAGCCAGACGGCGGTACTCCGATGACGGACTTTGGAATCCCGGGCGCAAACACAGATGATCCCAAGACTGCTGGTCTGGGTGGGTTCTTCCTGGGCCCCGCTCCCGTCAGTGGCAATAATGGCGCCCCGAGCAATAGCGGTGCCGGTCAGGCAATTTCAAGCTTCGGCGAGAGCCTCGGCCTCTCCCGCTGCAATTGCCCGCTGACCGAGAGCGAGCAACAGGTCCAATTTGTCAACAACTGGACCAAAATGCTCGGCAACCATCAGGTTAAGGCTGGCGCTGATATTCGCTACGCCAAGAACCTGCGGATTCCGAGCGACAATAACCGCACGGGTGAATACAACTTCAGTCCCGAAGGAACCGCGCAGGCCGGTGTTGGCGGTCTGGATCTGGCGACTTTCTTGCTCGGCGATGTTACATCCTTCGCCCGGTACGTCAATAATCCTGCCATCGCACCCCCGGGCGAACGTCAGAAACGCTGGTTCTTCTACGGGCAGGATACGTGGCGAGCAACCCCCAAGCTAACGGTCAACTACGGGCTGCGCTGGGAAATCTATTTCCCCGAAACAGTCACCGCGAAGGGTGGCGGGGGGTTCGCCAATATTACCGACTTAGGCGCAACTGGCGCCATTCGAGTCGCCGGTTACGGTGGGATCGGTTCGAACGGGAATGCCAAAAACGATTTTCATGCTTTCGCGCCCCGCCTTGGCATCGCTTTCCAAGCGACACCGAAGACTGTAATTCGAATGGGCTACGGTCGCAGCTTCGATATCGGGGTGTTTGGCTCGAACTTTGGGCACACCGTGACTCAGAACTTGCCGGTATTGATCAAACAAAATATCAATGCCACCAACCTGCCCCCCGGGCAGGGGCAGGGGTCTGGAGACAGGGTCCCGATATTCACTTTGGATGCGGGGCCGAATTCTCTTCCAATTCTTGATCCGGCGACTGCCTTCTCCCCAATTCCTTCGAACGGGATAATACCGTTCAACACTCTGGGCGGGGCGATCTCTGGCGTGCACATCCGGCCCGTCCGGCAGACCCTGCCCCGGGTGGATGCCTGGAACTTCACGGTTCAACAGCAGATCACTAACACCATTTCCCTGGAAGTTGCTTATGTGGGAAGCAAGGGAACGCATGGGTTCGTCGGCGACGGGCCGAATTACAACGTGAATCCGGTTTCCATGGCCCTGTATGGTGTGATCGATCCCCTCACCTGCGTGCCCGGACCTTGTCAGACATACTCCCAAAACCTGCGTAGACCTCTCTGCAAGCCCATCTTGGCAACCGACACTTGCACCGGGATCACGTACAGCCTCGACAACTACTACGGGAACGACGCCGCCAGTACCTACAACGCGTTCGAGGTCAAGTTGGACAAGCGGTTCACAAAGGGCCTGCAAATCCTCACTCACTACACCTATGCTCACGCCGACGGTTACGACAACAACTACTATGCGATCGATCACAAGATCGCGTGGGGTCCAGTGGACTTCAACCGTGATCACGTGTTCGTCTTCAACACGGTCTACGAACTGCCCTTTGGCAAAGGCAAGACATTCCTGGCCGATGCCGGCCGAGCTTTGGATTATGCTGTTGGCGGATGGCAGATCAGCAACACCACCAACTGGAGCAGCGGTCTGCCATGGACTCCCAGCTTCAAGAATTGCGGCAATGAACAGGACGTGGGCATCTGCCGTCCGGACAGGGGCACCGGCTCGTTCCATACTGGCGTGTCGGGAAGTATTGATCCGGTTAACCATAATCTCACTTTCTACACTCCCGTCTCTGACATAACAGATCCGGCGAATCCTCCCGGCCCCTTTGCCGATCCGACCAAAGGGCACCTGGGTAATATCCAGCGCAACTCATTCCACGGACCGTCCGGGTTCTACTCCGACCTGTCGGTAGTAAAGAAGTTCCCCATCTACGAGCGGTTCAATGTGCAGTTCCGCACGGATTTCTTCAACATTTTCAACCACCCCGTGTATGCATTCGGCGCAACCAATGGCGCTCAAACCTGCATTGATTGTCAGGGCGGCAACAACGGTAAGATCACGCAACTTGAATATGGCAGCTCGATGCGTCAGGTCCAGTTTGCGTTGCGTTTCGATTTCTAAGGCCCGACCTAAACAAAGTTTCTTCTGAGGGAGTCTAATTTAGACTCCCTCTTTTTTGTGTTCTAATCGTGGGCATATTCCTCAAGGTGAGTCTTTGATATCTGTGCCTAAACCTCTGCTGGCGTTTCTCCTTGTCGCGATGACTTGCCCAGGACGGCAGGTGCGCGACTCGACGTCCGCCCTACCGGCCTCGACCCAAGCCCCACCCTCCGAGTTTGCCTCGGCTGAACTCCTGCTTCGCCAAGGCAAGTACGACGAAGCGATCGCGGAGCTGCAAAGTCTGGCGGCTAGAAACCCTGCCCCAAAAAACATCGCCCGGGAACTCGGTGCCGCATATTACAAGAAAGGAGACTACCTGAAAGCGGTCGAGCACCTGAAGACAGCCCAATCCGAAGATCCCAAGGACAACGAATCGATTCAGTTGCTCGGCCTCTCTTATTACCTCGCGGGCCGTCCGGCAGATGCCATCCCCTATCTTGAAAAAGTCCAGTCCTGGTTTCCGCGCGCCAATGTCGATGCGGCGTACATTCTTGGGATTTGCTACATCCAGAGCAAGGACTACCCCAAGGCGCGCACCGCTTTTGCGCGTATGTTCGACGTGCCGGCGGATTCGGCTGCGGGGTACCTCTTTACCGCGCGTATGTTGCTTCGGCAGGAATTTGATCCGGTGGCGGAAGAATACGCGCAGAAGGCAACGACGCTCGATCCCAAGCTGCCTGGGGCGCACTTAATGTTGGGAGAGCTCTATCTGTATAAGTCACGCGTCCCTGAAGCGATCGATCAGCTCCAGAAAGAACTCAGCCTGAATCCCGCGAACGCGAATGCTTACTACAAGCTCGCCGACGCCTATTCGCGCATCCAGAAATACGATGACGCCGAACGACTGCTCCAACGATCGATCTGGTTGGACGCGACTTCGACTGGACCGTACATTCTGATGGGCAAGGTTCTGGAGAAAAAAGGCGAGTTCGAACTCGCGGTGCGGGCGCTGCGGCGCGCGGCTGCCATGGACCCAAACAATTCCATCACGCATCATCTGCTTGGTCAGACGTACCGCGATATGGGAATGAAGGAAGAAGCTGAGACCGAGTTGAAGATTTCGGAGCAACTGAGCACTAAGCAGGATTCACATCCGTGAGCTCGTTGCTGTTCTAACGCTTCGCGGAGCTCCGGGCGCCCCCGCCCGGCCTGACGGGCGAGGCGCCCGTCTCTCCATCTTATGACTCAGCGCCCGGTCACGGTGTCAGCGTTGCCGCTTTGTCTTTAGGCAGAGCGTGCAGTAGTTCGAGATAGGCGCCATTGGTCCAGCCGAAGCCGACGACATTCTCCTGATATCCCACGGTCACCTGGGATTCCGAAGAGCGGGTGACCACGTTGTATTTTTCCCGGATGGTGCCGTCGCGCTGAAAATTCTCGATCACGGTCGACAGGAACTTATTCGAAAGGCGATCAGCTTCAGTGTTGTAGCCGTAGCGCCGCAATCCCTGGATGGCGAGCAGTTCCACCGGGGCCCATCCATAAGGATAATCCCATTGCGCGCCGGAATTCTCGGGGCTCATGGCCAGTCCTCCGGGCTGCTCAAAGACGGGCAAGTTCTTTGCTACGGCAGCAGCTTGCTGCGGCGTCGCAAGGCCCGCCCACAGCGGATAATACGTGGTGAGATAGCGATAGCCCGATTTCTTCCCGCTGGTAAAGTCGTAGTCGAAGAAGAAACCACGGTCTCCGTCCCAGAGATATTGCTGCATGCGACTCTTGCGCTTCTCTGCTCGCGCTCTCCATATCTTGGCCTCAGGCGCCTTGCCGATCCGCCCGCTGATCTGCTCCATGTCTGTTTCCGTCTTGTAGAGCAGGCTGTTCAAGCAGACGGGGGCGTAATGGTGCGTGGCCGAGCCGTAGGCTCCGAAGCGGAAGGAAATGTCGAAGCCGGATTCGCGCATCGAGCGGTCGCCTTTGTAGTAGTCGGCGCTGAGACGAACCACGCGCTGAGGCTCGCATTCCGGATGTGCCATCGTCGTCGACACATCGCAGACGGTTATGCCATAGCTCGATCCCGCGCCAGCAGCGCCTTGCGCTCGATCTTGCTCCGCCGAATCCTGTTGGACCAGATAGTGATCGGCTTGTTCAGGATGAACCATGAAGTAGCTGACCACCTTGCGGTAAAAGCCACCCTCGTCCTGCAAGCCCTCGGCGGGCGGGCCCTCGCCAAAATCGTAGTAGCGCGCGAGCGAGGTCGCACCGGCAAGATGCGGATCGCGCGTCCACATGGAATAGTCTTTTTCCAGATACGGGTATGCTCGTGCCAGCCATGCCGGATCGGCGTGGCCTGCCTGTTTCTCGGCGTCGTAGACGGCCAATACCATCGAACTCAGAAAGGGCGGCTGGGAGCGGGTCAGGTAATAAGTCCGGTTCGCATTCAGCAGAGCGCCGTAGTTTTCGATCTCGAAGAAAAAGTTTTCGACCATGCCGCGGGCAAGATCGGTCCGGCCATCGCGCAGCAGGCCCAGAATAATGAAGTAGCTGTCCCAGCCATACATTTCGTTGAAGCGTCCACCGGGCACCACGTACTTGTTCTCCAGATAGAGCAGACCGTGGGGATGGATTAAGCTGGTGTCGATTTCGCCGAGTTGATGAATTGGCTTGGGCAGGTGCTCAATATCAACGTTGCAGGCCGTATGAAGTTTTTCAACGGCGGGCGGAGCCGCGAATCCCGCCGGAAGATAGATTACGGGATTGACCTTCATCTTGGGGTCGACCACCGAGGCGCAGTCCGTCATGGAGCGCGTGAGGTTGTCCCAACCTGCCGAGATGTATTGGCGGATCGACGCGAGGCCGGCTACGGGCTTTTTCTGTTCCTGAGCCCTGGCGCCTGGCGCGCAGGCGAGCAGAAGCAACAGGAACACAAGTGGCAAGGAAAGTTTTCTGTTATTCATGGCCGTTGGCAGCCAACATCATAACGCCTGGGAGCAGGTTTGCTCATGACATTCGCGTTGCGGCGGAGGCCTTGCTTCGGAGATTCCGCCCGGAACTGTCACGGGCAAATTCCGCCCTCTCCATTACAGTGAGACCGCTTTAATCATCGGTTTTTTCTGTATGATAGCCGTCTGGCACCAGATGGATCCCCAACCAGGACGGCTCAAGAAATGACGATGCGTACGCATTGCTACCGATCTGTACTCTTGTCTCTCTTTCTTTGTTTCTTCTTTGCTGCGACTCTCTCCCTCCAGGGACAAAGTGTCCTTACCGGCTCCACGACCGTCCAACTGAATCACCTCACGTCTTTCTCCGCACTGCCCAATGGGATCGATCTACGATGTGCCGATGCCCGCATGCAAATTATCGCGTTGCGTGAAGACGTCGTGCGCATTCGCGTCTCGCGATCCAATGAGCTAGCCGAAGACGCCTCCTGGGCCGTCCTCAAGGAGGCGAGAGCGAGTCGTGTCGCAGTGACGCCTAACAATACTGCCGACGCCGTCGGCTTCCAGACAAGCGTCCTCCGGGTCTCCCTGAGCCGCAAGACCTTCGCGCTAACCATCTCCGACCGCGACGGCAACATTCTTCAGCAGGACATACAGCCTATCGAATTCCACGGCGACTCCTTTAGCGTCTACAAAACGATGCCGCTCGATGAGCACTACTTCGGCTTGGGAGACAAGCCCGGACCACTGGATCGCCGCGAGCAGGCATTCGCATTGTGGAACACCGATGCCTATAGTTTCCAGGAATCCACCGACCCTCTCTATAAAGCTATCCCTTATTTCATGACCTTCCGGGCCGGCCGCGCGCTCGGAGTCTTCCTCGACAATACCTGGCGCAGCAGCTTTGATTTTGGCAAGCAGCTACCGAATGTCTATTCCTTCGGCGCTGTGGGCGGACCGTTGGATTACTACGTTTTTTACGGGCCTACTCCGAAACACGTGGTGGAAACATACGCCTGGCTGACTGGAACCACGCCACTGCCTCCAATGTGGGCTCTAGGGTTTCAACAATCGCGGTACAGTTACACACCGCAATCGCGAGTGATGGAAGTCGCAGATCGGTACAGAACGGATCACATCCCTGTCGACGTTATTTACTTGGATATTGACTACCAGCAGCAGAACCGCCCATTCACCGTAGATCACGAACGTTTTCCTGACTTTCCCGGAATGATCTCGCAACTTGCAGCAAAGAACTTCCATGTGGTCGCCATTACGGATCTGCATATCGCCAACCTGCCCGGTCACGGCTACTTGCCGTACGACACCGGCATTGCCGGCGATCACTTTGTGAAGAATCCCGACGGCACCGTTTATTCCGGCGACGTCTGGCCCGGCCCCAGCGTATTCCCGGACTTCACGCGCGCGCAGACCCGCGACTGGTGGGGCACGCTCTACCGGGACTTTTCCAAGATGGGCGTTGCCGGCTTTTGGAATGACATGAATGAGCCGTCGGTCTTCAACACTCCGACGAAGACGATGCCCGAAGACGTGGTGCACCGCATCGACGAGCCAGGATTTGTGAAGCGTACGGCGCGTCATGCCGAAATTCACAACGTCTACGGGATGGAGAACTCGCGAGCCACCTTCGATGGGTTGAAGCAGCTCAATCCGAACTTGCGGCCATTCGTGCTGACACGCGCCAGCTACCCGGGGGGCCAGCGTTATGCCGCGACCTGGACGGGCGACAACAGCGCCACGTGGAATCATCTGCGCCTGACGACACCGATGCTCGAAAACCTGGGCCTGAGTGGCTTTGCCTTGAGTGGAGCGGACGTCGGCGGATTCGCCGGAACACCGCAACAGGACTTACTCACAAAATGGCTTGAGATTGCTTCGTTCCAGCCCATCGACCGGGATCACGCCGAGAAAGGTACTGGCGACCATGAACCGTGGGTCGGCGGCGCTGAGGCTGAGTCTATCCGGAAGAGATTTATCGAAGAGCGCTACCGGTTGATGCCCTATCTCTACTCGCTTGCAGAAGAAGCGTCGCGCACCGGAATACCGATCGAGCGGCCGCTCTTTCTTGAATTTCCCGATGCCGCGGGCGACCATCATCCAATCGACGTCGATCCTCGAGCAGCTGGCGAGTTTCTTCTCGGCCCTGACATTCTCGTGGCAGCGCCACCCTATCCGGATAAACTCGATAACTATGGCGTCGAATTTCCATCGGCCAAGTGGTACGACTATTGGACCGGACAGGTTGTTCAGAAGCCCCCGCCGGCGGCCCGCACCCTCAACGCTCCGGTAAGTCCAGCCGATGCTATACCGCTCACAGTGTGGCTGCATCCTGAACTCGCGTCTCTGCCGGTTTTTGTGCGCGCGGGAGCGATTCTGCCGATCGCGCCCCTGGTCCAAAGCACAAATGAAACGCCTCAGGGTCCGCTTACCCTGCGCGTCTATGCAGGTGATGCGTGTGACGGCCACCTCTATCTGGACGATGGAAAGACTTACGATTACAAAAAGGGCGTCAATCTACGCATGGAGTTCCATTGCGAGGCAACTGCCGACGGCTTGCGCCTTCGCCTGGGAGAGCACAAGGGATCCTACCCCGCATGGTGGCAGCAGATCACCGTTGAGATCTATGGCTGGTCGCCGCGCCAGCACACAGCCCGGCTTGATGGCCGCAGTATCGACGCAGCGACGGACTCCGCCTCGGGCAAGTTGGTGGTCACTATCCCAGACAACGGGCGGGGCGCGGTGTTAGAGCTCGAGTAGGCTGCACGGACTGGGAAGAGGCGACTCGCGGGGAGACGGTCATAAAAGCGACAAAGAAACCATTTCGAGGTTAGCCGCAATCGCGTTGATGGCCGCATTGTTTCCGAATATCAAAAGTCTTCAGGTTTGGTTTTTTCAGGAACGGAGCACGTAGTTCGAAGCAACGTCGCGAAACGCAGCTAACTGTTTTGTCCGCGTGACCTCGTTCCAACCCAGTTCCGGCGCCATCAAGTCGGCGACGGCGGGCGCCATTGCGAGGGCCGCGCGCGCATTCAAGAAGAGAGCGCGCGTGCGCCTTGCGAGAATGTCTTCCACGGTGCGGGCCATTTCGTGTCGCGCCGCCCAGATCACCTCCGCCTTCACGTAAGGCAGCGCCGCATGCAGCGGTTCACCAAGCCCCGCATCAGTCTCGATTAGCTTACGAATCTCGTACGCATCCGAGCCGTAGACGGCCAGCGAGCCGACCTGTCTCGCGGTATCTTCTTTCGTTGCGTCGTGGAAGCCGTGGATGTGGAGGTGGTGCGTCACACACGGTTTTTCCGTCAGTTGGGCGAGCGTTGCCGCCTGATCGACACAATCCTCCGCCATATGCCGGTACGTCGTCCACTTTCCACCGCAGATGGTGACCAGGCCGGAACGATCGATGTGGATAACATGATCGCGTGACAGCGCCGCAGTGTTAGTCACGTTCGCAGCGCGCACCAAAGGCCGGATGCCGGCGAATACGCTCAATACATCGGCGCGCGTGGGTGCTTTCGTCAAGTACTGCGCGGCGGTCGCGAGAATAAATTCTATCTCCTGCTCCATCGCGACGGGCTCGAGCGCTGCGGCGGTAACAGGCGTGTCGGTGGTCCCTACCAGCGTGTGACCGTGCCATGGAATCGCGAATAACACGCGACCATCGCTGGTGTGCGGAACCATGATCGCGCTTTCGCCTTGCAGGAAGCTCGAATCGAAGACCAGATGAATGCCCTGGCTGGGGACGATCATCGGTTTGGCGTCGGGCTCCGCTTTGAGCCGAAGCAGGTCGGTGAAAGCCCCGGTGGCGTTGACCACAACTTTCGCGGTAGCGCGAAATTCGTTGCCGGTTTCGACGTCGCGTGCGCTGACACCATCCACAAATCCCTGCGCGTCCTTGGTTAGCCCCGTGACTTCGACATAGTTCAGCAACGTGGCGCCCTGCTCAAAAGCGGTGGCCACCATGTGGATGAGCAGCCGAGCATCATCGAATTGTCCGTCGTAATAGACCGCGCCGCCGCGCAGGCCTTCTGTCTTCAGTGTTGGCAGATGTTCGAGCGTCTCTTCTTTTGAGAGGATGCGTGAGACGCCAAACCCGTATTTACCAGCGAGCAACTGATAGAGCTTCAATCCGAGACCGTAGAAAGGAGCCTCCCACCAGTCATAGTTCGGCACGACGAAGGCAAGATCGTGTACCAGGTGGGGCGCGTTTTGCAGAAGCAGTCCGCGCTCCTTGAGAGCTTCCATGACCAAGCCGATATTGCCCTGCTCCAGGTAACGCACGCCACCGTGCGCCAGCTTGGTGCTGCGGCTGGAGGTGCCCTTGCCGAAATCGCTCTGCTCGAGCAGCAGCACATCGTAGCCGCGCGCCGCGGCGTCGATGGCGACACCTACGCCGGTCGCGCCGCCGCCCACGACAATCATGTCCCATGCCTTGGGATGCGCTTCGATGCTGCGCCACATGTTTAATCGATTCATGGCGTCCTCGCTTGACGGGTTCTTTGATGGATGAACAAGTCAGAGTCCTCACCACAGAGGACACAGAGGGCACAGGGGAACACTAGAAATGGTCCGTACATCATGTGTGGACCTCCTGTTTTTTTTGAATCATTGCTCTTTCACAGTGCTGGTTGCAAAAATAATGCCGGCGGTATCGCTGAAGAGCCTGCTCAAGAACTCGCAGTTACCGCAGCGCTGAAGCGCTGCGCCACCCAAAATCTCTCTACGGGGATTCCACCCAATCGAACGAGCGCGTCACCGCCTTCTTCCAAGAGCGATAAAGCCGCTGGCGAGATTCTTCGTCCATCTTTGGCTCCCACCGCTGATCGACAGACCAATTGGCGACAAGTTCGTCGGTATCTTGAAAAAAGCCCACTGCCAGTCCAGCGGCATAGGCAGCGCCGAGAGCGGTAGTCTCCTTCACCATCGGACGAACTACCGGCTTCGCCAGAACATCGGCCTGGAATTGCATCAGCAGATCGTTCACCACCATTCCACCGTCGGCGCGCAGCACGTCGAGCGTGATGCCGGAGTCCTGGGCCATGGCGTCGACCACATCGCGGACCTGGAACGCGGTGGCCTCCAGCACGGCGCGGGCGATGTGGCCTTTGTTAACAAAGTGGGTCAACCCGGCAATCACGCCGCGGGCGTCGCCCTTCCAATATGGCGCGTACAAGCCAGAGAAGGCAGGAACAAAATAAACGCCGCCGTTGTCACTTACGGTTCGGGCGAGCGCCTCAATGTCTGAACTTTTTTCAATGAGTCCAAGATTATCGCGGAGCCATTGCACCAACGCCCCGGTAATTGCGATGCTCCCTTCCAGCGCATAGCATGCCGGTTTCTGGCCAAACTTATACGCCAGCGTGGTCAGCAGACCGAACTTTGAGAGCACTGACTTTTCTCCAGTGTTCATCAGCATGAAGCAGCCAGTGCCATAGGTATTCTTCGCTTCTCCTGGCTTGAAGCAGGCCTGACCGACTAGAGCGGATTGCTGATCGCCGAGATCACCGGCTATCACAACTCCCTCAATGGTCGGCAGGTGCGCGGTGCCGTAGACTTCGCTGCTCGAAACAATCTTCGGCAGCATCTGGATCGGAATGCCGAAGTCTTTCAATATGTCCCGATCCCACTCGAGCGTGTTGAGGTTCAGCAGTTGGGTGCGGCTGGCATTGGTCACGTCGGTCACGTGGACTCCGCCACTTGCTCCACCAGTGAGGTGCCAGATCAGAAAAGTATCGATATTGCCAAACAGAAGATCGCCGGCTTCAGCTTGTGCGCGTGTGCCCGCAATCTCTTCGAGAATCCAGCGAATCTTGAGGCCGCTGAAATAGGTAGCGAGCGGAAGGCCGGTCCTGGTGCGATAGCGGTCCTGTCCGCCACTTGCGGCGAACTCAGCTACCGCGGGAGCAACGCGCGTATCCTGCCAGACAATCGCGTTGTAAACGGGCTTCCCAGTTTTCTTGTGCCAGACCACGGTGGTTTCGCGCTGGTTGGTGATTCCGATGGCAGCCAGATCTTCCGCCCGCAGCCCGCGAGTCTCCATTGCTTCCTGGATGACACCATCGGTGCGCCGCCAGATTTCTTCTGGATCGTGCTCCACCCATCCGGGCCTGGGATAAATCTGCTCGTGCTCTCTTTGAGCCGTGCTCACGATGCGTCCGGAACGATCGAACACGATGAAGCGCGAGCTTGTCGTTCCCTGATCAATGGCGCCAATGTAGCTTGCCATCGTGCGTTACCTCCTTCGTATGCGGGCGCGCCGAGGCGGTTCTCATCTTATGCGGACTCTGGACATCGGCGCCTGCTTACCGGCGTCGGAACCATGCGAACTCGGCAACCCGAACCCTCAGCGCGCCCAGGTAAGCGGGGTTCCAAGGGATCGGTCGGACTGATAAATCGGGCCTGACGCCCCGGTCGCCACAGACGGCAAGTTAACAGGATTGCAGGAGTTAGTCACCCTCAACGGGTAATGGAACTCCAGTAACGCCGACCGGATTCTCTGGTAACCCGCTACATAGCACAACGGTGCTGTAGCCTAAAAGGGGGTTCGTGGCATCTTATATATGTAGATAGGCGGTTTGCGAACGCGGCAAACCAGGAGTTGGGCCCCGTGAAGCGTCTGGCCAAAGTTATCCGGTCGATGCAAGCCTTCGGACGCGAACTATCCCGCACGCCGAGTCCGGCGGCCGAAGCCAAGCGCGTGCCGGCGATTGGTCTCGCCTTAGGCGGCGGTTTTGCCCGCGGCATGGCGCACATCGGCATTCTGAAGGTTCTCGAAGAAGAAGGCATCCCGATTCGCATGATTGCGGGCACCAGTGTGGGCGCGCTGATTGGTGCCGCGTATTGCAGCGGCGTCACGACCGCGGAACTGGAAGAAGTCGCCTTCAAAGTGCGCTTCACTACCTTCGCGCGCTGGACGCTCTCCCGTTACGGCTTCGCATCGAACGACCGCATGGTTTCCTTTCTGACGCGAACTTTGAAGGTCCGGACATTTGAGGAATTGCGCATCCCTCTCGGTGTGACCGCAACCGACTTCAACACGGGTGAAGGGGTAGTCTTTACCTCCGGTTCGATTATTGATCCAGTGCGGGCGAGTTGCGCTTATCCGGGAATGTTCCTGCCGGTGGAAATTCGTAGCCGCTGGCTGGTGGATGGCATGCTCTCAAATCCCGTGCCGACGCGACCTCTGCGCGCAATGGGCGCGGAGCGTGTGCTGGCCGTGCAATTGAAAGGACAGTGGTCGAAGTCGACCGCGCCGCGGCATCTCTTCGATGTGATTGGACAATCGTTTGCCATTGCGCAGGACATGATGAGTCCTGTCTGGAGAAACGTGGCCGACGTGGTCATTGAGCCCGATGTCGCGGGATTCGATTATGACGACTTTAAACGTGCCGGCGAATTGATCCATGTCGGCGAACTGGCGATGCGCCGCGCCTTGCCGGAAGTACGCAAATGGCTGGAGACTCCTGCGGAAGCGGCCGCTCCTCTGAAGACGCCTGCGCTGGTAGCAAGTCCAGCGCCCTTGTCCGCGGACTGAAATCGCGAACGCCCGATCCTCACACCAAGGCGTTGGACGCAGGCAGAATCGCCCCTCGGCAACCGCCCAGTCCGATGCGGCGGAACCCTTCTCGCTCGCAGAACCCACCAAGGATGACTTCGTCTCCGTCTTCGAGAAATTTCCTCTGCTCTCCCGTCGGCAAAGTCACCGGGTCCTTGCCGCGCGAGGTTAGCTCCAACAGGCAACCGCGCGCTGTTTTGTCCGCGCCCGACACAGTTCCGCTTGCCAGCAAATCGCCTGAACGCAGATTGCAGCCATTGCTCGCGTGATGGGTCAGCATCTGCGCCATGGTCCAGTACATATCGCGAAAATTGCTTCGGCCCAAAACCATGGGAGCAATGCCGGCCTCCCGCATCCGGACCGACACGAGAGAGACTTCCAGCCACAAATCGAGTCCGCCCCGCTCCCGATCGCTCTGGCCCGAAAGGTAGCGCAACGGCGCCGGATCGCCCTCCCCACGCGCGAAGGCAGCCACGCGAAATGGAGCGAGCGCTTCCATCGTCACCACCCATGGCGAGAGTGAAGTCGCAAAACTCTTCGCCAGAAAAGGTCCCAGCGGCTGATACTCCCAAGCTTGAATGTCCCGCGCCGACCAGTCATTCACCAGGCATATCCCGAAGATATGTTCTTCCGCTTCGCCGATTGGAATGGTTTCTCCCAACTTATTTCCAGCACTCACAAAGAATCCTAGTTCCAGTTCGTAATCCAGCGACTTGGTTGGCCCGAACTTCGGAGCTTTATTTGGATCGGCGTCGCCATCGCGCGTTTGTCCCGACGGGCGACGGACCGGGGTTCCGCTCGGAATCAGCGACGACGCTCGCCCGTGATAGCCAATCGGAATGTATTTGTAATTCGGCAGCAGCGGATCGTCCGGGCGGAACAGCTTCCCGACGTTGGTGGCGTGAAAGATTGATGCGTAGAAATCCGTGTAGTCGCCAACGATTGCGGGCAGCAGCATGTCAACATCAGACTGCGCGACAAGATGGCGCGAAGCCGCCTGCCGGTCAGAGGCGTTCGCGTCCTGGCGCAATATCGCATAAAGACGCTGGCGCAGGGCACGCCGCGGACCGGCCCCGAGCGTCATCATTGAATTCAGCGAATCGGATGCGCAAGCATTCGCCGCGAGGCTTACGCTCCTCTCCGCAAACAAGCCCTCGGTTCGCATCCCCGCGACATCAAGAATGCGGTCTCCGATCGCAACACACACTCTCGCCTCGGTGCGTGCATCGCGTCCGCGAAAAACGCCGAAGGGCAAATTCTGAATGGGAAAATCCGAAGCCGCAACGTTGGCTGATTCGACCCAACTTCGCACCTCGGAATCGTGGGTCTCGTCGAGAACAGGTTTCATAGCAGACGTTTCAAAGCAGGGCTTTTCATAAGAAGTGGAGAGACCGCAAGTCGTCGATGGGCTCGGTAAATGAACAGGACCCAAACGAAACCGCGAAACCCAGGCGTGCCGCGGCAATTTCACGCTGGCTAAGCCGGTGCTGCCGCCAGTCGACTCCATCCGCGCTAAAGTAAAATGCGTCCGCCGATTGCTCCTCGAGCAACTGAACGGCAAGTGTGGTTTCCATTCCAGCCCGCAAAAACGCAGCTGCCAGAAAGACATTTACAAAACCGTGCATCACTCCCGACGGACTGTCGGGTTGATAAGTAAACCGGTGCACCGAGCGCAACGGATGATGCAGTCCCGCAGTCGCCTTAAAAGGCACGTTGGCTGCCGCACACAGGCGAATGAATTCGACCACGTTCTCGGGAGCAGGAAACTTGTCGGCCGTCTCGCCGCCCGTCCGAATCTTGGCTCTGCGCCCGCAGCCAGCCACTTCTGCAATGCACTCGCTGCACTCGGACAGCGGAAATTCGAAATAAGTTGCGAGTTCCGCAGGGATGATTCCGGCCTGCCG
>Ga0210400_10001090_pt1 | contig 27697 bp, 21 predicted proteins | sample IncBWH26MmetaG_FD_155456 | JGI IMG/M metagenome (GOLD analysis project Ga0210400, IMG submission 155456) | Forest soil microbial communities from Barre Woods Harvard Forest LTER site, Petersham, Massachusetts, United States - Inc-BW-H-26-M | ecosystem: Environmental > Terrestrial > Soil >... | reverse complement strand
ATCATACTCAATCGAGCAGTATCCCTTGTACGCATGCTTTTTCAGAATCGCAAAGGTTCGCGCCAGGTCTACATGCGTAGGCTTGCCGTTGTCGTCGACCTCGCCTTCCTTCACGTGGCAAATGCCGTAAGCATGCGCGAACATCGCATCGACAGCGCGGTAATTGAAGTCATCGTCGTGCGTGTTGAGCGAGTTGCCAAAGTCGGGCAGAGCTCTCAACCACGGGCTGTTCACCTTCTCGATCACTTGCACAATGAAGAACGGATCCTCGCTCACTGCGTCATCATTCTCAAGATGCACCACAACATTTTTTTTCGCGGCGTATTCAGCCACGCGCGCCAGTGTGTCGGCGGCGCGCCCCACGTCCGGCTTCACATCCTTGGCTCCCTGGATGTGGGTGCGAATGCTGGGCGAACCGAGGGCCGCGCCCACATCCACCCAGTGCTTGCTGGAAGCCAGCGCCAGGTCGCGCTCTGCCGCGTCCGGCGAGTACTGGCTGTGCTCGTCATCGACCGCGATGTCTACGATCGCCGAGTGAGCTTTCTGAACAGCGGTGCGGAACTTCTCCAGATATTTGGGATCGGTCGACGGAAAGATCCGGCCCCACGGTTCAATCTTGTGAACGTTAAACTTGTCGGCCACGTGCGCCGCAAAGTCCTTCAGTTCGATCTGATGCGACGGGGGGACCGCGCTCGGCGTCTTGCCATCCCAACCCATCCATCCCTCAATAAATTCGCGAAAAGGATACGCCGCTACTGCCACTCGATCCCTGGGAACAGAAGGAAACTTTACCGAGGGTTCGGCTCTTCCCGCGGCACTGGCAAACTCAGGCAGAAGCCAGGTTCCCGCTGCCGCGGCTGCACTGTGTGCAAGAAATTGTCTTCGATTGGTCGCGTTCATGCGCGCCAGTGTACCAGACAACCGTTTGATCATGATGTGGACCCGCTCGCCAAAAGTCGAAGGTCGAGAGCTCCATAACAAGGCGCGATTCGATTCACTGGCGCACGGCTTGACCCTTCGACTCCGCCACCCTAGTATTCAAGCTGATTATGCATTTTGTCCGCGCGATACTTGGGTGTGCCCCCATTCGGCGTAAGCTGTCCGTCCTTGCGGCGATTGTCTGCCTGTCATTGACCGCGGCTGCGCAGGTTTCTGCCGCGACTGGCAAAGCTCCTCGCGTTGCCAACTTCACCGACATCGCCGAGAAAGCCGGCCTGACCATGCTGAATGTTTTTGGCGGCATCGACACTAAGAAATACATCATCGAGACTACGGGCACAGGAGTTGCGATCTTCGACTACGACAACGACGGCTGGCCCGATATTCTAGTTTTGAATGGCACTACCCTGGAAGGCTTTTCAAAGATCGCCGCGCCGACCAACCATCTCTATCGTAACAATCACGACGGTACATTCACCGACGTCACCGCCAAGGCCGGGCTCGTCGCCACGGGATGGGCCCAGGGAGTTTGCGTGGGCGACTACGATAACGATGGCTGGGAAGATCTGTACGTGACTTACTACGGCAAAAATCGGCTCTACCACAACGATCATGGCGTTTTCACCGAAGTGGGCGAAGAGTCCGGCACATCAGGAACCGGAAAAGCATGGGGCACGGGCTGCGCTTTCATTGACTATGATCGCGATGGGCTGCTCGATTTGGTCGTCGCAAATTATGTGGACTTTGATCTGACCAACGCTCCCGCCCCCGGTGACCGGGCGACCTGCATGTGGAAAGGCGTTGCGGTCATGTGCGGTCCGCGCGGTTTGCCGGGTGCCCACAACATTCTGTATCACAACCTCGGCCACGGAAAGTTTGCCGACGTCACCACCAAGTCCCACATCGACCAGACCTCAGGACATTACTCCCTGGGAGTCGTTACCTTCGACTACGACGACGATGGTTGGCCGGATATTTACGTCGCCTGCGACAGCACTCCCAGCATTCTCTACCACAACAATCATGACGGAACTTTCACCGACGTGGCCGTGAAAGCGGGCGCCGCTTACAACGAGGACGGACGAGAGCAGGCGGGGATGGGTGTGACCATCGGAGATTTCAATGGCGACGGCAAGCTTGACATTTTCAAAACAAATTTTTCCGACGACACTTCAACCCTCTATCGCAACAACGGCGATGGCACCTTTGACGACGTAACTTTCGCCGCCGGACTTGGCTTGAATACCAAGTATCTGGGATGGGGCGTCAACTTTCTCGACATCGATAACGACGGCTGGCTAGACCTCATGGTCGTGAATGGACACGTGTACCCCGAGGTCGACAAGCAGCACCTGGGCAGCAGTTATCAGGAGCCGAGGCTTCTTTATCACAACGACGGCGCGGGCAAGTTCACGGATATTTCCGACGAAGCCGGCCCCGGGATTACGACGCCGCATTCCAGTCGCGGCGCCGCAGTCGGCGATCTGTGGAATGATGGTCGCATTTCAGCGGTGGTCAGCAACATGAACGCATCCCCGAGTCTGCTGGTGAATCAGGTCCGCTCTGCGAATCACTGGATCGCGTTTCGTGCGGTTGGGGTAAAGTCGAACCGCGACGGAATTGGTGCGCGCATCACGGTAAAAGCGGGCGCGCGTACCTGGGCTGATGAAGTGCGCAGCGGCGCGAGTTACGCATCCAACAATGACATGCGCGTCCATTTCGGTCTCGGCGCGGCAGCCAAGGTGGATTGGGTTCAGATTCGTTGGCCCAGTGGCCTCGTGGAACGATACGAGAACCTTGCGGCCGACTTGATTCACACCCTGAAAGAAGGAGACGGAGTGCCGCTCGCTGAGAAGCGCGCGCCGTAAGCTCCAGCACTCGACCGGCGAGACCCTGCCGCGTCGAATTTCAAGGAGCGCACGATTCCTCCGCTTCCTTCACAAAGATCAGATGATTCGGTTGAATGTCTTTCACGATGTCAACCAATCCGCTAGGCCAGTGCACTTCTAACAACTCGAAACTTGGCGATGCGAAAGATTAAAAATTGGTGGAGGCGACGGGAGTCGAACTAATCACTATGTTGACAGCACGTAAGTTATTGATTCTAGGAACTGCTACAACGGCTAAAAAGGCCCCAATGCCCGATCCATTGTACGTTTATTGTACGAAAATACTCTCGCTGTGAGTCTGGTAAACCCCACACAGTGCCCACAGTATCCCATAGATTCGACGGGCTGAATTGGAAAAAACACTTAGCCCGCAGTCACCGACCTGCCATTTCCTCGTTATGCCTGCTTGTTCTCTCGTAATTTCGGGTTTGCCCGTCACTCGGGCGTAACTGTGACGGTGTGGCTAGGCGACCTGTGCGACCACCCACTCTTACACCACGCGGCAAGGATCGATGCTTCGGACTGGAACCATTGGAGCGGAATCTGCGTATCTGTTTCCGTCAACAAAGTCTCGAGATTTCGTTTAGGAAGTGGAGAGGATTCGCGATGAACAGGACGATGGCTGCATTTCTAATTTTGATCGTCGGCCATGTGGGAGTGGCCACGGCGCAAGACCGCAAGTTTGTGGACAAACTGGCGGAGAACCGCTTGCAGTTGAAGATGGACGGCGGGCGAATGACGGGCGGGGGAGCGGACGTACTACGGTCGGCCCTGGACGGCGCGCAATATGTTTTGATCGGCGAGGACCACGCGACGTCCCAGATTCCCGCATTTACGAGTGCGGTGTGCGCGATCCTAGGGCCGCAGGGCTTTCACACAATGGCCATAGAAGCCGGGCCAATGGCGGCGGCCATCGTCCATCGAGGGATTGTGCGCGACGACCGACGGGAGCGGATTGCAGCGTCGGAAAAGAAATACCCGGACAGCATCGCATTCTTCAACCTCCAGGAAGAGTTGGACATGGTCACGAGCTGCGCGCGGTCGGCGAAGGGTGAGACATTCCATCTTTGGGGGCTGGACCAGGAATTTATGGGATCGACGGGCATGACGATGGCTCGGATTCTGGAGACGCATCCGCAGAAGAATGCTGCGGCTGCAGCTCAACTCATCTTGGAGGAAAACAATGTGGCGGCGGAAAAAGCCGCGAAATCCGGCAATCCCGGTGAACTGCTGATGATGAGCGCACCAGATGAAAGGTTCACGCGGTTAAGTGAGCTGCTGAAAAAGGAAGGCAACGCTGATGCGCAACGCTTGATGCGCGGGCTCATCGTGAGCCGGCAGATCTACAAAGACAATATGGCTGCGCCAAGAGATTCTAACCGCGAGCGGGCGCTGCTCATGAAGCAGACTTTCATGCAAGACTACGACGAGGCGGCAAAGGGCAGTAGGCCAAAGGTGCTAATGAAGTTTGGGGACTGGCACTTGTATAAGGGCTTCAATCCCTTGCAGAACAACGACATTGGGAACTTCGTGACAGAGTTGGCCGACGGGCAAGGCACCAAGGCGCTCCATATTATCATCCTTGCGGTCAAGGGGACCAGGTTGCGATTTGCAGGAATCGGTCGCCCATACTCGCCGGAGAGTTTCAAGATGCTAGACGACAACGACTACAAATTCATGCAACCTTTCGTTGATGGCGCGGGAAGCGAGGGATGGACTGTATTTGACCTTCGCAAGCTGCGGGGCGAAGCGATCAGCGATCCTAGCTTGCAGAGGCTCGTCCTGGGCTATGATCTGTTGGTGCTCATCCCGGAGGCGACACCAGCGACGCAGATCCGGTAACACCCACGAATGCGCTTCTCTGCGCGGATCTCACCCGAACATCATACTGGGCGCATAGTCGGCTACTCTTACCTTGGGATTACTTCCCGCTTGCCCGTTAACCGACCACGACAGGCAAGAAGATCTCCAACATGCAGGACTATTGGACGAACTGAACGTCGATCCCCATTAGCTTTTTGGGGCCTATCGCGACTCTGCTCTTCTCGTCGCGACCCAGTAGACCACTCGCCTGGAGAAATCGGCGCGCACGACCAATATCCTCGACTCGAACTAAAATGGATTGAATGCCATCGCTCGCCGATGGAATGAACCGGATCGCGGGGCCAGCCGCTGGGTGCCACGCTCCTCCTGAGGCTCGTGCATCGGGACCTAATAGCTTTTGCCACAGGCGCACGGTCGCCTCATAATCGGATGTGCCAATAACGATCTCCTTAACCAACTCAATACCCATGGGTCCGCCGCCCCGCTGCCTCAATAGATCTTTCAAATGTCGCCGATGTTCTTGAATATCCCTGCGAGGAGGGTTATTCATGCGAAATAGATCTGGACTGTATTCACAAAGGAAGACATCCAAGTCGTTCTTTGAGACATCATCGAGTGTTACCGTCGTCCACAAAGTTGTTTTGTTGCCACTCTGATCTTTTTTCTGGTAGGGATCTGGTTGACCATGGTGCAGGCCGAGTTGTTCGAGTTCGGGAAGCGCCTGCGCCAGAGGCTCAGGCTCAAGTCCAAGTCCGCTGAATCGCGCGTTCGTGGAAGGCGGCCCTGTCGAATGCGATTCGACTGATTCATCCCGGGAATACACGAATTCAAGGTTGACATTCCCTGCGTTGACTCCACCACTGAAGAAACCTTCGTACTGCGCCGGAGGCCACGCGACCGGCAGCTTTAGTTTTTCCGAGAACAGGGACCACAGAGCCTTGGCGTCCTCAACAGTGTCAGCGCTTATTATGATGTGGTCCACCTGCCGTACGATCGCCAGCCTGGGTTTCGACGGTACTTGCCCAGCGGCTGCAGCTGCCATATAGGCCAAGCACATCACTCCGATCAGCTTGTTCCTCACCCGTCCTCCTGCAGCGTCTCGCGAATTGTACGCCTCGACTGGGTGCGATAGACGTATAGGTCCGGACGGGAGTGCCAGTCCCGAGTAGTCGGCAACTCTTACCTTGACCATCCACCCGTAAATGGAAGGATGAACTAGCATTCAGTCGGCAGAAGTGTTTCTTGCCTAAACCGCCACTTCATGGCAGAAGGTGGGTTTCAATCTTTAGTTGGCAGGTGGAAAAGGTAAGGAGGCTCATGCTCTCGATCAAGTCGTGGGGCTCGGTTTTCGTTGCAGGATCTGTCTGTGTCCTATCTCTGGCACAATGCTTCGCACAGTCACCTTCAGTCTCCCGGGCTGACAGGAATCATCTATTATGACTGGACCGAAGTGCCCGGTAAGCCGGACAGTTGGGCCATCTTCCGCTGCGGCGCTCTCACCGACGCGGGCAAATTGGCGCTGAGCCCGATGTGATTCGTTGCTTGCAACAGCCGTGGAGCATCATATGAAGAGATTGTTTTTATTGTCGCCCTTGCCTGCGTTTTGTTTGGCGTCGCTCACGCGGCTCAGGCCGACAACGTAATCGTAGGAGTGAACACTGTCGGCATCGAGCGCATGAACGAGCAACAGCAGGATGCGTTTGTCGAGCAACTGCGACAGAATCATGTGAAGGTAGTTCGCGTCGGCATCGATGAAAAATACAACCACTACATCATCCGTGCTTATCAGCAAGGCATCGGCGTCGTGGCTGTCGTGTTTCCGTGGCTTGGCAGCAAGAACTTGCGCAATCGCCCTTCAGCTCCATCGATAGGGCTCATCTGGGGACAAGCGGCATTTTCAAGCATTGATCCGGAAGCTTTTCGGATGTGGTTCAGCTCTCGCGTTGCCGCCCTGGAGGCGGGAGGGGTGCATCTGACGGCCTTTGAGTTTGGCAACGAAATCAATACCGCGGGCTACGATGGCGATTTCCCGATTCAAGCCTCTGGGCGAGTGCTGGGATTATCCGATCTCAATAGCGCCAATGACCCGGAAGCCGCTGCCGTAGCTGCAGGTTACCGTGTCTATTTGGAAGCACTTGCCGAACTCAAGCATGTGCGTGACTCGTCGAAACTCAACAAGACAACACCTATCATTTCGGCAGGATTGGCCGATGACGGACCGCCCGGCAAGCGGCCCGGTGCAAAAACGGACGGCGCAAGCCTTCCCGATACGCTCCAGTTTTTGCGCCAACATGGCTTGGACGAATTGGTTGACGGCTACGGCATCCATTTCTATCCGAGCAATCCCGATCCCAATACGCCCCTCTCGCAGCGAATTAACGGCCTCAAGGAGCGCGCATTCGCCCTGTGCAGCTCTGCCAAACCCTGCTGGCTAACGGAGTGGGGTTTTGCCAATCGGAACCTGTCCTGCCCAATCCACGATGAAACGCGCGTGAAGTTATTCCAAACCGAGCGCGAAGCCTTCAAGACCTTTATAAGAGAAGGACGGCTCGCCGCGATCATTTACTACAACTGGACAGCCCTGCCTGGGTTTGAAGCCCAGGCCATCTTCCGATGCGGTGCGCTCACCGACGCGGGAAAATTGGCCCTGAGTCCGATGTGAAGAGTCACCCAACCATTCTTACGGTCATGTATGAAGGCAAACGCAGATCACATTATTCTTCTCGGATGCATGTTCGCAATGTTAGCCAGTCAGGAGGCGGCGGCGCAGAAGGTGCAGCCAGGCCGGATTGTCGGCCACATTGATGGCGTCAGCCAGGACGCCGACCACTACTTTCTCCTGGGCTGGGCATGCCAACAGGGACAAAGCAAATCCATCGCGGTCCAGTTATTCGCCGAAAAGACGACAAACGGCCTGTCGAAGCAGGGGCCGCTCTTCGCGGAAACCGCGAATCTGTTCAGCGAGCCTGGAGTGGCTCAGGCCTGCCGCGACTCGGGAGGCGGCAAACATCGCTTCATCGTCGTCTTGCCCTACGGTTACGGACCGGAAAGTAGTCTCTCAATCCATGGAATCCGCATAGTGAACGGGGTTTCGAATGATCTGATCGCGGGTTCTGGAGCGAAGCTCTCACTCAAACCGCTTGAACCCTCTTATCCTGCCCTTCCTAGCCTCGGCGGTTCCTATCGCAGTCTCACGCAGCACCCGGGCGTCTTTATGACAGCCGACGAGTTAAAGGACATGGCGTCGCGCATCAATCGGCCGGGAAGCTATTCGATGCTGCGCTTTAGCCTGCTCGCAAAGCGAATCGCGCAGGATCTTAAGTCGGGCATCGATTGGGATGTCACTTACTCGGGTCCCGATGCGGGAGTCTACGAATATGCGTTCTCGTATGAGCCCCAGGATCAACACGACGCAGAAACCCGTGCAGCACTGAAAATCCCCGCCAGCGTGAAAGCACCGGCAGGAGCTGCTGTTGTCGCTTCACGGCTCTCGCTTTATGCGGCGCTGCTGAAGGCTGGAGCCTCGGCGCCGCCAGGATCGCCCGGTGCTGATGAATCGATAGCACTGGCGAAGCGCATTCTGCTGGCTTGGGCAGACTGGGGATTTCGCGACCCGGACGGCCACTTCCAGGCTCTCGGGTCATTCACCCGCGATGGTCACGGCAGGCCCATGTCAGGACTCGGGTTAACCCTGGGTAGAGGGATCATCTATTCGGTCCACGCCCAGGACCTGCTGGAAGGGATGGGGGTGCTCAACGCCGACGAAATACGCCGACTCAATGCGTTTCATGAAGCGATATTCGAGCTGATACGGCAGTCGGAAAACGTGCTCTATGCGGGAGTCGGATTCCCATACTCGGACTGTTCCCGCTACACCAATCTCGCGACAAACGCCATGGTCGGCATGCTGGCGACAGCACGGCTCTTGAACGACGAGAGCAAGGTCAATGCGGTCCTGTTCGGCGACAACCATGCGTTTCCAGTGCTGGCTCCCTGGACGCATTTGTTCGACCACGTCATTTACGGACAATCGGATGGACCGGCTGCCGACTGTGTCAACAACCATGAGCCGGATAGCGAGAGCAGCCTGGACAATCATGATGACTACCAGACACGGCGCGCCGCACCAGGCGAGATAGCTGACCGCTTCCGCAACGCGAAGTCTGGACAAGGTATCGGTTACCCGATGTTTACACTGGAACGGCTCTTCGACGCGGCGGAGCTCATGCAAATCGCCGGCTTTGATCCTTACGGTTATCACGGAGCTCACGGGCAATCGATCGAGATGGCAGTGCAGTACTACGCCTGTTTTGCGAAAGGTGCGGGTTTCTACAAGACCGTCACGCGGGAAAATGCCGGCTCGTGTCTGAACGCCGCGCAGTACTATGGCAGGCTCGTCAACGGCGTTGATCGCATGGTGCTCATCGGCGCGGAGAGATTTTCCGGGAACAAAACCATTACGGGGCTTGAGGCAGATGCGCAGAAAGCGGCATCAGGCGGAGCGTTTTCCACGGATGCAATTCTCTTTGGAAAATGGAGAGATTGAAGTGCCATCGAAGGCCGCCATGATGTTGATTTTGCACCTTGGATGCCCAACGCCAGATGCGCTACGATCCCCTGGTGTAGCGTCTTACGCCGATCGTGTTTTATGCAGGGAACGCATTGCCGGGACCAGTGGACAAGGAGGTTGGGAGTGATTGAACCTTACGAGACAGCACTGCGCGATCTTTCTCAGGGCTTGTCTAAACTGGGATTTAGCCTGGTGCGGAATACCGAATATGGAGCAACATTTTCGGACGGAACCTATTCGATCGAGCACTTTACAGAGAGGTACCGCCACCCAGCGTGGTCGGGCGCAATTTGCGATCCGACGGGCAAAAAGTTCGAGATAGGACTGGTATGGCAGATCGTGGACCCGGTGCAACACGCAGAGGCCATGGCGGCATTGAAAGACATCCGACAGCGATTTGGCTTAGGCGAACGAGGGACGGCACGCGAAATGCGATTGCAGGGAATCGCGGAATATTTGCGCGTGATGCTGGACCATGAATTGCGGTTTTTCGCAGCTCACAAAGAGCGCGTGTTCGCTGTTCCGAACAACTACGAGGCGGACTATACCCTCAGATCAAATGCCCTTATGGCAAAGTTCATAAAAGTACGATCGAGTCTGGAAGGTCTCCCGAACTGGCGCGTAGAGGTAAAGGAAGTCTCGGCGGGGGTTTACAAGGCCACGGCGGTGCACGCATCTGGGCCTAAAATCGAGCTGACAGGTACGGATGAAAAAAAATTAATCGCAGAAATCAAGGCTTCTGCCACCATCATGGAACTGGATATAGCAAGGAAAAACCACGCAACCACACACTAGGTGATCAATCAGTGCTGTCGCCTGTCAATAACAGGTTGCGACCCCATTCAATCTTTTCGAGAAGAATGTTTTGAATCCCCGACGACCGCAATTGCCCTAGAACGAACCTGTCCATGCTGTCCTTTCGCACGCGCGAGGATTTGCCGATTTGAAATATCTCGGCTATGGTGTGACAGTCTACTTCTACATCTTTTATCTCTGTCAGTTTGAGTGGCAGCATGCAGTTTAAACTTATTGTCACCCTCGCTTGCTCAAATCCCGTGGGTACTAGCCAAGACTTGGTGAACCTTCCCGTCCATATCGTGTAGTCCCGGCCAGCCGGGGAGTCGGTTTGAATATCGATATCCAAAGCTTCCAGTTCCGGCCTCTCCGCTAATACGAGGCTATCTAGCTCGGTCGCAACTGTGTCAATGAATGCCCCCATAGAATTCGTAGGTTAAAATCATTTCACTTCCAACGCGGCGTGTGCCTTGGTTACGCCACACGACCAGGCCGCCCTCTTCATGGAAGCTTGCCGACCAAAAGAAGAAACGGGCACTCGCGGTCTTCATGCGCGTACGCGACCCATAACAGCCCGCAATCAGTTTTCCACGACGAAACCCCACCCACTCCGCACAACGGGACCCACCGGGTTTCCTCCATCTTTTCAGCGATGACAGCAGGACCGAATTTCTTCTCCAGCTCCGCTGTAGCCGTAAGCCATGTCTGGCGGAATTCCGTCCAGAGTCGTTCCTGAAGGGCATCATCGTGAGCGTCGTTATCGTCTTTGAAGGAATAAACGAGTAGCGTCTCGTCATGTCGCCCGTCATACGCAAGGCACGTCTGTGCGACAGCTGATACATCGGACATGTGTTCACCGCATTCGTACATTCGTGACTCCCGACCCGATCGGCGTCAATATTAATACGATGGCTCACTCAAGCCAAAACCACGCTTGAATGGATCACCCGTCCAAACTGAAGAACTAGGCGGTTGGCCCGTCCTTCATGGCCCGTTTTTCTTTCGAGTTTCTAAAACTGTGGGTGCCCCTCGATAAGAGCGAAGGCGGTGTCAAGGGCAAAAACATCTAGGCCGAATCGATGGTTGGTAGGACGATCTTCCACCGGAAGTGATTCAGCGTGAGATTTCCAGAGTCTTGGCCCTCAACCTCTCTGGCGAAAAAACGGTGCCAAAAACACCGACAGGATACTTTTGCCCTTGACACCGCCTTCGCTCTTATCGAGGGGCACCCATCATTGCTGTAGCTCGGGCAATTCAAAGGCTGGGCCCACTCGCCCCGGCGCCAAGCTGGCTAACCGACTGCCGCTTTCAATTCAACTAGCACAGAGCCAAAGTGTAAACTCACGTGCAATGAAGAAATCTGCTTTGGGATTGGTGGTGTTGTGCCTGGTGGCGGCGATAGCCACCTTTGCGAAACGCGAGGGTCGATTTTCGGCAGCGGCAGGTGGCGGGTCGAATTGCGTTTCGCCGCTACCCGGCTCCCTTTCTCTGAATTGCGTTCCGTTCTCGGGGCACCTATATGCCGTGGCCGAAATTGATTTGCGGCGCCAGAAAATTATCTTCACGACCTCCAACAACGGCAAGAAAGAAACATTTCCGGAGGTGTTCAATGGTTTGGCGCGCGAGGGCATTAAGCCGCTCCTGATGACGAATGCCGGGATATATGGCACAGACAATCGTCCGCTCGGTTTGCTCATTTCGCCAAGTGGAAAACTGCATGACGCGAATATAGGAACGGATGCTGCGCCTGCGCACGGGAATTTTTCATGGGATAGTGCGGTATTCCAAATTTCAGATGAGGGCGTGGCCTCAATCGTGCCGGTGAGGGATTGGCATAGCAGTCCACATATCGTTGCCGCGACTCAATCTGGTCCACAGCTTGCCAGTATGGGCAAGATCAACGCAAGCATCCCAGTTCACTCCGAGTCTCCCTTTCTTCGTACCGCCATTGGGATTGATCAAAAGGATCGAAGTCGCGTCTATTTGGTTGTGAGCCGCGAACCGGTGACACTGTTTGAGTTGGCGGATCTTATGGCGAGCAACCTTCATTGCTCGGAAGCTCTTCACCTTGATGGCGATTTATCCGCCTTCTATCTACCATCCACGTCTGAGAAGTTCTTGTTCTCCGACCCCGGCCAAAGAATAGTCACCGTCTTAGGTGTCATCGGCGAATGAATCAAATTCGGAAAACCTTCATTATCAGTACTGAAGGGCTTGGATTCGAAAGGTCAAGGTCAGGCTGATCCTTGCACCGAAGTTGTTATTCACTCCCTAAGGGCGCCAAGCATTCGTAGTGGGGCAAGGCTGCCCACTCCTCGTCGAATCACAGACCTTCACCGAACCCAAGTATGAGCGCCACTGCTGGGCCTGGGCATCGGTGGGCTCGAATTTGAAGTACTTCGTTATCGAGTAGAGACTTTCATGACCCTGAATAATCTTGTTGAAACTGAACTGCTTTTTACTGTCGGGTGAGCCCCCGCATGTTTCATACCATAGGGCGAATGCGTAACCATCCTCCTGGCCAAAGCTGGAAGAAATCACCTTGCCATCCACGCACGTCTTTGACGGCCCATGGATGCTTTTCTGGAAGGCAGTTGGGGTCTGGTCCACGAACCAAGGAAATGCCACCATGTCGAGCCGCTCTGTCCAGTGTTTGAAGGATTCGCCTTCGGGGTAAAGGCGTTGGAAGATCATTTCTTCTGTTTTTTCGTGATCGCCGATCTGATATCCAGATGGTGTAGAAGCGAGCAGAACCTCCTGTCCTTTCTGAGGTGTGGTCCAGGATGGGGAGGACATGACGCAGGCTTTCCACTCGGCCACTCCGCCTTCTGCGGGGTCGGAACTGCGATACACCTTGTCGATGATCGAGCTTGCTATGGTGCCATAAATATCGGCGAAGGGCTCGTAGGCTTTTTCGGCGGAAGCGCCTGATTTTTTCGATGAGCTTGCAACATACGCAATGTGAGCGTCTCTGAGACAGGTGTTAGCGACTCCCATACGGTCAGGGGCAACATTGGCTTTTTTCTGGGCGCATGCGTCGAGGTATCGCACGGAATAAGCGCTAGGGCTGACAAAAGTATCAGCATATACCCTATCCGCAAGGCTCAAAACCGTAGTTTTTGATGGTGAATCGGGTTGCGATTCATATGTTTTTTTCAGGTCTTCGAGGCGTACGCCCTTTAACTTCTGTTCGGCAAACGCCCAGACCACGCCTCCGACCGCGACGCAATCCGGCATAGCAGCAAGTTCCTGGTCTGTTAATCCTCCTTGTGGCGGAATGCTCTTCACAGCAGGCAGTGGAGGGGGAGTGGATTGCACAACCAGTGGCTTGATGCACGATTGCCACTCATCGAGTCCGGTCTCTGCTCGGGACTTGGAACCGGTATAAATGCGATCAATGATGGAACGTGGGGTCTTTTCATCACCGAGACTGCCAAAATAGTGGTAAGCACTTTCAACCGGCTGGCCGTTGGTCCTGTACTCCGCCGCAGTCATCGCGATCATGGAATTCTGCATGCAAAAGGCCGCCGAGTCGGAGCGATCCTTTGCGACATCCGCGACGTTTTGGGCACATTCGCCATAGAATGAGACGGCGTAATCCCAGGCGTTGGTAAATGAGTCGCTGTACACCCTATCGATAATATGAAGGGCCAGATTTTTCAGCGGGCCTTCGAGGCGCTCATCGTATCGCTTCTTGGCGTCCTCTATCTTGACGCCCGCCAGTTTCTGTCCGGCATTGGTCCAGGCGGTATCGGTCATGCCGTGACATTCCAGCAAGCCGGAGTATTCCTTGTCGGTGTAGCTAATATTCGGGCGTGTGTTTTGTCCCCACGTATTGCTCGTGAACAAAAAGAAAATTGCTGCGCAAACGAAATGCTGCACCTTCATTGAGCCTCCCTCGGCGGCAGCAGATTATCTATCATCTCCGGTATCCCGTGCACCGGTCATCCTGCCCAAGAATGGTAAAGCGAAAAACCATTTTTCCCGGCGATTTCTGCCAGGAATAATCGTCAGTTCGTAATCGACGAGAAGGAGAAACCGGAGAGAAGGCGGCGGAGAACCCGCCTGCACGGAATGCTATTGTACGAAATTAAAATGTCTCTGTAAATCATTGATACTAAAAGAGATATTGGTGGAGGCGACGGGAGTCGAACTAATCACTATGTTGACAACACGTAAGTTATTGATTCTGTGAAATGCCACAACGGCTAAAAAGGCTCCTTTGCCCGATCCATTGTACGTTTATTGTACGAAAATGCTGCTCGCTCTTGGAGTCCCTAGACACCACATAGCGACCACAGTATCGCATGCAATCGCCGAGATGGATCGGGAAAAAACACCAGCTTCTGCTGGGAGCCCCTCTCCACACCGCGCCTAACGCGCCGGTAGTCAATCTTTTGAGTTCAGCCTTTGTTATGATCCGCTCCTTCCTCAATGGGAAAGCCCCTTGGAATTCCTACCCTATTCGTCGTGTGTCTTTGGCACTGCCAGGTAGCCGTGGAAATTTCCTGCTGCATCGATGTAGAGGCCGACAATCGCACCTGCTGGGTTGATGGCGAATGCATCGGTGAGTGTGCCATTGAACGGCGGGCCGCTCGGGACGTCGATAGTAATCGGCGTCGCTGCGCCCCAGCGCTGTAAAAATCCGTGCTCGTTGCCGTTGGTGTCGTCATACAGGCCTACGAAGTCTGCGGCTGGATTGATGCCCCAAGTTTGCGTGAGCGTGCTGCCGGGAACGTCGTACCGTTGAAATGCGCCGTTGCGCACGATGTAGCCGTGGTATTGCCCGCTCTGATCCGGGGGATCAACATAGAGGCCGACGATGATTGATCCATCGGGAGTGGCGCCGTTATTCATGGATCCCAACACCGATTCCGTGGCGTTCTTCAGCTCGCCGCCACCGGCATCCAGGGTGATATACGTGTCGAGACCGATGCGACCGAAACCAACCATCGAAGTGAAATAGTCGTCGTCGTGATCGCAACCGTAGATAGTTCCGTTCGGCGAGATGGCGTTCGGGACGGAGCCCTTCTTGCCGGGAACCAGCACATCAGAGAATTGGCCCTTGCGGTACAGAAATCCCCGCCGGCACTGGGGCGAGAAGGGCGGCGTGTCGGCCGTGCAGGCTGGAGCTCCGGGCGCTCCCGGTGGAGCAAAATAATCGCCAACGATTTCGCCCGCGGCATTGATGCCATTGGCCTCGGTTTGCAGCGTCCCGGAGACGCCAACTAAGCTGCCGGGGACATCCACGGTGGAGAAGTTGGCGCTCTTCAGCAGAAAGCCGTGCTCGTTGCCGGCGCTATCGAAGTAAATCCCGACGATGGCTCCGCGAGCGTTGATGCCGGTGGCCAATGTATTTGTGGCGCCTGGCACGTCAACGGAAGCGAATGTGAAAGTTGTCCCACCGAATTCATCCATGGCGGGTCTGGCGACAGTCTGTCGCGATTGGGGATGAGTGTAGTGGTCCTGCATTGAGGACATCCCACGCATGCGCGGGTTCGTGATCGACTGCGCCGCGCTGTGGACGCTCAGCAGTAACAACGCCGGCATCAACGTGAAGATGTACGCGACCTTGGCAACCTGCAAGCTGTTTCCTGAGTTTTTCATAAACATCCTCCAAGAGTTCTCTCGTTGTTTCGTTCCCTTGCTACTGAGAAGAAGCGAAAACGAGGCGTCAGCTCCCTCACAGAAAAGAAAAACAATTTTCTGAGGAGCAGGTTCCTGGGCAGGCCGTCTGTATTCATGAAGTTGATTTAGGTCAGGAATTGGCGTAGTGGGTACATCGCCTCACTTCTCGCAAAGAACGCGAGAAATGGGGCGCCCGTTTTTCTGTGCTGCACAGATTCGGCTCCGAGAGTGTCACCCGCGCCACTACCACCCGCGCCTCAGGGTCACCAGGTGACGAGGGCGTAGCCATTGCTGCCGTTTGTTGCGTAAACCGGGCCGCAGACATTGTTGGTGCAGGGAAAGGCACCCCCGGTGCCGCCGGCTCCAATACCGACAGTGGAAATCGATCCAGACGGCGCATTCCCCCCTTGTCCGGGAATCGTAGGGCCTTGGCAGCCACCGCCACAAGCAACGCCGGCGGTACCGTTTGTGCCGTTGCGAGCAACCGCATTTGGCCCGGGACTGACCGTCCCGCCTGCGCCCCCGGCACCCGAACCGCCAAAATTACCGCCTAACCCGCCGCTGCCACCGCCAGCCAAGGCTAGAACGTTTGACGAGCTGTCAGTGATTTCGGAGTCACCGCCAGGACTTCCGGGCAACCCGATGTCAGCCTGCAGGCCAGCCCCACCAGCGCCGCCGACTCCCACGATCACGTCGTAGGTTGCGCCGGGTGAGACAGCCAATACTGACCGGATGTAGGCGCCGGATCCTCCGCCTCCAGATGCTTCTCCGGTATTGGCCTGGGCTCCTCCTCCGCCCCCGCCTGCGCCCCACAGTTCGACCAGAATATGAGTAACTCCCAGAGGAACCGTGAAAGGGAAGACGCCAGACGTTGTGAACTCCTGCACTCCATTGAATCCGCCGACTCCGGAACCTGGAGGCCCAACCGGACCCGCTGGACCGACCGGTCCCGTGGCGCCAGTGGGACCGACTGGACCAGCGGGTCCAGTCGCTCCCGTGTTTCCGGTGACGCCTTGTGGACCTTGGGGACCCGCGGCGCCCTGTGCCGCCATGACGCTCCACGCCGAGTAGTTCTGATCGGGGGTGGGATTGTTTGGTCCTTGGTTGGCCGTGGTCGCCACATAGCTTGCGGCCTGGAAAGTGACAACATCGTTCACCGCATAGGACGCTGAGTTATCAAACGCGTTGCGGAAGTTGAATCCAGTTCCATTCGGGCCTGCTGGTCCAGCCGCCCCCGCTGCACCCGTTAATCCCGTCAATCCCATTAGCCCCTGGGGACCCTGTTGTCCCGCCGGTCCGGGAGGTCCCGTCGCGCCCGCCGCTCCCGCGGGCCCACCGGCTCCTTGCGGTCCTGCTGCTCCGGCTAAGCCTTGTGGTCCCTGAGGGCCTTGTGGCCCCGGCGGACCCGCCGACACGAGCACCAACGGCAGCTGTGCGGTGTGGCTGGTGAAAATGTTCTCTTTGCTGTCGAAGGAGACCGAAATCTTGCTGCCTGAACTTGGCACCAGCGCGATTCCATTATTGGCCAGCGTGCCATTCAGCCAGGATTGCACGGTCGGGGTAAGATCCAGGGACAGGTATCCCGGACTGTTGACCGAAACTGCGCTGAACAATTTCGTGCCCAGCGCTGGGGCGCTGTTATAAGTGATCTTGCCTTCAGACCAGGATCCGTTTACCTGGTACACGTCCATGGTGCCGGAAGCGAGCACCGCATCGACGTAAAGGATCAGTGTGCCTTTCGAGACATTTGATGCGGTCACTCCCGAGCCCAGATCGGCAAAGTTGAACTTGATGTAGGTGTTCGAGCCGGAGCAGACGAGCAGGGCGATGCTGCTGCCAAAATTCGTAGTCGGAAAGAACGACGATGTGTTCGCGTCGTCGGTGACGACCACCTGTGCTCCAGACAATGCGGAGAACACAGCGAATAGCAACATCAAACTGATTACGATTCTGGCGCGCATGAACCACCTCCACAGTAAGTTAGCAATCCACTTTTCCGATTTCGTTCAACCGATGTGTTCGTTTCCTTGCTATTGAGAAGAAGCGCAAAACAGGGGTCAACTCCCTCAGGGAGAGAGAAATTTTTTTGGGGGGAGCAGAGTTCGCGACAACACCCTCTGTTTTCATGGAGTTGATCTAGCTCTGGAATTGGGGTATGGTTGCGACATTCTGCGAGTCCGGGTCCGCAGACTGGGGGCCAGCATTTGCCGGGCGCCACATCCAACCAGGTTACCGAGCTACTACGGAGATGGAGAGAAGGCGACCACGCCGCGCTTGACTCTCTGGTGCCGCTGGTCTACGACGAGCTTCGCCGGGTGGCACACAACTACTTGCAGCGGGAGCGCCTCGATCACACACTTCAAAGCACCGCGGTCGTACATGAAGCATATCTCCGGCTGGTCGAGGGTTCGGTTGAGTTTCAGAACCGGGAACACTTTTTCGCCGTGGCTTCTCAGCTGATGCGGCAAATCCTGGTGGATTATGCGCGAAGACATCGTTCCCGCAAACGCGATGGCGGCTACAAACTCGCGCTCGACGAGGCCTTGAAACTTCCGTCGAAGGAGGTATATCTCGTCGACCTCGATGATGCCCTCAAAGAACTTGCACGCATGGATGCCCGGCAAGGTCGCATTGTAGAGTTGCGCTTTTTTGGCGGTCTGTCGATCGAGGAAACGGCTGAGGTACTAAGTATCTCCCACACAACGGTGGAACGCTCGTGGGCTTCGGCACGGGCATGGTTATACCGGCAGTTGAATAGGAACGCTTCATCATGACCGGGGAACGCTGGCAGGAAATCAAGAACGTCCTGGAAGCCGCGCTGCCCATGCATTCCGAGAAGCGGCGCGCTTATCTGGATCAAGCCTGTGCCTCGGATCAGTCTTTGCGGCGCGAAGTGGAGTCGCTGCTGGCGGCGAACAAGCAGGCGCAGACCAATTTCTTGGAATCCCCACCACTGGCCTTGAGGCTCGAAAAAGGTACGCGGCTCGGGGAGTACGAAATTCAATCGCTGCTCGGGTCTGGCGGCATGGGCGAAGTCTATCGAGCTCGCGACCTACGCCTGCGGCGCGATGTCGCCGTCAAAGTATTGCCGGCAGTCGTTTCCACTGATCCCGAGCGCCTGCGGCGTTTCGAGCAGGAGGCCACGGCCGCGGCGGCCCTGAATCACCCCAACATTCTTGCCGTGCACCAACTGGGTACGTATGCGGGAACACCGTACCTGGTCTCGGAGTTGCTGGAAGGAGAAACGCTGCGCGAGCACATCCGACGAGGCCGTATCGCGCCGCGCCGAGTGCTCGATTACGGAGTGCAAATCGCGCACGGCTTATCGGCAGCGCATGAAAAAGGTATCGTGCATCGCGACCTGAAGCCGGAGAACTTGTTCGTCACCAAGGATGGGCGAGCGAAGATTCTAGACTTCGGACTGGCGAAGCTGACGCAGGCGCAACCCGGCTCCGAACGCAGTGCGCCGACGATGGGCAGCGAAACGGAGCCGGGTCTGGTGATGGGCACGGTGGGCTATATGTCCCCGGAGCAAGTGCGGGGACAAGTTGCTGACGCCCGCGCCGACATTTTTGCCTTCGGCGCGATTCTTTATGAGATGTTGACGGGCGAGCGCGCCTTCCAGAAGCCGACTTCACCTGAGACCATGACCGCCATCTTGAACGAGGACCCGCCAGAGATTTCGCAGGTCGCGCCGAATCTTCCTCTCTCGTTGCGGAGGGTGGTACATCGCTGTCTGGAGAAGAGCCCGGAGCGGCGTTTTCAGTCGACCACCGATCTGGCGTTTGCCCTGGAGGCGCTCTCGGATTCAGGCGCGACAAGAGGTGAAGGACTCGGGAGCAGGTTGACCATCGCGGCTCAGTCATCGATAGGCCTTCGAGCCAAGCAATATGCGGCTTGGACCGCTGGCTTGGCGCTGTTAGCAATCGGATTTGCGGCTTATCAGTTTTGGCCTCGCTCGAATGTTCCAAGCGGTCCCGCGACGCTTAAACAACTCAGTCAGTGGAACAAACCGATGCGCTACGCGCGTCTCTCTCCCGACGGCCATGCCGTAGCTTTTGTCTCGCCGAGCGGAGGCGTCGAAGAAGTGTTCCTCATGCTTACTTCCGGTGGCGAACCCCTACAGCTCACGAGAGATGAGGGGGACAAGTTCGTCGAAGGTTTCTCGTCCGATGGCAAGGAAATCTATTACCGCAGGTCTTTCGGTCGCGATGAAATCTGGGCGGTGCCCACACTCGGAGGGAATCCGCGCCGTGTCGTCTCCGCAAGCTACATCGTTCCCTCTCCAGAAGGCTCCGCACTCTATTATGTGAAGTCGGACCGTTCCGAGATTTTCCGCGCCGACAGATCGGGGCTGAATGAAGAAGCGGTCTACCATCCGGAAGAGACTAACCTTGATTTCCTGCCACTTCTGGTGTTTCCAGGCAACAACGACTTGCTCGCTGCCAGCCGTCAAGGGTCTTCAACCAATTTCCGTTTCCATAGGATCAACCTGACCAGCCACAAAGGGATTGACTTGGGGGAGGTGTCCGGAGGACAGGTTTCCTGGCTCGCTTGGGATGCCTTTGATGTCGCATGGGGCGAGAAGGGAAAAACCGTACTCTTCAGCCGCACGGTAGACGGGCTCACGAACATTTGGAAGTACGACCTGCAGCAGCGAAGTTTGATCCAGGTCACTTTCGGAGCGGGGCCGGACTTCTCGCCTATGCCAGAGCCGGGAGGAACCGGGACTTACTTCGTCAATGGCAAATCCACTGGGTATTTGACCGCATATGACGTTCATTCCAAGAAAGCGATAGATATCGCGTCCGAGAACGCGACTCAGCCGATCATCTCGCCAGACGGCAAGCGCGTGATGTACATCACGCTCCTCGCAAAGGACCGGAACGAACTCTGGGTTTCGAACATTGACGGGACCAACAAAGTGAGAATCGTGACGGGACGGGCTCTGTGGACGGGAAATTGGTCGGCGGACGGCTCTCACTTAACTTTTTGCGAGACGGAAGCCGACTCAACCGCAAAAAACTACGTCGCCGGCGCCGACGGCAGCGGACTTCATCAGCTTCCTTCTTTGGGAAACGGGCCGATGAATACCGTGTGGAGCCCGGACCAGAAATCACTCTATGTAAGTGGCACCGAAAAAGTTTCCTCTATCGCCACTGTTTGGAAGGTTGACCTGGACGGTTCGAATGTGGAGAAGTTCATGGGCAACTGCGGCGCAGTCACTGACGTTGACCCTGGCGGTAAGTATTTGCTTGCCATGGTTTTTGGAGGAGAAAAGATGGGGGTCTACGAGATTTCCCTGTCCGATAGGAAATGCGCATTCTTGTCGCCTGCGACAACGTTTGGGGCGCGTTTTGCACGCAATGGCAAGTCTCTCGTATACGACATTGCTTCTCGAAGTGAGGTTACGATTTACCGCCAGTCTTGGAAAGACGGCCGACTGATTGGGCAACCACGGGTCGCGTTGAGGGTACCTTTCGCCTATGCGCAATCGTATGATACGAACGCGTCTGATTTTTCTCTCGACCTTTCTACCATCGTCTATGCCCGTCCGGGCGGTAACGCCGACCTTTATCTTCTGAGCCAAAAGTAAACCCTTAGTGTTGGACTGCCGATTTTCATTCTCATCGGTCCAGTCCGAATACGCGATGTAGCGACAAAGAGGAACCGCCTCCTGCAGAAAGCATTGTACGAACATTGTACGGGAAATTTTATTGCTTTCAAACTATTGATAACAATGGAGATAGTGGTGGAGGCGACGGGAGTCGAACTATTCCGGGTATTGATAACACGTAACTTATTGATTCTCGGAACTGCTACAACGGCTAAAAAAGCCCCATTGCCCGATCCATTGTACGTTTATTGTACGAAAATGCCTTTTCGATCTGACAAACCTGTCATTCGCTTGCGTCCTCAGTATCTCACGAACCCAGCCGGAATCGTCGAGGAAGATAATAGGCGCATAATGGGCGTGACCTTCAGCAGTGGCATGCCCTTCCTTTAGCAGCTTGCCAGCCCTCTCGCGCAACCAGCGGTACAAGGCACAGCGCCGCCACAGGATCAGCCCACCTAATCCCCCAGAAGGCATTCACGACCAGACCTGCGAGCGCGATCATCGACAAGTAGCCGCAGAGCGCGGACTCCGCTGCATCTGCTCTTAAGGCTGCGCTTGCCGTCGCAGCAGACAACCGGCGCTTCTCATGTGCCAGCACCGGCATCACAACCGCTGCCGCAATCAATATAGCAATTCCAAGAAGGCTCGGCTTTACTTCACGATGCCCGAGCAGCGCTAGTCCACCGACAAGTGTTACGTATGCTGCCAGAGCAAACAGAAGGCCGCCCGTGATTCTGGTTGCCAATCGCTCAGTCTGTACGCCGCTCATCTTTGACCGGAACCGCCAATAAACGACCACTGCGGAGAGGAGTTCAATGGCACTGTCGCCGCCGAATGCGAGCAAAGCCGGGCTGTGAGCATGCCATGCGGCGCTAAGAGCAAAGATCGATTCGACGGTCATCCAGCCTATCGTGATGGCTTGTATCCAGATGATCCGCCGAACCACTAGCCGAGAGTCTGCAAGCGCAGTCGAAGACATAAACCCATTATGAACGCGAAGCCAGTCACAAACGTGGTGTCAGCGCTGAATAATTGGTGTATTGCAAAAGGTGGATCGAGCTTCCTCACGCCAGGCCTCGACTCCAAGGTTGCCGACCGAATCACAGCAATTATCCCGAGCTATTCCGGCCAGGAATAGCTTTCGCCCGAACATTCATTGGACAGTGTGATTGAGTGCGCTTAGCTTTGCGCCACAAGCAGTTGTTTAAGTCACTGCTGGAGGTGCAAAATGCCACGCTGGTCCTCATTCCATTTCATCCGCCAAATCCAGCTCGCTGCTTGGTCGAAGTGGGCGCGTCCAACAGCCGCTCTTCTCGCTCTCCTTCTTCTCGTGCCTGTGGCCGCGCTTGCACAGGGTTCACCGTTCGACACCGGCTTCAACGCCATCCAGAGCCTTTTCACCGGCACCATTGCGAAGGTTGCCAGTCTGGTTGCAATTGTGATCGGCGGGTACGGTTTCGCGCACGGTGAACCCGGTGCAAAAAAGGCGCTCGCCGGTGTTGCCGCAGGGACCGGCATTGCGGTACTTGCGGTGAATGTCCTGAGTTGGCTCTGGGGCGTATAGCACCCCTTCCCAGTTACGGTTCGACCCATGGTTAGACAGGGGGTTTATGGCAGGCAAAGTACCGCAAAAGCATCGCACAAATCGAGTCTTCAAGAGCCTGCATAAGCCACTGACCTACTTGGGTGTGGAACGTACGCTGTTCTACTTCGTCTGCGTTGGCGCGGTGGGGGCCTTCAATCTGTTCAATTCCATCCTCGCCGGTATAGCCGTCTTTATTGGCGGCTTTGCCTTCGGCCATTGGGTGACGAACAGCGATCCGGCATTCCTCCGCATCCTGGCAAAGTCCGAACGGTACAAGCTGCGCTATGACGCCGCGAAACAGCAAATTCCCCGCGTGGAGGTAGTGTGATGCTGCGTCTCGACAAGGTCATCAAGCCGTGGAATGAGAGTGCGGCACTGAATGACCACATCAACCTCTATGGCTTCTGGAATGAGACGGCCTTCCTTACCAAGAGCGGCGATCTAGGCATGGTTCTCAGCGTTCCCGGTGTGGACTACGAAAGTCTGGACCGCTCCGAACAGGAGTATACAGTGAAGCGGTTGGAAGTGGCCCTCAAAGCCTTTGGTACAGGCTTCCATGTTTACCAGTACCTCTTCAAATCGAATCGACCCGACATACCATTCGCAACATATGACGACCCGATTGTGGAAGCAGCGATCGACCAGCGGCGGAAGTTCTTTGAAGCGAAGCGGGACCACCTCTATCAGATTGAGATTTTCTACTGCATCCTGCTCGAAGGCGCCCGGTCGAAGACCGGCGTCGGCACGGCGCTAGCTCGCTTATTACGCGATCCAGAGGGCGCGATTGCCGAACTCAAATCGCAGTTCACCAACGACAGCATGAAGAAGTTGCTGCGGACGCATATCGAGCGAGATCTTCAACGGCTCGACCAACACGTGCAGGCATTCGCCCGGCAGTTCGCAGATTTCATGCAAATCGAGGTCTTGAATCGGCAGGGACAATTCACGTTTTTCCGCCGACTGCTGAATTATGACGACTGGCGTGTCACCGGCAGACCGCAGTCCACGCAGTTTCTCGACTATCAGGTGGTCAACTCCGACATCGAAGCGGAGCGCGATCATCTGCGGGTAGGCGATCACATCGTCCGTGTCCTCACGATGAAAGAGGCCATCACCGAGACGAGGCCCCTGGTACTGGACGCGCTGCTGAAGATCCCCGCCAACTTCTATGTGGTCACCGAGTGGACGCCGCTCCCCGCGGACAAGGCCCGCAAAGAAGTGAACAAGCGCCGACGCCACTTCAACATGTCAAAGACGGGATTCGTCTCCCAGATGGGCAACGACTCCACGAAGACGAATCCCCGCGATGTGCTAGTAGACGAATCCAAACAGGCCGACATTGAGAATCTAGGCGACTGCCTGCGCGCCCTGGGCGACGGTCAATCGCTTGGCGATTTCTCACTCACAATTGTGCTGTATGGCCGGTCACGAACGGACCTCGATCAGCTTGTGGCCGAATTTACTGGCGTCTTCACCAACGCGGACGGCAATCTGTTTGCAGAAACCTACAACCAGCTGAACGCCTATTTCGCCACCGTGCCGGGCAACTATGCGATGAACCTCCGCCAGCTGTACCTGCTGAACACGAACTACGCCGACCTGTCTTTCTTGTTTACGATCCTTCCAGGCGAAAAGACCAACGCGCACCTCGGCACGGAGTACCTGGCAGTCGTCGAAACCGACAACAGCACGCCCTACTTCCTCAACCTGCACACTCGCGACGTTGCCCATACCCTGATTCTCGGCATGACAGGCAGTGGCAAGAGCTATCTTTGCGTTTTTCTGCTCCAGAACGCACAGAAGTATGACCCGCTGACCTTCATCTTCGATATCGGCGGCAGCTTCCAATCCCTTACGACGATATTCAAGGGCTCGTATCTCAATGTGGGTCAGGAAGCGCGAGACTTCACCATCAACCCCTTCTCGCTGCCTCAGACCAAAGAGAACCTGCAGTTTCTCTTCAGCTTTTTCCGCGTGCTCATTGAGGGTAACGAGCAGCGTTACCGTCTCGACTTCAAGGAGGAACGCCGCCTCTGGGATGCGATCGAGCGGATTTACGTACTGGAGCCGAACCAGCGCACCGTCTCGAACTTTGGCAACATCATTGGCGAGTTGAAAGAACGCCTCCACCGCTGGACCCGCGGTGGACAGTACGGATTTCTGTTTGACAACGCTGAGGACACGCTTTCGTTCAAAAGCTTTCAGACGTTCAATTTCCACGGCTGGAACGATGCGCCGGAAGTCTTGGAACCACTGCTGTTTTATGTTTTGCACCGGGCATCAAATGAAATTACCGACCCGAAGAACCTCGGCACCCCCAAGTTCTTCCTGCTCGACGAGGCGTGGCTTTTCATCAAGAACGAGACCATTCGCAATTATGTGGTGCAGGCGCAGAAGACCTGGCGCAAGCACCTAGCCGCGATGATCCTGGCGACGCAATCCATCAAAGAACTTGAGGAATCGGGCATGCTGGCAATAGTGGCCGAGAGTTGCCCGACAAAGATCTTCCTCGCCAACCCGGACATGAACCGGGAAGTTTACCGAGAGGCGTTTCATCTGAATGACACAGAACTGGACCTTATCGACGGCCTTGTTCCCCCCGGCCAAATGCTGATTCGCAAGGCGCAGACCTCCAAGAAAGTGCACTTGAACGTCGATTCGGTGTCGCACTGGATGGCGACGAACAATGCCCGCGACAACCTCATGAAACAGGAATATTTCGACCGCTTCGATTTTGCGGATGGGCTTCGCCATCTCGCGGAAGATCATCCATTCCGGCCGCGCACGTTGGCTGTATCAACTTCGAACACTAACCGCTAAGGAGAGCTCTATGCGGCATCTGAAATTCGTCGTCAATTGCGCTTTGGTTTTTTCTTCCATCGGTGCTTTCGCCCAAGACTCTGCGCGCACTGTGCAGTATCACTCGCAGGACATCGTTCCCATCCGCGCCAAGGTGAAATATACGACCCTTATCGAACTACCCACGACCGAGAAAATCATGGAAGCCGCCACGGGTGACAAGGAGTTCTGGATCGTGGATGTGGTTGGCAACTTCTGTTTTGTGCATCCGGCGAAACAAGGCATCAGCTCCAACCTAAATCTCATTACGGACAAAGGGAACATCTACAGTTTCACTCTCCAGGACATCTCTGCGTTATCGACGACCCCCGATCTGAAGGTGATCGTCGAGCCCGCCGATCGTTCTGCGATCGTGGCCGCGAGCGGCCCTCCACAGTTCGTGCCCGCCGCCCAACTCGAACAATCGCGGCAGCAACTTGCCGCTCTGCAATCGCACGTGGAACAGGCGGTGGATGAATACAAGAGCGCCTATCCAACACGGCTCAAGTTCGACTATGCCTACAAGGCAAACGAAGCCCCCTTCGACATTCAGTCGATCTACCACGACGACAGGTTCACCTACATCAAGACGAATGCGCCAGAAAAGTTCAGCGTGTATGAGATGAAGGACGGCAAACCCAACCTCGTCACCTACGACCTCCGAGAAGGGACGTACATCATCCCGAAGATCATGGACAGCGGGTATGTGGAGCTGGGCAAGAAGCGCATGGAATTCACGCGCAAGGGATCACCGTCATGACCGAGAACGCCTTCACTCCCCTCGCAGAGCCGCAAGCCGAGCCAGCGTTGCGCCGCAACCTGGAACTGCCAAAGGGTGTCTTGCAGAAGAACCTGAAAGCCTTCGTTTATCTGGGGGCCGCATCGCTGGTGATTGTGGCGGCGCTCTTCAGCTCGTCTGGAAAGAAGACGCCTGCACAGCAGGCCGCCGCCAAAGGGCAGCCACCGCAACCCACCTTGCAGGACAATACCGACAGCAATGTGCAGGAGTTAAGGAACCAACTTCAGGCCGAACGTCAGAAGGAGCAGCAGGCAGCAGTAGCCGCCGCTTCAATGGGAGATCCGGCGCTTGCGTCTGCGACGCCCGCGCAGCAGGCCGCCGCCGCGGCCTACGGCCCGACCGGCGTTGCCGTGCCCTGTATTCCGGGCCGGCCCTGCCCGCAAGCGCAGCAGGGCAACATGCATGTGCAACTTACGCCCGTACAACAGCAGGCGCAGCTAATCGCCGCCAAAGAACGAGAACGGCTTGACGAGTCCCGTTTCGCCTCCAACCTTGTCTACTCCCGGTCCGCTGAACAGCCACAACAACAGCAAGGCCAAATGATGCCCGCCCAGTATGGCGCTGCCGAACGGCAAACAAACAGTAGTCTCGTCTCCCAACCAGCCGAAGGAAAACAGGAGGACACGCCCGGAGGCTATAAGCGTCCGCTGGAGGCCAATATCGATTCAGCCGTCGGTCAGCCCTATCTCGTCTACGAGGGTTCCGTTCTCGACACTGTTCTCATGAATCGTCTGGATGGAGACGCCGTAGGGCCGGTTAAAGTCCTGGTCTCAAATCCGCTGTATTCGCACGATCACCAACACGTCATCATTCCCGAGGGAACGGTTGTTTTAGGTGAGGCAAAGAAGATTGGAGCGGCCGGCTTCGGCCAACAGCGGCGAATGGCCGTGGTTTTTCACCGGCTGCTTATGCCAGACGGCTACTCCGTCGATCTCGACCAGTTCCAGGGTCTGGATCAGATCGGAGAGGAAGGATTGAAAGATAAGGTCAACAACCACTACCTCCAAATCTTCGGTGCCTCGATAGCTTTGGGTGTGATTGCCGGGGCGGGCGAGATCACGCAGGGTGGCGGCACCATCACCACGAGCGGTTCCCAGGCATTCACCACCGGGGCTGCGGGCAGTGTTTCGCAGTCTGCGACCACGATCCTTGATCGCTTCATGCAGATACCGCCCACCATCACGATCCGAGAGGGTCACCGCGTGACAGTGTA
>Ga0210400_10001089_pt1 | contig 27711 bp, 20 predicted proteins | sample IncBWH26MmetaG_FD_155456 | JGI IMG/M metagenome (GOLD analysis project Ga0210400, IMG submission 155456) | Forest soil microbial communities from Barre Woods Harvard Forest LTER site, Petersham, Massachusetts, United States - Inc-BW-H-26-M | ecosystem: Environmental > Terrestrial > Soil >... | reverse complement strand
CCTCTCGAGGAGAGGCGCTGGAACCCAAGCAGCGTGTGCGCGAAAAAATTCACACCGTCGCCGCGCCAAGTGTACTTTGGACCCACAGCGAAGGCGCTGATGCTGGCGTACTTGTTCCAATCTCCTCCATAATTCCCTTCGAGCGCCAGATTCTTGGTGAAGTTGTAGGAAAGGTTGGTGCCGAAGCCTTGCGCGATCGAGGGCAGCCTGAAAGCTCCCGGCGGGGTGTTCTGATTGGGGATGTTGCCGCCCGGGTTTAACCACTGATAGCCAATGAACAACTCCGCCTTGGGCACCGCGTCATCCGACTGTGCACTTGACGCCTTGGGCGCAGTTTGTGCGTTGAGCAACGACGGCAATGCAATCAGAACGATGGCCAGGACGAGCGCGACGCTCGCGCATCTCCGGTAGGTGACGTGACAACGTGACATTGAGTTCCTCCGATCAAATCCACTGCAAGCTACTTAATAGAACTGGAATCGATAAAGACTGACGGCACGCACAGATAGGCTGCACCCAGGAAACACCGAATTCTACAGCAACGGGGCGCTTTTGCAAAAGAGGAAGAATTAGTTAACCGGTATTTTCATAGCCATCGTGGGTCCGAGGCGCGGTTCTCCAGAGTCAGTATTTTCCATTAGGTTGACGCCGGAGCCTTGTGGCGGGAGTGATCTCAAATTGATACCCAATTCGCAGGCGGGTTGCGAGGTGGCGCGCTTCCCTGAATAATGCTGGTTGGACCCATATGACACAGGAACGCGTACTGATTGTTGAAGATGAAGAAAACGAACGAACCGGGCTGGCCGAATTGGTCTCGGGATGGGGCTATCGCACCGATACTGCGGGCGATGGCGTGGAAGCTCTGGAAAAAATCCCGGTCTTTGCTCCGTCCATTGTGATCACGGATGTAAAGATGCCGCGCATGGGTGGCATGGAACTGGTGGAGCGCCTTGCCGACCTGTCACAGTCGATTGCGGTTGTAATGGTGACGGCCCAGAAGGCGACCGACACCGCATTTCATGCAGGCCGTTTGGGCGTGCAGGATTACATCGAGAAGCCCATCGACTTCCGGCGGCTGCGCTCCATCCTGACCAACATCGGCGAGATCCTGAACACTCGTACCGAAAACGAATCGTTGCGCCGCATTTTGCGCGATAAAGGAGCGTTCGGCCTGCTGGTCGGCGCGTCTTCCGTAATGCAGGAGATTTTCCGGCTGGTCGAGCTGGTGGCTCCGAGCACGGCCTCGGTATTGATTACCGGGGCGAGCGGAACCGGCAAGGAATTAGTGGCGCGCACCATCCACGATATGAGTCCGCGGCGCAACAAGCCGTTCGTTCCTATCAACTGTGCGGCCATTCCTGAGACCCTCATCGAAAGCGAAATCTTCGGCCACGAGAAAGGCGCATTCACGGGCGCGCTGGAGCGTCGCACCGGCTGCTTCGAACTGGCCGAAGGCGGGACGCTGCTGCTCGACGAAATTGGCGAGATGCCGGTGGGCACGCAGGCAAAGCTGCTGCGGGTGCTGGAAGACCACAAACTGCGACGGCTCGGCAGCAAGGTTGAAACTTCGGTGGACGTGCGGGTGCTCGCCGCAACCAACAAGGTTCCCGACGACGCCGTGGCCAATGGAGAGCTCCGCCAGGATCTTTATTATCGGCTCAACGTTTTCAACATTCATATGCCGGCGCTGCGAGAGCATAAAGAAGATATCCGCGAGTTAGTGAAGAGCCTGCTCGCGGACATGAATCAGAAGCACGATCGCAAGGTGGCGGACGTGAGCGAAGCCGTGCTCAATATTTTCCAGAGTTACTCGTGGCCGGGCAATGTGCGCGAGTTGCGCAATACCCTGGAACGCGCCGTAATCGTCTGCGAAAGCGGACTGGTCGAAACCAAGCACTTGCCGCCGGGCTTTGGCCAGAGTGTGCGGCCGGTAGTGAACGATCCAGATGCCGTACACCTGGGTGTCGGCACCACAGTCGGCGAAGCGGAGAAGCTGCTCATCCTGAAAACATTGCAGGCGACCAGTAACAACAAAACACGAGCCGCGGAAATACTCGGCATCAGCCTGAAGACGCTGCATAACAAGCTGAAGGAATACGGACGGCCGCAGGATACGGTGATGGCTGCGGAGGAATGAGAAAAGCTCCCACTTCTCAGTTCTCAGAAATGTCTTGTGGCGCTCACTAGAACTGAGAACTGGGAACTGGGAACTTGCTAGATAGATGACTCGCAAATTCATCATCGTGTTCGTGATCACCACGCTGTTCACGGCGTTAGTGGTCGGCTTCTCTTGGATTTACCTGTCGCAACTGCTGCGCCAGCGTTTGCTGTGGGCCGATGAGACCGCTTCTCAGCTCACCAATCAACTGGAATACGCCGCATCTAAAGCGGTCCCTGATCTGACTAGCACGCGGGTTGATACCAACAATCCCAAAGCGCTGCGTGCCGCCATCACGAACTATTTGCATGCCGATCCCAACCTCAACGACATGCTGGAATCGGTGGTGGGAAATTCCCGCATCATCTATGACGCCGCCATCATTGATCCGAACGGAGTGGCGATTCTCGATACAAATCCCGCGCTGATTGGCAAGCCGGTTCCGCAGCGTCCCCGTTTGAGCATGTTGCGTGATGCGGGATTCCGCCGCCAGTTGCGCATGCTCTACGGCCCGGCCACTGTTTATGACGTGAGCATCGGGCTGCAACTCGATGGGCAGGAGTTTGGCGGCGTTCGGGTAGGAGTCTCGACGGTTTTTCTGCGCAATGAACTCACACCGAAACTGCAGCAGGCAGCTTTCTTTTCGGTGGTCGCGATTTTTTGTTCGCTGGTACTGGCGGCGGTCGTTTCACACGTCGCGCTCGGCCCCCTAAAGGCCATCGCGCGGAACCTCGACACCGCGAGCGCGGGCGATCTGCTACCCGACGAAGAGACCAGTGCCGGCGACGAGGTTGGCCTGGTGTCGCTGAAGATCGCGCATCTGGGCCGCCAGATTCGCGATACCAACCAGATTTTTTCCGCTCTGAAAGACAATGTCGAGCAGGTCATGACCAAGCTGCAGGACGGCCTGATGCTGTTCACTCGCGATTCGCAAGTAGTGCTGGTGAGCGCCTCGGCGGAAAAGTTTCTGGGACGGCCGCGCCGCGAAATTCTGGGCCGCACCGCAGAAGAGATTTTTTCCGATGGAACGGTTCTGGGCGCGGTGGTTCTGCCCGCCTTCCAGAAGCAGCGGCCACTGGTGCAGTATGAATTCGACGCTGCCGATGGCCGGCGGGTTCAGGTGTCGCTCGACTTCATTCAGGAAAAAGGAACGTCGATTGGTGCGCTGCTGACCATGCGCGACGCCGAATCGGTGCGGCGTATTGAGGACGAGATTGAAATTTCGCGGCGCCTTTCCGCCAGCGGGCGGATGACCCGAGGCGTGGCGCACGAGGTTAAGAACCCTATTAACGCCATCGTGCTGCATCTGCAGTTGCTGCAAAACAAACTCCGGCAGGACGATCCCGAGACGCGCCGCCACATGGACATCATTGGCAACGAAATCCACCGCCTCGACCGCGTCGTGCAAATCCTGGTGGACTTCACCCGTCCCCGCGATTTGCGGCTGGAGGACGTGGACTTCCGCAACCTTCTGGAGAGTGTATCGGTGCTGGCCGCACCTGATGCCGCGCGTCACGGCGTTCGCGTAGTGCTGGAATTGCCCAACCGGAAAACGCCGAGCAAAGAACTGAACGATGATGACGCGCTCATGGTGCGAGTGGATTCCGATCTGATGAAGCAGGCGATTTTGAACCTGGTGCTGAACGGAGTGCAGTCCATGACTGCGGGAGGCACGCTCACTCTGAAAGCGCGGCGCGATGACGAAATGATTCTCGCTGAAGTGCAGGACCAGGGCTGCGGCATTCCGCCCGAAGCTCAGGAGAAAATCTTCGAACTCTACTTCACGACCAAGGGCGACAAAGGTGGAAGCGGAATCGGCCTGGCGCAAACCTACCAGATCATGCAGTGGCACTATGGCTCGGTGGAATTCGATTCCATCGTCGGAGCCGGCACAACGTTTCGCTTGCGACTGCCGGCGCTGGTCGCGAAACCGGATCGCCAAGCGGAGATGACGGCCTGACCAGCTGCGGAACGGTTTAGCTTCGTATCAGGGCACCGCTTTAGCGATGCCGAAGATCGGCCCCAGTGCTGCCTCCCACTTCCATGATTAGTTGCGATCAGGCAGCGCGCTTTTGCGCATCTGCGGAGCTGGCCGCAGAACCGTTCAGGGTCTCTCTGATTGCAGTTAACACGCGGTCGTACGACGCCAGCATTTCGTGCTGCCGAGGAGCCTTCGTCCACCACAAAACCCGCACCTTGACCGCATTCAAGTCTGAATCCCCCAGGTCCATGACGAGAGCCTCGGGACCAGGATCCGACAAAACTCCCTGCACCTTACTCACAGCGTTGATGACGACGGACTTTAGTTCAGCCAGTTCCCCGATGCCTTTCACGGCCAGGTCATATTCCCAGCGGCGAATGTCGAGCGCCGTATTGACCGTAACCGAGTGCGTGAACAAATCGGCGTTTGGGATTACGACTCGTCGTCCATCGTAGGTCTTGATGATGGTTGCACGGGTCTGAATCTCTTCCACGGTGCCTTCATAAGGTTCCAACTTGATCTCATCGCCTATACGAAACGGTTCAGCCCAGAGCAATAACAAGCCAGCCAGGAAATTCTGCAAGATGTTCTGAAAAGCAAATCCAATGGCCACGCCGCTGATGCCGAGAATCTTGATAAGATCGCCGGCCTGAAAGGATGGCGCAACAACTGAGAAAGCCACCAGGAAGCCAAGCAGAATCGTTGCGGCTGACATGAGACGCGCGAAGACCACACCCAGGTTTGCGCGGTGCCTGCGAGTCGTGCGAAGGATCACGCGGCTCAACAGAATGCTTAATACGTAGAATACAAAAAAGACGATGACGCCCACGATCAGCGAAGGAAGCCGCCCGAAGAAACTGTCAATCATCTGATACGCGGCTTCCCAGAATTTTCCGAGGCTTGCGCTCATAGTAGCGATCCGTGTCTACGAATCCGTGCGGGACGGTGCATTTAAATAAAATGGTGTACCCATACCTCACCGTGTTTGTGTTTAAAGAGCCGCGTTCAACATCTCTCGGGCAATAAATGCTCTCGAACTACAAACGAAAAAGAAGAGCACGTTGCGTGCCAGAATTGAGAAGTCCTTTTTCTTACTGCACATAACTTACCGCAGAGTTCCGAGGAGTCCAGCCGCGCCACTGTTTCGAATGTAAATTTTCCTGTGCGTCTTCCCCCATACCTTGTTCTATGTAGTTCTCTGTACCGGGTTTTACGTACCAGCTTTCACGCGGGAAATTCCATTTCAAGGAAGCATTCAAGCGCGAGGTGAGGGCGGGCGAAAGTTACTGCATGGTGATCTTTAATATTATTTATTGTTTCTACTGCAAATCAACCGCCTGGACCAGACGGAAATTAAGACGGCGATCAATGCCGAAAACAATGTCTCTGTCTTTATCTCTATCTTTATCTTTATCTTTTTGACCGGCGCCAGAAGGTGTGCTGGTAGCTTGGCGTCGTCCGTCGCGGGTGCCGCCCTTGGCGAAGATGGTAGAGGTCTCGATCATAATCGGCCTGCCGCCCAGCTCCAAACTCACCATCACGATCCGAAGATAGCCGGGTTCGAGCGAGCGTGCGAGAGAACTTGAGGAAGGCTTGGATTCGAGCACGCGCCCAATCGCGGGCGTGCCGCGGTCAATCAGCGTCTGGCCGTCGAGCACGACCGCCTCATCGAGAACTGCGCTGAAAGTGTCTCCCGCATGTGACGACGCGCTCGAAAGCGCGCTCTGCAAGCGAATCGGGATGAGCGTCCCTTCGGGCAGTTTCGTGGCGGATGGAATCAACGACTGGCTGGGCGAAATTCCGGTCGAACGCGGCTGGCGATCGAAGGGCAGCTTTTGCGAATCGGAGTTCGAAGAGTTCTCAGCCGGAGGGCGGCCGCAGGCGCAGAGCAGGCTGAGCGTCAGCAGAATAACCGCGATGAAATCGGCATGAAACGGCATTCGCACCAGCCGACACTCAATTAATAAGCTGTTGCCCCATCGTCACCGCAAATGGATGGCCCATGGCAATCCTTTCAGGTCTGCCATAGTTTCAGCTCGTTACTCCATGCCGTCCTTGGATGCAAATTGTCCTCAGGTGGTACGTGCAGTTAGGCAGATTTTGTTCCCGAAGAGCCCCGAGGGATATTGGTACCTCTTATCTGATGAGAAGAAACGCACGCCCTTGAAAGCAATACTGGGAGAGCAATACTGGGAATTGCGCTATCGCCGGCCCATTTCGGGCTGACACTCACCGCATGTAACCTCCCAAGTCGCAAGGGCACTCTTACTAAAAGGCCACCCGCCCCACAGGATGGGCCATGTGCTACAGTGCTCCCCGCGCTTACTCTCATTACTTAACCGAACCAAATAATTGTCGGGGCCAGATGAAAGTCCTCCTCTCGATTTTTTTGCTGAGCATTGCCATGGCGGCGCAGAGTTTTACAGCGAGCGGCAGTTCCGCGCTTCCCGGCGCGCCCACCCAACGTCCTTTCTGGACAATCGAGAATAGGGGAAGCGTCAGCATCTTAGCCGGACTAGTCGCCGCCGACGCCTTCACCACACAACGCGGCCTCAACCAGGGTCTCCGAGAAGTCAATCCTGTGATGCGTCCCTTTGTGACGCGTGGTGCAGCCGGAGAAGCCGTCGGATCGGCTTTAGGTTTTGGCGCGGGAGTTGGAGTGGTGTACCTGTTGCATCGAAGTCACCACTACAAAGCGGAACGCATTACTATGCGACTGATCGTCGCTGGCGAAGGCGGATTCGTCGCCAACAACATCATCGCGATTCGCTAACCGTCGGTGGGTCAAGTGGGATTCCTATCGGGGCTTCGCCTTCAGGCGCTGGGAGCAAGAGCGCTTCCACGCTATAATCCATTCTGGAAGATGAAGTTTTCTTCGAACCTTTGATCCTTCGGAGAATCCCCGGCTCGCTTCCGCGAATCTTTATACGAAGGAGTCTGCATGGCCATTCAGAAGACGGACAAGATCTGGCACAATGGCAAGTTCATCGCCTGGGACGACGCTACTCTCCATGTGATGTCTCACGTCGTGCACTACGGCTCTTCGGTGTTCGAAGGCATTCGCTGCTACGCGTTGCCCACCGGGCCGGCGATTTTCCGCGCCACCGAACACATGCAGCGCCTCATCGACTCCGCACGCATTTACCGCATCGACGTTCCCTTCACCCGTGACGAGATCGTGAGCGCCATGGTCGACCTGGTGAAACATAACGGCGTGTGGCCCTGCTACATTCGCCCCATCGTTCTGCGCGGTTACGGCGAAGCCGGCGTCAACCCGTTTAACTCTCCCACCGAAGTCTACATATGCAACTATCCCTGGGGAAAATATCTAGGGACGGATGCCAGTGAGGGAGTAGATGTTTGCATTTCCTCATGGACCAGGATCGCGCCCAACACCCTGCCCGCCATGGCCAAGTCTGGCGCGAACTACATGAACTCGCAGCTCATCAAGATGGAAGCCATAGTCAACGGCTACGCTGAAGGCATCGCGCTGGATGTGAATGGCTACGTCAGCGAAGGCTCCGGCGAGAATCTGTTCGTCGTCCGCAATGGCGTGCTGCACACGGCTCCGCTGGGAAATTCTGTGCTTCCGGGCATCACCCGCGACTCGGTGCTGCAGATCGCGCGCGACCTCGGCATCAAGATCGTAGAGCAGCAGATTCCACGGGAGTCGCTCTACATTGCCGACGAAGTTTTCTTCACCGGCACCGCCGCCGAAATCACCCCCATTCGCTCGGTCGACAAAATTACCGTCGGCAAAGGCAAGCTCGGCTCCATGACCAAATCTCTGCAAGCAGAGTTTTACGGCATCGTCCGCGGCGAGAAGGCAGACCGCTATGACTGGCTGACGCCGATTCCGGTGGGAGCAAAGCAGCCGGTGGGCGTCTGACTTGTTTCGGCGGACGCCTGAAGGCGTGTGCTGATACGAATCGCTCTTGCACTACGGTCTACTAGAGGGCGTTTGCTCTTCTTGTTTTCTTGAACTATAGTGAAGGCCGCCTGATCCGACGATCTTGTTGTCTCCATTAAACCCCAGCCTATTAAGGAGAACTGCCATGTCCGCTCCCACACCCGATTTTGTCCTGGGTTATCGCGCCATGATGCTCGATGGCCTCGCCCGAGAAGTTGAAACGACCAAAAAAGTTTTGGCTGCCGTCCCCGACGAAAAAAAAGAATACCGGCCAGACCCCTGCGCGCGCACAGCCTGGCAACTAGCCTGGCACCTCGCGAACACCGACGTCCAGTTTCTGGACGGGATCGCGGATCTGAACTTCAACATGGCCAATCCGGCAGAGGCAGACAAGCCTAAGACCATCGCGGAGGTGGTGGATTGGTACGGTAAGAATATGAAGCGCGGCGCGGATCGGGTTGGCGCTTTGTCGGCGGCACAGTTGCTGACACCGATCGAGTTTTTCGGCGTTTTCAACTTACCGGCTGCGTTCTATCTGGGGTTCCTGAACAATCACAGCATTCATCATCGGGGCGAGTTGGCGACGTATCTCCGTCCCATGGGATCGAAGGTGCCTTCGATCTATGGCGGCAGTTACGACGAGCCGTTTCAAGCGGCGGCGTGAACTAACGAGAAATCGCGAACCGGAGATTTGTGGGGGGCGGGTGAAGGCATCCGCCCCCACGTCTTTGATTACGAACTTTGTCTATGACCCCAGACTTGTTTACTCGCGCCGAATCCGCAGCAGCGTTTGTGCTTTCGAAGACCAAGCTGCGGCCGCAGATTGGTCTCGTCCTCGGCTCGGGCCTCGGATCTTTTGCCGACGACCTTACTGAAGCGGCCCGCATTTCCTACGCCGACATCCCAACATTTCCACGTTCGACGGCGATTGGGCATGCCGGACAACTCGTGTTGGGCAGGTCCGGCGATCTTCCTATTGCCGTGATGCAAGGGCGGGTGCATCTTTATGAAGGCTATTCTGCTCCCGAGGTCGCCTTCCCCACTCGCGTGCTCGGGCGAATTGGCATTCGCGCTTTGATTCTCACCAATGCGGCTGGGGGCATTAACGTCGAGTACGGACAGGGCGCGCTGGTCATCCTAAAAGATCACATCAATCTTCAAGGACAGAACCCGCTGACGGGCGCGAATGACGAACGCTTTGGGTCGCGCTTCCCCGACATGACTTATACCTACGCCAAGCGTTATCGCGAGATGGCGCTCGAGGAAGCGAAGAAGCTTTCGATTCCGCCGCGCGAGGGCGTATACGCGGCGCTTGCTGGCCCGAGTTACGAAACTCCGGCGGAGATTCGATACCTGCGCACTATCGGCGCGGATCTGGTGGGCATGTCAACCGTCCCGGAAGCAATCGCGGCGCGACACATGGGGATGAATGTCCTAGCAATTTCATGCGTGACCAATATGGCCGCCGGAATTCTCGATCAGGCACTTGACCACAAAGAAGTTCTCGAAGCCGGACGACGAGTGATGGGACAGTTCATCGCGCTGCTAAGGGCCGTGCTGCCGAGGATTGCAGAGGAACTGAGGCGAGCAAGTAAAAGCGGATCCTTGGAGGATGCGCATTTATAAGGTGCGCCCCGCCCGCGTCCCTAGAACACCACCTTGAGCCCAAACTGAACCACCCGCGGCCCTCCGCCACCCAGGCCGGGATTGGTCTGAGCGACATCGGGGGTTTGGCCGATCACTCCCTGATGGCACCCAGCATTCGGATCGCACTGTAGCTTGCCATTCTGGTCGTAACCGGGTGTCAGATTGTGATTGGGCAGCGCGAAGTTTGGATGATTGAAAATGTTGAAAAACTCTGCTCGAAACTGGAGGTTGAGCCGTTCCCAGATCTGTGTGTTCTTGGTAATGGAAAAATCAACATTAGTGTAGCCGGGTCCAAAAATTGCGTTCCGGCCAAGATTGCCGAATGTGCCGTCCGCCGGTTGACTGAAGGCAAGCGGGTTCAGATATCCGGTGACAGGTCTCCAATGCGGCAAGATGGGATTGACTCCCGGTACTACGTTCGGTCGCTGGTTGAAGTAGAAATGGCCGCTATTGTCGAACGAGTTCGCGATCGGAATGGGCCGCCCACTCTGGACACTGATAATCGTATTCAGCTGCCAACCCGAGCCGAACTTTCCGATCCCATGAAATGCGGGAACATCATAATTGAGGGCTGCGGTGAAACGATGCCGAGTGTCAAAGAGGGCGTTCCCGCGTTCCGCCTTCAGGTTGCTCGGATCCTGCGGAAAAGCCGCCCCGGGCACAAAGTCGATGCCGTCGGAAGCATCATCGATGGCGTGGGACCAGATATAGCTCGCGAAGCCTGAAAAGCGATGCGAATTTTGCAGGCGGACAATCGTTTGCAACGAATGATAGATCGAAGAAGCCCCCGGGAAGAGTTCATCGATCGTGTTGTAATTGGAGTTGGTAAAGAATTCGTTGAGATCCGTCAGGCGCACAAGCTTGGTTCCCTTGCTGCCGACGTAGCCGACTTCGACGGATGCATTTTGTGCAAATCTCTGCTGAACATTCAAATTCCAGTTCTGTGTGTACGGGCTCGGAAATTTCCGCGGAGTCACAAAAATCGAGTACGGTCCCGTCGTGTTTACAGACATGATTGGGGCGGTGGGATCGGAGTTTGTCCCGTTAAAAGCGGTGGAGTCGAAGTTCATCGGCAACACCGGTTTAGGCCCGATGGGATTGGTAGCGACACCGGCGGACGAAGTGAAGTTCGCAATCAGCAAGTGCTGTGGGACATAGTCGTAGTAAATCCCATAGCCTGCGCGAACCATCGTATCCTTGAGGACGTTCCAGGCGAATCCCAGACGGGGACCAAAGTTGTTAAGATCGCGCTGATAAAGGCCATCCAGCCCATGCGTTCCGACCATGGCCAGCGTGCCATCCGATGCGAGATTCGACAGCAGGTTATTCTTTTCGCTCATCGGGCCGAAATATTCCCAGCGCAGACCCAGATTCAACGTGAGAGTGTTGCTGGCGCGATAGTCATCCTGCCCGAAGAAGCTGAAGCCATTGTTATAGGTAGTACGCTGCGTGTTGCCCGTGTCGACCAGAACGAACGAACAGCAAAATCCCAGATCCTGTTCGCCGCCGGTATAAAAGTTGGCCAGTGCGTCCACGACTGAATCGTAACTGGGATTGGGGGTACCATCCGGCAGTTTGCAAGGATTGTCCCCCAGGCACAGGCCGGAAGTGAACTGATAGATTCCACGCTCCACGTTGTCATTGAAGCTGTCGATGGCCGCACGCCGGAACTCGCCACCGAACTTGAACGTGTGCTTGTCCTTGAGCCAAGTGAAATTGTCGAGGACTTGATAGCTCTGACTGGTACGACCGCGCGGCACGCTGAACCCGATGGCGCCGAGATTCTCGATGTTGGTGAAGTCGAACTCGGGCAGACCCAGCTTGCCAGTGCCAAAGTTCAGTCCATGCGCGGCCGGGTCCCAGTTTGCATTCAGTGAACTGAACGATGTGCGATAGCGGCTATACCCAAATCGAATTTCGTTGATCTTCGAACTACTCAGTGTCGACAGCAGACTCGCTGAAAAAACTTGAACGCGAGCCGGGGAGGTTTGGGCGAAGTCCGGAAGCCGGGATCCGGTTCCGAAGCCGCCTGGCGAGCCAAACGGAAACACCTGGTCGCTCTGGGAGAACGCATAGCGTCCGGTCAGCATTTCATTGTTCGAAAAATTGTGATCCAGCTTTACGATGAAGTTGTTGCCGTCGTTCTTGTCGTGCACGACGCCAGGAATCGTGGGGGTGTCGCTTTGCGGATAAAAGGCGAGAATAGCATCCAGACCCGGGTTGATAACACCACCGGAGTTTAGTCCTTGTGCGATCGAACGCGCGTGCGCGATTTCACTGACGGTCGGCACCTGTAACAGAAAATCTGATCCTACGCGCTCCCGCTGCCCTTCGTAGGCGCCAAAGAAGAAGGTCTTGTCCTTCACAATCGGGCCGCCCAGGGAGACTCCGAAATTGTTGTTCTGAAATACCGACTTTCGTGATTCTGTATTGAAGAAATTCCGTGCGTCGAGGGCGCTATTGCGCAGAAACTCGAACGCCGACCCGTGTAGCTGGTTCGTCCCGGATCGGGTGATGATGTTCACCACCGAGCCGGAGTTCCGTCCGTACTCAGCTGCGAACTGCGATTGCAGATTGAATTCCTGGATGGCATCCACTGGGAGCAACGACCCTGGGGCGCCACCGATCCCTGTCTGGTTGAGTGCCGAATTGTTAAAGAATGGGTCGTTGTTGTCGGTGCCATCCAGCGTGTAGTTGTTCGAACGGTCACGGTTGCCATTGATGTTGAATTGGCCGAATCCTCCCTGGGTCCCAGCGACTCCTGATGGGTCAACCGTCGCCCCCGGAGTGAGAGCCACCAATTTCCCAAAATCGCGACCGTTCAGCGGGAGCTCGTTCACGAGGCGTCGATCTACCACCTCACCCAATACATCCCGCGTAACGTCGATTACGGTTGCTTCCTCCGTTACCGTCAACTCCTCTTGCCGTTTCTGCACTTTGGTCAGATCGAAGTTTGCGGACGTATCCAGTCCGACGTTGACCTGCACATTCTGCGCGCTTGGAGAGAGTCCGGCCGCTTCTGCGCTTACGGTGTATTCTCCGGCCGGCAATTCGGCGACCACGTAGGCTCCGTCCTGGCCGGTGATGGCTTCACGTTGCAGACCGGTGCCGATGTTTTTCGCGGTCACCTTTGCTCCGGCGATTACTCTGCCGCTTGGGTCCGTTGCCGTGCCGCGGATAGATCCGCGGAAACTCTGCGCCCATGCGGATGTGGCGACCAGCAACATCACTGCCACGCCAATTGTCAGCATCACTGTCGACCGTTTCCGTAGACTCGCGCCATTTCTATGCATGATCGCCTCCTCTGGTGAAGTCGTTTTTCGAATGCGCGCCTCCCCTCGTCTCGCAGTCCAGTTACGGACTCCTCTTGCGACCTCCGGTTTCGGACTCAGTGCCCCTTGCGGGGTATGAACACTGCTTGCGGCGGATCTATCTTGTACACCGCAGCGAAGCTTGCCTGGTTGACCGCAAAGCTGGCTCGCCCCCGCGAATCGATGAAGAGTAATGGCTGTTTGAGCGGCACATCGCTGAAGGTCCTGACCAACGGCATCTCGACTTCGTGTCCCGCGATGGTGACCTTCAACTTATCGCCGAGCCGATATCCGAGCTTCTGAAAATCGTCGGCGCTGATGTTCGTGATCAGGTTGCCGTACGGACCATCGAGGGCAATCACTTCGCCGGTCAGACCCTTGTCGTCCACGGTTGCGGGCTTCAGGTCAAGACGGATCAGTTGCTTGACTGCGGGTCCGACTTGGGTCCAGTCGTCGCCGCGCGCGATGTGCGCGCCGACGGGAGAAAAAATATCCCGTCCATGAAAGGTGGAGGAAACTTTGGCGCCGATCATCCAGTCAGGGTTGGTGATTTGGCGAATCGCTTCGACGCCATCGCGATCCTCGACCATCGTCATCAGGCCGTTGTCGGGGAGCACGAAGAATTGTCCGCGCTTGGATTTCACGACCACGGCCTTGCGCGAGCTGCCCACGCCGGGATCGACGACCGCCACAAACACCGTTCCCGACGGGAAGTAGGGCGAGGCTCCGAACAGGAAGCGAGCGCCGTCTCCAATCGAAAAAGCATTCACCTGGTGTGTGAGATCGACAATGCGGAGGTTGGGGGTGATGCCGTACATAACACCCTTGCAGAGAGCCACCGAATCGTCAAGGATTCCGAAATCGGTCATGAAGACGACGGTCGGCGGTTGCAGGGCAGGCGGCTGCGCTAGAAGAGAGCTCGCGATAAGAAGTAAAACGGCGAACCACAACCCGGGGGTTCGCGCCATTTTTGCTGCCGAGGTTAATGCCATTCGCATAAAGTCGACCCTCCAAAGGTTTTTGGTAGTGGAGCACCGGGCGTCTCCGCCCGGCTGGACCCTTCAACTTCGCTCAGGGCAGGCTCGCGCGACGCCTGTCACTCATCCGTATGAGTCATACGCGTTCCACTTTACTGCGCCATTGCTACGCTTCCGGCATCTATAATCGGGGCGGCAATAAATCAATACAGGAGAAAGCCAGCGATGTCCAACGTGATTCCTGAAAAATACCTCGACCTTTTCCAGAAGCCCGCTTTTGCCAGTCTTGGCACGCTGATGCCCGACGGTCGGCCGCAAGTCACTCCGGTGTGGTGCGACTTCGATGGCCAACATGTGATTTTTAATTCTGCGCGCGGCCGTCAGAAGGATCGCAACGTGCGCCGAGATCCGCGGGTGGCTCTGGCCATTATCGATCCCGACAATCCCTATCGCTATATGGAGATCCGTGGCACGGTTATTGAGATTACCGAGGACGGCGCCGCCCAGAACATCGATAAGCTGGCAAAGAAGTACATGGGAGTCGACAAGTATCCCTACGCGAAGCCGGGAGAGGTTCGCGTGATGTACAAGATCCGGCCGGAGCACACTACCGTGATGGGCTAGGCCATGGGTTGGCGCACTGGGCCTCTGTGTGGCGCGGATACTCTTGTCCTCGTGCGGCCTGGGCCCCAGAGATTTCAGTCCGAGCATACCCTCCACAGTTCGCGGAAACGAGTGTCCGCGTCACACAAACCCCTCCTTTTCTCCGATAACCTTTCTTCTCCAAACGAGTCCAACTCATGATGGAACTTGGGAGGATCCCTTTCCGTATTAGAAGACGAGAGTCGAAGATCCTGATCCGCGTCCATTTGCTGGAGGAGGCTTTTATGGAAGTCGGGAAAAATGACCGCGATGGTTTACACGCAATCGATATTCAAGCCAATACCCTCTCGGCGCAGCAGGTAGTGAAGGCGGCGCACGAAGAACTTCTCCAGTTGATGCAGCAGCGTGCGGAGGTCATGAAACGGATTGGCACGGTGAAGCAGACCATTGCCGGACTAGCGAATCTTTTCGGCGAGCAGGTGCTCGGCGACGACTTGCTGGAACTGATCGACCGCAAGCCGAATGGCCGTCAACCCGGCTTCACCAAAGCATGCCGTAGGGTGCTGATGGAAGTGCGGCGTCCGCTGGGGGCGCGCGAAGTTTGCGTGGAACTCGAGAGATACGCCCCGGCAATCCTGGCGCGGCACAAGGACCCGCTAGCCTCGGTCACGACCGTTTTGAATCGACTGGTGGATTATGGCGAGGCTCGCAGCCTGAGCAATGACCGCGGCCGCCGAGTCTGGGAGTGGATCAGCGACACCGAGACGGACGAGGATGCGGTGCCTTCCAGGATAACGGCGTAATTCGCGGTCTGAGCCGGCGCCGAACGCTCCCCTAAAAGGGGAAAACGATTCCCAAGAACTTGCAGTATCACTAAAGCGATACCCGGATACGGAAATTAACTCCGAGATAGTCCGCTACGCCGGCAACAGCCGTCCTTTTTCGAGATGCCGGGTCACGTGCGCATACTGGGCGGCGTGCGGATCGTGTGTCACCATTACGATCGTCTTATTGAAACTTTCGTTCAGCCGCTTCAGAATCTCCAGTATTTCGGTTGCCGAGTTGCTATCGAGATCGCCGGTAGGTTCGTCGGCAAGAATCAGCGTAGGATCGCTGACGATGGCGCGAGCGATGGCCACACGCTGCTCCTGTCCACCCGATAGCTGCTTCGGCAGGTGGTGGACGCGATCCTCAAGTCCGACCAGCTTGAGCGCGGTCATCACATGATCGCGGCGCTGCTGCGTCGTCATCTTCGTCAGCAGCAGCGGTAACTCGACATTCTCAAATGCCGTCAGCACCGGAATCAGATTGAAGGTCTGAAAAACATAGCCGACGTGAGTATTGCGCCACTTCGCAGACTGTCCGTCGCCCAAGCGAAAAATATTTTCGCCCATCACCAGCAATTCGCCGGATGTCGGGCGGTCAATGGCTGCAATCATGTTGAGCAGGGTCGTCTTCCCCGAGCCTGAAGGCCCCATCAGCGCCAGAAACTCGCCGCCGGCGATGTCGAGGGATACGTTGTCCAGCGCGGTCACCTGGAAAGCGTCGCGTTTGAAAATCTTGCTCACCGCACGGGCCTGCACGACCTTGCTGCCCACTGCAGTTTGTGTGGTTGGTGTCGTCGTTGTTATTGCGCTCATGATTGCCCCTTGATACGAATCTTTTGCCCGTCCTGCAAATCCGCGGGCCCTGCCGTGATTACGCTTTCGCCACCCACCAGCGAGTCCACCAGATAGCCGCCTGAACGCTGGCCTTGCACATGAACAACCCGGCGGAGAGCCTTGCCGTTGAAGGCGAGCAGCACGAACTTCGTCCCGTCCTTGTCGCGGACTGCGGCGGTGGGGACAAAAATATAGGTTTGCTTCGTGACGGCGTTTTTCTCGTCGCTCGCCTTTGCCTTGAACTGCACGGTCGCGTTCATTTCCGGCCGCAGGTAGGAATCGGGCTTCAGGATCTGAACCTTGACCTGGACGGTCGCTTTCTGCCGATTCGCTTCAGGCGACATTTCGGCGATCTCGCCTTTGTAGGAGCGATCCCTGAACGCATCCAGAGTGACAATGCCTTCCTGCCTGGGAGACAGTTTGGCAAAGTCATCCTGCGCGATATCGAGTTCAACCTGAATATCTTCCAGATCCGCCAGGGCTACCACCGATCCGCGCGGGCCGCCTTCAGCGCCACTGGCGAATTGCGCCGTGACCAATTCACCCTTCTCCGCCGTGCGCTCCAGAATCGTGCCGCTAACGGGCGCACGAATCACCGTGGCATCGAGTTGAGACTTGGCATAGGCCATCTGGCCTTCGGCCTGCTGCAAGTCACCGCGGGCGCGCTGAACTTCTTCCGAGCGCGGCCCGAGCTGCGCCATCCGGAAAGACTGCTCCAGCGAATTCATACGTTGCTGCGAAGCATCGTACTTGGCGCCGGCATCATCCAGACTCTGCTTGGAGGTAACTCCCTGCGCAAACAGATCGCGTGCGCGGTCCAGATTGATCTTGTCGTTCATCGCAGTTGCCCGCGCCTCAGAGAGATTGTGATCCGCCTGCTGAATCTCCTCCGGGCGCGATCCGTGTTCACTTTGCAGCAGCCGCGCCTTGGCGCTCTCCACCACACCTCGAGCCTGTTGGTACTGCGCGCGAAATTCCTGATCCTCGAGGCGCACCAGAACTTGCCCCTCTTTTACCTTGTCGCCTTTTTCCACACCAATCCATGCCACGCGGCCCGTGACCTTTGAATTCACACTGATTTTGTGATGAGCCACAACGTATCCGCTCGCCGAAAGCACGGTGCTGCCCGCGACGTCACTGCCTTCCGCCGTGGCCCGCGCGACTTCTACCTCCGCCGTCTCCGAGGCGAGCATACGGTACGCCAGTGCGACTAATCCCAACAGGACGACTACCGCGATGCCACCTAGAATGAACCGGCGCGACCACACGGGCGGTTCTCCGCCTCCGTCGCGCAGCGAATGATCGATGCGAAGACTTCGCAGGTCGTCGTGCTTGCTATCCGTGTGTTCGGTTTCCGTGGGCATTGGTGAAGGTACGCTTCCAGTCGTTCACTGGTTCAAAATCAAAGGTCCAAACGATTGTACGTTCTGACGCACCGCTAAAGCCCGTGTCCGATTTCCCGTAGAGACGCGGGTTGCCGCGTCTCCGCCGACAGTGAGACGGGGCACGCCCCGTCTCTACGACAGACACGTTAGGCTCGCAGCGACGTCAGAATATCCTGGCGCGCCGCATGCCAGGCGGGTGCGAAGCCTCCCAGCAAGCCCATGATCAACGCAAAGATAACCGCCGTCATCGCGACTCTCCAAGTCATGTGCAGACTGAAAACCGTTTCGCTGAAAGTAAGCTGGTTGCCGATCCCGGTGCTCATGCCGTTGAACGGCAATATCAAGACAATCCCGACGACAGCTCCCAGCAGCGAAAGCAGCAACGCTTCAATCACGAACGAGGTGAGAATGCTGGGGCGCGAAAATCCGATGATCCTCAATGTTGCGATCTCCTTCGACCTATAGGCCACCGCCGCATACATCGTGTTCATAGCGGCGAAGCTGGAACCAATCGCCATGATTATCGCCACCACCGTGCCGATGAATCTAATCACTCCACCAGAACTGGTTTGCTTCTCGTAATAATCGGTTTCGAGCGTGCCCTCCAACTTCAACCGCTGATCGTCGGCGACGCGGTTCTTGAGCGCATCCGCTGCGACCGGGTCGGTGGCGCGCAGATAAACCGAAGCAAAGGCTCCCTGGCGGTCGAAATCCGCGGCGATCTGATTGACGTCGCCCCAGAGTTCCGAATCATAAGCGGTGCCGCCAGAATCAAAGACGCCAACGACCTTCCACTGTCCCTTGGCAAAATCAAGATTGTCGCCGACGTTGGCCCCGGAAAAGCGGTTGTGAATGGACTGCCCGACAACAACTTCGCGCTGTCCTGGCGTAAACCATCGGCCTTCGACGAGCTTGGCGTTGGGGCGCAAGGTAAGGCCCGCCGGCATCAAGCCGCGAACCGACACATTCACTTCGCCGGTTCCATCCTTGCGCGGCAGCACCACGACAACCACCCATTCACCGGAGGCGAGCGGCTCTCCCTGGCCGTCCTTGGCGATGCCGGGCAACGTCTTCAATGTCGGGAAAAGACTGGCGTCGAAGCCTCCAGAGAGTTCTGCCACGGAACCCTTGCGCATGACGAGCACGTTCACCGGATCGCCACTGGACATGAAGGCCTTCTTCAGGCCCGCCAGGAGCGCCATCAGGAAAACGGCGGTGGTGACGGTGAGCGCAATGCCCAGGGCCGTCATGATGGTGAGGCCCTTGCGCAGCTTCAGATTGCGAATGTTGTAGCTGATCGGAATCGCCATAGTGTGTCTTTGCTCGTGCTAGTGCTAGTTTCTCGGGGCTACCCGATGTAGCGCAAGCCCTCCACAATATCCAATTTTGCCGCGTGGTAGGCAGGCACGATCGCGCTTAGTAATCCCACCATAGCAGATACGAAAATGGCGAGCAGAAAAGTGGGGGTGGTCACTCTCATTCCGAGGAAGAAGAATCCCATGCCGGGCGCATTCGCCAGAACCACCACCAGTCCGGCCCCAAGCATGCAGCCCAGCGCGCCACCGGTCAAAGCCACCAGCACGGCTTCCCCAACATAAAGTCTCAAGATCGACTGCCGAGTGAATCCGAGCGTTTTCAGAACCGCGACTTCACGAGTGCGTTCGCGGATGGACATGGCCATGGTGTTAGCGGAGACGAGTAGAGTCGCGAACACCACCGCGAAACAAATACTAAGGATGAACGCCTTCACGTTGCCCATGCTGTTGATAAAGCTGAGCTGAAACGCCTTCTCGCTTTCCGTTTTTGTGGGTTCGGGAGAGTTGTGGAACATGGCGTCCACGCCGGCCGCGACCTTGGGAACGTCCTCGGGAGAGTCCGCCAGAATGTTAAAAGTCCCAGAGCGGCCCTTGGCCCAGGAAACTGCTTCCTCGACATACTTCTGGTTGAAGTAAACGGTGATGCTGGGCTGTGGCGCAATGAAGATTCCGCGAATCGTGAGTTCCAAATTCACCGGGAAGATGGTTCCTCTGAGAACGATGCGATCTCCGATTTTCCAGCCAAACTTCTTGGCCAGTTCACTGTCCACCACGCACCCAGCTTGATCGTGCTGCCAGGCGGCCAGTTGGTCGTCGGGGATCTTGAAGTCCGTCATCACTGTAAAGATTTCCGTGGGGTCAGTTCCAAACTGTGCGAAGAAGTTCTTGGGGTCCCCCTCGTCTTTGTAGAAGCCGCCAAACCACTGCGTCGGAGCCACGGCCACGACTCCGGGCACGGTGCGCATTTTTTCCCGGTAATACACCGGCATATTCTGGGTCAAAGACACGCGATGGCGAGTAATCAGCCGCTGCGCCGACTGTGCGTCGCCCTTGTCCAGGTAGAAGCGGTGCCAGACAGTCATCATGACAGTCAGCAGCAGCAGCGAGAACGTGATGCTCAACACCGTCAGGATGCTCCGGCGCTTGTTGCGGAACGCGCTCTTGGTTACAAAGCGGGTTATGGTCATATGACTCCCAGAAAGCTCACTAGTTGACAAGGTTTCGCGAGAGGGAACAGCCGATGCAATTTACGTTCGCTCCGAGGATAAAGCATCGGTCGGGGATGGACAACTCGCTTGTCTCCCCACTTGCCTATCTTTCGCCGGCCCAGACATTCTCAATGTGTTTATTGTTATGGAGCGACGACCATCAAAGTTCCCAGGTCTCCGTCTGGTCTTGGGGTTGAGTTGAGCTCCCAGACGGTCTCGACCCGCTAAACCCCAGCCCTACATAAACGACGAATGAGTAGCAGCGAAATCGACAAGTCTCAGTATCCTTAATTTTTGAGAGTGTTGGCTTGTCCGGAATGCAGGCCCAACCGACAGCCCCGTCCGCAGCCGTCTTTTCAGTACTTTCGTAACTCTCAGTCGTGCACTTGAAGGCGGTATTCTAAGTTCGATTCTCCCCTTGTTCGTAGTCACTCCATAATTCAGGGTGTAGTGCGGCTTGTCACCGCGAGGACAACTGTAATGGCGATGATGTTCGGCCGATTCGATATCCAAAGTGAACTTTCCCAGTCGGATACTGCCTTGATTTACAAGGCCATCGACACGGAAACCAACCAGGTCGTAGCGCTCAAGACGCAGAGTCTGAAGCCGCTTGGCGACCGCGCGGACGCGTTTGTGGACACGCTGATCTTCGAGGGCGAGAGCACGCGTGATCTCGCCAGCCAGAATATTGTCCTTCTCTACGGCGCTGGCGAGATCGACGGCCAATTCTGCGCCGCGATGGAGTACATCCAGGGCAACAGCGTTGCCACCATGCTGGCGCGCAAAGAAGGTTTCTCCATCTGGGATCTGCTGGACATAACGCGGCAGGTTTGTTCCGGTCTGGAGCAGGCCGCTTCGAAGAGTGTGGCCCACCATTCGCTGGAGCCCGCCAAGATCATGGTGCAGTGGGACGGGATGGTCAAGATCCTCGGCTATGGCATCTCCAACATGAGCCTGATTGGAGCGGACTCGGGAAACGGCTTGGGCCGGCTGATGCCCTACTGCTCTCCCGAACAAATCCGCGGAGAAGCCATCGACCTGCGCTCCAATTTGTTTAGCTTAGGGGCGATCCTTTACGAAATGGTGGTTGGCCGGAAGGCTTTCGACGCCGCAGATCCGGTTACGCTTGTAAGCCAGATTGAAAGTCAGATGCCCGCTAGCCCTTGTTCGGTGAATGCCAAGATTCAACCGGCGGTAAGCGCGCTGATTATGAAAGCGTTCGCGAAAGATCCGGCCGAGCGTTATCAGAGCCCGCGCGAACTATTGAATGACCTCGAAAACTGCAAGGAAAACGGCAAGAAAGCCCCCACCGATTCCAAAAAGACGACCCAGGTGCCGAGTGTTGCGGTGAATTCTGCGACCCGAGCGGCAGCGGCCAGCAAGTTTGTCTCAGCAGCCTCAGGCGCGGCCAAACCCGAGTCCTCCGCACAATACGCGGCGCCCAAACCCGTTCCGCCAGCCTCTGCTACTACTGTTTCTCCTGGAAATCAGGCGTCGGTGCATGCGCAGACGGCTCCATCAGCAGTGGGAACCAAGGCGGCTGCGGCCGCTGCGGGTGCGGCGACCGGAGGGATTGCTGCACGCATATCCCATGCTAACTCTGGTTCGAAGTCTGGCGCGGGACTCATAAGCGAGTTTGAAGTAAGTGCTCCCGAATCCCAGGCGGCGCCTAGCCCAGTTTTATCAGCGGCTGTCGTGGAGCCGGAATCGGAGCAGCAGACGCCTCGCCTGGCCGTGGATCCAATGATGTCCGATCCGATGATGTCCGAGGCTGCGGCCAGTTCATCCGGCACGAGTTTCTCTGACCTGGCTGAGATGCCTCCACTTAAGGAACCCGTTTTCACGCCGCCAGTTCCCGAGCCCGCGGAGCCGTCGCGTCTGGCGCAGATCTACCCGCGGAAAGACGAGAAGCCAAAGATTCAACCCCGGGAAGTCGCGCAAAAGGCAATCAAGGAAATCGCCACCGTTCCGCCGCGGCTGATGATCTATTCGATCCTGGGCGCGGTCGGACTGATCCTTGTGGTTGCGCTCGCAATCTTTTTTCACGTTCGGTCGGAGGATGATGGTTCCACAGCTGCTCCGCGGCCGGCCAAAGCCGCGAAGCCAAGTACGTCTCCGTCTCCCTCCCAGCCAGTTGCGCCGAGTCCAGTCACTCCGCAAATCGAGAAGCCAGCTCCGCCGATTACAGAAGCCGAACCGAGCCTGACGGTACGCCAAGTCGAAAAGCGCAGTTCGAACGGCAGTCGACGGGCGCATGCCCCGGCGGTGCCGGTCGTTATCCCCGGGCAGGCGCTGATCGACTCCAGCCCGCAGGGCGCGCAGTTTCAGGTCGATGGGAGAAGCGATCCGTCCTGGGTTACACCTTTTACTGTGACAGCTCTAGGTCCCGGCAAGCACATCATATCTGCGAGCAAGTCGGGTTATACGTCTGAGATACGGTCAGTCGATGTCATTGCCGGCGGCAAGTCATCTCTGGCGCTTCATTTGGCCCCGGTTAATGCGTTGATGGTGGTGAACAGTACGCCGCCCGGCGCCGACGTCATGCTGGACGGCAAGCCTACCCGACTAGTGACCCCGACGCGGTTCGCGGTGGAAAAAGGAAGCCACACCATTCTGTTGCGCAAACAGCGATACCTCGACGAGACCGTTACCGCCGATCTCGGTCCGGCTCAGAATTTCCAGTATTCGCCGGCTCTTAGAGCGCTAGGAAATGCTGAGGAAATGCGGACCGTCGGCAAGTTCAACAAACTGTTCGGACAACACGGCGGAGACAGCACCGCGGGCATGGGCGCCATCAGCATCCATACTCAGCCAAAGGGCGCACAGATCGCGATCAACCAGCGCGTCCTTGATAAAATTTCGCCGGTTGACGTCATGCTGGGACCGGGGAACTACATCGTGGATATCACGCTGACCGGGTTCAAGCCGGTTCACAAAGTTGTTAGCGTCGACAGAGGCAGCAAAGCGGCAATCGACGAAATTCTCGAACGGCAATAGCTGCGATTCCGCAAGTCTCTGATCGCACTTCTGGGTCAGGCGCGGAAAGTCCGTTCGGCTCCTCCAGCCGCGACTCAAATCCAAAAGCTCTACATGGCTTTAATCGGGAAATGAGCCGCCAGCCCGGCCTCATTGGGTGTAATCTGAAGCCAGCGACTGGTGGTCGCCGTCACTCGGAGCCATGGTGCAAAAGCACATCCTGCGGTTCCGGGCGTCTGCTCGGATATTGTCTGGCAGCACTAAGTCAAACTGAGCAAGAGGGAGTGACATGGTGTCGTCGCAGCCTGCGCCTGGCAAGTTGAGTCCCGACCTGTTGCAAGCTCTTCACGGAATCAAATCGATTCGGCTGTTCCCCAAGGGCGCCAAGCTATTTCTCCAGGGTTCCGCGGCAACGGGCGTCTATCTGGTGGAGACCGGCGAGGTTCGTGTGCTGCTACCGACCGGTCAGACCCAAAAGCAGCTTCTGGAGGTCGTCGGTCCCGGAACGATGCTCGGACTGAGCGAGAGCATGAACGGCGAAAGCTATCGGATAACGGCCGAAGCAGGCGAGCAAACGACGGCGGCCTTCATTCCGCGCGAGGTCTTCCTGGAATTTCTCCGTGAGCATGGCAACTTCTCTATGGAGATAGTGCGCCTTTTGAGCGAAGATTTGCACGCCATTTACCACAAATTCCGCAGCATCAGCGCTCATCCCGGGCGGCCTCGCCACCGGCCTCTGGACGAGCAGTTGAATTAGCTCTTAGGCTGTGCTGGCCACTACGCTGGCGCAATTCTCGCCTGCAAACATCTTGGTGGCGCGGAACCAGCGTCCAGACAAAAAAAGGACACCGCCTACGCGGTGCCCTTACCTACCAGCAACTCGACTTATTTATTCTCGTTGAGTGATCCGGCGCCAAACTCCTTGCGCTGCGCCACTGGACGCGCCGCTCTTGCGGACGCTACTGCCGGCATTGCCGCCGCGGCTCCGTAACGCTCAAGCAGCACCGGCACCATCGCGCCTTCAGCTTCTTTGACGAAGGTGAGCTTGCTCTCGCCCAGCAGATCGACACGGACAAAATCTCCCAGCTTTACCTGTCCAGTCGCCACCAGGTTCGCCAGCGGAAACACCAGGTGCCGTTCAATGGCCCGTTTCAGGTGCCGCGCCCCATACTTCGGATCGGTGCCCTCCGCCAGCAAGAAAGTCTTTACCTGCGGCGTGCAATTGAACACAAATTGATGCGCGCCCGCCGCCATCAGCACTCGTTGCTGCACCATCCCCAGTTCGATTTCGAGGATCTGCTGCAGATGCTCCGAACGCAGCGTCTTGAACACGACAACCTTGTCGATGCGGTTCATGAACTCCGGCGCAAACTTGCGCCGTGCCGCATCCACTGCCGAGCGGTTAATCTTGTCGTCGAGCGCGTTATCAACCTGCACCGGTTTCGGCGCGAAGCCCAGGCCGCCATCCACCAACCCATTCATCTCCGCGGCGCCCAGGTTCGAGGTCATGATGATGATGCAGTTCGAAAGATCCACGCGCCGGTTATCGCCCAGCGTCAAGGTCGCTTTGTCCAGAATTCCGAGCAGCAGTTGCCACAGCGAATCGGACGCCTTCTCGATTTCGTCGAACAGCAGGATCGACAGCTTCAGCTTTTCCGTGTGCCACTGGTTCAACGCTTCCTGCGTCAGCAGCGGATGCGTTTCCCGGTGTCCCAGGTATCCCGGAGGCGAGCCGATCAACTTCGCAATCTCGTGCGAGTGCTGGAACTCGGCGCAATCGATCTTGATGCAGGCTCGCGCGTCACCGAACAGCGACTCGGCCACCGCCTCCACCACCCGCGTCTTGCCGGACCCGGTTGGCCCCAGGAAAAGCAGATTGCCCACTGGACGGCCCGGCGCATTCAGCCCGGCCAGAAACATCTGATAGATTTCCGCGACCTTCTCGATAGCCTGATCCTGCCCGACAATCTTCCGGCGCAGGGCGGTTTCAAACTCACGGGCGTCGTTGCTGCGGCGGCTAGGGTCAAGCACGGTTCAAGGTTCGTTCTCATCGCTTCGGGTCCTTGTTTCCTTTCCGGGAACTGCCTATTTTCTGGGAAACTATTTGCTGCCAAACTGCTCATTTTTATCACTCTTTTGTCGGTCGCCTGCCACTCCGGATGAGGGTTGCATTCCTCAGCCTCCCCTCCTTGTGCAAGCCGTTAGCCATCCTCTGGGATCGCCGCATTCTCCACTTCCCATCGTTTTAGATGCGGCTAGCCCACCTCATGTCCGGAGACCCACGTCACCCACAGCTTCCCCAGGAGCAATTGTTTGCAGACTGCGGGAACTCCCCAAGCGCCCACCACCCCTGCGCCCATGCCCGGTAAGCGTTAACCTAATTGGCCCGACGTAACTGGCAACCCAGGTTACTTCCGATGCACAATAGAGGCAGATTTCCGCTCTGGAGAATGCGCTTGTCTCAATTCAGCCTATCGAAGTCCAGGCCCTCGGTCGCGAGCGTTGTCGCCTTCCTGTTCCCCCTAGCCCTGACGGTCTTCGTCCTCTTTTGTCCGCCTGCCGCCGGAGTACAAAATCCGCATGGCGTGCAGTTGGTCCAGGTGAAAGCCGATGCCACCAAAAGGCCCGAGCCCTTGGCGCCCGTTATCGCGCCCCCCGGCTCCGATCTTTACCTGGCCCAGCGCGGCGACAGCATCGCCTCGGTCGCCCGCAAACAACTGAAGCGGACCAAGTACCTCACCTCAACGGAACTGACTGGAGCCATCCGCGAAGCTAATCACAACCGCCAGGGCGTCTTCCTCAAATCCGGCGAGCAGATCATCATCCCTGGAATTCTCGAAGGGCCTATTGTAGAGAAGACCGTCCCAGTTGCAAGAGATTTCGAAGTCCGCGCCATTTATCTGACCGGGGTGATGGCAGGCAGCGATCATGGAATGCGCATCATCCGGCATTGGCGCGAAGTCGGCGGCAACGCGGTCGTCTTTGATATCAAGGATAGCGACGGCATCGTCAATATCGCCTTCGACCACCCACTAGCCACCGGACAGCGCCACTATATCTCCGACTTGCCCAAACTCATTCATTTCCTGCATTCCGAAAACATCCATGCCATCGCTCGGATCGCCATTTTCCGCGATGAACACCTGGTCACCAGCCATCCCGAACTGGCCGTCAAGTCGCGTCGCACCGGGCAGAGTTGGCGTGAAAACGGCAAGCTCGTCTGGACCGACCCCTCGAATCCCAAAGTCCAGGACTATGACATTGCCCTGGCCAAGTTCGTAGCCCAGGCCGGAGTTGATGAAGTGCAGTTCGACTATGTCCGCTTTCCCGCCGAAGGCGACCAGAAAGACGCCGCGTTCAACTTTCAGGCCGATCATCCCAAATGGCAGCGATCTGAAGTGATCGCCGATTTCCTCGATCGCGCCTATGCCCAGATCCATCCTACCGGCGTCCTGCTTTCACTTGACGTGTTTGGAGTCATGGCCTGGCAGCGTCCCGTCGATCTTGCGCACACCGGCCAGGACATCGTAGCCATGGCCGAGCATTGTGACGTGATCTCGCCCATGATTTATCCATCGCATTTCTTCGGCATGGACGGCATCGCGCACCCCGGCGACGCCCCCGAGCATTTCATTGGCGAGTCCATGGACCGTTTCAAGCTCATCACCAAAGACAGTGGCGTCGTGATCCGTCCCTGGCTGCAAGCGTTCGCTTGGCGTACCAAGACTTACTCTCCTAAATATGTTGAAGTTCAGATCGAGGTAGCGAAGCAAAAAGGCGGCATCGGCTTTCTTTTCTGGAACGCCAATAACGATTACTCGAAGCCCTACACCGCCATGCCCGAAATGCGAGCCGCCAAAGGCCGTTACTTCCGAGGCGACGAAGTAGGCGTCAAGCCCGAACCTCCCGCCGCCGCTCCGGTTGGCTCGGCCGTCGCGCCGCCAATCGCGCCAAGCACCAGTGTAGAGGCAGGCCTTGCCCCGTCTTCCAGCGACGGCGCCCACCGCGCTCAGAAAATCTGGCGGCACTAGAATGCTCCTGCCATAACCCTCAATCCCCCGCAGCTTCGACCGCGGGAAGTTCCTCCGCCGCAATCCGAGTTGAGACCTTGGCGCTTGTCACCAGCACCACTGAAGCCACGATGATCGCGCTCCCCATCAGGATGTAGCGGTCGATGCGCTCGTGCAGAACCAGCCATCCCAGAAACACCGCGACGACGGGATTGACGTACGCATAGGTAGAAACCTTCGACGTCGGAACGTGCTGGAGCAACCAGATGTAGGCCGTGTAGCCGATCCAGGAACCGCACACCACCAGGTAGAGAATCGCGGCCACTCCGCGGAACGTCCACGTCAAGCTGGAATGCCTCTCGACCAGCAGCGCGAAAATCAGATTCGCGATCCCCGCGAAAATTACCTGCCATGCGGTCCCGCTGAACGGATCAACCGCCGCGGTCTGCCACTTTTTCGAGAGCACCGAGCCCAATGCCCAACTGAACGATCCCAGTTGCAACCCGAGCGACCACCACAGTTCGCGGTGCCCCAAGGCATCGGAATGCCGAAGATCAGGCCAGATCAG
>Ga0210400_10001088_pt1 | contig 27713 bp, 33 predicted proteins | sample IncBWH26MmetaG_FD_155456 | JGI IMG/M metagenome (GOLD analysis project Ga0210400, IMG submission 155456) | Forest soil microbial communities from Barre Woods Harvard Forest LTER site, Petersham, Massachusetts, United States - Inc-BW-H-26-M | ecosystem: Environmental > Terrestrial > Soil >... | reverse complement strand
GGACGCGTAGAACAGCCCGGCCCACTGGAAGCCCAGCCAGTTAACATCCGCTTTAATCGACTCAACGTACTCGGTGTCTTCCTTCTCGGGATTGGTATCGTCGAAGCGCAGATTCGTGTGCCCGCCAAATTCATCGGCCAATCCGAAATCAAGGCAGATTGCTTTGGCGTGCCCGATATGCAGATAGCCATTCGGCTCAGGCGGGAAGCGCGTCTGCACCCGGCCACCATGCTTGTTAGCCTTGAGATCTTCGACAATGATGTCGCGAATAAAGTTCGACGGAGCTGGCGGTGAGCCATCCACAGCTTTTTCTCCGGCTTCGGTAGGCGGATGAGATGAATTCATTACTCTTTGATCTTATCGCAGGAACTTAATCTTGATCATGATCCAGCGAGATGGGTGGGCGTTGCGCTCGTTGGCTTTGCGCACACGGGCATGTCCGTGGTGGGGAGAGCCTGGTTCGACGCCGTCATGATTCTCCGCTCAGCATTCTCGCCCGATGCGAAGTTTATTGCTGGCGGCACTTCGCCACGATCAGCGTGATGTCATCGTACTGCTTGTGCGCGCTGAAGCGCTGAACTTCATCCAGGATCGCCTTCAACATTGCCTGCGCGGTTTGCTCACGATGTTTCCGCAGCAGTTCGGCCAGGCGAAGCTCTCCAAACTCTTCCCCTGACTCGTTAAATGCTTCCGTGATCCCATCCGTGTAGAGCGCCAGAATATCGCCGGGAGAAAGAGTGCATTCCTCGACCGCGCAATCCCATTCGCAAAACAATCCCAACACGGTGCCAGTGGAATCGAGCTGCTTCAGCGTGTCATCGTGCCGGAGAAGGAGCGGAGAATAGTGTCCACAGTTCGCGTACCGCAAACGCCTTGAGTGATCGTCGTATTCACCGAAAAAAAGCGTGGCATAAGCGCTATCCGTAGTGTTCGCGCAGAAAAGCTGGTTCACGGATTGCAAGAACTTTTTTGGCTGATCCATAGCGATCGCGCTCTGACTGCGAAGGTTCGCCTGCAGATTCGCCATCAAAAGCGCCGCGCCGATCCCTTTACCCGAGGTATCGCCAATCACCAGCCCGACGCGAGACTGGCCTAAGTTCAGAAAATCGTAATAGTCTCCGCCGACTTCTCTTGCCTGAATACACACGCCCGCATAGTCGAGCGTCTTCAGCGGCGGCTGGTTTTGCGGAAAGAGCCGGGCCTGCACTCGCTTGGCAATGTCCAACTCCTGGGCCGCATGCCGTTCAGCCTCCAGTTTCTCTGCGGCAGCGCGGCGCTCCGTTTCGATCTCGCGAACGAAATCGTCGCGTCCCACCAGCGTGAACGAGTTCCCATCCAAATCGTCGAAACGGGTGAAAATGCCACCCCAGAGCGTGGTCTGCGGAGGATGGTGAAAGCGCACGCCGCGCTTGCTCCACTCATCGAACTTGGCCACCACGTCTTCTGTTACCAGTACAGCATGTTTAGAGCGGCCGATCAGCTTGTAGTCTTCTGACTTGCGCTTGGGGGTAATGAGCGCAAGGACCGTGTTGCCATCGGGAGGCGCAACCGCCAGCCAGCGTCCGGCAGATTCATAGTTTTCATCGATCACAAGGCCGAAGCCGAGTTGGTCGACGTAAAACCGCATGCTTTTATCCTGATCGCGGACAAAGATGTTAATGCAGAGCAGCCGCAGATAGGGATTTTGCTTGTCCAGGCGAATCGTACCCGGCGGTGAGGGAATAGTTTCCATCGCAGAGATTATAAGTCCGCGCAACAGATACTCCACTCATTGCCGGTTAATCCGAGTTGGTGATGCGAATTTAGTGCACGACGTCCTTGACGTGGGTTGCAATGTACCACTGGTTGCCGAAGGCATCCGTAACCGCGCCAACACGGTCGCCATACGGCTGGTCGGCCGGCTCTTGCTTCGACTGGGCGCCCGCTGTCAAAGCGCGTCGATAGACTGCATCGCAGTCCGGCACGTAGAGGTAGAACATCGACGGCATCGGCTGATACGGGCCGTTTGCCTCGCCCATTTCGACCACTGAATCGCCTACTTGAATCTCAGCGTGATGAACGACACCGTCCGGCGACGCATATTTGCCAATCTCCGTCGCTCCGAAAGCGCGCTTCAGGAAGCCGATCACCGGCTCCGCTCGCAGCGGATGCAAATATGCATTTACATTATGCAAGCCTTTCGCAATGTAGCTTTCGCCCTTGTGCGTGGCGATGTACCAGAAATTGCCGAAAGGATCTTTTACGCTGCCCCCCCGCTCTCCGTACTCGTGATCCTGCGGCGCGGCGATCGAGGTTGCCCCGGCTTCCAAAGCTTTCTTATACGTTGCGTCGGCATCCTTCACATAAATGTGCAATGCCGTTGTTGTCGGCCTCGAGTTGAATGGCTTGCCCGGAATCCCGCCGCCCATCATCAGCATGGTGTCTCCGATGCGGGCCTCGGCGTGCATTCCTCCGGCGCTGCCAATGGTCCGGAACGTTTCTTCGGCGCCGAAAACCTCTTTGGCAAACTCAAGCAGCGCCGGGCCATCTTCGGCGATCAGATATGGCGTCACCATGTGGAAGCCGCGGGGAATTGGATTGACCTTCTTTGACTCGTCCTCCGAAGGAAGTTTCCCGCCCTCAGGGCCGTGCATCATCTCCTTCATTCGACGATGCATCTCCTCGACCGACATCTCCTCCGTCACTGTGGATACACTCCACACGTACCCAAACGGATCACGCAGCGTTCCTTCGCGACGTCCGTAAAATTGGTTCGCGATGGGAATCACCGTCTTGGCGCCGGCCTCAATCGCGTGGGCAAAAAATTGGTCCACGTCAGGAACGCTCAGCGACATCATGACCGGCGAATTTCCCAGCGTCTCCGGGCTAAACCGGTTTCCTTCCGGCCATTCTTCCGTCAGCAGGATCGACGAGTCGCCAATCGTGATCATGGCATGAGGGATCGAATCTCCGACTTCAAAGCGCATGGTTTCTTTCGCCCCAAAGGCTCGCTCGTAGAACTCAATGGCCTTGGCGGCGTTTTTGAAAGTCAATCTTGGGCTTGCGGTGGCATGAACGGCCGCAATAGGTTCGGCAACAGTGCTCATAGTTTTTCTCCCTTCCAGCAATTCGGATTTAAGTCGTGCTTTGAATTCCAAACGCGGCAGGCGGAGCAACTCCGCTGCCACACGTACCAGCGGCTCGACGCCAGCCTCAACCTTTGGAAGCGTGCCGTCCGCTCGCGACAGCAAAGCATCCACGGCGCGATTCAGTTGCTCGATTTTCTTAACGTCCTCGTTCCGAGGAGGCAGAGAGCGCTTAGGCATCGGCACCCTCCATTCGCGCCCGCAGAGCGCTGAGTGCGCGGAATTGCAACTGCTTCACCGCGCCTTCGGTCTTCCGGATTTCTCGTGCCACTTCCTTAATGCTTTTCTGCTCCACGAACCGTAATACAACCACCCGTCGCTGTTCGGCCGGTAATGAGCCGACCAGCCGAAATAGTGTTGCTTTCCGTTCTACTTCTTCGAATTCCGCGTTGCGGGCTGGCGCGGATTCGATTTGTTCCGGCTCGTCTGCGATGTTTTCCCGGCTCTTGCGCTGCCAGCGATCAGAGATCAGATTCGCGGCAATCCGGAACAGCCATGCTGCAAAAGGTATCCCGCGCCATTCAAATCGCTGCAAGTTGGCCAGCGCATGATGAAAAACTTCGGAGGTCAAATCCTCCGTTTCAGCGCGATCTCCCACCCGCCTGACTACATAGGCATAGACCCGCTCAAAATGAAGCTCGTAGAGCTCCGCAAAGCGCGCAGGATCTTCCTGCGCCGCTTCGATGAGAAGCCGCTCGTCCGCCTCTTTCTTCAGAGCCTTCAACGAATTCTCCGCGCGGAGTAGTGTTACATAGGGGATAACGGGTGGATAGGAGAAAAGTTACGGAAGAAAAACGTGAACTACGCCGTGACCCGGCTCTCGGCGTAATACAACCGTGAGGAGGCAGATTGGCGCTACAAACACAAGCCGATCAAAGCGAGAATAACCAGGTTCTTTCATCGCGAACACGAGTCCTTCTTGTTTCATTAGCAAGCTTTGTAGGAGTCGTTGGCTCACTCGGGATGGGAATTGGTTTCGCGCTTTGGCCAGCTGTGCTGATCATAGGGGCAATTGTACAGTCGCGTTTCCGCCATCTCGGCCGGGGGCTTATATGCTTTGGGGCGATTATGACGAGCGGAGCAGTTTTTGCGGTCGGAATATTCACTCTGCTTGAAACCCACACCGCTGACCTTCCCGGGCGCTTAATACTCGTTGCCGCGTCGGTCCTTCTCATGGTTTTGTGCGACTGGGTAATATTGGTAAACGAACTTAGAATGAGGCGCAGGCAGAAAGTTGACGGTACCTCCGTCCTAACAAGATATTTTCAACGACGTTCCCGTGTCGTGTCCTCGGAAATTCGCGAATAAAGTCGGCCGCCGTGATCTCCGTACCACTCTCCTGGTATCCGCGCCTGCTCAATGCTACGCCTGCCCGGCGCAAGAACTGAAAGATTGCAGGCGGAGGCTACGGCATCCACTGGCCCGACATCGACGAAGACTTGAGCACCGAAGGATTGCTCCGGCGCGCCAATGGGCGTTTTCCGCCAATATCTCCCATAAATATGGTAATATGGGCCAGTGAAGACGACCCTCGAAATTCCGGATTTTCTCTTCCGCCGGGCCAAGTCGGTGGCTGCCGAACGCGGCATTCCTCTGCGCCAGTTCGTCACCGAGGCTGTCCAGGAAAAGTTGAGAATCGCGCCTCAGGAGAAACCCTGGACGAAACATCTGGGCAAGCTCAAGCACCTCCGCAAAGAGCGCACTGGAATCGAGAAGCGGGTGGAAGAGGCCTTCGAGCAGATCGATCGCGAACTCTGGCGCTGATTCCAGCCTGACTAAGATCGCTCACTAAGACCGACGACTGGGCCACTGTTGGAAATCTTACAAAATCATGATCGTCGATACCAACGCCTTGTCTGACGCGGCCGATGACGACCCGGCCGTCATCGCCATTCTCGCCCGCGCCGACCAGATGGCGATTCCCGTGATCGTCGTCGGCGAGTATCGCTACGGAATCTCCCAATCGCGCCACTGCGTTACCTACGAAAACTGGCTGGCCGGACTTCTTCGCGAGTGCTCCGTGCTCGATATTAACGAGCCTACCACCCAGCACTACGCCGAGATCACTCTCGATCTCAGGCGCAAGGGCAAGCCAATTCCCACCAACGACCTCTGGATCGCGGCCCTCTGCCGCCAGCACTCGCTTCCGCTGTTGAGTCGTGATCGCCACTTCGATCAGGTGCCGGGATTGAAGCGGTTTGGGTGGTAAATTCAGTGGCCTACTCTTCGCGGTTTTCCGAACTGTGGGACACTGAGACACGCAAAATCCACAGCCACCCCGTGACATCCAACCTAACCGCGCCAAAGTGGAATCCACCAAGTTTTGCGGACAAGTTATTTGGGCTGAAGGTTTTAGCGAGATTATTTCAGATCACCAGCTGCCAAGTTCCTTCTCGCGATAGATATAGCCGTCTGATCTGGAATTTTTTTTCGATCTGGACTTCAGCCGCAATTACGCCGCCGACAAGTCAACTGCCCGAAAAATTTTGGCTCACACCGCATCCCCAAACAGCAAGGCGATGAGCTGCCGCGCGAGCATGTCGGGGGAGGGCACTTACGCCGACGGCGAAGCTGGTGCATAATACAACTCCTCCATCGCCCTCCGCACCTTCTCCGACACTCCTTCCAGATCTCGCATCGTCAGCCCCGCGGTCGAAATGGGATCGCCGACGCGCATTTCGAGCGGCCTGCACTTGATGTGATACGTATCCATCGGAAGCAGTTCGTAGGTGCCGATCAGAGCGACTGGGACGATATCTACCTGCGCCTTCAGGGCGAGAAAAAACGCTCCCGGCAGGAACGGTTTGATCTCGCCGTCGGGAGTGCGCCCGCCTTCTGGAAAAATCACCAGCGGCATGCCTGCCTTCAGGCTCTTCACGGCGGAGCGTATGGCGGCAATCGAATTGGTCGGCTTCTGCTGATCGATGCAGACTTGCCCCGAACGCCTTAGTTGCCATCCCACTACCGGATAGGCCAGCAACTCCTTCTTGAAAACAATCCGGAATTGAAACGGCAGGTAGACATAGAGAACCGGGATGTCCATTGCAGAGGCATGATTGACCGCATAGACGTGCGGCTTCGAGGTGTCGATCTTCTCCAGTCCGGTAACCTTCACGGGCGAGAGAATCGTCTTCATGATGAGCCACGACCAGGCGCGCGAAAACCAATGCAGGCGACGCCCGCTTTGGTCGAACATTCCGCCGGGGAGAGCAAGGATTCCCAGGACCAGCGTGTACAACCAGATCAAAGGATCGAGAATCAGAACCGACCGCATGAGACTCAGCCAACCATAGTGCTTCTCTGAAATCGCCTCGGGGCTGGGCCTGAGGGCAGAGGCCGGCTCGGTCTCGGCGCCCCGGTCAACGTCTATCGGTGAGTTCACTTCTTGCACGGCTCTATTCTAGGGGAAAACGTTCCTATGGGAAAACGGGAGTTGATCATGCTTAGTTTTCAATTGCAAGCAAGCGCATGACCTCGCCAACCAGATAAATCGACCCGGTGACTACGATAACCGTTTCCGCGCCGGCGACATTTCGAGCGCGATCGACCGCCGATTGCACGGCTTCGACGTATTCGATCTCAGTGCCGGTTCGCGCCGCGGCTTGCCGAATTTCTTCGGGAGAGGCGGCGCGCGGATTTTCCGGCTTGGTTGCGATGACGTGGCCGCTCAGCGGAAACAGAATTTCCGTCATCTCCGAGATTGCCTTGTCGCGCATCGCCCCGAAAACAAAAATCAGGAGACGGTCCGGATAGCGCTCTGAAAGGGCCGCTCGCAGCGCCCACGCCCCTGCGGGATTGTGCGCCACATCAATGACGATCTCGGGCCATCCCGGTCGCGGTGCAATGACCTGGAACCGGCCCGGCCACCGGGTTTCGCGAATACCGGTTTCGATGCTCCGGGCGGTGACGCCGCTGAATCCCTGTCGATTCAACTCAACCGCCGCCGCGATCGCCAAAGCCACGTTGCGCAGTTGGTGACGCCCCACCAGCGGAGTTTCCACCAGAATTTCTTCGCCCATCACTTGCAGCGGATATCGATAAACGAATCCGGACTTGCCTTGCTGGGTACTCGGCATCAGGTACTGGGAACTCGCAGGTGAAACAGGCGGCACATAGGGAACGGCGTTCACCGCGTGCGCCCCGAGATCCAGAATCGTATTACCGATCACGTCATTGGCCTCGGGTAGCTGCGGCAGCGCGACTGCCACGCCGCCCGGGCGAATAATCCCCACCTTCTCGCGCGCAATCTCAGTCACCGTGTCGCCCAGATATTTCTGATGATCGAGCGAGATGTCGGTGATCACGCTTACCCGTGGATCGACGACATTCGTGGCATCGAGTCGTCCGCCCATGCCGACCTCAAGGACTGCGATGTCCACCGACTCCCGCGCGAAATGTTCAAACGCGATGCCCGTCATCATCTCGAAAAAACTCGGATGCCAGGGCAGTTCGCCATTTTCGACCAGCTTCCCCGCCGTCCGATCCACTTCTCCGTGCAAGAGGGCAAAATCGTCGTCGCCGATCTCTCTCCCGTTGATCCGGATCCGCTCATTGATCCGCACCAAGTGTGGCGAAGTGTACAAGCCTGTCTTCAGTCCCGACGCTCGAAGGATGGAGGCCAGCGTCGCGGCCGTCGATCCCTTGCCGTTCGTGCCTGCGATTAGAACGCTCGGGAAGCGGCGCTCTGGATGACTCATCGTCTGCAGCAGTACCCGCATGTGCGCCAGATCGAATTTGTGCTCTGGTGTCTGCGCCAGCTCGTGGCCGAGAGCAAACATGCGGGCTACTGCGGTTTCGTAGGACATAAAAGCTATCAGCTATCAGCTGTCAGCCGTCGGCTTTCAGCATGTACCTCAGATTATCAAGTGGGGAAACAAGATTCGAAGTGTGGCAGGTCTCCGCGCGCTGCCCTGGATTTAGCTGATGTCTGAAGGCTGAGAGCTGGTAGCCGCTTCAAGCCGCCATGAAATCCAGCGCCCGCGCAATATAGGGCTTGAGTTCCTTGCGCGGCACCACTGCGTCCAGCATCCCATGCTGCAGCAGGAATTCGCTCCGCTGAAATCCCTCGGGCAGCTTTTGGCGGATGGTTTGCTCGATGACCCGAGGACCGGCAAAGCCAATCAGCGCGCCGGGTTCGGCGATATTCAAATCGCCCAGCATGGCGAACGACGCGGTCACTCCGCCGGTTGTGGGGTCCGTAAGCAAAGAAACATACGGGATTTTCGCCTTATCCAGTCGAGCCAGCGCCGCCGAAATCTTTGCCAGTTGCATCAGGCTCACCACGCCTTCCATCATTCGCGCCCCGCCGGAAGCCGATACGATGATCAGGGGAGTTTTCGAATCGAGCGCCCGTTCGACGGCGCGCGTGATCATTTCGCCCGCCACGGCTCCCATGCTGCCGCCAATGAAGGCGTACTCCATCGCACTGGCAACGACGGGCCGTCCCAGCAATTTTCCCTGTGCATTGATGACGGCATCTCTTAACCCGGTGTCCCGCTGGGCCTGCCGCAGGCGCGAGGCATACGGTTTCAGATCTACGAATTTCAAAGGGTCCGTAGAAGAAAGATTTCCGTCAAAGACCTCGTACTGATTGTCATCCATCAGGAGAGCCAGGCGGGTTCGCGCATCAATCCGAAAGTGTTTGTCGCACTTTGGGCAAACGTTCAAATTGTCTTCGATGTCTTTCTTCCAGATAATCTGCCGGCAGTCTTCGCACTTCACCCATAGGCCTTCGGTACGAACCGTCTTCTTGCCCGAATTGTCCAGATCCCCGGATTCACGCTTGAACCAAGCCATAAAGTCAGTTGCCAGTGCTTAGTACCGAGTCAAATCAAAATCTTTTGCTTGGTACTGGGTACTCGGTACTCAATATTCGATCCCTCTCTGCGCCATTATGCCTTTTTCATACGCGTGCTTCACCTGTCGCATCTCGGTCACGGTGTCGGCAGCCTCGATAATTGTGGGGTGTGCGTTCCTGCCCGTCAAGATGACGTGCACCATTTCCGGTTTCTTTTTTAGGCACTCGGCCACTTTGCTGGGGTTCAACATGCCGTAGCTGATGGCGTAGTTGATTTCGTCCAACACCACCAAGTCCCAATCTCCGGAGAGGATTGCTCTTTCAGCCTCGGCCCACGCCTCTTCTACCATCTTTACGTCTTCGGGATCTGGCTTCTCGGACCCGACTTTTACGAATCCCCGCCCCATCTGTTTCATGACGAAGCTATCGCCGAAAGCCTTCACGGCATCCAATTCGCCATAGTGCCACGAGCCCTTAAGAAACTGCAGCATCAGGACTTTCATGCCCTGGCCCACTGCGCGCAGAGCTGTCCCCATGGCGGCAGTCGTCTTGCCTTTCCCTGGACCGGTGTTCACGATGATGAGACCGCGCCGTACGTCAGCCATCATGCAGACAAGGTTTGATTCTACTAGAAAGGCGGAGCACTGCCCCCCCTCTGGTTGGAATCGGTACTGTCCTAAACTTGCGTTGGTGAAAATTTCACCTAAAGAACAAACTCTTCATTTTCAAATTAGCAGCGCAGCATCTGATGTTTTCGACATACCCGGTCTCCCATCGTTGCTGAACAAGTCCTGCCAGCATATCGGCGAACTGGATGCCCATACAAAATTGGCTGTCTTGCGGGTTCGTCATTAAAATCGTTTTCGCCTTTTTCGTGAACCACAGTTCTGTTTGCAGGTAGTCATGCAAACTGTTGCCGCTCTTAACCTTGATCGAGCGCGGATCGGGCACCAGTGTTACCTGGTCCTCAAGCGCCATGGGTTCAATAAGGCATAGACGGATCATGTAATTGTAGAGTTTGTTTGGATCGTTTCTAATGTGTGCCTCTACATTGACCTTGCGAACGGTGATGCTGCGCAGGTGAATATCTGTATGCGCCGCGCACATGGCGGGCACGGCCTGAGCAAAGCCGTGCCTCTCCGTGGGAGTCATCTCGCTCCATTTTTTCTCTTTGTCGTGTTTCCAAGAAAAGTGGTCGTAGAGGTCTTTTATGAATCGTTTCGGAATATGTTTCTTTCCCGAGGGGACACATAGCGCAGAAATGGTTAGGTGCCTACTGGAGCCGCCGTTGCCAACAGGTGCGCCCAGATTCCAACCGAGGTCACCGCTTTCGTCAATGTAGATAATGGCGCCCATAAAAAAGGCTCCCTGCCAACGGGAGCCCTTCTGCTAATCGAAGTCTTGTGGATGGCCCCTGAGATCGGCGCGTTTAGACCGCGCTTACGACACCTAACGGCATCGCGGGTGCCTCAGGATTTACCCATCCGCTAGATAATTATAGTCCGCTTGGACCCGTAAAATCGCATAGATTTGCCCTTTGTTTTCAATATCCTGTATGCCGTTAGTAACTAAGACAACAGTTCCCGCAGGGTCCATATGTGATCCGTAATGCCAGCCTCAACAGCGGGAGAGACCCGAATCGACTGGTGTACGCGGCAGAAATTGTAGTAGGCGAAATACAAAGCGCACGCGAACTTGAGGTTGTCCAACTTCTTCGAGTAGGCATTCGTCAGACGGGTAAAGCGGCGAAGCGCCATGCGAATCGAGAGGTTGCTGCGCTCCACGTAGCTGGTGGAAATGTGACGCGAGTCAGGGCGTCCATCCCGCACTCGTATGATCGTCTCTATCATCGGAGCGGGTGAGTATCGTCCCGCTGCGTCATGCTGGCCGTGATCGCCGTACAGCTTTATCAACTGCGCGAAATCGGCTTGCCCTGCAAACACATCCTCAACTCCTTTGCGGTAGAACGCGAATCCATCTGTCGTAAGCTGGAAGCGATGCTCCTCTGCGATGCGACTCCGCAACGTGTTCAAGAACTTGTAGGTCGTTTCACGATTGCGCTTACCCACGGTGTACGCGGGAATCAGTTTGGAATCCGCGTCTAACGCGACGAATACCCACGCATCCCCAACTTCCGGCGAATCGTGGCTTTTGACGTTGCGCTGTTTCTTACTCACGAAGCACCATAGCTCATCGCCCTGAATCCGCTGGCAGCGAAGATCACGCATCTTCTCATCCATCAGTTTCGCGCAACGCTCACCAGCAACTTCTAGCAACCGGAGAATTGTGTCACGGTGCAGTTGCGTGACTCTTTCGGTGGTGCGAACGCTAGAACCTTCCAATAGAAGTTGAATCGCCAGCAAGGCTTTATCTTCGGGAACGATCATGCTGCCGAACAAGCGCGTGTGATCTTCGGTGTAGGTCTTGCCGCACAGAGCGCAACGAAAGCGGCGAAGGCCGTTTCGGTGTTTCCCGAACTTAATGCATTCACGATTGCAAGTTGGGCAATTCATGGGAACAGCATACAGCAATCGCTTGCTGTTTGTCAACTAGATTCTGGGTGGAAATGTTGATTCATAACTATCATGTAAGTATGATGTATTTATGAAGAACGGAAATTTGGTCGGCAGCGCGCAGTTCGCTATTACCGTTTCGACGGCGTCCGCTCGACTTTTGGATCAAATAGCGAAGAACGGCATTTGGGGCAAGAATCGTTCTGAAGTCGCGGGCAGATTTGTTGACCGGGCGCTGGAAGAGTTTGTAGAGAAGCCGAAAGCGAAACTGCCCAAAATGTCACTCAAGGCGCGGAGGAAGTAACTCTATGGCTGAGATGATTCTGGCTAGGATTCAACACTGCCGTTACTGCGGGCGAGAAATGAAGTGTTCGGCGCTTGAGTATCAGGAAAACCCATTCTGCACTGTCTGCCTGCCGGAGCGAGTTGGCAAAGCCTCGTTGCGAGGTCGCATTCACTGGAAAGGCGAAGGCGATTACATCACTCCAGAAGTGTCTCGAAAACATCTTCCAAGTGGGAATAGGCGTCATCAAGGCTGAGTGCATTTTTCCAGTTTGCCTTTTTACATTTTCGTCGCCCCACTTCGCTCGGTTGTTGCGTGAATATCTCTACATCCCAACTTCCAGACCGCTCGATGAGTTCTACAATCAAGTCGCAATGACCGAGGCGTGATGCCCGCCAGCGAAAACCACCTAATAGAATCGGCTCTACTGCCCAATCGAGTTCCACGCTTACGCGGCTAAGCGCATCAGCCATTTCAGTCGCCGTCTGAAATCGCTCGGCGGGATTTACTCGCAGCGCTTTTCTCACTAATGTACGAAGGCGAGATGGTACGTGTGGCATGAACCGTTTTCGATCTGGACATTTGCCCTTGGAAATCTGTGTTCTTAGTAAGACAGGGTGCGCTGGAAGTTGAGATTCATAGAAGGGATTTCCATTCAAGGCTCGATAAATCAAGAGGCCGACGTGATAGATGTCCGCGAGCAGCGTAGCCGTTCCTGTATTTATGGTCTCTGGCGGCTGGGCATTTTTGTACAATCCCGGCACAGTGACTACTCCTGTCATTGAAATCTCGCGGGATTGCCCAAAATCGGCCACCAATGGTTTGTCCATGTCCGAAAAGAGAACGTTGGATGGTTTCACATCAAAATGGATATAGCCCCTAAGGTGAATGTGGGCGAGTCCAGCAAGTATACCTTGAGCTACCCGTTGAACTTCGCTCAATTGGAGGGGGCGATCTTTGATTCGGTCTTTCAACGAGCCGTTTTTGTAATACGGCATCACAAGAGAAATTGTAGTGGGGGTCTCGCACGCATACTGAACTGCGACCACATTGTCATGGGCCACAGCGAACATCATCTGTGCTTCCTCGAAATATGTGGCCGGATTCGGAAAGTGAGACTTTTCAATCGCTTTTGCAGCCACTTCGCCGCTAAGCTGCGAATCTTCGGCTAAATAAACTTTGGAGTGCGCGCCCTGTCCGACGCCAATTTCTTTCTTCTTCGTATAAGAAATTGACCCTACGACTTTCATAACATCGCCTCATGGCAGCGCGGCAACGGCAACCAAAATGGCTTCCTTAGAGGGTAGAGGAAACGCAGATATATCGAGGCCACGAAGGTCGCCAGAATCCAGGTATTGCTTTGCTTGGCTGCCCAACCTACCGGACATCATTGCCAACGCCCCCATGGTAACCTTCAAACCACGGGAGTCAATTGTCTGAAGTAATACGCCTTCGATACGCAAGCGACGCCTATTACCTTCTTTGTTGCTTCCGCGAGCAATTGATTCGGCGGTACGGATAGTTGCGAGGTCTGGGTGATGGCTCTGGATAAGATGTTTCACCCGGTTGTTGTACCAAGACAGCGCGGGTGCGTCATCCAGATCGACTGGAGCGGCAGCGCTCCCGTGATCAACCAGAATTGGGTTTTCTCGCGTACCTTCAACTACCGCCCAATGAACTTGCTTTGCTTCGGCTCGTAGGCCAAGTGCGCGCTTCACAACACAATAGTATCGGATTCGGGGCTAATTGGGCTTGGATTTACTTGGTGGCCTGCCGCCAGCATAGGTCTTTCGCATAGCGGCGATTTTTCGATAGTAATCAGGGCCACGCTTAGCGGTTGTCTTGCCGCCCTTCTTACCAAGCGAAGCAGCAGGGGATTGTTCAAGCAGATCGTCAGCAAGACGAATAGCGGCGGTCAGCAATTCATTCGCCCGTTGCGAACGGCCTTCCGGCAAGTTCGTGGTCATCAGAAGCGTTTGCGCCTCTGAGACGAGATTGCGGAGCGCCTTGAGATCGTTCTTCTTTGCCATTCGGCAAACGTAGCACCAGAGATTCAGGGATGCAAGCGCCTGCTGTTATTTCACCAACGCAAGTTTGCCCCCCTCTGGTTGGAATCGCAAGGTAACCATTGCTATTCTGTTTCGAGTTATGATGCCTGTGTAAGCGAAACCGATTTTCACGGAACTCGCGCATCACGGCTTGCGTAACCGATGCAAGCTGATCTCTGTCCCTGCAGACTGCGGAGGTCTCGTCGTGATTAACAGATGTACAGTGTTATTGTTTTGTGCACTGCTGGCATTGCCGGCATTTTGCGCGCAACACGTCGCCCCCCATCCAAGATTCGGCATGGATTCCGGGGAGCAGGAAACGATTCGACAGATTGTCGACATGGAGCGTCAGGCGAAGGAAGCGAGCTTGCACCGTGACGCCGATTTTCCGCTGAAAACGCTCGCCGACGACTACGTCGCCATCACGCCACTGGGCCAGGTTACCACCAAACAGGAAGCCATATCGGCCCGCCGCAGCGGGCAGCTTCGCTACGAGTCGATGAACATCACCGATATGGTGGTGCGCCTCTACGGCGACACAGCCGTGGTGACCGCGCGCGCCGATGTCAAAGGCCACCAGCTCGGCGAAGACTTTAGTGGACCCTACCGGTACACCAGAATCTGGGTTCGCCGCAACGGTCGCTGGCAGACCGTGAGCTATCAGGCAACCGTAACGCAATAAAGAGAAATCGGCGTGGCGTATTTGTCAGGAGGCAAAACTGACAGCAAATCAACTCTCTGCGTACTCCCGAAGAATCTTCCTGCCGCTTGCCGTTGCCGTCTGTCTTGCGACGGTAACCTCTCTTTGCGCTGCGCAGGATTCCAAACTCGCTCCGGAAAAAAGGGCACAGCTTGAAGCTGCAGTTTCCAAGTTTATGGCAACGACTCATATTCCCGGCTTGTCGGTCGCGGTCGTCGAAAATGGAGAATATGAGTGGGCACGCGGGTTCGGCTTTGCCGATCTAGAGAACAACGTCCCCGCCAGCGAGCATACGCTTTTTCGCCTAGCTTCGGTCTCCAAGCCGCTCACTGCAACCGCAGCTATGCAACTTTGGGAGCGCGGCAAGCTCGATCTGGACGCTCCGGTACAAAAATATTGTCCGGCGTTCCCTCAGAAACCGTGGCCGATTTCTACACGCCAGGTGATGGGACATCTCGGGGGAATCCGTCACTACAAGGCTGAGGAGCAGAGTGATCTGGAAGGGGGCAACACAAAACACTTTGATGATCCCATCCAGGCGGGATTGAACTTCTTCAAGGATGATGCCCTGGTGGCCCAGCCTGGAACTTCTTTCCACTACTCAACTCAGGGATACACCCTGGTGGGCTGCGTCCTTGAAGGAGCGTCGGGAGCCAAATACATCGACTTCATGAGACAGAACATTTTTGTTCCCGCACAAATGGAGGAAACCCAGGCCGACGATCGGTTTGCGATCATTCCCTATCGCACGCGTTTTTATCAGAAAAAAGACTCAGGAGCGGTGCTCAACGCCGATTTTCTCGATTCCAGCTACAAAATCCCCGGTGGCGGTTGGCTCTCTTCTGCTGAAGACATGGCCAGATTTGAAGCCGCTATCTTGAATGACAAGCTAATTCGCCGCAGCACTCGCGATGTGATGTGGACTCCGCTCAAACCAACGGACGGTTCGGAAAATACTTACGCCCTGGGTTGGGGATGGGGAAAGAAGAATGCGAACGAAGTCGTGGGAATCGGCCATGACGGTGGCCAGCAGGGCACGAGTACAGCGTTTGTCATCGCGCCCGATCAGCGTGCTGGTGTTGTTGTGCTGGCCAACATGGAAGATCAGGATCCCGGTGCTCTAGCTAGAGAGATACTGAACATTCTTTGCGTCGCGTCCGGGAAGAAACCGTGAGCGAGTCAACTGCGACCTAAACAAGACACACCTACACGCCGGATCCATTCTCCCCACGGCTGCCAAACGCACCGGCGCCCTTAATGGCGACAGGGTTCGTCGGAAGAGCGGCTGAACCGTCGTCTCCGCCCAGCAATGGCGCTGCAATACGCAGAGCCTCAACCTGCCGCTTCACCTTGGCCAATTCCTGCTCCTTCGCACGGAGCAACTCCATCACATCTCTCATGTTTTAACTCTGACCTCTCCCTGGAAAACTGTGTTAACCGTTCCTCTAACTGTAGAGTCAGCACCGTTGGAGTGCAATGCCCAAAGGTACAGCTTCGTCTTTGATGCCACATTTCAGTGTCCGCAATGGTACGGATGCCTCTTCAAAATGGTGAAAGCGCGATAGATCTGCTCCAGCAAGACAACGCGGGCGAGTTCGTGTGCAAGAGTCATCTTGCCGAGCGAAACCAGGTGTTGTGCGGCATCCCGGGCGGCATCGCTAAAACCGTCAGCGGGTCCCACCGCGAAGACCAGCGGCAAGGGATTGCGATCCTGATAGTCGCCCAGGAAACGGGCGAAATCTTCTGACGTGAACTGCTTCCCGCGAGAATCCAGAAGCACCAGCGTCGACTTTCCACCGGCTCTCGGCGCCCTTCCTGAAACTCCTCGCCCACCGGTCTGAAGAATGGCAGCCTCGTCCCGCAGTGCTAACCCCTCAATCGGTACATAGTGCAAAATTCGCTTCAAATACTCGTCGGTCAGTGCCTGAATCGCCGGCTCTTTCGTCTTTCCCACCCACGCAATCGTTATCTTCACGGCAGCACGAAGCTCATTTGCTTCCCGATGCTAGCACCAGCGAAGCTCCGAATGCGATCTTCTCGCCAGCGAAGAGAGCAATCCCTACACCTTCTTGCGGCGAACGGCAGTTGCAGTGCGCTTGCGCGGTGCAGTCTTTGATTTGACCGTAGCCTTTCGCTTGGGCGCCGGGCTTAGTTCGGAAGGCTCGAGCCGCTTCGCCGTTTTCCAAAGGCGTTCGAGATCATAGAACTTGCGAGCTTTCTCGGAAAACACGTGGACGACGAAATCCAGGTAGTCGACAAGGATCCACTCGCCCTGCTTATAGCCCTCGACTTGGGAAGGGCGCACGCCTGCGGTTTTGAGGCGCAACTCCACTTCGTCGGCTATCGCCTGCACTTGGCGCGGGTTGGTACCGCTGCATAAAACAAAATAGTCGGTAAAGGCTCCCGACCCTTTGTCCATTTCGAGGATGGAAAGTTCTTCCGCTTTCTTGTCAAGGCAAGCCTGGATGGCCGCCGCTACCTGCTGCCGGAGTTCATTTTTTTTCATGCGGGAAATCAGTCGTTGGTGGTTCGTTCCCAGAGAACGAAGCGCTCCTCATTGTAAATGACAAGGCGCGGCCGCGTTTTCGGGGCTACAACCGCTGCTCGGTGCTGGCCAATGGCCGTCCGTCAGCGAGCCCTCCCCAACGCCCAACAACCAGGTCCAGCTACTAACGACTTTTGTACAAGCCAGTTTTCTTGATGTAGTCCGCCACGGCCGGGCCCACAAAGCGCGCCAGCGGCTTCCCAGCTGTCGCGGCCTGGCGAATCGTTGTGGAAGAAATCGGCTGGTAGACTTCCTCGAGAAGATGGATGGTGACTCCATTTAGAACCAAATCTCCTGCAGCAACTTGCTTGTGAAACGGGCGCGTTATCTCCTCGCGCGGCCGCAGGCTGGCCGGAAGCGCCCGAGCGACATCCGCCAAAGAAAACCCCGGCCTGCTGGCGACGATGAACTCGCATTCGCGGAACAGTTCCTCGGCTTGATGCCACTTCGCAATGTCGGCAAACGCATCGATCCCAATCAAGAGGAAGAGCCGGTCCGCTTTTTTGAACGACCCTTTGAGTCGCCGCACCGTATCGATGGTGTAGTTGGGTTTTTCCGCGGACGCTTTCTTTTTCCCCACGCTGTCGGGATCGCCCCCCTCCGGCGCTTCGAGCAGCGAGGGCTCGAAGTCCTTTTCCTGCGACGTGGCCAGGGCAACCATGGCATAGCGATGCGCGAACGCCATCAGAGGGTGGCTCTGCTTATGCGGGGGAATGTTGGCGGGCACGAACAGAATGCGGGAAAGCTTGCAGCGCTCGCTCGCGGCACGAGCCAGCGCGAGGTGCCCCTGGTGGATGGGATCAAAAGTACCGCCAAAAAACCCTATGTTCATGCCGCCTAGTGTCTTAGTTTGCCCGCTCGGTTGGCAAGCTGAACTTTTGTACGGGCTTTGATTACGACATAAGATTGTTCCAGCGGCCAGAGCCGGGTTGGCCGATGGTACAGGGTTGCACCGTCTTCATAGCCCGAAGCTTGTTGGCGATAAAAACATTTATACCGAGAATCTGGAATGAACTCCTGTAATCTCGCGCAGTTAGGGGTTAGACCTTAGCATGGACTACATGCGAGTAACCCTCCCCCTACTCCGCATTGCGCCCGCCCGCGCCTCAATCTTGCGCTACGGCGTTGCGGTGCTGAGCACTACCCTGGCGCTGATCCCAGCGCTTTTGTTTCCAAACATCACGGAGAGCCGGTTGGCTGTCTTTGCGGTCGCCGTGATGGTGAGCGCGTGGTATGGCGGCTGGAAACCCGGGCTGGTCGCCACCTCGTTCGCCCTCACTGTGAGCGCGTACTTCTCGTTTACAACCGAACAGACGCCGGCGCAGTTTCGATCGACGATGTTGCGTCTGGCTTTGTTCGTGGTGCTTGCGGCTCTGATCTGCTGGTTCAATGCCGCGCTGCGAGCCACACAGGAGGGATTGCGCCGCTCCGAGATGAATTTCCGATCCCTGGTGACTCATGCCCCATACGGGATCTGCCGTTGCGACTCCGCGGGTAAATTACTGGATGCGAATCCCGCACTGCGGACAATGTTGGGATACTCCTCGGCTCGCGAGCTGGTCGGAATGCACCTCGGCGAACTTTGCGCAGACACGCAGCAGTGGTTTGGATTGGCGGATCACTTGCGCTCAGCCGCGCCCTTCAATGGCCTGATCGTCGACTGGAAGCGGAAAGACGGAACCGACACAGTGGTCCGAGTCTCCGGCAGAGCCGTTTCCGATAACGGCAAGTCGACAACATTCGAGTTGTTCGCCGAGGACGTCACCGAGCGGCGCGCTCTGGAGCAACAGCTCCAGCAATCGCAGAAGATGGAGGCGATCGGGCGGCTGGCAGGCGGCATTGCTCACGACTTCAACAATCTGCTGATGGTGATCTCCGGATATTCAGAGTTTCTGCTCGACCGCCTGGGCCCGGAACCAGTGCTGCGTGCGCCGGCGCAGGAGATTGCCAGTGCCGCTGGACGTGCATCGTCGTTAACTCGCCAGCTTCTCGCCTTCAGCCGAAAGCAAATGCTGGCGCCGAAAATCCTGGACCTGAACAGCGTTGTCACCGAAAACCTGAAGATGCTCAGGCGCATGATTGGCGAGGATATCAATCTGGTTATGGTGCCTGCGAACGAACTGGGCGCGGTTCGGGCGGACGCGGGACAAATTGAGCAAGTCATTATGAACCTGGCGGTAAACGCCCGGGACGCGATGCCCTCGGGAGGAAAACTAACCATTGAAACCTCCAACGTATCGCTCGACGACGAGTATGCGCGTTTCCATGCACCGTTGAAGCCGGGAAACTACGTCATGCTGGCGATTACGGACACCGGGGCGGGCATGGACTCAGAGACCCAGTCGCATATTTTCGAGCCGTTCTTTACCACTAAGGGACCCAAAGGAACGGGGCTCGGGCTTTCCACGGTTTATGGAATCGTGAAGCAGAGCGGCGGTTATATCTGGGTTTCGAGCGAGCCGGGTAAAGGTACGACTTTCAAAATTTATCTGCCGCGCATCGCCGAATCGGGGGAGAGCGCCGCGCAGGTCGTTACCGAAGCGGAATCCCTCGCCGCGGAGCCCGGAACCGAGACCATCCTCGTTGTCGAGGATGAGGCTAACCTGCGGTACCTGGCGCGGCAATTTTTGGAGAAGCAGGGCTATCGCGTGATCGAAGCGGCGGATGGGGCCGTGGCAATGCAGATTGCCGTAGCGCATGAGGGTACGATTCATCTCCTTCTCACGGACGTCATTATGCCCGGGATGAACGGCCGCGAACTGGCACAACGAATTTCGGAGATCCGGCCCAACACCAAAGTGCTCTACATGTCCGGGTACACGGAAAATGTAGTTGGACGCAACGGCACCCTGGATGCCGGCATACGCCTGCTTCAGAAGCCCTTTACCCTTCGCGATCTCAATAGTCGAGTTCGTGAGGTCCTCGATTCAAACCCGGTTCCCAAGGAGACCCCCATGCCCGCTCGATCAGCTTATGCCGTGGCGGCGAAGCAAATGCCTTTGTCGCGTGCCCAGCGTTTTCAACTCCACTTACCTTTGAAATACCGGCGTCTCGACGAAGACAAATGGCACGATGGCGAAACCAGAAATATCAGCCGCTCTGGCTTGCTTTTTCAGGCGGAGCATCCCATGCAGCCGAACGTCGTGCTGGAGATCAATCTCGTGCTGCCTGCGGAGATCGCCGGGTTATCGCCAACTGAAGTGGTTTGTCGTGGCGAAGTCGTGCGCACCGTGACGGAAGGGAGCGAAGAGATGCCGCCGGCACTCGCGGCGAAGATTCTTCAGTATCGTTTCCAGCACGGCTCGCAGCTGCCACGGGCTTAGGGATGAGTCTAAGCGCTGCTGTCCTTGGCTTCAATGAGCTGCAGCGCCTGTTCGCGGAGAGCGTCGACTTCCTTGGCCATGGCGAACTTCAGTTCTTCGATTCCCTTGCCGGTCACGGCTGAGATCTCGTAAAGCTTCAGCTTGCGCTTCTTGCAGTACTTCTTGAGAGCCGCAACTTTATCTTTATTGGCCACGTCGATTTTCGAGGCAACCATGATCATCGGCTTTTCTTCCAGCCCAGCGCCGAAGCTCGCCAGTTCGCCGAGAATCACTTCCACGTCCTTCACGATATCGGGACGCCCGCTGCTGTCGGAAACATCGGCCAGGTGAACCAGCAGGCGCGTGCGCTCGATGTGCCGCAAGAACTGTGTGCCCAAACCCGAACCGTCGTGTGCGCCTTCAATCAGCCCCGGAATGTCGGCGACCACAAAACTGATTTCGTTCTTAGCATCGCCCACCGCGACAACGCCGAGATTGGGTTCCAGAGTCGTGAAAGGATAGTCGGCAATCTTTGGCCGCGCCGCTGAAATGCGCGAGATCAGCGTCGACTTGCCTACATTCGGATAACCGACGAGCCCGATATCCGCCAGCAACTTTAGTTCGAGCCTGTAGTGGTGTTCTTCGCCAGGGCGGCCTTCCTCATGCTCGCGCGGAGCCTGATGCACGGAGGTCGCGAAGCGCGCATTCCCGCGGCCGCCGCGCCCGCCGCGCGCGATCACCATGTGCTGGTCGGCAGCCGAAAAATCGAAAACCTTCTCGCCCGTCTCCTCGTCGTAGACGATCGTTCCAACCGGAACTTTCAGAAGAACGTCTTCACCCTCGCGCCCGGTCTTGTTGGAGCCTTCGCCGTGCCGTCCGCGTTCCGCCTTATATTCGGGATTAAAGCGGAAATGAACCAGGGTATTGTGGCGCTCGCTCGATTCCATGATCACGTCGCCGCCCTTACCTCCATCACCGCCGGAAGGGCCGCCGCGCGGAACATACTTTTCACGGCGAAAAGCCATGCAGCCGTTGCCGCCGTCGCCCGCCTTCACCCGAATTTTTGCCTCATCGATGAACATTGGTTTATCGCGCCAGGGACATTTGCGTCAGCAGATCTTGAGGATCAGGCAGCCAGTACTCCGGTCAGCGCGCCTTCGAGTTCAAGCAGCTTGCGCTTCACGTCTAGCCCGCCTCCGTAGCCGCATAACGTTCCATCCGAGGCAATCACGCGATGGCAAGGGACGACAATCGCAATCGGGTTGCGGTTGTTGGCCATGCCGACGGCGCGAAATGCAGTTGGTTTGCCGACAGCGCGGGCGATATCGGCGTAAGTGCGGGTCTCTCCATAGGGAATGGCCAGCAAGGCATGCCAGCAGGCGCGCTGGAAGTCCGTGCCGCGAAGGTCGAGCGGGAAGGTGAAATTGCGGCGCCTGCCATCGAAAAATTCCTCCAGTTCGGCGACGTACGCAGTCATTGACAGAGCAGAATCCTCGAAGGTAAACCCCTTCCTTTCCGCGCGCAGGTCGCGAGGATTTGGGCGAATCGTCTGCTGGCCAGGAAGCCGGGCGTCGAACTCCAGGGCGACCAGTCCGTTGCCGGAAGCAGCCAGAAAGAGAGGGCCGACCGCTGAATTCATGACCGTGGATCGAAGAGTTTCCATGGAATTCCAATCCTTGCCGTTAATCAACAATATCAGACGGCAAGCCGCATGAATCCTGAACCAGGGAGAGTCGGCGGCCCAGGCAGTTGACACGGGGCTGTTTTTAGCCCAAAGTGTCTCCGATCAAACTTATGGCCTCGCCTACGATGTCTGTAAAGAAAGGACTATGGATCGCCGCTGCGGTAGTGCTGGCTCCAGTCTTGATTGTGGGGCTGGTGGCCGTTGCCGCGAACGACTGGCGGCAGATCGGAGCTACCGCCGGGGGCGACCAGATCCTGGTGAGTTCGGTTGCACGGCAGAAGGACGGGCTGCGCACGGCCTGGATTCGCATTGAGTATAAGGAGCCAACCAAGCTGCCGCAGGGTGGTCCATTTGTGGAATTACGGGCACGGGTTCGCTACAACTGCGCCAGCGGTAGCGCTATGCCGAATTCCGAGTGGTTCTACTCTCGGGACCGCAGCGGAAAGCTTGTAGTCAGCAAAAAGGCGCGCCGGGACGACCTGTTCGGCGCGGAGGCGGAAGGCGGCTTCGGCACCATTGCGCGCGATTTTGTTTGCCAGCAGAAGTAAGTCTCATACCGAAAGCCGCGCACTTGGGACGCGAAGCCCGGTTCCAATCCACTGCCGGCATCTATAGATTTCCACAGCCCCACCACCTCGGTAACCTCGCACACACTTCCGCACAGACCGCTTCCGTCATATGCTGTTACTGAAAACCGGGTCGCCGGCAAGCCTCGCGATTCCCTCACCTCGTTATGAATTCGATTGGTCTTTATTCTCTGCTCGCAGCAGGCGGTGTGGCCGTATTTGGCACCTATGCCCTGTTGCGGCGCAAGCCGAAGGGGCCGGCGGAACTCGAACGCGAGCGGCGCACCTGGCTGGATGGCATTGGGCGCATCACCGACGGCACAGTCATCGATGTGCAGGAGATGGAACCGCGCAACGGATATCACGCGGCGGTTTTGCTTATCTACAAATATGATGTCGCGGGCGTCTCCTACGAATGTTCGCAGGACGTCACCTACCTGCGCCAGTGGATCAATCTCCACTCCTGCCGGCTCGGGCTGCCGACCTCGGTAAAGTATGATCCCCACAATCCTGGGAATTCTCTGGTGGTGTCGGAGAGTTGGATGGGGTTGAGGCAGTAAAGCGGGGATCAGTGATCAGGGGTCAGTGGTCAGTGACCCCCCGCGCGAGGGACAACTAAGCCTTTCACCGGCCCCTGATCCCTGGCCCCCGACCCCTGTTCTTCAAATCTGGTAATCATCCTGAAACAAGTCCTGTGGGGAAATATTTGGCGTCGCAGTTTCCCCGTCAATGGGCAGATCAGGTTCCGCTCCCAGGGCTGCGTGCGAGTGCTGCTTAAACTTCTCCCGCAGATCGTGGACTTCCGCAGCCAATTGGATAATCACGTCGGAGAGCGGGTCGCGAATGTCTTTTGGATCGGTGATAACCACGCGCTTGCCGTCGCGCAAGACGATGTGCCCAGGTACGCCCACAATCGTGGAATTAGTAGGCACATTCCGCAGCACGACGGAGCCGGCTCCGACGCGGCAATTGTCGCCAATCGTAATGTTTCCCAGCAGTTTCGCTCCAGAGCCTACCGAAATGCCATTGCCGAGAGTCGGGTGGCGCTTGCCTTTCTCCTTGCCGGTTCCGCCTAGCGTTACGCCCTGATACAGCGTGACGTCGTCGCCGACGATCGCGGTCTCACCGATCACGGTGCCGATGCCGTGGTCGATGAAGAGACGCCGTCCCAGCTCAGCGCCAGGGTGAATCTCAATGCCAGTCAGCAGGCGCGCAACTTGCGAACTAAATCTGGCGAGGAAGCGCATGCCATGAAGCCACAGCCAATGGCTCAAATGGTGAATCCATACAGCATGCAGTCCGGGATATAACAGAAGAACCTCAACGTAGGAGCGAGCAGCAGGATCCGATTCGAATACAGCAGCAATGTCTTCGCGCACCGAGCGGAAGAAACTAGTCATGAGAGGTTCTCAAGGGCGGTTCTCTTCCCCATGAACGTAGCCTAGCGAAGGAAAGAGTGCAAGAGAAAGACAAAGACTAAAGACAAACTAGGAGCCCGGACCTGTTCTTAGCCGCCGGTTTGGAAGCCGCCGCTGTGGGCAACGGTCATGCGGAGATATTTGTAAGGATTGACAGGCGTGTCGTTGATGCGAACTTCGTAGTGGAGATGTGGACCAGTGGAGCGTCCGCTGAGACCGACGTAGCCGATCGTGTCGCCACGATGGACTTGTTGACCAGGAGCAACGGCAAAGCCGGAAAGATGGCCGTAGCGGGTAGAGATGCCATGGCCGTGATCGACCATGATGGCCTTGCCATAACCGCCCATGAAATCGGCAAAGGTGACGACGCCGTCGGCGGGAGCGATCACCGCATGGCCATAAGTGCTGCCGATATCGACGCCGCTATGAAACGCGCCTTCACCGTTGAACGGATCGATGCGCTCTCCGAAGCTGCCGGTAACCTGACCATCCACGGGCCACAAATTGGGTGCGGAATTGGCGCGGACCCAGTCCGCCGTAGTGGCGTTGCGAGTCAGGCCGAGGCTGATGCCGACGGTAGCCGCTCCGGTAAGCGCCGAGTTCCTCAGGGCGCTGAGTTGGTCCAGGGAAGAAGACACATCATCGTTCTGAATCTGTTGTTGCGAAGCAGTCACCAGGGTGGGGCGGGACTTCAATCCATATAAAGCCGATACCTCACTGGCAATCGAACCCAGAGAAGCCACCTGAACGTCGCGCTCCTTTGCGACTTCTTCCAGGCGGGAGTAGCGGTCCTTCAGTTGTTCTTTTTCGGTGCGGAGTTCGTTATAGTGCGAAACCTTGAGCAACATGCGCGCATAAGAGCTGGCAATGCCGGTTAGGCTGAGAAAGCCGATCGCGGCGCCTACTACGAATATGTATAAATACTGGACGGGAATAGAGATTTTGCGCAGTTGCCCGTCGTCCCCGCGGGCCACGAATAGGATGTAAAAGCGCTTCTGCAAATGCCTTCCTGCTTTCGTTTTTAGCAATCAGGGCCGGAACTCCAGGCAAAGTTCTGAGGTTGCAGAAAGCCTGTTCGGAGCACCTGATGATGCGAGGCACGCTTCCCATCTTGGGAATGGAAATTTTCTGAACGTGTCCCGCCATCAACCGAAACCCAAAGAGCCAAGCCTGAAAAGCCACCTGTAATTGATACACAATCCAGAGCTTAGGTTGCCGACTGGGTTCTGCAACTTGGCCGTCTAATGGGTTTGTGAATGTCTGGTAAAAGGTAGCAAACTGGGTTCCCCCTGTCAACGACCCGCAGCCAGGTTAACAGTTACTTAAGACTGGAGTAACCAGAAGTCACAGCGCAGGGATTACCGGAGCGGATGGGCAGTTGGGCGCACTGGCCAGGAGGTCCATAGGAGGTTCTATCGGTCAGGAGCCGTCCAGGCGACCTATTTCCATTCCGCGACAAGCGGCTCCAACTGCCAGAAAACCCAGCCAAGGGGAAGGACCAAGCGTGTAAAACGAAGCCCGCATCCGTGTCTCGACTCGCTTATATTGATTCTCGTGTCCGTAGGGGAAAAAGCTCTCATTGCTCGAATTCGCCGCCTATCGTCGCGCACGAAGAATTCTGTTATTCGCATCGGAATTGGCGACGACTGCGCGGTACTGCGTCTTGCGCGCGGCCGGAAAAACAAAGACAGTGACTTGCTCGTCACGACGGACTTCTCGCTGGAGGGTATCCATTTCAAACGTGAGTGGCACACCCCGGAATCCATTGGACATCGTTGTCTGGCGCGGGGATTCAGCGACCTCGCCGCAATGGGGGGAACACCCGTAGCAGCCTTTCTTTCGCTAGCCTTGCCACGAGACTTGCCCAGAGGCTGGGTGGATCGGTTTATGCGAAGCTTGCTCGGCCTTGCCTCCCGATACAGCGTGACTCTCGCGGGCGGCGACACCGCGGAGTCGCCAAATGGAATCCTGGCTGACATCGTTGTAGCCGGGACCGCGCCTGGAGGAAAAGCTGTACTTCGCTCGCGCGCACGCGCCGGCGACCGCATTTACGTGAGCGGCGAACTTGGCGCAGCAGCGGCAGCACTGGTCCAGATGCGAAAGACGAACAAGCGGAAGCTGAATCCGCGCGAATACCGGAGGCATTTCTTTCCCGAACCCCGAATCGAGCTGGGCCGTATTCTTCGCGAAAAAGGCCTGGCATCCGCCATGATCGATACCAGCGATGGCCTGTCCACCGACCTGGCGCACATCTGCGAGGAGAGTGGCGTGGGCGCGGAGATCGAGGCGGACCTCATCCCTCGGGCAACCATTGGCAAGCCGCCGCGCAAAGTCGACCTTGAACTCGCTCTCCATGGCGGCGAAGACTACGAATTGCTGTTCACCGCACCGCGTAGCAAGTCGATTCCACTACGCATCGCCGGAATTCCAATCCATCCGATTGGACACATTACCCGAACCGGCAGGATTTTTCTGATGAACCGTAACGGAGCCGGCTCCGAACTCAAGCCCCAGGGATGGGAACACTTTCGAAGGTAGTTAGTACCTTCGTCACATGGTTATCTCATGTGTCTATACCATCCCGAAAAGAAGGGGACTAGAGTGGTTCTATGTTGCTCCCTCAAAATGCGCGGCTCCGAATTTCGCTGGTCATGCTCGTGATTGGCGTCGCCTCGATTTTGCTTGCTGCCGATAAGAAACCGATGCCTCCGCCACCGGCGCATGCCAAGGCTCCCGTGCCCGCCGTTACGGATGAATACATACATAAAGAGTTTGGCGACAATTGCTCGCTGCTGGGCGGGCCTCCGCAGTTTGTCGGCGACCTCGATGGCGATGGCGTGGACGACCTTGTGGTCGCCGCCCGTTGCAAAAACCCCATGGCTGACCAGGCCGAGTATGGCTTTCGCGTGATCGATCCCTATAACAGTTTTATGGGTTTCGGCGATGTGAAAGTCACTTCCACGTTCGCCTCCGATGAACCGGAACGCAAGGGAGTCTCGCTGCTGATCGTTCAGGGCATAGGCCCCGAAGCGTGGCGGTCCGATAAAGAGAAACCAAAATTCTTGCTGATCAATCTGCCTTTCAAAGTCCTCACCGTGAAACGGCTGGCATTGAAAAAGAAGACGGTTCTCGGCGTCTACATGGAAGAGCAAGGCGAAGGCGAACAGACCTCTTCTGTCATTTACTGGGATGGGAAGAAATATCGATATCAGGTGTTGGGATCCACGATGGAGTAGCAAGACCGCTCGTGTTTCGCCCGGCACGCGGCAACCACCGTATATGTTATCCTCGGCCCAGAACCGAGGCAGCGATGAGTATTCAGGACGCGATCGTTCAGGTTTTGCTCATCGTGATTCCTGTCGCAATCCTCGCACTCATCAATAATTTCAGCGGCCGGAATTCCACCTGATGTATGCTGCGCACTTTGCCGCTGGGCTTGCCATCAAGAGCCAAGCTCCGAAGGCGCCAACTTGGGCGCTGCTGGTGGGTGCATTCCTGCCTGACTTTTTCTGGATAGCATTCGGCTTGGCTGGAATTGAACCCTCGCAGGGCCCGGCATTCTTTGACGACTGGTCCCATTCTCTGGCGATGGTGCTCCTGTGGGCCTTCCTTTTTTCGCTCCCCTTCTGGCGCAGGGGGCTTGCCGTAGTAGTCCCGGTCTGGCTTACCGTCTTCTCGCATTTCCTGCTCGATCTTCCGATTCATCCTAAAAATCTTGCGCTCTATCCCCAT
>Ga0210400_10001087_pt1 | contig 27716 bp, 32 predicted proteins | sample IncBWH26MmetaG_FD_155456 | JGI IMG/M metagenome (GOLD analysis project Ga0210400, IMG submission 155456) | Forest soil microbial communities from Barre Woods Harvard Forest LTER site, Petersham, Massachusetts, United States - Inc-BW-H-26-M | ecosystem: Environmental > Terrestrial > Soil >... | reverse complement strand
AGAGCCTCTTGTTGAACTCGACGCTCCCCCATCATTGCACTTCACCCCCCGCCCCACGACCGGAGTGAATCAGCGCCCTCCAACGCGTGCAATACTTAGTTTTTCAACGCAATCGCCCCTTTCCGGACCTTGCTCCGGTCCGAGCTGTAGGTCGGTGCGGGGTCACCAGTAGTCGATTTTACTGCTGCCAACGGATGGCCCAGGCAGGTGGGCAAGCCGCAGCTTCTGTTTAGAATTTTAATCAACCGGCATCGGCGGGGAGCTCAGTCGTGGGGAGCACCTCCTCCGATAAGGTTTTGATCAAGGGGCATCCGGGGAGCTCGTCCACGTCGTAGCGCAGTACGGCATCCGCCAGCACACCTTCTATGGTTTGTAGATCAGCGATTTTGGCCCGCACCACGGCGAGATGATCGGCAGCGAGCTGGCGTACCTCGGCGCAGGCGGAGCGGACGTTGTGCGTCGACAGAGCCATCAGGGTCCGCGCTTCTTCGAGCGTGAAGCCTAGTTCGCGCGCGCGGCGCGCGAACATAAGCCGTCGCAAATCGGCCGTCTCATACAGCCTGTAACCCCCGGCAGTGCGTGCCGGTGTGGGCAGTAACCCGATCCGCTCGTAATAGCGGACGGTCTCGACATTGCACCCCGACCGCCGCGCGAGCTCGCCAATTTGAATGCCTGCATTCCGTGCCAACGGCTTCACTCCTCTTTCCGCTTGAGCCTGTAGCCGCTTCAGCCTCTAGCATTTCAACCAGAAGCCAGATTTAGGAGATAGCCGATGATGACTGACACTTGCCAATATTACTGTGATTGCACCGGTTGCGGCACGCTGCCGGGTCCCAAGCCAGGTGATTGTTTCGTTGGTTTTATAATAAATTAACGCTTGTCCACCTCCGGCCAGGTAACAGCGCTAGTTTCGGTCCCATCTCGCTAAACATAGGTCAGTAATGTCACAGATGGCGAACAAGATGAATTTTCGCGAGGACGTTACGCTGGGAGCACTATTTCTTGAATTCGCAAAGATCGGACTCTGCGGCGTCGGTAGCATGCTCGCGTGGGTGCACCGCGTGATCGTTGATAGGCGGCACTGGATGAGCGAAGCGGAATTCGTGGAGACGTTGAGCCTTTCCCAATTCCTGCCCGGACCCGAGATTGCCAACATCTCGATTTACGTGGGGTCAAAATTTCGCGGGCCTACTGGGGCGATCACCGCCCTCTTGGGCCTCACGGCGGCGCCATTGGTTGTTGGTCTCGTACTCGGCACACTATACCTCCGGTATCCGCACCCGGCCGTCATTCAGAAGGTCCTTGGTGGGATATCCGCCGCCGCGGCTGGGCTGCTCATCGCGACGGGAATCAAGATGCTGATGCCCCATCGTCGTCGTGCAGCAGCGCTGTTCTTCGCCGCGCTCGCCTTCGCCGGGATCATCTTCGCCAAATTGCCGCTTCTGACCGTCCTAGTCGGATTGGTGCCGCTCAGCATCGCGGTAGCCGGCGTCATGAGCCTGAGAGCCGAATGAGCAGCCCGCCCGCGCCCGTTACCTTCGCAGCGCAAATCGCCCTGCTGTCGCTCATCAGCTTCGGCGGCATTCCTTCCGTTCTCCCGGATATACACAACCTGGTGGTCGTCACGAAGGGTTGGGCGACAGACCGCGAGTTCGCCGACTTCTATGCAATCGCCCAGGCGATGCCCGGGCTGCCAATGATCCTCATGATGAGCCTTATCGGCTGGAAGGTGGGTGGGCTGGCAGGAGCGCTCGCCAGCGCGGTCGCGACATGCGGGCCGTCATCCGCCGTGGCCTTCGTCGCCTTCCGTTTGGGTGATCGCTTCCGCGATGCGTCATGGCAACGCATCGTGCGCCGCGGTCTTGTCCCAGTGACGGTGGGGATCGTGATCGCCAGCGGCTACGTGTTGGCGCGCGCTGCGGATAATGGGTGGCAAGCTGCGGCGATTACCGGTGCGGCGGCAGGCCTCATCCTTGGGACGCGGATCAGTCCCCTGTGGATTCTCATTGCCGCCGGCGCCATCGGCGGGCTCGGCCTACTCTGAAAGAGTGCCTCCGATGCCGCTAGGGGGGAGCGCGAAAAGCTCACTCCAGCGGCAGCGCTGATGGTGGTCTTAGTCTTCGACCGGTTTAGGGGTTCGACACGTCCGATCTCAAGGCGACAAAGGCCTTCTCAATACTCTCGAATAGTGGGCGTCGCGGCGTCCGCCTTCGGCGTTTCTCGGCCGGCGGAGCCGTCATGGCCGAATGACCGGTTGTCGCCCCGGAGCGGACCTGTGGAATGGGTATCAAGCGTCAGAATTGGACCACTAGGTCTCTTTGGATTTCAGCCCACCGGTAGCGCCGCGAGCCAGTCGCGGTCGCGCGCCGAGGGCCGCCGCGCCAGCCGCCCCCCGAGGCGCTCGGCCGCCTCGTCGTGCCGCCCGGCATGCAGGCAGGCGGCGATGTACGTGTCCTCGAACACCTCGCGTTGCGCATGGCTGCCGCCGAGCCGCGCCAGCTCCGGCAACGCCGCGCCGAGCGCATCAGCGGCGGCTTCGTAATCTTTTCGCGCAAAGGCCGCGGCGCCGGCGCACAGCGCCGGGATGACAGCACCCTGCGGCAGGCGTCCGGCCTCTCTCAATTCGCCCAACTGAGCGATCCGCGTCGCGAGCGCGGCATCTTCGCCCGAAACGGCCTCGGCAAAGGCGGCATGGACATCGGCGAAATGGATGCCGGCGCGCGGGAAATGCCGCTTGGCGTGCGCGATCACCTCGTCCCACTTCTCGTCGAGCGGCGGGGTTTCGCCGTAGATCCGCCAGCGCCACAGGAATGACGCCGCATCGGCGAGATTGAACAAAGGCGGCGCGTGCGACACCGCCGGCCGGATCGCATCCTCGTACAGCGCCCGAGCGCGGGCCGGTTCCCCACGTGCCAATTCGAACAGCGCGAGGTGCCACGACAGGTGACAATGCAGCTGGCTCTTGCGGTCGTAACCCGGCAGCCATGCGGCGATGAACGCGGCGCCCGAATCGGCATCGCCGGCTTCGTAATAGCCATGCGCGCGGGCATGCGCGGCAAAGGCGTTGTGCGGGTTAAGCGCCAGTGCCCGCTCGACCTCGCGCGCACCCGCCGCGACATCGCCGGTTTCGATGCGCGCCCAGCCGAGATACGTCAGGAACCACCAATCCTCATCCCATCTCGGCGCGAGCCGTTCCAGCAATGCCAGCTGCGCCTCGTGATGGTCGAGCCGGCCGCTGAACCCCAACAGCCCGAACACGCCGAGCGCCAACGACAACGCCAGCGCATCGCGCGGATATTCCGCGACATGCGCTTCCAGCCGCGCCATTGCCTGCGCTCCGGTGCCGTCCACCGCAAGCGCGATCACCTCGATCGTGCCCTGCTCGCGCCGGCTGACCTGCCCGCGCAAGGCGCGCGCCTTGGTCGCCGCTTCCTTGGCTTCCGGTATGCGGGCCTGCATCTGGCACAGCCGCGCCCGCGCGATATGGGCGAGCGCGAATTCGGGGTCGAGCTCGATCGCGGCATCGAGCAGCGCCTCGCCGCCGGTGTTGGCCGACAGCAGCAGATCGACCGCGCGGTTATAATTCTCCGCGGCCTGCTCCGATTGCGTCGTCAGCGGCAGCCCGAACCGGTCCGTGATTGGCATGTACGAGGTCCCTTCAGTCTCTCACATCCGGCCTTAAATGTTGGCGTCCCGGCGAAAGCCGGGACCCACTTATCGGCTTCCGAGACGCTGGGAGGTGGGTCCCGGCTTTCGCCGGGACGCCGAATCTTAATCGCTTGGGTCTGATGTCGGTACTCGACAGCGGATCTACTTCACTTCGACCAGCTCGATCGCCTCGCGGCTCGGGCCTTCGATCATCACCGCACGGGCATCGCCGAGCCGGTAGGGCTGTTCGAGAAAGGTGACGCCCTCGTCGCGCAGCTTGCCGACCCACGCGTCGAGATCGCGGACGCTGAGCCCGATATGGTCCTGCAATTGGCCGCGGCTGCCGGCGAGCGGCTTGTCGCCCTGGTTCATGTACCAGGTCAGCACGACATCGCCGAACTCGACGCCGGCGCGCGGCGTGCGGAACATGCCCTCGCGGTTGAGCGCCGGCCAGGTGCGGTCGGCGCCGCGCTCGACCCGGCAATTCGCCTCGCTCATCTCGGTGTCGGCGAAGCCCTGGCGCACCGGCGCGTTCAGGTGCTTCTTGTACCAGAGCAGCGCACAGAACGGCTGCTCGTGCCACATATGCACGTGGTTGAAGCGCTCCTGCGGGTAGTCGCCGGCGATCTCGAACAGCGCGTCCTCCGGCCCGCCCGACATATAGGCGAAGCCGCCCTTGCGGGTCGGCTGCACGCCCTTTTCCCGGGCCTCGGCGATCTGCGCCCTGGTCAGCCCCAGCGTGTTGCCGACGCTCGGCCAGGTGTCGCTGCTGATCAGCACCGAGCCGCCCTCGTCGGTCGTATAGAGCGGCCGCATATTGACCTCGGGGCGGCTCTTGAAGCTTCGCACGGTCGCCTGCGAGTCGGTGACGTGCCAGCCGAAATGCCAGATCGCGCTCTGCGGCTCGCTGGTCGGCGGCCGGTCGACCTTGTCGAACAGCAGCATCACGTCGTTCGGCGAGAACAGCGCCGGATGGCCGCCCCAGCTGCCCTTGCGGGTGCTCGGGAATTGCCTAGTGTAAAAATCGATCGCGGCGTCGGGATCGACCGATTGCAGATGCAGATGATGAAAGCCTGGCGTCGCGAGCATCGGACGTTCCTCCCCGAAAAATCTGCCCCCACTATGCGCCCGAGGTGCGGGAAATCAACGCCGTAGCAGAGAAGATCTTTGTTAGATTCGCATTTTTCACTTGACAATCCGGATTTATTGTGGTACACGAAGGCACGCTGAGCAATCCGGATTGGTGCTGTTCCGCCCGAACCGCAGCCAAGCGCGTATCGTCCAGAGACACAGCCCGGCGCCGTTCTTCAGCGGCCGTTCAGGCCTGCTTGGCTTCGATGATCGAGCGGCGGATCGCGCGGGTCTCGCGGAAGCGGGTTTCGAGCGTCTCCGCCTCCCCCCAGCGGATCGCGCGCTGCAAGGCCGTCAGATCCTCGGTGAAGCGCTGCACGATCTCCAGCACCGCCTCGCGGTTCGCCAGGAAAATGTCGCGCCACATGACCGGGTCGGAGGCGGCGATGCGGGTGAAATCGCGAAAGCCGCCGGCGGAAAACGCGATGACCTCGGATTTGAGGTCGTCGGCCAGGTCGGTCGCGGTGCCGACGATCGTATAGGCGATCAGATGCGGCAGATGCGAGGTCACCGCCAGCACCTTGTCGTGGTGGTCGGCCGCCATCTTGGTGATGCGCATGCCGGCCAATTCCCACAGCGCGACCACCTTGGCGACCGCCTCCGGATCGGTCTCGGGCAATGGCGTCAGGATGCACCAGCGGTCGCGGAACAATTCGGCAAAGCCGGATTCGGGGCCGGAATGCTCGGTGCCGGCGACCGGATGGCCGGGCACGAAATGCACCCCTTCCGGCATCAGCGGCTTGACGTCGCGGATCACCTGCTCCTTGACCGAGCCGACATCGGTGACGATGGCGCCCGGGCGCAGGCTGGGCGCGATGCGCATCGCGATCTCGCGATAAGCCGACAGGGGAGTCGCGAGCACGACCAGATCGGCGCCGTCCGCCGCCGCCGCGGGGTCGTCGGTGGTCTCGTCGGCGAGATCGAGACGCCGGACCGCATCAAGGGTCTCGGCGCTGCGGGCGCAGGCGACGATCCGGGTCTCCGGGCAGTCCCGCCGCAGCACCCGCGCCAGCGATGAGCCGATCAACCCGATGCCGATCAGCGCGACCCGGTCGAACAATTTGCCGCTCATGAAGCGGCCATGAACTCGGTCAGCGCCGCCGCGACAATCTCCATCTCCTCGCCGGTGCCGATCGTGATGCGCAGGCATTGCGGCAGCCCGTAGCCGCCCATCTGGCGGGTCAGGATGCCGCGCGACTGCAGGAAGGCGAAGGCGGCGTCGCCATTGTGGCGCGGCCCGTCGGGAAAGCGCGCCAGCACGAAATTGCCGACGCTTGGCGTCAGCTCGAGGCCGATCGCCTGGAGCCGCTCTGAGAGCCAAGGGAGCCAGCGGTCGTTATGCGCCCGGGCGCGCGCCAGGGCGGCGACATCCTCGATCGCCGCGACCCCGGCGGCCAGGGTCGGCGCGGCGACGTTGAACGGACCGCGGATCCGGTTCAGCACATCGGCGATCGCCGGCGGGCAATAGGCCCAGCCGAGCCGCAGCCCGGCGAGCGCGTAGATCTTCGAGAAGGTGCGCAGCATCACGACGTTCGACGCCCGGTTCACCAGCGCGATGCCGGGCTCGTAATCATTGCGGTTGACGAATTCGGCATAGGCAGCGTCGATCGCCAGCACGACATTGGGCGGCAGACCGGCATGCAGCCGCGCCATCTCGTCGGCCGACAAATAGGTGCCGGTCGGATTGTTCGGATTGGCGATGAAGACGATCCGGGTGCGCTCGGTGACGCGTGCGAGAATGCCGTCGACATCGGCGGTCAACGCACGCTCCGGCACCGCGACCGGCGTCGCGCCGACCGCCAGGGCGCCGATCGGATACATCAGGAAGCCGTGCCGGCTGTAGAGCACTTCCGTGCCCGGCCCGGCGTAGGCGCGCTGCAACAGCGCGATCAGCTCGTCGGAACCGGCACCGCAGACGATGCGCGCCGGGTCGAGCCCATGATGCCGCCCGAGCGCCTCGCGCAATCCGTGAGCGCCGCCGTCCGGGTAGCGGTGGATCTCGCCGGCGAGGGCCTTGTACGCGGCGACCGCCTTCGGACTCGGGCCGAGCGCGCTTTCGTTCGAGGCGAGCCGGATCGGCCGCGCGACGCCTTCGGCCCGCGATTCGCCGCCGATATAAGGCGAAATGTCGAGGATGCCCGGTCCGGGCACCGGGGCGGCAGCATCCGCCATCGGATCAGCCCTTCGCGTCCGCGGTCGCCTGGGTCGTGACCGGCGTGCGGCCGGCCGGCTTCGGTGCCGAGAATGCCGTCGAGGCCAATGGCACGGCATAGCTGCCCAACCGCAGCAGGCGGGAGAGCGATTTGCCGAGCTGCGTCCGAAAGCGGTCGAGGCGCGGGTCGCCGGCCGGAACAAAGCCGTCGACCTCGATCAACGTGTTGACGCTGTCGGCATGCTCGCACAAGGCGATGAAGGTACACGCAAGATCGAGCCCCGACAGGGTCGATACAATGCGGGCTCGGCTGATATCGCGCGCGTTCTCGGTGGCGAAAAACGTGCGGTCCTGCCCGGTCGGCTGCTCGGCGCCGCGGCCGATCGCCAGCGCCGTCGGCGCCGTTGGGCGGGCATTGCCGCGCGCGCCGAACGGCAGGCGGGCGATGACATGCGGCGCATTGCCGTCGGTCGACAGCAGCTGGCGCCACCACGGATCGGGGTCGTCCTCCGCCGGCATCGGCAAGACGCCGACCGCCGCCTGGCCGTCCATCACCGCGCCGATCACCTGGCTTGTCGAGCGGTACGGCACCATCGGCGTCTGGCTGCCGTAATGATCGCGGGCGAGATCCCAGTAACCCAGCGTCTGCGGCGGCGCGTAAACCGCGACGGCAAACGAGCTTTGCAGCCGCACTGTGGCGGCGAGCAGCTCGCGCCACATCCGCACCAGCGTCGCCGCCGGAAAGCCGCCCTTGTTGCGCTGGACCAGCCGCCGGATGATCTCGGCCTCGCGCGCCGGTTGGTGCGCCGCGATGGCGCCCTTGCCCCGCTTGTGCACGGCGACGTTCGCGACAATCTCTAGACGTTCGATCAGCAGGTCCTGCAGCCTGTCGTCGATTTCGTCGATGCGCTGACGCAATCCTTCGAGATCGGAGGGGATTTCTGACATGGTTTCAGTTCGCGGCCAGGACCGCGTTAGTAGTAGGGTTGCGCCTCCGCAAAATCAAAGAAAACGTTGACATGCCAGGTCTCCGCTCCCTAGCTAAGCATCCCGTTCGGCAGGGGAAGCCGGCTCTCCGAGCCGCTAAATGCGCCGCCAACATTCAGGCCTAGAGACGATCTTGTCGACCGTAACCGCACCCCTGTCGAAACCTTCCGGGAAGGAATGGCCGGGCCACAGCCTCGTCGTGCACGAGCCGCTTCGGCTCGATTGCGGGATCGATTTCGGCCCGTTCACGATCGCCTACCGGACCTACGGGCGGCTCAATGCGGACCGCAGCAACGCGGTGCTGATCTGCCATGCGCTGAGCGGCGACCAGTACGTCGCCGAGCCGCACCCGATCACCGGCTCCGCCGGCTGGTGGACGACGCTGGTCGGGCCGGGCGGCGTGCTCGACACCGAGCGGTATTTTTTGATCTGCGCCAATGTGCTCGGCGGCTGCATGGGCACGACCGGCCCGAAGGATTTGAACCCGGCGACCGGCGAGCCCTGGGCGCTCAATTTCCCGGTCATCACGATCCGCGACATGGTGCGCGCGCAGAAGCTGCTGATCGAGCATCTCGGCATCGAGAAGCTGTTCTGCGTGATCGGCGGCTCGATGGGCGCGATGCAGGTTCTGCAATGGGCCTCGAGCTATCCCGATTCGGTGGTCGCGGCGGTGCCGATCGCCGGCTCGGCACGCCACTCGGCACAGAACATCGCGTTTCACGAGGTCGGCCGGCAAGCGATCATGGCCGATCCCGATTGGTTTGGCGGGCGTTATCTGAGCCTCGGCCATAACCCGGCGCGCGGTCTCGCGGTGGCGCGCATGGCGGCGCACATCACCTATCTGTCGGAAGCGGCGTTGCACCGTAAATTTGGCCGTAACCTGCAGGACCGCAACGCCGTCACCTACGGGTTCGACGCCGATTTCCAGGTCGAGAGCTATCTGCGCCATCAGGGCAGCACCTTTGTCGACCGGTTCGACGCCAACTCCTATCTCTACATCACGCGGGCGATGGATTATTTCGACCTCGCCGCCGAGCATGGCGGGTCGTTGCCGGCCGCCTTCCCGGGCACGCAGCCGCGCTTCTGCATCATTTCCTTCACCAGCGATTGGCTGTTCCCGACCTCGGAGAGCCGCGCCCTGGTGCATGCGCTGAATGCGGTCGCCGCCAATGTCAGCTTTGTCGAGATCGAGACCGACAAGGGTCACGACGCCTTTCTGCTGCACGAGCCGGAGCTGTTCGCAACCCTGCGCGGCTTCCTGACCGGCTGCGCCGAGCATCGCGGCCTGACCCGCTTCTGGGGCTGACATGGCGGACCGCAGCGCCGCGCTTCGCTTCGGCACGCCCGACGCCGCGCCGGCCAATCCTTCCACTGCGCCGTCCCCTTCGGCGCCTGATGAGCTGCGGCGCGACCTGCGCCTGATCGCCGAGATGATCGAGCCCGGCGTGCGCGTCCTCGACATCGGCTGCGGCGACGGTGCGCTGCTCGCCTATCTGGCGCGCGAGAAGGCGGTCGACGCCCGCGGCATCGAGTTGAGCCAGTCCGGCGTCAATGCCTGCGTGCGGCATGGCCTGTCGGTGATCCAGGGCGACGCCGACCGCGACCTCGACGCCTTCCCGGCCGGCGCCTTCGATGTCGTGGTGCTGAGCCAGACCTTGCAGGCGACGCGCCGGCCGCGCCATGTCGTCGAGGCGCTGGTGCGCATCGGCAAGCGGGCGATCGTGTCGTTCCCGAATTTCGGCTTCTGGCGGATCCGCCTCAGCCTGTTGTCGCGCGGCCGGATGCCGGTGTCCGAGCTGCTGAGCAATTCCTGGTACGACACGCCGAACATCCACCTCTGCACGATCCGCGATTTTGTCGGGCTGTGCGACGAGATCGGCACCAAGATCGAGCGCAGCGTGACCCTCGACCGGCACGGCCGGCCGTTTTCGCTCGATCCGCGCGGCGGCCTCGCCAATCTGCTCGCCGAACAGGGCATGTTCGTGCTGTCGGGCAAGACGGCGCCGTCGCGGGACTGATCGAGGCGGAGAGCACTGATGATCATCGCCCAATTGTCCGATCCGCATATCGGCGTGCCCGGGACGTTGCTCTATGGCCGCGTCGACACCGCCGATTTCCTGGCGCGCGCCATCGCCGAGATCAACCGCCTCGAGCCGCCTCCCGACATCGTCGTATTGACCGGCGACCTCGTCGCGATCGGCGAGCCCGCCGAATACGACCATCTGCGCCGGATCCTCGCGCTGTTGCCGATGCCGCTCTTCGTCATTCCCGGCAATCACGATGCGCGCGAGCCGTTGCGCGCCGCGTTCGGCGGCGACGGCTACCTGCCGCCCGACGGATTTATCCAGTACGTCATCGAGGATTATCCGCTGCGCCTCATCGCGCTCGACACCCATATCCCGGGCGAGAACGGCGGCGTGTTGTGCGCCGAGCGGCTCGCCTGGCTCGCTGATGCGCTGGCCACGGCGCCGGACCGGCCGACGCTCTTGATGATGCATCACCCGCCCTTCCTGACCGGCATCGAGCACATGGACAAGAGCACGCTCGACAATGCCGCCGCGTTTGCCGCGGTCGTCGCCCGCCACCCGCAGATCGAGCGCATCCTGTGCGGCCACCTGCACCGGGTGATCGACCGCCGCTTCGCCGGCACGATCGCCGGCACCGCGCCGAGCACGGCGCATCAATTCGCCCTTAATCTCGCGCCCGGTGCGCCGCTGCGCTTCAAGTTCGAGCCGGCCGGCTACCAGCTGCATTTGTGGCAGGGCGGCGCCCTGGTCACCCACACCGCCGCGATCGGCGACTGGCCCGGCCCCTATTCGCTGCGCCCGACGGGGTAATCACCGCCTTCAGTTGAGCTGTCCTCATCTCCGATCGAGCGGCATGCGTCGGATACGAATCCGCGTATCTTCGACGAGAACAAATGCGCCCGCTTCAAGCGACTCTTGCGCCTGCGCAACAGCAACGACAAGCCGCTCACGTAAATACGACTGACTGGCCAATCGCAGCCGCAACAGGATCACGCCACAGCCGATTTCGCCGGCGAAACCCGCGATCTCGCCGAAGTCGAGATCGAAGGTGACGAGGATGCGCTGTTGTTCCGCAGCGAGGACGAAAAGTTCACGATCCGACAACTCTGCCAGCCCAGAGGCGAGCACATGGACAGCATCATGCCCTATCGATTTGAGCCAGTCCGCCATGGCCGGCGGCAGGTTCATGTCGAGCAGGAAGCGCACTCGTCATGCTTCATGCTGGAATGATTTCCTCGCGCGTCAGCCAGGCTGCATAGGCCAACGCCTGGCGGATATCCTCGCGCTCCAAGTATGGGTAATCGGTGAGGATTTCGTCCCAAGATACGCCTTCGGCGACCAAGGATACGATTAGGCCGGCAGTCACTCGCATTCCGCGAATGCACGCGCGTCCCCCCATTTTCCCCGGCTCGAAAGTAATCCGGTCAAAAGGGGGTGAGGGCGCCGCCGCAGGAGGGGCTGCTCGCTTGGCTGGCATCTTGTCTCCTTGATGGTGCGCGGTTTCCAAACCGGCTCTCTTTCGGCTGCTGGATAACCTCTTCATCGTCCTCTCATTTTCAAGCCTGGCCCCACAGAATTCTCGTCGCCCTCTTGGCGCCCTCGGCCATCGCCGCGAATTTGGCCCAGCAGATCGACGGGTGGCCGACCCGCGTGCCGAGCCCGCAATCGGTGCCGGCCAGCACGTTCTCGCGGCCGACCAGGTGGGCATAGCGAACCAGCCGCTCGGCGACCAGATCGGGGTGCTCGATAAAATCGCTGCAATGGCCGACGACGCCCGGCACCAATGTCGTCCCCTCCGGCAGTTTCACATCTTCGAACACGCGCCACTCGTGCTCATGGCACGGGTTCGACGCCTCGATCGAATAGCTGCCGGCATCGACCCGGAAGATCAGGTCGATGATGTCCTTGAGCGCAATGTCGTCGTGATGCGGCCCATGAAAGCTGCCCCAGCATACATGCAGCCGCACCTTCTCGCGCGGGATGCCGCGCAGCGCGTGGTTCAGCGCATCGACCCGAATCGCGGCGTATTTGCGGTATTCCGGCAGCGTAATGTCGGGGAGGCAGTTCCAGCCATCCGGCAAGTCGGGATCGTCGATCTGCAGCAGGAATCCGGCCTCGACAATCGCCTGATATTCCTCATGCATCGCCTCGGCGATCGCGAACACGAATTCCTCGTCGGTCTTGTAGTACTCGTTCGCCATCCAGTGCTCGATCGTGCCGGGCGAGTTGGCCGGCAGGAAAGCGCCGGTCGGCGAGGCGCCGGCGAGCGCGGCGTTGAAGTTGCCGATGTCCTTCTTCAGATCGGCGTGCCCGATATAACGCAACGGCGCGACGCAGACGGGCATCGTCGGCGGGCCCAGCGATTGCGTGCGTGGATTGGTCGCGAAATAGCCGGCGAACTTCCGCTCGTCGCGGGCGATGATCGAGAGCCGCCGGCGCCCCGAACTCGGCCGCAACTCGTAACCGGCGATGCGTTCACGCACATAGTCGGTGAAGTTGAACTTCGACAATTCTCCGTCATTGACGATGTCAAGCCCGCAGTCGAGTTGCTGCTTCACCACTTCCGCCACAGCCGATTTGAGGCGCGCATCAAGCGCCGCCGTATCGAAAGCTTGGCCGTTGGCGCGGGCGGTCACCATCTCGCGCAAATCGGCCGGACGCGGCAACGAGCCGGCATGTGTCGTCAGGATGCGATCGCTACTGTAAAGCATCGGCCCCTCCGTTCACTATGATCTGCCATCGCCTGCTGCCGGGTCCTTTCACCGCGCTGGCCAGTCGGCCGGATACATCGCGCGGAGCGTCGCCTTCTCGCCGTCCGTCAGCGGAAAGAACCGCTCGGTCTGATCGGTGAAAGCATCCGGCCGGCAGGACGCCGGCCGTCCGCACATCAACATCGTCGGATCGCTGTTGTGGCGCAGGCCGATCGCGTGGCCAAGCTCGTGCGCGGTGACGTTGCGCGCGACGTTCGGGAGCGTCAGCGGAAGTAACCGATCGTCCTTGATCCCGACCAGCGCCTTCTGCTGCTGCGGCCAGGTGAAACCGAACGAGATGAAATCGCCATCGGAGAGCGCAACGATCAGATCCCCCGGAACCTGAGAGAGATTGGCGGGAAAATCGGGGCGTCCGGTGGGCGTGACGGCCCGGCCGCTGAGCTCCCTCAACTGCTCAAGGGGAATGGTTCCGGTGGCGCGGTTCACTTGGCCCAGACGAAACGGCGTGCCGATCTCGGCGAACACCCGATTCCAGTACGCGACCGCGTCGCGCACGAGCTGTACCCGGGCGTCGTCGGCGATCCACAAGACGGTGACCGAAGGTATCTTGCGCCACGGCGCCGGCCCGGCTCCGCCGCGCATGTCCGGCATCTGCGCCAGACCGAGCGAAGGCGCGAGGAGCGCAATACCCGCGATCAATAGCCGCCGCGCGATCGCCGACATTTGGATCATGCCTTCCGGAAATGCCGCACGATCTCTTCCTCCCACAGATCCAGCTGGTCCACATCATAGTCGAGCGGCGACAGGGCGGCGTATTCGAGCCCGGCCTCGCTCATCTCGGTGAGCCGGGCGCGGATCTGGGCCGGGGTGCCGAGCAGGTAGCAGGTCCGCAGCGTCTCGAACGATCGGTGCGTGCCCATGATCCGCTCGATCAGCGGCCGCTGCACTCGCAGCGCCGCCGCCTCGTCGTCGGTCGGGACGATATGCATGAAATTGACGTGCCCGAAGGCGACGCTGCCCGGCGGCCGGCCGATCTCGCCGAGCCGGTTCCGGATCTGCGCCCAATCGGCGATGACGCTGTCGGTCGAGCCGGCGGCGCGCGCCAGCCAGCCATCGGCGCGGCGGCAGATCCGCTCCAGCACACTCGGCGCCATCGCCTCCGGGTCGGGCGACAGATCGGTCTTGATCTTCGAGCCGCCGGCGACCCACAGAAACGGTTTTTTTCGGCAGGGGCGGGTCGATCACGACATCGTCGAAATGGTAATAGCGCCCGTGATAGGTCACCGGCTCGCCGGTCCACAACCGCTCGAAAATCTCGAGGATCTCGTCGGTGCGGCCGCCGCGCTGGCGCAACGGCACGCCGGCGACCTCGTATTCATGCGCATCCCAGCCGACCCCGATGCCGAGCTCGAACCGGCCGCCCGACAAATATTGCAGGCTGGCGATGTCCTTGGCGACAAACACCGGGTTGCGCAATGCGGCGATCAGGATGCCGGTGGCGAGCTTGATCCGGCTGGTACAGCCGGCGGCAAAGCCCAGCGTCTCCAACGGCGACAGCCAGGCCGTGCCGTAGAGCCCGCGCGCGGTCAGCAGATGCTCGACGACCCATAAGGCGTCGTAGCCGCGCGCCTCGGCCCGCACCGCGAATTCGCGCAATCGCGCCACCCTCGCGTAATCGAGGTCGGGAAACGAGAAGCTCGGCAGAATCAACCCAAAGCGCATCAGTTACCTCCCAAGGAGATTGCTTCGTCGCTACGCTCCTCGCAATGACAGCCCTTGTTGTCATTGCGAGCGAGGCGAAGCAATCCCCATCCCGCATTCGCAAGGTGCTGGATACGGATGCGGGTTGGATTACAGTGCTGGTGGAATTGCAGTGGGGAGACCGCGATGACCGAATTCAGCTACGACCACGTCCATCTGCGCAGCCCCGACCCGGACGAAACCGCGGCCTATTACCAGCGCATGTTCGGCGCCGAGATCATCAAATCGGTGATGTCGAACGGCATCGAGCGCACCGACATGAACCTCGGCGGCGTGATGGTCTTCATCGCCCAGGTCCCGGCGGATTCCAACCTCTCCGAGAAGCCGGAAGGCAGCTTTGTCGGCCTCGATCATCTCGGCTTGCGCGTGCGCGGCATCGACCGCGTCTGCGACGAGCTGAAGGCCAAGGGCGCCGAGTTCACGGTCGAGCCAAAGACGATCCGCCCCGGGGTGCGCATCGCCTTCGTCCGCGGCCCGCAGAACGTCCTGATCGAGATCCTCGACCGCGACGTGTAATTTCTCACAATGAGGCAGCGAGACGGTGAGGCCGACTGCTCTCGCCGCTCTGACACTAAATTCGCGTCCCGGCGAAAGCCGGGACCCACCCCTCAGGCGCTCGGACAGCTGAAAAGTGGGTCCCGGCTTTCGCCGGGACGCCAGGTTTTTGTTTCCTCACTGCCTCACTGTCTCATTGTGAAAAGCTGTCACCCGCGCTCCATCGGCAGGGCCGGGTCGTTGGCCCATTCCGACATCGAGGCGTCGTAGAGCCGCACGTCGGGATGGCCGAGCATCACCAATGCCAGCGCGTCGGCGCTCGCCGCGATGCCGCCGCCGCAATAGGTGATGACCCGCGGCTTGTCGAACGCGCCGACCGCGTCGAATTTAGCCCGCAACGCCGCCGGCGGCAGAAACGCGCCGCTCTGCGGATCGATCAGCGAGGCCGCCGGCACGTTGACGCTGGCGGCGATCCGGCCCGGCCGGCCATAGGTGTTGCCGCCGCTGCCGGAATGCTGCTCGGCGCTGAGCGCGTTGATCGTGCAGGTCGCACTGTCGCCGATCGCGCCCTGCACCGCCTCCTTGCCGACCATCAGCCTTCGATCCCCGCGCACGACGAACCGCGCCGGCAGCCGCGGCAATGCCGGACCGGTCTGCACCGGCCGCCCCTCGCGCGCCCATTTCTGGAACCCGCCATTCAGCACCGCGGCGTTGTCGAAGCCATAGTTGCGCAGCATCCACCAGATGCGGGTCGCCCATTGCGGGGTCGTCGTGCTGTACAGCGCGACGCGGCTCTTCTCGCCGACCCCGAAGCGGCCCATCGCGGCGGCGAATGCCTCGCCGCTCGGCAGCATGAAGCGCAATTTCGGGTGGTCCGCCGACAGATCGGCCTGCAGGTCGACGAATTGCGCGCCGGGGATGTGCCCCTTCTCGAAATCCTCGCGGCCGGATTTGACCGTGTAGGTGATCTTTGGGTCGGGGATCAGATGCACCGTGCCGTCGAGCACGATCAGGTTCGGGTCATCGAGATGGGCAGCGAGCCATTCGGTCTCGACCAGGAATTCGGGATGGGCAAACCCTTGCGCCTCGCTCATGCTCGCCTCCAAATGGACTGAACCGCTGGCGGGATCGTAGAGCAAAAGGAGAAACCTGTCGTGGCGAGCCGTATCAACCGCGCCATCGAGCTGCTGGCGCAGGACCAGGCGATCTATTACGTCGGCGCCCATACCGGCCATGTGCTGACACGAGCGCAGGGCCGCGAGGATGCCGGCACCTGGGCCGATTACATCAATATCGGCATGGAGCACGGCGCCTTCGACATGACCGGGCTCGCCGAGTACATGCAAGGGCTCGTCGAGGGCGGCCCGACCCGCTCCGGCCACCGCGCCCCGGCCGTCATCGTCGAGGCGCCGGTCAACGGCACCGACGCGGCGAACGTCCATTTCAATGCCTGGCAGTTCCGCCAGATCCTCGGCCGCGGCGTGCATGGAATTCTGCTGTGCCAGGCCGAGACCGCCGCCGCGGCGCGCACTTTTGTCGAAAGCTGCCGCTATCCGCATCACCCGGAGGGCGTCGAGCCGTTTCTGCCGACCCCGGTGCAGCGGATGCGCGGCGAGGCCTTCGCGCGCCGAGCCGGTCACGACGGCGGCGAGGCGCGGCCATTGGGGATCGGCACCCGCGGGCGCGGTTCGGAGGCGAGCGCGGCACCGATCTGGGGAATCTCGGAACCGGACTACCGCGAGCGCTGCGATCCGTGGCCGCTCAACCCGGCGGGCGAATTGCTGCTCGGGGTCAAGCTCGAAAGCCCCGAAGGCATCGCCCATTGCGACGAGATCCTCGCCGTCCCCGGCATCGGCTTCGCCGAGATGGGGCCGGGCGATCTGAGCCTCGCGCTCGGCTACCGCGACATGCCGCGCGACCCGTACCCGCCCGAGATGCGGGAGGCGCGCGACAAGGTGTTCGCCGCCTGCCGCAAGAACGGCGTCGCGTTTCTCGAGATCGGCACGCCCGAGAACATCGTGCAAAAGCTCGACGAAGGCGTGCGCGTCATCGCCGGCCACCGCGAGGAGACCGCCCGCCTCGGCCGCGCGCACCAGAAGCGCCCGATGCCGGTGTAGCTACCCCCCACCCCCGGTGGGAACTTTGTACACAAACGCACCACTGGTTCCTCCCCCGCACCGCGGGGGAGGGGGACCATGCGGAGCATGGTGGAGGGGGCATGGGGGTTGAAAAATGCACGCCGAATTGGAGGGGGCATGAAAGAGACGCCCAGTGCCGCCCCCTCCGGCTCGCATCGCTCGCCACCTCCCCCGCGAGGCGGGGGAGGAGCCACGTTTGGGGGAGAGGGAGGGGCCCGCGCCGTTAGGCGTGGGAGGGTGAGGGCGCCGCGATAACCCCGGCTTCCGCGAACGCGGCGATCTCGGCCGCGGTGTACCCCAATTCGGCCAGCACCGCCGCGCTGTGCTCGCCGAGCGCGGCGACGAACGGCTTGGCCGCCGCGTCGGCGGCCGTCATGCGGAAGGGCGGGTTCAATGCCTGGAACGTCCCGCCGCGATCGTGGATCTCGGTGAAAGAATCGCGATGCGCCAGCTGCGGGTCGCTCATCGCCTGCTTGACGGTACGGTAGGGCGATGACGGCACCCCGTGCCGGTCGAACACCGCCTGCACCTCGGCGCTGCTCAGCCCCTTCGACCAGATTTCCAGCTCGTCGATCAGCTCTCCCCAATTGGTGCGGCGGTCGGGGTATTTGGCGAAGCGCGGGTCCTCGATCCAGTCGCGCCGGCCCGCCGCGGCGGCGAGGTTCTGGAACGTCCGCTCGCTGGCGACCGACAGATTGATCCAGCCATTCCTGGTCGCGATCGGACCGAATATCGGCCGCCCCTGGATGTAGGAGGCGGGAAATTGCGCCAGCTGCATCTCGCTCAGGGTCAGGCTCAGCATGCTTTCCAGCATCGAGACGTCGATCAGCTGGCCGTCGCCGGTCAGCTGGCGCTGGTAGAGCGCGGTCATGATCGCGCCGAACGCATAGGTTCCGGTCACCACATCGGCGATATAGATGCCGCAATAATCCGGCCGCCGGTCGCCGCCCTGATAGGCGAGATGCGCCAGATCGTAGCCCGAGGCGGCATGGATCACCGGCGCATAGGCCGGCAATTCCGCCGACGGCCCGGTCTGGCCGTAGCCCGAGATCGCGCAGTAGATCAGATCCGGCTTCACCGCCTTCAGGGCCGGGTAGTCGAGCCCGAAGCGCTGCATGACCCCGGGCCGGAAATTCTCGACCACGACGTCGGCGGTCGCGACCAGCCGCTGCACGATTTGCAGAGCCTCGGGCCGCTTCAGGTCGAGGACCATGCTCTTCTTGCCCGTGTTGAGCTGGCCGAACGAGGTGCTGGCGCCGTTGCGCAACGGCGGGCGCGACCGCATCATGTCGCCCTCCGGCGCTTCGAGCTTGATCACCTCGGCGCCGCAATCGGCCAGCAGCCGCGTGCAATGCGGTCCGGCGATCGTCGTGTGAAATCGACGACCCGCACACCCTCCAAAGGGCTGTTCATTCGTTCCGTGCCCTCATTGTCATTGCGAGCGGAGCGAAGCAATCTCCCGCCGATCGAGACTCCTCCCAATGAGATTGCTTCGTCGCTACGCTCCTCGCAATGACAGATTCTTTGCGGCGCCGAAGGAAGACAAAGCAATCTGGTGGCGGCTAAGCATCGGGAGGGAACACATGGAAATCCAAGTCGAGACGCCGCGGCGGCACATCGTCCTGGTGACGATCGCCAACGAACCGCGCCGCAACGCGATGTCGCGGGCGATGCTGACCGATCTGGCGGCATTGTGGGACCGGCTCGACCAGGACGCCGATTGCCGCTGCGTGGTGCTGACCGGGGCCGGCGACAAGGCGTTCTGCGCCGGCGCCGATATCGCCGGCGATCTCAGCGCCAGCGCCGAAACCGCCCAGATCATCAATCGCGCGCTGCTGAAGGATACCCCGTTTTCGAAGCCGATCGTCGCCGCGATCAACGGCGATTGCGCCGGCGGCGGCCTCGAGCTGCTGCTGTCGACCGATATCCGCGCCGCAATCCCCGAGGCGCGCTTCGGCCTGCCCGAGGTCCGATGGTCGATCTACCCGTTCGGCGGCGCGACCGTGAAATTGGCGCACCAGATCGGCCACGTCCATGCAATGGATCTGCTGTTGACCGGGCGGCTCGTCGACGCCGCCTTCGCCGAGCGGATCGGCCTGGTCAACGCGGTCGTCGCGCGCGACCGGCTGATGCCGTGGGCCTTCGAAACCGCCGCGATGATCGCCGCCAACAGCCCGAGCGCGGTGCAGGCCGTGAGGACCCAGATCAGCGCCAGCATCGCCGATTACGCCAAGAGCCGCGAGGCGCTCGAACAGGAACTCGGCGACCGTGTCCGCACCGGCCCGCACTTCGCCGAAGGCGTCGCCGCCTTCCGCGAGAAACGCAAGCCGGACTACCGCTAGCCCCCACCCCCTCCCTCCCCCGCTCGCGGGGGAGGGAGGGACCCGCGCCGAAGGCGTGGGAGGGTGGGGGCTGCCAGCTGCGGTGTAATACGCGAAGGCGACCGGCAAGCGATTTATTTACTCCGGCGCCCCGGCGAAAGCCGGGACCCGCTTATCCGCTTCCGAGCCGGTGGAACGATGGGTCCCGGCTTTTGCCGGGACACCGATTTTTGGAGTTGCTTACGCTTGGTAGTAGGCGAAGACGACCGGCGAGACGAAGGCCCAGCTCTCGATGAAGGTCGCCTTGTCGGGCTTCCTGCCGAGCTCTTCCATCGCACCCAGCAGGCAGAACCAGTTCAACACCTCGTGCTGCCCCGATTCCTCGATCTGGTCGGTCGTATAGCGGTGCCAAGCGGCGTAATCGCCCGTTTCGAGCGCATCGTACAGCGCGCGGTCGGCCGCGACATCCGGCCAGAGCTGCCAGTTCTTCTCGGTCAGGAACGAGTGCGACCAGCTCGACGAGGCGACAAACGCGGTGCGCCACGGGCTCTTCGCCATGACCCGCGCCGCGGCGGCGCCGACCTGCATGCAGCGATGCGGGTTCGGCCCCGGCGGATCGAAGGCTTGCGTATCGGGATTGCGGATCTCGTCGCGCATCGCCAAGGGCAGCCGCAATCCGCGCGCCGCATTGACCCGCCGGCCATAGCAATTGACGCTGAACTGCACCAGCGGATAGTCGAAGCCGCGCCGCTCGTCGTCGAGCAGAATGACCGTGTTCTCGAAGGCATGCCCCATCGGGTGGTGCAATGGCTTGTAGGCGTAGCCGACATCGATCCCGGCCTCGATCAGCCCCGACGCCAGGTACTTCCCGGCCTCGCGGTGGCCGCGCACCCGCATCGGCGAGTCGGCCGGCTCGTTCCACGGGTTCCACGGCGAGCGGCGATGCGCCCAGGGCTGCAATTCCTGGTCGTCATAGGCCAGCACCGCAAACGGTGGGACGATGTCTTCCTTGAAATTCTCGTACTGGTCGTCGCCCCACATGATCACGACATCGGGGTTGAACTCGTCGATGACCCGCCGCGCCTCGGCGAAATGGGCGCGGTACACCTCGCGGCCGCGCGCCGCCGCCGAGGCGCCCCAATCGTTGCCGAGCTCCGCGCGAACCGGTTCCGGCCAGGCGGCGGGGTTTTTCATCGCGTCGGGCATCGCCGGATCGTCGAGCGCGGCCCGCATCATGAAGGTCCAGTCCTTGTTCGGACGCAGCATCAGCGGGCGATGCGTGCAGCCCACCCCCAGGATCTCGCCCATCGCCTTCCTCCCATTCGACCTTTGCTGTCATTGCGAGCGAGGCGAAGCAATCCCCCTCGGATTGTGCCCACCCGGATGGGGATTGCTTCGTCGCTACGTTCCTCGCAATGACGAACTGACCGTAGGATGGGCTGAGCGCAGCGAAGCCCATCAAAAATTCACAAAGAGACAGTGAGGCAGTGAGGTTCAGTTGTCACCGGAATCTCGCTGCCTCACTGTCTCGTTGTGAAATTGGAATTAAGCGTGCTGGCGCTGCGAGCTCGGCATCAGACTATCGCCCACCGGCGCATGGCGCAGCGTATCGGTTTTCAGCGCCACCGGCGCACCCAGCCACATCGCCAGCGCGGTATGGTCGTTATACGAGCTTTCGGTCAGCGGGTGCACGAGGACGTCGAGCCCGTCGCGGTTCAGCATCAGCCACGGCACGAGGTTCTGGAACTCCGGCGTCTCGAAGATCACGTTGAACTGCGAGATCGGGTGCGGGCCGCGCGGCTCGTCGCTGAACCCGCCGGGTTCGACCTTGAATTTGCCGATGATCGTGTCGCGCAGCTTTGCTGCTTTCGGCTTGGTCGCGGCATCGTAATAGACGTGCGCGTGATAGCCTTTGATCTCACTCATCGAAGTCCCTCCTGTCGCTATTACACTTACATTTGACCGTTCGGCGGTAGGCAATTGGCGCGTCTATCCTTTGTACAGCACCAAATCGAAGATCACCGTTTTCGAGCCCGCTTCGAATTCCGGGGACGGCTCCTGTAGTTTTCTTACCAACAGCTCCTTCCTCTCCGCGCGGCCTACACTGCTGAGGAAGGGATCCGCGTCGTTGTACGGGTCGCCGTCAAAATACATCTGCGTGACGATTTTGTCCTGGCGGCCGCTCACCTGGAAATGAATGTGGGCCGGCCGCATCCGGTTGGGGCCGGCAGGATAGGCCGCCGGCTTGATCGTCTTGAAGCGATAGCGGCCTTCCGAATCCGTGGTCAGGACGGCGGCGCCCTCAAAGTTCGGGTCGAGCGGCGCCGGGTTGGGGTCGCTCGGATGCGTGTACCGCCCGTGAGCATTGGCTTGCCACACCTCGACCTTGGCGTTGCGGACCGGCTCTCCCGCCAGGTTCAGCACCCGGCCCATGACATTGAGCACCTGCCCTTCCGCACGGCCGGACCGGCCGGATACCTTTGTCAGATCGGCGGTTTGCGGCAGTTCCGACAGCGGATAAAAGGGTCCGAGTATCTGGTCCGGCGTTCGCTGCAGCACCGCCTCGGCCGCGCCAAGCCTGGGTAAGACGGCCACGCCGGACCCGGCGAGGACGGCGGACATCAACAGGATGTCGCGGCGGCCGACATTTTCGATTGAGTACGCGGCCATGTCTTTCCCTAACCAGCCGGATTTCGCGGCTGACTCCTTTTTAGTCAGCCTGGCCGAGTTGCGCGGCGATCTTCTTGCTGATCTCGGCCCGCCATTCCTCCATCGGCAGGAATCCCTCGCGGTCCCGGCAATACGCTTCGGTCTCGCGGAACAGCTCGTCCTCGGATTTGTCGAGGTCGATCTTGAACCCCAAGGGCTGCGGCACGTACCACGGCGTATCGCAGAACATCTCGATGCGGTTGCCTTCGGGGTCCTGGAAATAGACCGACCAGGCATTGCCGTGGCAGATCGGGCTGATGCCCTCGCAGCCGGCGTCGCGGATCTTGCGGAAGGCGCGCTGGACATTGGCGAGGTTGCCGACATTGAACGACACCTGCTGCACCATCGGGACCTCGGTGTCGGTGGCGCGGCCGCGCACCAGCACGACCTGGTGGTGGTCGCTCGGGTTGCGGCTCAAAAACGTGATGCGGCCGTCTTCGGCTCCATCGCTGACCACAAAGCCGAGAACCTTGGTGTAGAAATCGATCATCTTCGGCACGTCGTGGACATAAAGCCCGACATGGCTGAGGCGCGGCGCTTCCTGCATGGCTCATCACTCCGGTGAATGGTTCAGGCTTTTGTATATCAGCGCCCGCCATCATCTATCAAATCGATTAATCGTATGCTATTCATTCGTTGAATGGATATTCGAGCCGTCGACCTCAACCTGCTGAAAGCGTTTGACGCGCTGATCAGCGAGCGAGCGGTGACCCGCGCCGCCGGCCGCATCGGCCTGTCGCAGCCGGCGATGAGCCATGCCTTGTCGCGCCTGCGCGGCCTGTTCGCCGACGATCTGTTCGTGCGCACTCCGACCGGCATGGAGCCGACCGCGCGGGCCCGCGAGATCGCGCCGCTGGTGTCGGGGGCGATCGAGCAGATCGAGGCCGCGCTGAACCTCGGCGCTGGTTTCGACCCGGCGAAGAGCGCCGGCATTTTCACCGCCGGCATGGCCGAATATGCCGAAGTGGCGCTGGTCGGCCGGCTGGCCGCCGCGTTTGCCGAACAGGCGCCGCGCGCGACTCTGCGCCTGTTGCCGCTGAGCGGCGCCGACGCCGCGGAGCAATTGGAGCGCGGCATGATCGATGTCGCAATCGCGCATCTGCGCGCCCCACCGGCGACGATCGAATCGCGAATCCTGTTGCGCGACCCGTTTGTCGTCGTCGCCCGCAAGGGCCACCCGCTCGCGGCCGAACCCCTGTCGATCGAGGCCTATGCCGGACAAAGCCACATTCTGGTCTCGCCGCGCGGCGACACGTCCGGCGCGATCGATCGCATCCTGGTGGATTTCGGGCTGCGCCGCCGCATCTCGCTGCTGGTCGCGACCTACCTGGCCGTGCCGGTCGCGCTCGCCGCCTCCGATCTGATCGCGACGGTGCCCAGCCGCACCGCCCGGCAGATCGCCGCCACCGCCGAGATCGAGATCCTGCCCTTGCCGGTCGATCTCTTGATGACCGTATCGATGGCCTGGCACCGCCGCGCCGCCAGCGAACCCGCCCAAGCCTGGTTCCGCGCGCTGCTGATAGACGCCGCGCAGGACGACGAATGAAATTGATTCACCACGAAGACACGAAGGTCACGAAGAATGGATTTGTCATTGCGAGGGCGAAGCGACGAAGCAATCCCCATCCGGCAAGCCTCAGTGGGCAGGAGATCGCTTCGCTCGCAATGGCGCGTTCCTTCGTGTCTTCGTGGTTTTACCTCTTCGGCATCTCGATATTCAGCAGCCGGGCGGCGTTGCGGCCGAGGATCGCGCGGCGCTCGCTGTCGTCGAGGTCGGGGGCGCTCTCGACGAAGCCGACCGGGTCAATCTCGCCCATATCGGCGGGGTAATCCGTCCCCATCAGCACATGGTCGGCGCCGTACTGCTCGACCAAATACTGCAGCTGGTGGTGGGTGTAGACAATCGTGTCGAAATACAGCCGCTTCAGATAGGTCGTCGGCATGTGGCGGATGCATTCGCAGGTGTCGGGCCGCGCCGACGCGGCGTGGTCGATCCGCCCGGAATAGGCCGGCAGATAGCCGCCGCCATGCGACAGCACCAGCTTTAGATTGGGATGGTCGTGCAATACACCGCCGAAGATCAGGTGATGCACCGCCACCGTCGTGTCGAGCGGGTTGCCGATGATGTTGGTGAAGTAATGGTCGCGGAAGCGGCTCGCTTCCGGGAAGCCGGTCGGGTGCATGAACAGCACTAGCCCCAGTTCCTCGGCGCGCGCGAAGATCGGCCGGAAGCGCGGTTCCGACAGATCGGCGCCGGCGACGTTGGTGGCGATCTCGATACCGCGCAGCCCCAATGATTTGTGCAGCCGCTCCAACTCGGCGACCGCGAGCTCGGGCGCCTGGAACGGCACCGTGCCGAGCCCGACAAAGCGGTCGGGGTATTTGCCGCAGATCTCGGCGATGTTGTCGTTGATGACCTTGGCGGTGGCGATGCCGAGATCGGCCGGCACGCTGTAGAAGGTCTGCGCCGGCGAGGGGGTGATCGCCTGGATGTCGATCCCCATCCGGTCCATATCCTCGAGCCGCTTCTCGATCGAGGTGAACTGGATTCGGGTGCGCCGCCCCTGCTCGCGGTTGACCTCCTTTGTGCGCTCATTGGCGAATTGGTGGCGCGGTTGCCAGTCCATCGTCAGACCGGCGCCGGCGACCATCTCCTCGGCCTTCTGCGTCAGCAGGTGGCAATGGATGTCGATCGTGAACCATTTGCCGCGCACATGTACCGGCCCCGGAAAGCGGCCGGGGATCTGAGCTCCTTCGGGCAGGCAGGTGAACAGCATGCGTCTCCTCCCAGGGATTTGACCAAGGTTTCGCCCATCCTACGCATTTGCCGCCGGGCATGCGATACGGTGAAACGCCGCTCGCCGCTGGCCGAACCCCTGTGCTATCGCCATATCAGGCGGATACAGCGTATTGGCGGGGCGATGATCGGCAGCGCGACAGAGACAATCCGGAAATGGACCGAGACGGCGCGCGCGGCGCCGGTGCCCGGCCTCCCGATGGTGCTCGACATGCTCGAATGGGCCTATGGCCGCGCCGTCCAAGGCGTCCCCGGCCTCGACGGCGCCGAGGAATTGGCGAAGACCTACGCCGCGCGCTATGCCACGACCGACGAGGCGGTCGCGACGCTGATCGCCCGGCAGAGCGGCAAGGCGGGGGTCGCCGGGTTTGTCACCGGCTGCGGCGGCGCGATCTCGCTGCCGGTGGCGATGCCGGCCAACCTGCTGGGCACGCTGTACATCCAGCTCCGCCTCGTCGCGGCGATCGCGCATCTGCGCGGCCACGATCTGCAAAGCGCCGAAGTGCGCACCCTGGCATTGGCCTGCATGACCGGCTCGAAGGCCGCCGACACGCTGAAGGATGCCGGGATCCGGATCGGCACCAGGCTGACCCGTGACGCGCTGGGCTGGCTGTCGCCGGTCTTGGTCAAGAAGGCCGAGCACGCCGCCCGATTGCCGGTGCTGACAAGCATCGCGACTGCCGGCGCGGCGCGGCTCGGTAGGCTCGTGCCGGTGGTCGGCGGGGTTGTCGCCGGCGGCTTCGACGCCGCGATGACCCAGCTGATCGGCCGCACCGCCGACCGCGTGTTCACCACCCCTAAAGCGTCTGCAGAAACCTGATCAGCGCATCGCGGTCCGACGCCGACAGCCGATCCCATCGCAGCCGGCTGTTGCGGGCCTCCCCGTCATGCATACCGATCGCCTCCGACAGGTCGCGCGCTCGGCCGTCGTGCAGATAGGGCGGCCCGGAGGCGCTGACGCCCCATAGGGGCGGCGTGCGAAAATCGGCCGGCCCGGCCTTGCCCTCGACAATGCCGTCGGCGAGTGCGGCGCCCATATTGTGCAGCAGCAGATCGGTGTAGGCCCGGATCTCGGGCTGGGAACCCAATTCGGCTTCGGCTTGCCGCGTCAGCTTCAGCGATGGCGTGTGGCACTGGCCGCAGCCGATCTCCCCGAAGACCCGCTCACCCGCCTTGGCGCGTTCGTCTTTATCCGGACTGTTGGGCGGCGGACCGAGCAATCTGACAAACGCGGCGATCTCCTCGACCGCGACCTCCGGATAGTCCTCCTCGCCCGGCTTATGGCCGACCCCCAGCTCCTGGGCGAAGGCGGTCGCCGTGAATGTCTTGAGATCCGGGATGCGCGCCTTCCAGCCGAGCCGGCCGGGCTGCGTCGCCGTGCCGCCCACCCTGCCGATGATCCTGTCCGGACCGGGCGCCGGCGTGGCGGGCTGTCGCAACGCGACGGCATCCAGCAGACCAAGGCCGAACAGCATCGGCGCCCTGCGCTTCGACGCGCCCGATGGCGCCGGGAGCTCGGTTATGCCGTTGGCGGTTCGTTGCAGCCGCTGGAAGACATGACCGCCCGCAGCATCGGCAATGTCCTTCGACACCAGCACAAAGGTGTTCGCCGCCTCGCCGCTGCCGCCCGCGGCCGGCACCGAGTGACACGCGACGCAGCTATGCTCGTTGAACCGCTCGCCGACGCCGTCATGCTCGTCCCAGGTGCGCGAGAACTGCTGCAGCCCGTTCGCGAAGATCTTGCGGTCGGCGTCGGTCGCCTCGGCCCTCGGCTCGCCAAACGACCGCTGGTCGCTCTGCGCCGGCGCAACACTGATCGCCGCCCCAGCCACCACGCCGGCCAGCAAGGCCAGACCGAACACCCTTGAGAGGCTTCGGATCAGATTGGATCGGCTTCTTAATCCGTCATCCCCGGGCTTGACCCGGGGATCCACGGGTTTTTTCGTGGATGGCCGGGCCAAGCCCGGCCATGACCGGCAGTGGGGCACGCTTCACCTGAATGAGTAATCGCTCCAGCGGGAGGTGCGCGGCTGGGCCGTCGGGTTATTCCAGCAGCCGGCCGAGGCCGGGGCAGCGCTCGCTGCCGCCGAGCCGCTGCAGCACCGCCCAGAACGCCGCCTGGTTGGTGGTGACGACCGGCTTCTTGAACTCGCGCTCCCATTCGCCGATGAAGCTCATCGTCGGGAAATTGCCGCCGGGCACGACGAACGCCTCGATCTCGGGCCGGTCGATGCGGGCGAAGGCCTCGCGCGCGTTCTCCGGCCCGAGCTTGCCGATCGCATAGGAATCGGTCGCGGCGAAACCTTCGAGCGCGACGACCGAGAGCCCGTAATTGCCTTCGAAATAGCGTTTCGCGCTGGCATTGACCGGCTCCGAATAGGGTGAGACCAGCGCGATGCGCTTGGTGCCGAGCGCCTGCATCGCCTCGCCGATCGCCATCGCCGAGGTGAAGCCGGGGACGCCGGCGGCCGCCTCGATGCGCCGGGACACATCGGCGCAGTAGCCATCGGAGAACAGGCTCGCCGAAGTCTGCAACAGGAAGACGCTCTCGACCTTGGCGGTGCCGAGCATCTTCGCCTGATAATCGAGATCCTCGTCGCGCGGCGGCGAGAACGGCGTCTTGTTGACGCTGCTCGTCGCCATGCGCGCGTAATGCGCCTGCCAGCTTTCCGGCAACAGCCGGCTGTATTCGAGTTCGGCCGTCGTGTTGGTCGAGGGGATCAGGACGCCGAAATGGCGAGGCATGCGGGGATTCCTTTCGTCAGCGGCGCGGGCAGGCAAATCTACCGGCACCATACCGTCATGCCTCCGATCGCGCCAAGTCACGGACCTGCGATGC
>Ga0210400_10001085_pt1 | contig 27757 bp, 20 predicted proteins | sample IncBWH26MmetaG_FD_155456 | JGI IMG/M metagenome (GOLD analysis project Ga0210400, IMG submission 155456) | Forest soil microbial communities from Barre Woods Harvard Forest LTER site, Petersham, Massachusetts, United States - Inc-BW-H-26-M | ecosystem: Environmental > Terrestrial > Soil >... | reverse complement strand
CCTGCAGAAGCGCAGCCCCCAGGTTCTGCTCGCCGAGAAAATTATCCTTTGTGACATCGACTGTGTGCGACCAGAGATCGACAGCGCTCCGCCAATATCGGATCTGGTCGCTGGTAAAAAGCACAAACAAGGCCATTACGATTGCGGCGGCCTTGGCGCGCGACCGGAAACTGAATTGCCTGCTATCGGCGAAGTCAGCTGCACCCCACACTGCCATTACGAAAATTCCAATCAGCGGGATGTAGGCGTAGCGGTCGGCGATTGCTTGCTCGCCCACCTGGATCAGTCCGATGACTGGAACCAGTGTGCCAAGGAACCATAGCCACGCCGTGATGAGGTAGGGCCGCGCGGCGCGCCGCCACCAGACTAGACCACTTACGGAGAGCAGAAAGAGCGTAGCCAGTCCCACTCGCCAGCCAGCGAGCGTGGCGCCTGGGTGAGGATAAAACACCGCCAATCGCACTGGCAAAAACGCCTTCCACACGTACGTCGTGTAGGCGTAGATCGCGTTTTCCAGGCGCACGCTCAGGGGAAGCACCAAGCGCATAGAACCGGCGGAGCGCTGCGCGAAAATAGTGATGGCGCAGGCGGCCGCGGAAAGCGCAAAGAATGGCATCTTTTCCAGGATGAGTCGCGAAAAACGCTCCTGAGGGACGGGCAAGACCGTTTCGAAGCTCGACTGTCCCTGGATTCGTCTTAACGGCCAGAAATCAAGCAGCAAAAGCACGCAAGGCAGCGTGACCACCATGGGCTTCGAAGCAAGTCCGAGCACGAACAAAGCAGCCACGGCCAGGTAGCGGTTTACGGAGGGCCTGAACGCGTACCAACCGTAAGCACCGAGGGTCAGCAGAAAGAAAAACGTACTCAGCACATTTTTCCGTTCGGCGATCCAGGCCACCGACTCCACATTCATGGGATGAATCGCAAACAGCGCCGCCACCAGAAAGCTGCGTCCCACAGCCCCGGTGGCGTACGTCAGCAGTAGAAATAGGAGCACAACGTTCAAAACATGGAGCAACACATTAGTGACGTGATGCCCATGAGGATTCAGAGCATACAGTTCGCAATCCAGAGCATGCGAAAGCCAGGTCACTGGGTGCCAGTTGGAGGCGTCAGTCGATTTCAAAGCCCAGCTAAACGTAGCCCGTGTTACGCCAGCTTGCACGTGCGAGTTGTTGATCACGTAAAGATCGTCGTCGTAATTGAAAATAAAAGGATGTCCAATGGCAGGACTATAGACAGCGAACGTGACTACCGCGAGCAGAAGGCAAACTGCAAGATCGCGGATCCGCGCAGATCCCAGCATGCTGCGCTCGACCCTTTGCCGAACGCTAATTCGTTCCGGCGTGATCTGCCGCCTCGTCTCCGTCCGTTGGTTGGCCGTTCTCGCCCTGGCAGACATGCTGAATACAGAAAACTGTGCTTCCTTCCCACTGATCAAGCACAGGGCATTGTACTCTGCGTCAGGGGCAGTCTCGTTAACGATTCCAAAAGGAACTTCCGCTGTGGTTGGGTGGAGAAGCCTCTTCAGCCTCACGGCGTGCCGACCTTCCGAATGTAACCGGCACATCGCAAAACCGGCAGGCGCGGATATTTCGGAAACCTCGGATCGGTTTCCGAGAGTTTACAGCGATAGAAAATTGATCCGCGTGCTGACTGAATCCGCTGCGCGTGCAAGCAGTCGAAGCACAGCCCAACCCGTCGTGGTTCATCGTCTGTGACTCGGGCTTCGGTCATGTCAGAGCATAGCGCATCCCGAAGCGACCGACACCCGGCTTCGGCGGCGGCTGGCGGACAAAGAACCACCGTCGCGGCTTCAGGTATACTTATGCGTTTCCGAAATATTCTAGCCAGATCAGCTCCGAGAGAAAGGAACACATCTTATGGCTTCCCCGGCAGTGGATTACGCGCGTTCGAATCAACAGCGATTCGTGAATGAACTGAAAGATCTGCTTCGCATCCCCAGCATCAGCACTTTGGAGGAGCATAAGCCCGACGTGCGGAAGGCCGCCGATTACGTGGCCAACGAGCTCGGGCGAATTGGCATGGAGAACGTGGAACTCATCCCGACCAAAGGCCATCCGCTGATTTACGCGGACTGGCTGCACGCGCCCGGCAAGCCGACGGTGCTTTGTTATGCGCATTACGATGTGCAGCCTCCCGATCCGCTCGACGAGTGGGTCAGCCCACCCTTCGAGCCTACAGAACGCAATAACAACATCTATGCCCGCGGAGCGGTCGACGACAAAGGCCAGCTCTGGATGGAGATCAAAGCCATCGAAGCCCTGATGAAAGGCCACGACGGCAAGCTGCCGCTGAATGTTAAGTTCCTCATCGAGGGCGAAGAGGAAGTCGGCGGCGAGTCTATTGCCGAATATGTGCGCAAGCAGAAAACCAAGCTGAAGGCCGACTTCGCGCTGGTCTGCGATACCGAACTGTTCGCCCCGGATCTTCCAACGCTCTGCGTCGGGCTGCGCGGGCTGGTGTACACGGAGATCGAGGCGTTTGGAGCGAAGACCGATCTGCACTCGGGGATGTACGGCGGCGCGGCGCCCAACCCATTTTTCGCATTAATCGAGATCATCAGCAAACTGAAAGATGCAAAAGGCAAAATCTTAATTCCGGGCTTCTACAAAAACGTGAAAGCTCCAACCGCAGCCGAACTTAAAGCATGGAAGCGGCTGCCCTTCAACGAAGAGCACTATCGCAAAACCGAAGTTGGTTCCAAGGTGCTGACGGGAGAGCCTGGATTCTCGGTGCTCTATCGCACCTGGGCGCGTCCCACGCTGGAAGTCCACGGCATGCCCGGCGGATTTACCGCACCCGGTGCCAAGACCGTGATTCCGGCAAAAGCGTCGGCGAAGGTCTCCATGCGCATGGTTCCCAACCAGGATCCGGACGACATCCTCAAACGATATACCGCCTACGTAAAGAAGCTCACGCCCAAGGGCATTGAGACCAAAATCAAAGTCTGGAGCAAAGGCCCCGCCTGCGTCGTGGGCACAGATAATAAATATGTAAAAGCGTCCACCGAAGCGATGCACGAGGTATTCAAGAAAGACACAGTCTTCATCCGCTCCGGCGGCTCGATTCCAATCGTGACCGATTTCCAGGACGTGCTGAAAATCCCCAGTGTGATGATGGGCTTCGGGTTGCCTGACGACAATCTGCACGCTCCGAACGAAAAGTTTCACATCCCCAACTTCCATCGCGGGATCGAATCGATTTGTTTGTTCTTCGAGAAGCTAGGGCAGTAAAAGCAAGAACTCTGTGGGGCCGGGTCTTTGACCCGGCCGAGCCCAGCAAAGCTCGGCAGAACCTACTTCAACTGCGTAACACTGATAATCTCTGGGTAGTGGGTCAGTTTGATTTCCACAAGGAAGTTTCAACGGATGCGACCACAAGAACGATAATATTCAAGAGTGGAATGAAAACGATTAGCGGTGCCTTCTTTCGGTAGATTGCCGCGATTATTACGGGCACCGGGTATGTCAAGATAGGCAGGACGAACAGGTAGGCCCCGACGCTCGGGCCAGGGTCGAATGCCATCGCTGATAGAGGAACAAGCCAAAACCACGGCAGAAGCAAAATGAGCAAAAAGATCAGTAAAAACAAAGTAGCTTGATTTCTTCATTGGTGAGCTTCTTCATTATCCCGCCTTCTTTTCGAGTGCCTTCAGGATAAGCCCCTTGTCAATCCGCTTCGCGGACACTACCAATCTTTTGAACGTCATTGTTTTGGATAACCTTTTGAGCTAGAGTTATCTGGCTCTCGCGATTCTCCCTTCCTTCCCTACTCACACCCATTTCACACGCCAATGCTGCATTGTGTGTGCAAAATGACGTGGTTGTGCAAAAGGCGACCCTATATATGGTGTTTTCTTGCTTGACCCCGGCATCAATTCGCCATTACAGTAGCTCCAATCTGTGCCGCCCTGTCCAGCCACAGGCAGCCGTTTTTCGGAGCGAGCCGTGAAGGAATCTAATTGGTAAATACGTGTGCCAACTGCCGCAGCGCCGTCGCGACAGCCGGCTTGATGCTGGCGCAACTACACCGGCTCTCAAGGAGTAGAAGTTGCTCAAACTGAAAAAGCTTCAGATTCTCGGCTTCAAATCTTTCTGTGACCGCACCGAACTCAAGTTCCACGGGGACGGCATCGCGGCCATCATCGGTCCCAACGGATGCGGCAAGTCCAACATCGCGGATGCGATTTCGTGGGTTCTGGGCGAGCAATCAGCCAAGACGCTGCGCGGATCGCGCATGGAGGACGTCATCTTCGCGGGCACGCGTGATCGCAAGCCGACCGGTATGGCCGAGGTTGCGCTCACCCTGATCGATCCCGAAGTATACGACGGCCCCGACGCGCATAATCCCATTGAGATCGAAGTCCAGAATGACTTGCCTCCAAACGCGGACGATTGGGATGAAGCGGAAGTGCGCGCCCGAGCTGCGGAAGAAACTGAGCGGTTAACTGAGGAAGCTCAGCCGGGGAAAACAGAGGAAGCGGAGCAAGCCAGTTCGCCAACAGCACTCGCCGCTATCTACCCGGAGGACGAGCCAACCTTCGCGGTGTTTACCAACCCGTCACTTCCTGTTTCAGGCAAGTTGGCCGCGCCGGGCAATTCGGGTCTGACGCTGGCTTCGGCCGACAAGAGTTCCCAAGTGATCCTCAAAATCCGCCGCCGCAAGTTTCAGCAGTCGTTCCGCGCAGGCGAGATCGTGGTAACGCGCCGTCTGTTCCGCTCCGGAGACAGCGAGTACCTGCTGAATGGCAAACTCTGCCGTCTCCGCGATATTCAGGAATTATTCATGGGCACCGGACTCGGGCCGGAGTCGTATGCCCTGATTGAGCAGGGTCGCATTGGGCAGATTCTCAGCAGCCGTCCGACTGATCGCCGCTCCATCATCGAAGAAGCTGCTGGCATCACCAAGTTCAAGACCAAGAAGCGGCTCGCCGAAGCGCGCTTGGAGGACGCCAAGCAAAATCTGTCGCGGGTCAACGATATCTTTGAGGAAGTCACGCGGCAGATGAATTCCCTGAAACGCCAAGCCTCGAAGGCTGAGCGTTACGCCAAGTTGCGGGAAGAGATGCGGGCCAAGCTGCGTCTGGTGCTGGCCAGCAAGTTTGCGCAGCTGGATCGCGAGAGCATCGAAGTGGAAGAGCGAATCAACTTGCTCTCCGAGGAAATGCGCCATCGCACCGCGACCGTTCAACAACTTGAAGCTGAACATGCCGACCGAACCCAGCGTGGATATGCCATCGAGAGCGAGATCCGCGAAAACCGCGAGCGTCTTAACCAGATCAAGCTGGAAACCGAACGGGCGCATGCTCAGCGTCGCCATAACGAAGAACGCTGTGCGGAACTGGTAGTGCGTTCGGCTTCTTCCGAGGCTGAGCTGTCCCAGGCACAGCATCGACTCAGCGCGCTCGAATCTGAGCGTGATTCCAATCAACAACTATTGGAGTCGGCAGCCGCTGATGTGGCTGCGGCGCAGCAGGAGCTGTCACGATGCCAGCAAGAGGCCGCGGACGCCGCGACAGCGCTGGCAGAGTTGGAACATCGGCAGGAGACATCCCGCACCGCGATCATGGAAGTGGTCGCATCGGCTTCTAATCTGCGGAACTTGCTGACCCGGGCTGAAGAGCGTCTAGCGGCGGTAGGTCGCGAGGCACAGCGTTTGCAGGTAGAAATGGCAACGGCCACCTCGCAGGTCGACGCTTTCGGTGGGCAACGAGGACAATTTGCCTTGGAATTCGAGTCCGTCTCTCAACGCCTCGCGGGCTTGACTGAAGAAATTTCACAAACGCGTCAATCGATCGAATTCAAGCGCCACGAAGAATCGGAAGCCAAAACTCGCTTGGATGGCCTGCGCGCTGAATATGCGTCCGCCATCGGAAAGAAGGGTTCACTCGAAGCGGTCATCGCTGAGCACGGGTACTCGACAGAGTCGGTTCGCCGCCTGTTTCAATCGGACGTAATGAACGGCGGACTGGCTCCCGCGGGCGTGCTGGCCGACTTCCTCGAAGTTGAGCCGCGCTACGAAGGCGTCGTCGAAGATTTTCTGCGCGACGAGTTGAATTACGTGGTGGTGAAATCGTGGGACGCGGCCGACGAAGGTTTGCGCCTCCTCCGAACTGACGTGGACGGACGCGCCACTTTCCTGGTGCATCCCGAGGATTCGCAAGCGAAGTTCTCGTTCGCGGTAGACGAAGTGGCGCGTGCGGTAACGCCCGGCCACTCGATCGTCCCCTTGAAGCATGCAATCCGCGTGCTGAACGGTTTCGGCCGATCCCTGGAAGTGATCCTACCGAAGCTGCGCGATGGCTACATCGTCCCGGAGCCTGCGTCCGCGCGGGAGCTTGCACTGTCGAATCCAGACGCGTTTTTCCTTTCGCAATCCGGCGAGTGCTTCCATAACGTCACGGTCACAGGTGGCAAGCAGCGCGCCGAAGGGCCGCTGTCGATGAAACGCGAACTTCGGGATGTGCTGCGGCTGCTGAACGAGTTGGAGTCGGCACTGCGCAACGACGAAACCCGCGTACTCACCTTGGGCCACGAGATCAAGGAGCTGACATTGCGTCTCGACCGGCTTGAGACCGGAAAGCGAGAGGCCGAGAAACAGGCGATGACTTCTGGTCACATGCTGCAACAGCTCGATTCGGAAATGGCTCGTGTCGGCGAGCGGTTGAACACGTGCCGTGACGAGATCCAGCGCCTGTCGTCTGAACGGACTGAACAGGAGACCTTGATCAGCTCGCGGCAAACCGAGTTAGCGTCGCTCCAAAAGCAACGCGAGGAATTGGAGACTTTGTCAGCTACTGCAAACGAAGAACTGGCGGGCATGCGTCAGCGGCGTGATTCGGCTGCCCAAAACGCTTCCCAGCATTTGGCCCGCGTCGCGACGTTGGAGGAACGGCACCGGTCTGCCACGGCGGTGCTGGGAAAAATCGAAGGGTTGGTCTTGGATATGGCCGCACGGGCCGTGTCGCTGCGGTCGCAGATCGAATCCTCAGCGGCCGAGAAACTGCAACGGGAGACCGAGAATCAACAGATGATCGCGCAACTCGAAGAACTCGAAACCGAACGCAATACCACTGAGGCTCGGGATGGGCTGCTGCAATTTGAGTCCGACCAGGTGCGCGCCCGGTTGGCGGAGATCGAGGACTCCCTGCGCGAAGCCCGCCAGTTACTAGATCAGGCTCGCGACCGGCGTGGCGAGCTTTCGGCAACGGCAGCCAAGCTTCAATCGGACGCGCAATACATGGCGGAAACCTGCCTCAATGAGCTCGGCGTACAGCGCCACGAATTGACCGCAGACACCACAATTCCAATCACCAGCGGAGAGCAGTTAGCCGCAGAAGACCAAACCTACCGCGAGATGCGCACCCGTCTCGATTCCATGGGTCCGGTAAATATGATGGCTCTGGAGGAATACAAAGAGAGCGCCGAGCGACACGCATTTTTGGACACCCAAAGAAAAGACCTGCTCGATTCGATTCAGAACACCCAGGCGACCATCAAGGAAATCGACACCTTCTCCCGGCAGAAGTTCGAAGAGGCTTTCCACAAAATCAACGAGAACTTCCAAACTACGTTCCGCAAGCTATTCGGCGGAGGGCATGCTTTCATGCGCCTGACGGATGAAGAGAACAGCGTGGAGAGTGGCATCGACGTTGTGGCTTCCCCTCCCGGCAAGAAGCTCCAAAACGTGCTGCTGCTTTCGGGCGGCGAAAAGGCCCTTACGGCATTGGCGCTGCTGGTGGGAATATTCCAGTACCAGCCCAGCCCCTTCTGCATTCTTGACGAGGTCGACGCTCCGCTCGACGAAGCCAACATCGGTCGCTTCACCGAACTGGTGAGAGAGATGAGCATTCAAACGCAGTTCGTGCTCATCACTCACAGCAAAAAGACGATGAGTATCGCACCCGTGCTGTACGGCGTCACGATGCAAGAACCAGGCGTCTCCAAGCTGGTTTCGGTGCGTTTCGGGGCCACCGCTTAGCGATCTGGCAAAACGAGACTGGCGCCACTCGATGGCTTTCCCTGCAGATTCTAAGTTATCCTCTGCTGTCCTCAGCTTTTCCACAAACCGAACCCATCAAGACGGCGCGCCAGTAGCCGAGTTTCAATCTCTCACCAGCGATCAACACTTTGTCTTTCAAGGGACTGCGAACACTCCATCTTCGGTCGTGACTTAAATCGTTGACAAATATTTCTGGCAGGTTAGAATACGCGACGTTTTCTAACTGTAAAATTGAAATATGAGCCCCCAGTTACTCGACTCCGTCCTGCTTCGCACCGATTTCCCCGAACTCAAGCTCCACGCCAGCGGCAAGGTTCGGGACGTGTACCATCTCGACGATGCTCATCTTCTCTTCATCGCCACCGATCGCATCTCAGCGTTCGACTACGTGCTCGCCAGTGGCATACCCCATAAGGGGAGCGTGCTGACTCAGATTTCTCTCTTCTGGTTCGACTTTCTGCATAACGTTGTACCGAACCACATGGTCACAGCCGATGTGAAACAGTATCCCGCACCAGTCCAGAAATATGCCGCTCAACTGCGCGGCCGGTCGATGATGGTCAAGCGCGCCGAGATGATTCCGGTTGAGTGCGTGGTTCGAGGATATGTTTCCGGGTCAGCCTGGAAGGAATACAAAGCCAGCGGCCGTGTGTGCGGAATAGAACTTCCCCCGGGACTCAAGGAATCTGGTAAGCTGCCCCAGCCCGTTTTTACTCCGTCAACCAAAGCGACTAGCGGGCACGACGAGAACATTCCATTCGACGAGATGACTCGGATCGTGGGGGTAGAGTTAAGCCGCCAACTCCGGGACCTCAGTTTGAAAATTTATAGCAAAGCGGCGGACTATGCTCTACAGAAGGGCATCATTATTGCCGACACCAAATTTGAGTTTGGAATGACGTCGAAGGGCATCATCCTCGCGGATGAAGTGCTCACCCCCGACTCGTCCCGTTTCTGGCCGGCAGACAAGTACCAGCCAGGCCGGGCGCAAGAATCGTACGACAAGCAATACGTTCGTGATTACCTTGAGCAAATTCGCTGGGACAAGCAACCGCCCGCGCCCGGCCTTCCCGCGGAGGTGACGCGCCAGACCAGCGAAAAATACTTGGAGGCTTTCCACCAGCTCACCGGACACGAGCTGGATGTTTAGCGAAACAATTAGTTGGAGAACACGATGACGGCAGCCGACTGGATCATCGTGGCTGTGATCGTGGTGTCAGTAATTCAGGCCGCGATCTCCGGCTTTTTTCATGAAGCATTTGGCATCGCGGGCTTGATCGTTGGGTACCTGCTGGCAGCGTGGAATTACCAACGGCTGGCGGCGCGGTATGCGCCTCAGCTGAAGTCCATGTGGTTGGGGGAAATCGGGGCTTTTCTCGTTATTTTTGTGGCGGTTCTGGTCATCGCCGGTATCGCAGGGCGCATCACCCGCCATATCGTGAAAGAAGCTGGACTTAGTTTTGTTGACCGGATCCTAGGCGGAGCGCTGGGGCTGCTGCGTGGAATTCTGATCGTGGCAGTGATCCTCATGAGCATGGCTGCGTTCACGCCTACTTCGACGTGGTTGGAAGGTTCGGAACTGGCGCCGTATTTCCTGGTGGTAGGACGCGCCGCTATCTGGGTGGCACCACCGGAATTGCGAGGCCGTTTTTATCAAGGACTCGACTTGCTGCGCCGCGAACAGCGACACATGTGAGCGATTTGTCTGCAGCGCTGCAGCGAAATCTGGCAAAAGAGAAAAGCGCAGCTAACACCTTCGCAAAAGAAAGAGGGATGCCGTGAGAGATCAACTCGAAGCACTCATCCTGCAGATGTACAAGAGCAATATTCTGTACTCCGAAGCGGTACGCGAATTCAAGAAGCGGTTCATCCTCACCGTGCTGCAGGAAAACAACGGAAACCAGTGCCGCGCCGCGCGTCAGCTGGGGATGCATCGCAATACTCTAAGCCGCACTATTTCCGAATTAAAGATTGACATACGGCAACTGCGAGCGGGAGCCAAACGCCCTCCGCGCAGCGCCCGCCCCGCCGCCTACGATAAGAAAGTAGTCCGCTGAGAACCCGGCTGTAGTCTTCTGGAAATCAAAAAAAGTGGGCAGCATTAATCCGCTGCCCCGCTTAACTCCGATTCTGCCACTCGCTCAGTGAGTGGGCCGATGATGAACGGGTTTCTTAGCTGGCGGTGCCTTCGTCAGCAATGCGCCCTTTTCCATGGTCATCACAAACGGGCTTGGCGTATAGGACAGGGGTGTTCCTTCGAAATCCAAAGTAGACCCTTCCTGGGGCATCATTTTGGCGGGAATCGTTCCACCCATGGTGACGATGACATCGGCCCGCTTCTGATCGATATCATCCTGGCTGGCCGCGACTTGGATCTCGGTCGGGGACGCCTTGATCACCGTGCCTTCCATCTGTAAAGGCACCCCCTTAATCACGGACCAAACCTTGTCCGCATCCGCCGGTGCACCGGCTGACAGCACCAACTCCCACTCGCCGAAACTCATGTCCTTCGGAGCCTTGGTCTTCACCAAGTCGGCAGCTTGTTGTGCTGGGGTAGGAGGAACGTATTGCGCGACGGTGAATCCGGCTGGCGGCAGGGGGTTAGCCTTGGCTTGCGCCTCCACATCGGTCCAGCCCTGATCGGAACCATGGTACTTGGTGTATTGACTCTTGCCATAGCTCTCGATCTGCGCCTGTCCCGGCGAACCTGCTGCGAGATTTGCGGCCCGAGCGATGAAGAAGAGACCTTCCACGGTATTCGGAGGAGTCCCGGTCAGATCAGCCAGCGCTAACGGGTAAACGTTGCGGAGATCATTCGGATCGGCTTCCACGGCAGCCCGCAGTTTCTGCTGCGCAACCGGGAAGTTTTTCGCCTGCAAAGCGGCCATTCCCGAAGTACCATTAAAGATCGCGGCCATTTGCGTCTTCATTTTGGTGAAGTCGGCATCGGACACGCCATCTGGCTTGGGCGCGGTCTGCAGGGCTTGCAACCCGCGATCCGCGAATTGAGCGCCCTGCGTCAGGTTGTTTTGGGCATCCTGACCCGCTTCGGCCTGAGCTCGCTTAATGTAGGCGAGCAGCGCCAACGCACGCAGGTTGTTGGGATTTGCCTGCAGAATACGCTGCGCCGCCTCCATCATTTTGGCTTGGTTATTGGACTTCTGATAGGCCACCATGAGCGTTTCCAGAGCGTCTTCCTTCATGACGCTGTTGGGATACTGGGCCAGGAACGCCTCCAATCCGCTGATTTGCGCGGCCACATCCTTTTGCTGCACGGCTCCGACGTACGCGTTATACTCCGCCGGATCTTTGATTTCTTTCTTCGGTTGCGGTTGAGACGCGGCGGGCTGCGTCTGTGCTGGCGCCGCTGGCTGGGTTTGCGGTTGCGTTGCGCTTTGCTGACCCGAGGCGATTCCAGCAAACGTAATCACAATCGCTACTAGACTTGTCTTCATTTTGAAATGGCTCCTTGAATTTTCGGGAAAAACGGACGGCACTCGTACCCGGGCATACCCCTGCTCAATCCCCGGCTTACAGCATGAACTGCCTTCGTTCATGCGACAGGCCCGGAAAACTCAGCACCCACCCGGTAACGTCAGCCAGGACAAGAGATTATTTCCGGTGAGCCGGATTATAAGTATGTACCGCGACGAAGGCAAGCTTACTTTCCAGACTCCCGCGCCTCTCTTGTAAGATGTGGATTGGCGCTTCGGCGGTTGTGCCGCCCAGCATAACAATCCCCATAGCGAGGCCAACCCATGGCTCAGACTGGTCAAAAGAGCACTTTGACAGGCCAAATCGCAGTGATCACGGGCGCAGGACGAGGCATCGGCGCCGCCATTGCCGCTAAAATCGCCGCTCTCGGAGCCACGGTGGTGCTTTGCGGACGCACCCGCGGTCCCCTGGACGCTACCGCTGACGCCATTTCGAAGGTTGGCGGCCAAGCCCAGCCATTACAGTGTGACGTCACCGACCTTCGCTCCGTCGAAGCCGCTGCCGCTCAGGTCGAACAGACTCTGGGAAAAACCGACATTCTGGTCAACAACGCCGGAGTCGGCGGCTTTGCAGGCCCCCTGCACCAGTTGCCGCCTGAATCCTGGGACCAGGTCCTGAATACGAACTTGCGCGGAGTCTATTACTCCATTCGCGCTTTCGCCCCCATGATGATTCGCGCCCGTACCGGGCACATCATCAACATCTCGTCGCTCGCCGGCAAGAACGCCCTGCCGAATGGCGCAGCCTACGCCGCCTCGAAGTGGGGATTGAACGGGCTGAGCTTCTCCGTCGCCGAGGAGCTCCGCGCCCACAAGATCCGAGTCTCAGTGGTTTGTCCCGGCTCAGTGGATACCGAGTTGAGTCCGCACGCAGGAAAAGATAAATCCAAAATGCTGCAGCCCGAAGACGTAGCCCACGCGGTAGCAATGCTGGTCACCCAAGCCCCGCAATCGTTTGTAAGCGAGATTCTGCTCCGCCCAACCCAAAAGCCGTAAGCCAGTGTGTGGCGCGGACACGCCTGTCCGCGAGCGGTTGGCAAGGTTCCTCGCGCAGCCCGACTGGAATGCATGATTAGAGTCAACCGAGCCCCGCAAACACCCATTTCGAATCAACAATTAGGTGTAAGATGCTAGCCCTGAAGTCTGTTTTTCCAACCGCCGACGCGGCTTTTTACCAAGGAGTTAGCCGGAGCATGAGGCCCGATAAGTTCTTTCCAACCGTAGGCAAGTGGTTCGGGATCGCACTGGCGATGCTAGCGCTCGTTTCACCAGCTTACCCGGAGTGGAAAGAGAAAGTGCTCTACAGCTTCCAGGGAGGCCCGAACGACGGCGCAACCCCTGCTGGCGGAGTCGTTTTTGACTCATCCGGCAATTTGTATGGCGCGACCACCCAAGGTGGCGGCGGCTGTCCCATCGATCAGTGCGGCACGGTTTTTGAACTTACGCCTCCGCAGGTGAAAGGCCGCTCCTGGACTGAGACGGTGCTCCACATTTTCAAGGGGAACACCTCGGGCGATGGCAATACGCCGGCAGGCGGCGTGATCCTGGATAGTGCGGGAAACCTATATGGCACCACCGCCTACGGAGGCAACGGCAACTGCATTCTTTTGGGGACCAAGGCGGGTTGTGGCGCTGTGTTCGAGCTTTCGCCGCCGAAGCAAAAGGGTGGGGCATGGACGGAAACTGTGCTGTACAGCTTCCAGGGCGGAAACGATGGCTACTTTCCCAACGGCAACCTGGTCTTCGACAAAACTGGAAACCTGTATGGGGCAACGATGTTCGGGGGAGGAAAGGGTACCACCTGCAATCCGTATTACCAATACTGCGGGACGGTATTCGAACTGAGCCCGCCGAAGCAAAAGGGCGGAAAGTGGACAGAGAAGGTGCTGCACAGTTTCGCGGGAGTCGACAAAGGAGGACCGCCTGGGGATGGAGCCAATCCGAATGGCGGGTTAGTGCTGGATAGCGAGGGGGCGATTTACGGGACAACCCAGGCTGGCGGCTTGAGTATTTGCGCGACTCATGAGAATCAAGGATGTGGCACGACGTTCAAGTTAACGCGGCCGGCCGAGAAAGCCGACGGTTGGAGCGAGAGTATTTTACATCGCTTTAAGGCGACTCCAGACGGCAGTGGTCCGCAAAGCGGCGTAATTATTGACGCGAACGGTCGTTTGTTCGGCACAACTGGGGGTGGCGGCCCGTGGTCATGGGGCACGGTCTTTTGCTTGGAGCCTCCCGCGAGTAAATCTGAAGCGTGGGCACAGATGATCTTATACGGATTCAATGACAACAATCAGTATGGGGCAGATCCGGTGGGTGGGTTGACCCTCCACTCCAACGGAAATCTCTACGGCACGACCAACGCCTTTGGAGCATATTTTGGCGGAACAGTTTTCGAGTTGAAGCCAAAGGGAGCCGAGTGGGAAATCTCCCTTCTTTACAGTTTCACCGGGCCGCCGGACGCAGAATTTCCCGCTGCTGACTTGATCTTCGACAAGTCAGGCAATCTCTACAGCACTTCGCAAGCTGGGGGCAATGGACAGTCGTGTCAGTCGGGTTGCGGCTCAGTCTTCGAGGTCTCGCCATAGCAGGACGGCGATTCGTGACGCAAAGTTGGTTCGGAGAGATTCAGAGATTTGCAGGTTAAGGAAACGGAAACATGAAAAGTACAACGAGACTCGCGTCCGGTTGGATCGTCTACACAATCGTAGTCGTTCTTGGAAGCTGGTTTTCAGCTTCTCCCATCTCTGCAGCGGCACAGAGCCAAGGCAACAACGCCGTCTACAACTCCTCGGGCAACTGTAGTAGCTGTTTAGGTTCAGGGGCCTTCATCGACGCTAGTGTGTTTGCCTAGAGTCCTCCGACAAAGAATTTCTGTGCCGTATTGAACTGGTTTTGAACCCATCAAACGGAATTCTCCCCGCCGACGACGCAACTTTCCCCCAAGGAGCCAGGCCGAGCATGCGTCCTCGTAAGTGCAACACAGCCGACTACAGTGGCTGTAACTGGCACACTGCTGCATTCACTTGTAAGAAGGGAAGTGGCTTCTGCATTTAGCTGGAAAAATCTGAAACATTCCAGGCGGAGGGGGGACGAAGGGTGTCTCTCCTCCTCTTTTCACAGAAGGAGCCGATTCACTGGAGCACCTGAAATTTTCTATTGCTCTTGAGTTTGCCTGCGGGCGTAGCGACGGTCACAAATCCGGTCGTCGCTCCCGTGGGCACAGTAGCCGTCAAGTAGGTGTCGGAAGCGACATTGAATTTGGCGGAAGTCCCATTGAAGGAGACACCAGTGGTCCCAGTGAACCCCTGCCCAAGAATACCGATGGAGTGCCCAACTCTTTCCGACGTGGATACGAGACTCACAAACGGTCCTAGGCCAAGGTCGAGGCTGAAGAACGTACCGTAATTGTAGGTGCCGCCCTCCAGGGCAACTCCGTAGAGCTTGCCATTTGTGTGCTGGACAAGAGCACAATCCGGGGCCAAACCGTTAGTTCCATCAAAACTGTAGATGACTGAGTATCCTCCGCCGGGGGTGATTCTGTAGATGACGCCATCGTTGTGTTGCCCGCCTCCGCCCGCCACGCCATAGAAGTAGCCGTCCGTCGCTTGCAGCAGCGCCGTATCGGGCGAGTCCCCGTCGCTAATGTTGAGGCTGTGCAGAATTGCGTATTTTCCAGTGCGTGTGATCCTGAACACAATGCCGTAGCCGTACTTGCCACCGTAGGGAGCGGTCCCATAAAAATCGCCATCGCCGCCCTCGATCAACGGAGCATCAGGGTAGTACGCATCGAAGTTCTGGACGTTAAAACTGTGCAATATCGTGAGAGCGCCCTTCGGGGTAAGCTTGAAGACCGTCCCGCACCCGTATTGATCACAGCGGCCTGACCTGCCGCCCGATGCATCCGCAGAGCAAGAGTCGACGGGCTCTAGCATGGGCGAACAAGTCGTCGCGAAACCCCAGGACAACTGTCCCCGCATTTCCCCAACATTTCGTTCCCGGGCGCCCAGACCACGCGGCCCATTTTACTCCCGAGGGATTACTCTCCAAGGTCCGCTTGGACGGGGATGGGTCGCTGGCCGCCTGTGTGGCCCATCCTTTTCCAGTTCTGGACGAAGGCGAGGTGCCAACAGCACGAAGCTGTCTCAACCTTCCAACAACCCGCCTCACGAATTCCCATTTCGGGAATCCGCCCTAACTTTCTTCATTATTTCCTTTACTTTACTATAAGATATACTTCTTATCATCACTAATATCCCACTAACAAGAAAGCCGGAATGCCCCCAGCCTTTCCTGACCGTGCCTTCTCACCCCCTTCCACCCTGCAACTCCTTTGTTCCCAAGATTTTGCCCGTAACCCCTTCCTTTTCATAGATCTGGCGGGTACTTTTTCATCCCGCCCCAATGCAATCAAGATTTTACGCGGAAACGCGATCTTTTTTCAGGAGTAGTCCCATGCCCATTTCGCTTCCCAAACGTCCCAATGTTCGCCACTGCACTCACATCAAAGTCACCGGACAGCATTGCGGCTCTCCCGCCCTGCGCGGCGAATTTTTCTGTTACTTTCACACCCGCGTCATCAAAGGCGTGCAACAGCGCGTCGATATGCAACTTCACTCCATGGCCCTGCTTGAAGACTGCGAATCCATCCAGCTTTCGCTCATGCACGTAGTCGACGGCTTGTTGAAAGGCACGCTCGAACCCGTCCGTGCCCGGCTAATCATTCAGGCATTGCGCATAGCTGCGAGAAACGCGAAGAACGTCCGCTTCGACGACGTCCACTACCGCGCCAGCGAGCAACCCATGGTCCGCCAGGTCCCCGACTACGCCCGCCAATATCTGATCGAACATCCAGAACTAGGCCCTCCGATTAGCCAACGGGCCCCAAGCCCGTGTGGCGCGGACACTCCTGTCCGCGAGGCCGAGGCAAACGCCGCCGTCGAGCCCCAGGCCCCAACCGAGCCAGTCGCAACGCCGCAAAATGTATTGGCAGAACCAGCCCCGGAGCGGCGAAAGCATACAGCCCACGGCGCAAGCCGTGGGACAACCGCAGAAAATGATCCAGCTCCGAAGGAGCGAAAGAAACCCGAGCATGACACGCAGCAGGAAGAGAACGAACTCAAGCGGGTGCAAGCCGCCATCGCCGGCGCCGAGCGCGGCAACTGGCGCGACCTGCGCACCGTCCTCGAGTTCGCCGGCATTGCCGAGCGGAGCAAAGAAGCCTCGTCCTAAGCTTATGAAGCAACGTGAGCTCCCCGGAAATTAGGGGATGGGTTCGTTTACTTTCTGTAGTTTTTGTTCTTTTGCCGCGAGAAGGTCATTCAGTTCGGTGACAAGCTCTTGGAATTTCCTGGCGTCATGTTCCTCGCAAATGAGCTGGCACAACTCCATAATTCGACTGCGGTCGACCTCGGTCATCCTGACGGCCCTCATTCTGGGATTTGCTCGCCCAGAATGTTAAGAAAGCCGGGCCGGCTCGTCTGTTCTCTGCCGGACACTGGAGAACATTATGCTCGGAGATCAGCAACAACAACAGGAATGGAGGCGAAGGAATAATGCCTGAACGGGAACGGGCCCTTATCCCGCTTTCCCTTTCTCATCGCGCACTGGCTTCTGCCGGCCGTTTGAAATAGGTACAACCCTGTCGAGATCGACTGCCGAAAAGGGATACTCAGCAACCAGTTCTTGGAGGCGCCCGGCATGCTCGCGTAACGCTTCCCGTAGCTCGGACAGGATGGGCTGAAACTCCTCTGAGTCCCGCGCGGATACGGCCAGCGCACACAACTCGCGAATTCGTCTTTCCAAAGTTACATCGAAGGCCACGAACGCTAATCCTGGCCAGAGGAATCAGTCACGGTTCGGGTAATCAGCATCCGCATGCGGCGGGAGTGCTCACCAACAGCAACTCTGAATTTGCTGAGAATCTTCGTCCATTCCGGGGCGTCCGGCGCGAAGATCGCTTTGGCGCAAAGCTCTCTAGTCCGATCCCCCAATCGCTGATCGATACCCAAAGAGAATCCTAGAGTATGCAGATATTCTCATATGAGTGACGTGGCGTTCGATACAGTACATTCTGTAGGAGAAAGACCTAGATCCGAGTTCGCCGGGCTTCAGCCCAGGCTCAACGCGGCTTACATGATCAGAACGCATTCCCGTTACCTATAAAGTGCATCGGGTTGCACCTGCGGCATCCGGCATTGGTCCGGGAATCGGGGCTAAGTGACTGGTTTCTAAGCGCTTTGGGGAAGCTCGACGAGATGGCGTTCAAGCTGCATTTCCCATTGTGCGCGGTCTTCGGCGCAGATCGGGGTCCCAAATTGTTAAGCTGGACGAAAGACGCCGCGGCAACAGACTCACTAACATTCCAGGAACCAACCCCAAAGAGCAAACATTCGCTGCTCCCGGCTCTGGTCGTGCTGTTTCTGGTTTCCTATGGCTTGATGTCGCTCCTGGCGGTGGAACAGGACCGGACGATTGCCTCGCAGCGCTGGCTCATTACGTCCCTGCTTGGCGACAGCACAGAGTTGAGCAGCCTGAAAGGCAAGCTTATCCAGAAGCAATATGAGAAGACCCAGGCGGAGGCAGGAGCTGGCTCCCAGGCGCAGACTCCGTCGACGCACGAGCCGTCCGTACAGGATCCGTCGTTGCAGCCGCCGAAAGCGCAGGATGCGCCGGCCGGCAATTCGGGCAGCCGCACTGCAGGCAAAGTCCGAAAAGGGCTGCCACAAAGACCTCCATTAGGAATCGCAGATATTGTGGACGGACGCAGGATCGTAAAAACGATCTGAGTTGGACCCAGGCAAGGTAGGGATGAACATTCTGGCGGCATTATTCCTGGCATTGTCTCTGCCGGGATCGAAGTTCGCGGCGCCTCCTCGGGCGCCAGTCGATCATCCCGTGGTGCACCATGCGCGCGAAAGCGGTATGTGGTACATGGCAGAAACGGGTCATGCCGTGTTCTGCTATGGTCCGGTCATGCTGGTGAAACAGCCGAACGGCGGCTTCCAGCATGTGGCGACTTTCTGTCGCGGCAACCAGGCAATGGTCCCGCTGAAGGACTAAGCTCCGGCTACTTCTTCACCTGTATTCCCAAATCTTTTAGTTGTACCTCGCTCACTGGCGTGGGCGCATCGACCATCAAGTCCACCGCCCGCGCTGTCTTTGGGAACGGAATTACTTCGCGCAGGCTATCGGCTCCGGCGAGGATCATCACAATGCGATCCAGACCCAAAGCGATGCCGCCGTGGGGAGGCGTGCCATATTCCAGCGCTTCCAGGAAGAATCCGAAGCGGGAGCGGGCTTCGTCTTCGGTCATGCCGAGCGCGTGGAAGATTTTGCTCTGAATATCCTGGCGGTGAATACGGATGGAGCCTGATCCCAACTCGGTGCCGTTGAGCACCACGTCATAGGCCAACGCGCGCACCGAAGCCGGATCCGACTCAAGCTTGTCCATATCATGCTCGTGCGGCGAGGTGAAAGGATGGTGCGCGGCAGCCCAGCGCTTGCCTTCTTCGTCCCACTCGAACATGGGAAAATCAGTGACCCAGAGAAAGCGGTAATCTTTCGCTGGAACGCCACTCTTTTTGAAAGCGCCATGTCGCTCGGCATATTTCTGCGCCAGCGCGAGACGCAGCAAGCCCGCCGCAGTATACACAGCATGATCGTGTTGCTTGACCTCGGGTTTCACTCCGCCTTCGGATTTGTGCTCCGCCAGTTTTCCGTCGCCCGCAACGACCACGATGAGGTCGTCAGCTTCAGCGGCGGTTTGTTGACGGATCTTGGCTGCGGCGTCTGGAAAGTTTTTCTCCAGCCGCTTGAAGTCCTCAAATAGCTTGGATCCGCCTTTCGCGATGAACAGCGGCTTGATCTCATCGCGCTCTTTGCGCGACAGCTCGCCGACCTTCGGAATGCGGATCGCCACGATGGGCAGACTGGGATTCACGGCGAGGATCGTGAGATTCTCCGCTGTGAACGCCCCGTGCACCTCGGTCATTACGGGAAGACGCATGTCCGGCTTGTCGGTGCCGTATAGACGGATGGCCTCGTCATAGCTCATGCGCGGGAATGGCGGTTTGATCTCTTGTCCCGCAGCCTTGAACGCTGCGGTCAGAAATCCCTCGACCACCTCCCAGACGCGCTCGGGCTGCGGATACGACATTTCCAAATCGATCTGAGTGAACTCGGGCTGCCGGTCGGCGCGCAAATCTTCGTCGCGGAAACAGCGCACGATCTGGAAGTAGCGGTCGAAGCCGGAGATCATCAGAATTTGCTTGAACAGTTGCGGCGACTGCGGCAGCGCGTAGAACGAGCCCGGCTGCACGCGGCTGGGGACAAGATAATCGCGCGCGCCTTCGGGCGTGGAGCGAGTCATGAACGGCGTTTCGATCTCGAAAAATCCCTGCGCGGAGAGATAGCTGCGAATCGCGATTGCGACCTTGTGGCGCAGCTCGATGTTTTGCTGCATGGCATCGCGTCGCAAATCGATGTAGCGATACTTGAGACGCATTTCCTCGTTGGGCAAAACTGTGTCGCCAGGAAGAAACGGCGGTTGCTTGGATTCGTTGAGGATACGAAGCTCCTCCGCGATCACCTCGATCTCGCCAGTGGGTATGTTCTTATTCAAGGTTTCGGCGGTGCGCTGCTTGACCTTGCCGATCACCGCGACGACGTACTCACTGCGCAGCTGGCTGGCCTTCTCATGGACCGCCGGATCGCGCTCTTTGTTGAACACCACCTGCGTCATCCCCGAGCGATCGCGGATATCGACAAAAATAAGATTGCCAAGATCGCGGCGGCGGTTCACCCATCCCATAAGCACGGCCCGCTGGCCGGAGTCGGAAGCGCGCAGAGCGCCGCAGCGGTGAGTGCGTTGCAGGTCGCCTAAGAAGTCGAGCAAGTTATGCCTTTCCGAGAGAATAGGGAATCTCAGATTATAAATGCGCTGCGTAGATTCTGCCCGTTGCAGCGTCGACAGCACGACAAACCCACTCACCACAAAGGACACACGAAGGTACACAAAGGAAAGCTGATCGAGAGACCTTTGTGTACCTTCGTATTCTCGTGGTTAATGCACTTCGCTAACTGCCCGATTGAATTCGCTGCGCCAGTTCGGCGCGAGGCACGGAGACTTGTTCTCCGTTTTCCAGATGTTTCAAGGCGAAGGCGCCAGCTTTGACTTCATTCTCACCCACGATCAGGATGAACCGCGCGCGCAACTTGCTAGCTGTCTCAAAGGATTTCTTCAGACGAAAGGTCTCGTCGCCCAGCTCAGCGATGATGTCATGGCGGCGCAACTCACGAGCCAGACGAGCAGCCTCGCGATCCATGCCCGCGCCGAGCGGCGCGAGATAAACATCGGGCTTCCGTTGTACGGAATCCGCCGATTGCTTCAGCGCCAGCACCAAACGGTCTTCGCCAATGGCAAATCCGATGCCGGGAGCGCTGGGACCGCCTAGCGATTCGGAAAGACCATCGTAGCGCCCGCCGCCCAGAATCGCATTCTGCGCCCCCAGAGCTCCGTGGGTGAACTCAAACGCGGTTCGACTGTAATAATCCAAACCGCGGACCAGGCGGTCGTTCAATTGAAACTCAACTCCAACCGACTTCAAGATCTGTTGCACCTGTTCGAAATGCTGACGGCAAGGTTCGTCGAGAAATTGGCTGATGCGTGGCAGCATTTCGATGATGGGCTGGTCCGCGGGAACTTTGCAATCGAAGACGCGCAGCGGATTGGTGACGGCGCGACGCTGGCAATCGACGCACATTTGCCCGACGACAGGCTCGAGCGCTTTTCGCAATGCCTGGTTGTAAGCGGCGCGATCATTGGGACAGCCGACAGAATTTAATTGCAGCGTCCAGTTTTCGATGCCGAGGCGGTCGAGGAGCGTGGCCAGCAGTTCCAGAATCTCGGCGTCGCGTGCCGGGGATTCGCTGCCCGCGCTGGTCGGGCCGATGATCTCCGCTCCGATCTGATAGAACTGGCGATAGCGTCCTTTCTGCGGACGCTCACGCCGGAATTGCGGACCGATGTAGTAGAGCTTGTTCAATCCGCGATCCCAAAGTTTGTGTTCAATGTAAGCGCGGACCACTCCAGCGGTGTTCTCGGGACGAAGCGTTAGTGACTGCCCTTTTTCGCTCTCGGCCCGGGCGCGGTCTTCCCAACTGAACATTTCTTTCGCGACGATGTCGGTTTCTTCCCCGACGCTGCGAGCGAACAGTTGTGTTTCTTCGAATATCGGAGTACGTATCTCGTGGAAGTTGTAGACGCGAAACACATCGCGCACCGTGGCTTCGACGAAGTTCCACAGCGCTGTATCAGGCGGGAGAAGATCGCGCGTTCCTCGGACGGCTTTAATCATTGGCTCTTTGCTTCTAGCTTAAACCTGTCATCCTGAGCGGACTTGGCGTCGCGAAGCGACGCCAACTTAGTCGAAGGACCCACTAGGCCAATTCATCGTTGATCTGGCAGGGTGTTCTCACATGACACCCCGGGGAGAATGCCTTGAAGCATCCTCGGTGAATCCGCGTTGCAGGGGTCCTTCGACTCCGTAGCTGATTCGCTTTGCGAACCAGCTACTCCGCTCAGGATGACAATTCTGCTTTGCAAAGCGATAACTACTTACCACAAAACCGACGCGTCAAACACCGGGCCATTGCTGAAATGCTGGCTGCTACTTTCTCTCCGCCAAGTACGAATCTTTGTATCCCAGATAATTATTGGCGTAGCGCAGGATGCTTTCTTGATCTTTCTGCTCCAGCTTCCGCCGGAATTTGCCCGGAGACCCCATCCACAGCGATCCCGGCTCGACAACTGCTTTCTCGGGAATCAGCGTTCCCGCCGCGATGATCGAGCCTTCGCCGATGCGTGCGCCGTTCAAAATAATTGAGCCCATACCGATCAGGCAGCGGTCTTCGACTACGCAACCGTGCAGCGTCACCGAATGGCCAACCGTCACGTATTCGCCAACGACGACGTTGTATTGCTCTTTCATGCCGTGGAGCACGCTGCAGTCCTGCACGTTCGAGTGCGCACCCACGCGGATGGAATGAACGTCCCCGCGGAGCACGGCGTTCATCCACACGCTGGCGTGTTCGCCGAGAAGCACGTCGCCGATGATCTGCGCCGAATCATCCACATAGCACGAGGCCGGAATAGCCGGCGTGATGCCTTTATAAGAACGGATCATCAGAAATTAAACATAACACGGTCGAGGGTTGCGACGCAGAAGCTGCCGATTCAATCTCAGTCTGCGTGCATCCGTCTGAATCCGCAGCCCGCCTTTGCTTTGTCCGCTGTCATCTGCGAAACTTGGCACTTACCGCCAACCATGGGTAGGATCCACGTTCTCTCCGAGTCTGTTGCCAACAAGATCGCCGCCGGCGAAGTGGTGGAGCGGCCCGCCTCCGTGGTCAAGGAACTGCTGGAAAATTCTCTCGATGCCGGTTCCACTCGCATCAAGATTCAGGTCGAGGCCGGAGGCAAGAAGCTCGTCCAGATAACCGATAATGGCTGTGGCATGGTTCGTGACGACGCTATGCTTGCGTTCGAGCGCCACGCCACTTCGAAGATCAACAATGCCGAAGACCTTCTCAGCGTGGCCACGTTAGGATTTCGGGGCGAAGCGTTGCCCTCGATTGCTTCGGTCTCGCGCCTGCACCTGGAGACCCGCGCCGCGGACGAAGACTCGGGAACCGTGATCGAAATCAATGGCGGCAAGATCTTTAAGGTGGAAGAAGCCGGGTTGCCGGCAGGAACTTCCATCACCATTCGCGATTTGTTTTTCAATACGCCGGCGCGGAAAAAATTCCTGAAGGCGGAGTCCACCGAGCTGTCGCACATCGCTTCGCTGGTCACGCATTATGCGCTGGCACATCCCGAGAAGCATTTCGAACTGCACTCGGCGACCAACGCGATCCTGGTTGCGCCGCCGGTCGCGGGATACAGCGAGCGCGTGTATCAGGTGTTTGGCAAAGATGTTCTCGATCAACTCATTCCAGTAGCCGCGATGCAGCGATTGGAGCACGTGGGTTTGCCGCAACCGCCGCCGTGGCGCCGGCAGGAAGAGGAGGAAAACCACGCTCCAGCCGAACCCGGCGAGATGCGGGCGCATGGCTTCGTTTCGAAGCCCGAGATTCAGAAACTCAACCGCAATTCGATTTATGTTTTTGTGAATGGGCGACTGATTCGCGACCGGCTCATTCAACATGCGCTTACCGAGGCTTACCGTAACATTCTGCCGCCAACGGTTTATCCAGTGGTGCTGCTGTTTCTCGAGTTGCCCGGCGGCGAGGTGGACGTGAATGTGCATCCGTCGAAGACCGAAGTTCGCTTCCGCCAGCAGTCGGTCATGCATGACTTCGTGCGAGACTCGGTGCGCGCCGCGCTGATGAAGGCGCGGCCGGTGCCGCAATTCATGACGGAGATCAACGCGCATCCGACGGCGAGTCCTTCGCTGACTCCGGGGGCGCGGCCGGGCGTGGCGGATTCTGCCACGTGGGGCACCCTTTCTGCTCCCGTCGAAGCGCAAGCATTTGCCTTGCAAGCGCCGGCGCCGGTGCTTATCAATGAGCGCTTTCCCTTTGGCGTCGGTGGGATCGCAGTCGACGGTAATGCGGCCCTGTCTTTGGTTCGCGCCCCGCAAATAGTTTCCGAGGTTATCGAAAACGACAGTTGCGCGCCGCCACTGCCCGACGATGCCGAAGCTCAAGGAGATCTACCGCCGTCGCTAGCGTCGCTGAAGCCGCTGGGACAGATTCGCGACTCGTTCATCCTTGCCGTGAATCCTGAGGGCTTGTGGATCGTCGACCAGCACGTGGCCCACGAGAGGGTGCTGTTCGAAAAAGTGCTGAAACAGCGGGCAGCGCAGAGAGTAGAAAGTCAGCGCCTGCTCATGCCGCTGGTGCTCGAACTTACGCCTGCGCAACAAGCTGTGTTTGCCGAGATCTCCGAAGAGTTAAACCAGAACGGTTTCGAGGCGGAACCATTCGGGGCGCGAAGCGTCGCAATCAAAGTGGCTCCGGCGGGCGTCGAGGCGGCGCAGATCGAGCACATGCTGCACGAATTGCTCGACCAGTTCTCGCGCGAAGAGCAGGCGCTGAATATGGAAAAAGTTCGCGGGCGGATTGCCGCCTCCATCGCCTGCCACGCCGCCATCAAAGTCAACATGCCGCTGCAGCAGAATAAAATGGAGTGGCTGCTGGCGGAGCTGGCCAAGACGGAATGCCCAATGTCTTGCCCGCATGGACGGCCGGTGGTGCTGCGGTACTCGATGAAGGACATTCAGAAGGCGTTTAAAAGAATCTAGATCGCGATAGAACCCGCAAGTTCAAGCGAAAATCGAGTTAAAGCGACCAAGATCGTCTCTTCTTCGGACTTTTGATCTAGAGGCGTTCTTCGCGCCTCAGCGGCTAAAAGCCGGGACCAATTGTGGGTCCTGGTGGCACGGCTGAAGCCGTGCCCTTCCCGTTCTTGGTTTCCTTTGAGAGCAACTCGGGGACCGCCGTGATCCTTTGGGGGTCTCAAGAAAAAACGCTCTGTTCCTTGCATAATCTAGAAAGCAAACGATCGGGATTTTTTTGCCTTCCAGATCTATGGTTCTAAAGGTAGCTACGGGTAAAATCTTGGAAACATGGGAGTTACGGCAATTCCAGGCCGCCCGCGGTTCCGTTTTGGGAACGGCGGGTGTACGTCAGATTGTCAAAGATCGGAGATTATCTTATAGATAACTTTTATATGGTTATGTTATCGCATTCGAAGCTACGAGGTCAAGGGCCGGCGTACGATTCCCAATTTGGAACCGGCTCCGCAACCCGCCCGCTTTCTCCTACTTCCACGGCAGGCGCAATCCGAGTCGCTGGCAGTCGCGGTGAGAGGTCTGATGCTCCTCGCGAGGAGCGGGGCACTCCGAACCTCTTCTTCGCACGCTAAGGTCCGGGCCACCCGCCGGGGGCACCCGCTTTTGAATGCGGTGAAGGCCTGGGCCAGCCCCCAAAGAAAAATGAGGCACCTAGTGCGCAACCTCGAACACGGTTCCGCACCCGTCAGTACATTTGTTGTTGCCCCCGCCGAAGGTTGTGCCGTAAAGCCGGCCCTTCGCACCGAAAATAACCGCTGCCAACGGGAAAGCTCCATCAGTGACTCCAGCAAAGACATGGAGCACAGTTTCTTTCCACCCGCTCTTCGACGGCACCACTTTGAAAACAGTTCCGCAGCCGCCGAAACCGTTGTATCCACAATGGGCCTCTCCACCACGTTCCGTTGTACCGTAGAGGGTTCCGTTTTGGTCCATGGTCAGGCCGATCGGGCGCGCCCCGTCGGCGCAGCTGTTAAGCGTGCAAAAGTTGTAAAGCAGGTGTTCCTGCCAGCGCCCGTGTTCGCGCCGTAATTCAAATAGGACGCCACCTCCGTTGCCGCCCCGATAAAGGCCGCCATAGAGGTTGCCTTGCGAATCGAGAACGAGGCTGCTCTGCGGAAAGTAGCCGTTCCCGCCTCCCTGAAAGCTATAGACGATGCTCGCCTTCCACCCGTCGTCTACAGGTTTTAATTCGAAGACGGTGCCGCAACCCTGATAGCAGTTTTTGCTCCCACCGCCGTTGTAGGTCGTTCCATAGAGGGTGCCGGCAGTATCAATAATTGGACCGGCAGCTGCCTGGCCGGTTGCCTCGCTGAACAAATAAATGACACTTTCTGTCCACGAGCCAAGGGTGCGGGTCAGCTTGAAGATCGTGCCACAACCCTGGCGCTCACAAGACGAATTACCTCCCTGTTGTGTTGCGCCGTAGAGATTGCCGGCGGAGTCTGAAACCAAATCCCCAACAGGAAAAGCGCCGTCGGGACTTCCTGTGAAGCTGTGCAAGACCGTTTCCGTCCAGCCCCCGTCAGAGTTAGGCGACAATTCAAAGACAACCCCACAACCAGAAGAGCCACATGAGGAGGAGCCACCAACTTCGGTCGTTCCATAGAGATTGCCCGCGCCATCGAAAATGAGCGCTGATGCCGGGAATGAGCCTCCACCCTCCAAGTCGGAAAGAACTTTCTCCTTCCAGTGTCCTTTTCCGGAGCGTTCGAGTTCAAAAACCCTGCCGTGACCCAGCTGTCCGCCTCGGGGGATTGTGCCGTAAAGGTTTCCTTGTCGATCGGAAATCAAACGGGTAAAAGGCTCCTGACCATCAGTCGAGTTTTGGAACCTGTGCAACACCTCCTCGTGGGCTGCCCAAAGGGTGCGGGGTGCGACAAACAACAGAGCGACCATCGTTACAGCGAAAGTCGTAACGACGAGGAATTTGTTGTAGACCATGGACTTCACCTCCAATCCTTGCCTGTTTGAGGCATGCCTTCGTTGCCGATGTGGCTGCGACGGTTTCGCCGCGTCGGCGAGCCGTCGGCTCCATGGGCCAGGCGGCCAAGCTCCGCCGCCTGGCTGCCAGTGCCGGTTTCATCCGACTCGCGCTCCTTGCCGGTCACGATAGGGCGATTGGGGACAGTCTCGTAAGCGTAGCCAGTCAGCGTACCTTTAATCCGATTGGCCGCATAAGGGCAGCTGACATTCAGGCGAGCCCAACCGAAATGAGTTTTTCCTGTAATCACGAACTTCAAGCCCAGGTACCGGTTGCGCACGTTTGCCCATGGGCCGCCACAGTTATTTCTTGATCCCGGAGGGAAAGAAGCCATTTCCCTCTGCCCAGCGGAAAAATGCAGGTTGTTGCCGACACGCACATTCGGGGAAAAAGCCGAGGCCCATCCATAACCGTAGTTAGTGTGTCCCCAGACCTCGTTGCTTTGGGCAGGAGCGATGGATAGAAACCAAAAGTAGGTGCCATGAGAACCACTGTAGAATCCGTTCGAGAAAGTGAAGTCGGTGACACCATCGTGATTAAGGTCAAGAAGGAACTGGCTATGGGGACCGATCTTCACATGAGCTGGCGTGTACACGATCTTTCCTTCGGCGGGAGACGACAAGGCCAGCAGGCCTATGCCCGCCGCACTCGCGGCTAGTGCGTAAGAACTGAGACGCCGGTCGAGCGAATCGGAGAGGACGCAGGGCGTTTTAGAGCGGGGAAGGGATTTCATAAGCTTCCTTTCCTGGGATTCAGCAAAACTTATTTCAGTAGCGCTGCAGTGCAAGCGCTTTGTACGTGGCAGCAAGGGGAAATAGTCGAGAATATCTTCTTCCCAACTCCGAAATCGGGACCCAGTGTACGCCCCTCGGGTCCGGTCGCATAGTGTGAAAGGTATTTCA
>Ga0210400_10001084_pt1 | contig 27760 bp, 27 predicted proteins | sample IncBWH26MmetaG_FD_155456 | JGI IMG/M metagenome (GOLD analysis project Ga0210400, IMG submission 155456) | Forest soil microbial communities from Barre Woods Harvard Forest LTER site, Petersham, Massachusetts, United States - Inc-BW-H-26-M | ecosystem: Environmental > Terrestrial > Soil >... | reverse complement strand
CGCCGGCGCCGCACAGACCGAAGAAGACTACCGAATGACCGGCATGGCCGGCGTAACGGCGATGAATCACGCCTTGGCCCATTTGGACAAGACGATCGGCGATTTTACGACGGTGCTCGATTTCGGATGTGGCCCCGCACGCGTGTTGCAGCATTTGCGTCAGCCGGATCGCGAGCAGGAGCTGCATGGCACCGACATCGATCCGGAAGCAATCGCCTGGTGCCGCGACCACATCGACTATGCCGCTTTCGAAGTCAATGCCGCACTGCCTCCCTTGCCCTATCCCGACGGGAAATTCGATTTCATCTATGCCCTGTCGGTCTTTTCCCATCTGAACCGCGAAATGCAGCAGGCGTGGCTCAGCGAACTGGCGCGGCTGCTTCGCCCCGGCGCGCCCCTCTACCTGACCTTTTCCGGCCGATTTGTTTTCGACAGATTTCGTGAAGAATTCGGGCCCGATGCGATCCGGGAATTCGACGCGTCCGGCTTTACGTTCATCCACAATATCGGGGCCGAATTCTACGCCTATCCACAGTGGTACCAAACCAGTCTGCAGGACATGCGCTTTCTCGTGGGCGAGCTGCCGAGCGATTTACAGATCGCCTATTACGCGGCACGGGGACACACGGGGTGGCAGGATGCCCTCCTCTGTGTGAAGCATTAGGGGAAGCGGGGACCGCGAATAGCGACTTCGCGAAACTGCATCTCCACTGTCCCTCCAGCGAACCGCCGGGAACGCGCAGGTATCATCGGCAAATGATCAGCTTTACGCATCACAATATTCGCCTTGATGACGGCACGTTCACCAAGCCGGAGATCGGCTTTCTGACATCGGAATTTGCTTGGTTCTTGGCGGCAAAACGCGCCATCGAAGTCACCTTTCAGGACGGCATGGCCGGCAAGCGCATCGTCGACCTCGGCTGCCTCGAGGGGGGATATACCGTCGAATTTGCACGAATGGGGTTCGACGCCCTCGGTATCGAGGTCCGCAGGAACAACTTCGCGGCCTGCGAATACGTGAGAGCGCATTTGGACCTCCCAAACCTGCACTTCGTCAGGGACGATGTTTGGAATATTGAAAAATATGGCAAGTTCGATGCGATATTTTGTTCTGGATTGCTGTACCACCTCGATCGGCCTATTGAATTCCTTAAGATGCTTTCTCGACTCTGCCGACGTCTGATTATATTGAATACGCACGTTGCCAGAGAGACGGCGAACCCGAATTTTCCCCTTGGCGAAATGACCGAGCACGAAGGCGTGCCAGGAAGATGGCTGCACGAATTTGATCCAACATCGCCCGATTTGGATCAAGAGGAAATCAGATGGTCGTCTTGGGGAAATCCACAATCGTTCTGGCCACGCCAGGAATATATTTTAGACGCCTTGCGACAAGGTGGCTTCGATATGGTATTTGAACAATTTGACTTTCTCGGCGCTAATATCAGCTATGAAATTTCACAGGGCTACTATGCCATGCACGACCGGAGAATGCTTGTCGGCATCAAGTCATTATGAAAAGCAATACCGCGGCAAAAAGGTCGATGCATGATCCCTTCAGTCAGTGCGGAATCCTGAAGGGACTACTTCGTTGACCCGGTATCGCACCTCTTGCGCTTCATCCTTGCTGACAGCTCATGACACCGAGTTGATCGCGTGATCACATTCAGGAGCAGCGCGATAGGTCTGATCGTCGGAAGTGATGGCAACATCTTCACGATCAGGCCCGATGGGACCGGCAAGACCTATCTCACCAACGACGGTCCTGATTACGTAAACGGCACCCCCGCATGGTCGTATGACGGGACCGCGATCGTCCACACGCGCCAAGGGCCGGACGGCGCGCCTCACATTTGGACAATGAATGCTGACGGCAGCGGTAAGGAGCAGCGGACGTTCGGGACGATCGTCGGCACGCTGCCCGTTTTTTCGCCGGACGGGATGCAAATTCTCTTCGACGGCCCTGCGGCGGGTACCGCCGAACTATGGGTCGTGAATACGAATGGCACGAATCCGCATGCGATAACCAACACGACGGGGAGCCAGATCACGCGGACCGGCCTCACGCTCCAGTGGGCAACGAACGGGGCGTATTCCCCGGACGAGAAAAAGATCGTGTACGCCTCGACCCAGAGCGGACGCACCGAGATCTGGGTCATGAATGCTGACGGCTCGGGTCAAACACAACTGACCTTTCCCGATGACACTAATGCACCCGATGCGAACGATCCGTCGTGGTCGCCGGACGGTAGCAAGATCGTCTTCTGGTCGGGGTTCGCTCGTGAATACGGAAACATCTACACGATGAACGCGGACGGTTCTGACCGTACGCAATTGACTTTCGAGCCGGCCGGCGAAAACAGCGATAACCCGGCGTGGGCACCCGATGGCAAATCTATCATGTTCGAGTCGCCGCGGGACGGTCCCCTCGAGACATGGTTCATGAACTCGGACGGAACCAATGCCCGGGTCATGTTTTCCGGCTCGTACGGTGGCGGCCGGCTGCCGATCGCCAATGACAGCCCCGGCAACGAGACTATTTGGGGCGGCGCCGGCGACATGATCCAGGGCGGCGCCGGCAATGTGACGATCGGCGGCGTCTCGGGCGACACGATCATCGGAGGCACCGGCAATTATTTCATCGACGGCAGCTTGGGAAACCAATCGATTATTGGCGGCAGCGCCGGCAATGGGACGATCTGGGGCGGGGCCGGCGACACGATCCGGGGCGCCGTCGGCAATGTGACGATCGGCGGCGGCCCCGGCGACACGATCACCGGCGGCACCGGCAATGCGTTCATCGACGCCAGCCTGGGTGGCCAGTTCATCGTTGGCGGCAGCGCCGGGAACGGGACGATCTGGGGCGGCGCCGGCGACACGATCCAGGGCGGCGCCGGCAATGTGACGATCGGCGGCGGTTCCGGCGACACGATCACCGGCGGCACCGGTAATTACTTCATCGACGCGCATCTCAGCAACCAGTCGGTCGTTGGCGGCGGTACCGGCAACGGAACGATCTGGGGCGGCGCCGGCGATACGATCCGGGGCGGCGCCGGCAATCTGACGATCGGCGGCGGTGCCGGCGACACGATCATTGGCGGCACCGGCACCGAGTTCATCGACGGGAGCCTGGGCAACCAGTCGATCGTCGGCGGCAGCGGCAACGCGACCATTTGGGGCGCGGCCGGCGATACGATCCAGGGTGCATCGGGGAGCGGGCAGGCGCTGATTGGCTTTAAGGGCGGCAACCAGACGGCCTGGGACAATGGAGCGACCTCGACGGGCAACGACAGCATCTTCGGTTTCAGCCAATCCTCGGGCGACCGGATCTCGCTGAACAGCGCGACGGACAACGCCAGCACCGTCACGGGAACCGCCTCGACGGTCGGCGGCAACACGACCGTCACGTTGAGCGACGGCTCGCATATCACGCTGCTCGGCGTCTCCAGCATCAACACCAGCTTCTTCACGACGCACTAAAGAGGCCGGGCTTACTCCGCGGCCGGCTCGAATGCCGCCGCCGCGGCGGGTTCGAGCGCCGCGTCGGTGACTTCCTCGACCCGCTCGGCCCAGATGAAGCGGAGCTTGTTGCGCGCCGCCTCTGGAATTTCCTCGTAATCCCTGCGGTTGCGCGCCGGCAGGATAACGGTCGCGAGCCCCGCGCCGGCGGCGGCGACGACCTTCTCCTTGATGCCGCCGACCGGCAATACCAGGCCGCGCAGGCTGATCTCGCCGGTCATCGCGGTGTCGCTCTTGACGGTGCGGCCGGTCAGCAACGACACCAGCGCGGTGAACATCGCGACGCCCGCGCTCGGTCCGTCCTTCGGGATCGCGCCGGCCGGCACGTGGATGTGGATGTCGCTGCTCTCGAACAGTTTGGGATCGAAGCCGATGCTCTGAGCCCTTCCCTTGACCAATGACATCGCGGCCTGGGCGCTTTCCCGCATCACCTCGCCGAGCTGGCCGGTCAGGATCAGCGCGTCTCTGCCGGGAATGCGCGTCGCCTCGATGAACAGGATGTCGCCGCCGACCGGCGTCCAGGCGAGCCCGGTCGCGACGCCCGGCACGCTGGTGCGCATCGCGACCTCGTTCTCGAAGCGGCGCGGTCCCAGCACATCATGCAGATCCTCGGGCGTGATGACGACTTTCGTCGCCGTGCCCTCCGCGATCTGCATCGCGACGTTGCGCAAGGCGGTGCCGATCTCGCGCTCGAGCTGGCGCACCCCGGCCTCGCGGGTGTAGTCGCGGATGATCGAGTGCAGCGCCTCGTCGGTGAACTCGGCCTGATCGGCCGTCAGCCCGTTCGCCGTCAGCTGGCGCCTTACCAGGTAGCGCTTGGCGATCTCGAACTTCTCGTCCTCGGTGTAGCCGGGGAGGTCGATGATCTCCATGCGATCGCGCAGCGGGCCCGGGATGTTGTCGATGACGTTCGCGGTGCAGATGAACATCACGCGCGACAGGTCGAACGGCACGCCGAGGTAGTTGTCGCGGAAGGTCGAATTCTGCTCCGGATCGAGCACTTCCAGCAGAGCCGAGGCCGGATCGCCCTGGATGCCGCGGCCGAGCTTGTCGATCTCGTCCAGCATCATCACGCAATCGCGGGCGCCGGCGCGGCGGATGCCTTGCAGGATGTTGCCGGGCAGCGCGCCGATATAGGTGCGGCGGTGACCGCGGATCTCGGCTTCGTCATGGGTGCCGCCGAGGCTGACGCGGACGAATTTGCGTCCGGTCGCGCGGGCGATGCTCTGGCCGAGCGAGGTCTTGCCGACCCCGGGCGGTCCGATGAAGCACAGGATCGGGCTGCGTCCGCCCGGGTTCAGTTTGTGGATCGCGAGGAATTCGAGAATGCGGCGCTTGACCTTCCGCAGCCCGTAATGGTCCTCATCGAGGATCCGGCGCGCCTCGGCGATGTCGATCGGGGTGGCGGATTCGATCGCCCAGGGCAGTTCGAGCAGCCATTCCAGATAGGTACGCGCCATCGAATATTCGCCGGCCGCCTCGGGCATGCGTTCGAGGCGCGCCAGCTCCTTCTTGGCGTGCGCCTCGACCTCCTCCGGCATGTGCGCCTGTTCGATCTTCCGCCGTAGCTCGGCGATCTCCTGCGATTTGGCGTCGTCGCCCTCGCCGAGCTCGTTCTGGATCGTCTTGAGCTGTTCGCGCAGCAGGAACTCGCGCTGCCGCTCGTCCATCGTCTCCTTGGTGCGGTCGCTGATCTTGCGCGACAGCCGCAGCACTTCGAGCCGGTAGGCGAGCAGCTCCGAGACGCGATCGAGCCGGCGCTCGACGTCGAAGGTTTCGAGGATCTCCTGCTTCTCGGCCGGGGTGATGTCCATGAAGCTGGCGATCAAATCGGCGAGCGCCGGGGCGGAGGGCACGCCCTGCACCGCACTGACCATCTCGGCCGGGGTCTGCGGCAGCAATTGCAGGACTTCGAGCGCCTGATTGCGCAAATTGAGCAGGCGGGCGTCAATTTCCGTGGTTGTGTTCTCGCTCTCGGGCACCCGCTCGATGCGGGCGACGAAGAACGGATAGCCGTCGAGAAACTCGACGATGCGGAAGCGCTGCTCGCCCTGGCAGATCACGTGATGGCTGCCATCGGGGCTCGTCACGTAGCGCAGCAGGTTGGCTTCGGTGCCGATGCGGTGCAGGTCGACCGGCATCGGATCCTCGGTCGCCGGCTCGCGCTGCAATACCAGTCCGACCGGGCGGTTGAGGCGGATCGCGGCCTGCGCCGCTGCGATCGAGCGCTGCCGGCCGAGCGTGATCGGCAGCACCGTGCCCGGGAACAGCACGAGGTTGCGCGTCGTGATCAGGATCAGCGCGTCATCCGGGATCGCCGGGACGCCTTCGACGGGCGCGGTTCCCGAAGCACTCGCGGGTTGATCCGGTGACGTGGCGGCATCCGCCATGCGCACCTTCTGTTCGTAGGGAATCATTCGACGATTACCCCTTTTGCAGGCGCAGCATCAGGCAGCCATTGGCCAGATGCCGGCCCGACAGTTCGAACGGCACCGGCGGCAACTCGATCCGGCGCTCGAAATGGCCGTGCGGAATCTCCATCCGCACAATACGCGCGTTGTCCAGCTCGCGCGGCAACAACCGCTCGCCCTTGACGGTCAACACCCCGGCGCTCAGCGTAACGGCAATGGTGTCGAGCTCAACCCCGGGCAGCGCGATCAGGATGATCAGCGCCTGGTCGGTCTCGAAGACGTCGACCGGCGCCTCCCAGTGAGGCGTCGCTTGATGGAAGAACTGACGGCGCAGGCGGTCGGCACGCTCAATCGCGGCGCAGGCCTGGGCCCACATCAATGCATCGAGCTGGCGTTTCGACATGACTGGCTCCGCGCGGGTTCGTTCCCGTATCGGCTGCCGCAGATATGGGTAGCGGATCGTGCGTTGGGAGAAGCGGCCGGGCGCGTTTGCCGCAGATCAGCTAGGCCGGATGCCAATGGCGCAAGCGGAAGGCGGCGCCGATCAGCGAAATGCCGAACAGCAGCGCATAAATGCCGAGCCACCAGGACAGCCCGACCACGCCGGCGCCGGGCTGCACGAACAGGATGACCCCGAAGAGGATCGAGATGATCCCGCTGAGCACCAGGAGCCACTCGCCATTGATGCGGATCAGCGCGATCCCCGCCGCGATCAGCGCGATGCCGGAGATCACTGCCCAGATCGCGATGAAATAGATAATTGCGACCAGCGCCTCGACCGGCCAGAAGAACACGATTGCGGCGATGATCAGGTCGAGGATGCCTTCGAACACCAGCGCGCCCGAGGGTCCGTGGTGGCGCGCCGCCCGCAATGCCGCGACCAGCGACAGGATGCCGTCGACCAGCGCGTAGGCGCCGAACAGCAGGACCAGTGCCGCCGCGGTAATGCCCGGCCATACGAAGGCGATCACCGCGAAGATGATCGCGAACACGCCGCGGATCGCCAGCGCCCACCAATTGCCGATCAGGACCTGCGCCATCTTGATGCTCCGGGTCCGCTGTCCTCGCCTTTTCTGACCGAGGATTGCGCCAATTCTGCCGGATTGTCGAGCCGCCGCGTGCTCCGGCCGACGCTGGGTTACGTCGGCCCGGCGGCAGATTCGGCTATAGGCGGGCGCGGCAAAACCGGGTATCAGCCCAGGAGCAAATTCGCGCGAGGTGCGGGGTGGCGGTGATCAGCGAGGCGACGAAGGCCTTCGTCGAGGGAGTTGCGGCCGAGGCGCAGCGGTTCGAGACGCCCTGCGGCGAGGGTCGCTTGGTGTGGCACGTTTGGGGCAGCGGGCCGCCGCTGGTGCTATTGCACGGCGGCTACGGGTCGTGGACCCATTGGATCCGCAACGTGCTGCCCCTGTCGCGACGGTTTCGCGTGATGGCGCCCGATCTGCCGGGCCTCGGCGAGTCGGCGACACCGCCGGAGCCGTGGACCGCCGACGGCCTTGCCGCGATCATCGTCACCGGAATTGACGAGATCGTGGCGCGCGGCGAGGAGCTGCGCCTCGCCGGCTTCTCGTTCGGCGGCGTCATCGGCGGCAGCGTGGCGGCGCAGCTCGGCGACCGGCTGCGCAGCTTTACGGTCGTCGGCTCGAACGGGCTCGGCCTCGAACGCTCGCCGACGCCATTGCGGCGGGTGCCGCCGGATGCCGACGAGGCCGAGGAATTCGCGACGCACCGCTACAATCTGAACCAACTGATGATCGCCGACCCGGACAAGATCGACGAGCTGGCGCTTTACCTGCAGAAGACGAACCACGCCCATGCCCGCATGCGCAGCCGCCGCTTTTCGCGCTCGGGGGCGCTGATCGAGGCGCTGCCCAAGGTCAAGGCGCGGCTCGACGGGATCTGGGGCGAGCGGGACGCGACCGCCTATCCCCATGTCGCGGAGCGCGCCCGCGTCCTGCGCGGCATCCAGCCGGCAGCGCGCTTCGCCGTCGTGCCCGGCGCCGGCCATTGGGTGCAGTTCGAGGCGGCCGAGCCGTTCAACAAGCTGCTGGCCGAATTCGCAGCTTAATGCGCCGCCTGCGCAACCGCGTGGCCGAGCGGCACTAACAGGAAATAGCCGTTGACCGTCAGCAGCAGCGCGGCTGCCGCCAGTAGACCACTAAAGCCGAGCAGCCAAGGCGAGACCGCGACGATCGCGACGGAGCCGAGCACGATCGCTATCTGAAACAAGGCCTCGCCGTATTCGAAATTCGGCAGCTGCGCTGCTGCGTGGTCGCGTGCGTGCTCCCATTCCTTGGCTTTGGCCATCAACTCCTTCTTGCCTTCGCCGGTTGCAGGCTCGCTTTCGTAACGCGTTACGGTATCACGATACCGCTTGACCAATTCGGCGGCCTTGGCGCCGCCATCCCCGGAAATCGCTCCGCCGCCGGCCAGCAATTCCAGTTCCGCGGCAGAGATTTGGTAAAGAGTCTGACGTATGTTCTTCGCCTGGTAGAAGGCATAGGTATCGGAAGCGTGAATATTCGCGTTCAGCATTTCCTTGGTTGCTTCGGCGCCACCGAGGGTGGCGATCGCCAGCAACATCGCGATGACGCCGACATAGATCGCGGTGAGCCGCCGGAACATCGTCTCATGGCTCCGGTGGGCGCGCGAATGGCTCTCCGCATCCTCATGGATTCGCTCGGCAATCTCATGCGCTTCCACATTTCCCTCTCTGGCTTAATGCGTAAGTTCAGGAATCTGTCCCAAAGGATTAGCTGGCGGGAATCCGCTCGACCGCAATTGAGCAACATCCTAGCATACGCAGCTTTCTGGCCGCGAGAACGCGCCGCCATGTGCGGCAGCATCCGCTGAGCCGGCGAGCGGGCGGAAACGGACGCTAATGGACATCAACCAGCTCATCGCCAATAACGGCGCCTGTTTCTACGTCATCGCGTTCGTCTGGACCTTTCTCGAAGGCGAGACCGTGGTGCTGTTCGCCGGATTCGCCGCGGCGCAGGGTCTTGTCGATCCGCTGTTGCTGCTGACAGTCGCATGGCTCGGCAGCTTCAGCGGCGACCAATGCTATTTCTGGCTCGGCCGGCGTTTCGGCATCCGGCTGCTCGACCGTTTCCCGCGGTGGCGCCACGGTGTCGACATCGCGCTCCACTGGCTCGAACGCTATGATACCGGCTTCATCCTGTCGTTCCGCTTCATCTACGGCGTGCGCAATTTCTCGTCTTTTGCACTGGGATTGAGTGCCGTTCGTTGGGACCGCTTTCTGCGGCTGAATTTTCTCGCCGCCGGGCTTTGGGCAGCGAGTTTTGTCGCGACCGGCTATTTTCTCGGTCATGCTTTCCGGGCCGTTCTTGGCGACATTGCCCGCTCGTTCGGGCTGGTCATGCTCGGCGTCTTCGTCGCGGTGGCCCTCGGCATGTGGCTGTTGCATCGGACGCATCGGCGCTATCGGCCGATCGCGGTCCCACGCGGCGTCAAGGTGGTAACCCCGCCGCCCTGAATCGTCCTCACTTGATGCCTGAACCGTCCTCACTTGATGCCTGAACCGTCCTCACTTGATGCCTGAACCGTCCTCACTTGATGCCTGAACCGTCCTCACTTGATGATTGTGACGGCTGCCCCGACGGCGAGCCCGAGCTGCCGGTCGGCTCGCCCCTGACTGACCGCGATCTCGACCAGCCCGTTTGAGTTGACGTACCAGAACGCCGTGCCACGCGGCACGGCGGAAAAGGTGTCGGCATGCGCCAGCACCTGGCCGTCGACGGAGAGGCGCTCGCTCGTCGCCGCGATTTCGCCGCGCAGCCCGGTTAAAGCGTTGCCGTAGCGATCGACGTAGACGATCTCGGCGAGATCGTCGGGCCAGCCGGGGTGCGGCGTGGCTTGCGCCTGGACCGCGATCGCAGCCGGCGTCTCGCCTTTCGCCAGCCGCGCCGCCACGGGAGCGAACAGGTCGCGGCCATGAAAACTCGCCGACAGGACGGCAGGGCGCCAAGTGATCTGCCAAATTTCGACGCGCGCCGCGCGCCGCACGACAATCTCGAACAAGCCATTATCGGGGCCGACATAGAACCGGCCATCGGCTTCGACGATCAGCGCGCGCCGGCCGCTGCCGACGCCGGGATCGACGACGCACAGCAGAACGGTTCCGGCCGGAAACCACTTGGCATAGGCGGCGAGCAGATAGGCCGCCGGCTTGGCTTCGCCAGGGGGCAGATCGGCAAACAGCGAGATCATAGGAATCGCCGGCGCGGTCTGCTGCAGTACCGCGGCAACCTGGCCGGTATAGGGCCCCTCCAGGCCGAAATCGGTGAACAGCACGATCATCGCTTCGACTATGCCGCTCCCGGCAGCGGCGCGGCAACAGAGCCGCGGGGCAATTCGAATGCCCGATTACCCATGCTTATCGGTTGAAAAGGCCACGCACTGTGTCGCGGGACCCGTTATTGCAAATGTCATCGATTGTCGTATCGTCCGCCTCGCTGGGGAAAATCGGTGGGGGATGCGCTTATGAGACGGTTGGTCCTGATCGCGGCATTGGGTGCCGCTATGGTGCAGCAACCCGGCTGGGCCGCCGAGAAGTCGAAAGCGCCGAAGGTCGAGTGCTATACCCAAAGCGCGATCGAGGCCGAGCAGGCGATTCGGTTCTTGACCGACGTGATGGTGATCAGCTCCACCTGTCAGGATACCATCTATGCCGAGTTCCGGCTGCGCAATCGGGACGCGATCCTGGCGTATCAAAAGGCGATGATCGCGCATTTCCACGGGGCGCCGGCCTTCGACCGGTGGAACACCTCGATTGCCAATCAGGCGTCGTCGAAACATGCCGGCCAACCGAGCGTCCTGGTCTGCCAGCAGGCGGCCGATCTTCTGAAACAGGCGAGCGTCCTGGACCCGCCGAAATTCCGCGCCTTCGCGGCGGCTCAGGCGACGGCGGCCGGACCGCAATATCCCCAATGCGGACAGAAGAAGTAGCCGGCTGACGCCGCTCAACGGCGCGCCAGGCGCGCCAGCGCAGCGATCCCAACGAGCCCGGCCGCCGACAGCAGCGCCATGAACAGATAGGCCCGTCCGCCATAGGCGCTGTACAACGCACCGGCGGCGAGCATGACAAAGCCGCTGCCGAGACCGGCCGAGACCGCCGCGTAGAGCGACTGGGCGCTGGCCGCCGCCCCGGGCGGCACGGTGCGAGCCATGAAATACATCGCTCCGATATGGGCGGCGCCGAAGGTCAAGCCGTGCAGCAGCTGCAACACCGCCGCGGCGGCGAGGCCCGGGACCACGCCGATCAGGCTCCAGCGCACGATACCGGCGACGCCGCCGAGCGCCATCAGCCCGAGCGGCCCGAGGCGGGCCACCAGCGGCGCGCTTTGCCAGAACAGCGCGATCTCGGCGACGACGCCTTCGGCCCATAACGCGCCGATGACCGTGTCGGAGAAGCCGAACTCGCGCCAATAGAGCGTCCCGAAGCCGTAATAAAGCTGATGGCTCGACTGCAATGCCGAGCCGCTGGCGACAAACAGCCAGAAGCGCCGGTCGGCGGCAAACCGGCCGAGCGCCGCCCAGCGCGCCCGGCCGGCGGCGGCGGGCGCCGACGGGATCCAGAAACACGCGATCAGCAGCATGGCCGAGGCGGCGAGCACCAGCGCCAGCACCGCGTCGCCCGACATCGCCGGCACGGAGTTCCAGGCCAACAGGGCGCCGCTCCCCATCGCGGCGACGATAAAGCTGATCGATCCCCACACCCGGATGCGGCCGTAATCGAGCCCGGTGCCGCGCACCACCGCGAGGGTGATGCTATCGCCGAGCGGCATCAGCGCCGACTGCGCGACGCCGGCCGCCAAATTGAGCCATAACAGCGGCCAAAAACCCCAGGCGGGCCACAGCATTGCGTAGGCGATGCAGGCCATCCCGGCCAGCGCGACCATGATGCCACGCCGCCAGCCCAGCCGATCGGCAAGCCCGCCGATCAGCGGCGTCGCGATGACCTTCGCCCAGATCGCCGCGGCGAACAGGATTGCGATCTCCTGGACGTCGAGGCCGCGTCCGGAGAGCCATACCGGCCAGAACGGCAACTGGATGCCGACGACGAGAAAGCTCGCCGCGTAAAACGCGCCGAGGCGCGTGCTGAGGGGCGCTACCGCCTGCGGCATCGTCGATATAAGCATATGGTTGGGCTCGACGCTGCCGGGGTCCGTGCTTATGTCGCGTGCGTGCTGCCCGGTTTGAACGAGGCGAGCGCGCTTCTGTCGGTGGTGATCATCGACGTCGTGCTCGCCGGTGACAATGCGATCATCGTCGGGATGGCGGCTGCCGGATTGCCGCCGGAGCGCCGCCGCCGCGTCATCCTGCTCGGCATCGCGGCGGCGACGGTGCTGCGCATCCTGTTCGCCTTCGTCGCGCTGGAATTGCTGCAGTCGGTCATCGGCATGACGGCGGCCGGCGGTCTGCTGCTGCTGTGGGTCGCGTGGAAGATGTACCGCGAGATCCGTGCCGCCCAGCCCGTTGCGGCCCATGCCGGGGCAATCGCCGGCGAGCTTCCGGCGGCCCGCCAGCGCGGCAAGACGACGGCGCAGGCGATGACGCAGATTGTGCTCGCCGATCTGTCGATGTCGCTCGACAACGTCCTGGCGGTTGCCGGGGTGGCGCGCGATCATCCGTATATTCTCGCCTTGGGACTCGTCCTGTCGGTGGCGCTGATGGGGATCGCATCGACCTATATCGCGCGGCTGCTCGATCGGCTGTTCTGGCTGGCCTGGGTCGGGCTCGGCATCATCACCTTCGTGGCATTGCGCATGCTCTGGGACGGTTCGGCGCAGCTCATCCACCACACCGCGGCGCTGAGCCTCCTCGGCTCCTGACCGAGGTCGGACATTCCGCTACAGCGCCAGATCCCAGGTCTCGCCGACGAGGTCCTGACCAAAGCTGTGATGCGGCTCAGAGCGCATCAGCCGGAAGCCGGCCGCCTGATAGATGTGCCGTGCGGCGACCAGCACGCTCTGGGTCCACAACGTGATCTCTTGGTAACCCGACTGCCGCGCGAAGCGGATGCATTCCGCGACAAGGCGCGCGCCGATGCCGAGGCCGCGCGCCGTCGGCTCGACCAGCAGCAGCCGTAATTTGGCGGTCCGGTCCGAACCCTTGACGAGAAACACCGAACCGACCGGTTCGCCGTCGCGCTCAGCGATCCAGCAGCGTTCCCGCTTGGGATCGAATTCGGTGATGAACTTCGCGGCGATTTCGCCGACCAACGCCTCGAATGTCTGATCGAAGCCGTATTCCGTTGCGTAGAGCGCACCATGGCGCGAGATCACCCAGCCGATATCTCCCGGGGCTGGCGGGCGCAGCAGGTACGGCACCTTCGGCGCTGGCGACGCACCCAGCAGGCGCTCGACTTGTTCCATCGCGGCGACAAGGCGCCCCTGATCCGGCTCGGGCAGGCTGGCAAGCAAGCCGCCGATTTCGTCGCGCGACCGGGCGTCGAGCGGCGCAAAGGCGGCACGCCCGGTCTGCGTCAAGGATAGATGGCTTTGCCGGCGATCCGTCTCGGAAGAGGCGCGTGAGACTAACCCGCGGCGGGCGAAACCGGCCAGAATGCGGCTGAGGTAGCCGGGATCGAGACCGAGTTCCTGTCGCAACTCGGTGGCGGTCGCCGGTTCACGAAGCGCGAGCTCGTAAAGAACGCGTGCCTCGGCCAAGGAAAACGGGCTGTTCAGCAGCCGCTCGGCGAGGACGCCGATCTTCCGTGTATAGAAGCGGTTGAAGCGCCGCACCGTGGCGATGCGCTCCTCCAGTGCAGCCGCCGCACTCATCAGGATCTCCCGCCCAATGGCGGCAGCATCCCCAAATTAGTTGACAAAGTCAATTAATTTACAGGACCAGCTGGGTCTGTCACCAACGCGACCAGGCGGCCCTCGGCAGTGGTGATCCGGGTTTGCCAGACCATCGTGCGCCGGCCGCGATGCACCGGGGTCGCCTCGCCGGTGACGCGCGTCCCGAGCGGCGCGGCGGCGATGAAATTGGTCTTGCTCTCGATCGTCGTCGTGCCGGCGCCTTCCGGCAGGTTGAGGATCGTGCCGGTGGCGCCGAGCGTGTCGGCAAAGGCCATGATCGCGCCGCCATGCAACACTGCGGGCCGGGTGCACAATTCCTCCCGGACGGGCAATTCGGCGACGACCCGGTCCGGAGCGGCATGGGTGAATTCGATGCCCATCAATTCGGCAAAGGGCAGCATCTCCGATTTGATCTTTGCCAACGCATCCATGCCTCACCTCTTGTTGAGCCGATGACCGTGCGAGTCTTAGACGGCCTTCAGGGCTGCGGGCCAGCGCAAAGCAAGGCGGCGGCCGCGCCGGTTGACATCCCATCAGGGCCGGCTTATCTCCCGCCGGCCGATCCATGGGCGCCCGTGGCGGAATTGGCAGACGCGCACGGTTCAGGTCCGTGTTCCGAAAGGAGTGGTGGTTCGACTCCACTCGGGCGCACCATCCCTCCTCGCTCGTCCGGCGATGCTTCGTCGAGATCCGGCCACGCGACGTGGCTTGCAACATTCACAAAACCGTTGATTGCACGCATTTGGTGGCCGGCGGTACGCTTGCCATGCGTAGCCGATAACGGCCCGCGCGGGACAGTATCGCGGAAGGGGAAGGGTGGTGCCGGATTGGATGAGTCTGCGGCTGACCTGGGAGCCGTGCATTCTGAGCATTCTGCGGATCATGACCGGGCTGCTGTTTCTGCAGCACGGGCTCAACAAGTTCTTCAACTTTCCGCCGGCGGCAACCCTGCGCACCTACGAACTCTTTACGCTCGCGCCGGGCCTTGCGGGGATTCTGGAGGTGGGCGGCGGCGTTCTGCTGGTATTCGGCCTGTTCACCAGGCCGGCGGCGTTCATTCTCTGCGGCGAGATGGCGTTTGCCTACTTCATGGCGCATGCGCCGCGCGCCTTCTATCCCTACAGCAACGGCGGGTCGCTGGCCGTTCTGTACTGTTTCGTCTTTCTCTACCTGTTCGTGGCCGGCGGCGGCGAGTGGAGCCTCGACCGGCTGCTGCGCCGGGGTGTGCGCTCAACTTCCGGGACGGCGGCCAGGCGGGCAGCCTGACGGGACGGCTCAGAACCCGAGCCGGGTGCGGAAGATCAGCGCGGCGTAGAAATACAGTTCGGCGTCGAGCGCGCGCTTGATCGTCTCGGCGCGGCGGAAGCCGTGCTGCTCGCCGGCGAACAGCAGATAGCCGACCGGGATGCCGCGGCGGCGCAAGGCATCGACCATCATCTCGGTCTGGTTCGGCGGTACGACGCGGTCTTCCGCGCCCTGGAAGAAAATGACCGGGCAGCGCAGCCGGTCGGCATGGGTCAAGGGCGAGCGCTCGCGGTAGAGGTCTTCGCGCTCGGGGTAGGGGCCGATCAGCCAGTCGAGATAGCGCGACTCGAATTTATGGGTGTCGCGGGCGAGCGCGGCAACGTCGCTGACCCCGTAATAGCTGGCGCCGCCCCGAAAAACATGACCAGACACCGTGCCGCGGGTCAAGGCCGCGAGCACGGTGTAGCCGCCGGCGCTGCCGCCGGTGATGACGGCGCGCTCGCCGTCGGCGCGGTCTTCCGCGATCACGTGGCGCGCGGCATTGACGCAATCCTCGACATCGACGACGCCCCAGGCGCCCTGCAGCCGCTCGCGGTAGGCGCGGCCATAGCCGGTGCTGCCGCCGTAATCGATATCGAGCACGGCGATGCCGCGGCTCGTCCAATACTGGATCCGCAGGTCGAGCACCGATGAGGCGGATGACGTCGGGCCGCCATGGCATTTGACGACCAGCGGCGGCTTCTCGCCGGCGGGCGCGGCATAGTCGGGATTGTGCGGCGGGTAGAAATTGGCGTAGGCGACGAGGCCATTCTCGGTCGGAAAGGCGAGATGCTGCGGCGCCGAGACATAGGCCCGCAACTCGCCATCGGCCAATGCCGGGGCCGAACTGCGCAACACCTCGCAGGCGCCGTTTGCCGGGTCGATCAACACGATCGCCGGCGGATCGGCGGGCGAGCCGGCGCGGCAGACGATATGTGTGCCGACGGCACGGATTTGGCCGAAATCGGTGTAGGGGAGATCGAGCGGCGTCAGCGTCTGCGTCGCGATGTCGAGCCGGGCGAGCCGGTCCTGCCCGGCCTCGGTATAGGCGCAGACCAGCTGCTCGGCCGACAGAAACGCGTAGGTCGACTGGCCGAAAACCCATTGCGCCCGGCCGAATTCGGCTTCTCGCGGACACAGCGCTTCTGCCGTGCCGTCGCTGTTCGGGCCGCAGCGGTACAAATTCCACCAGCCGCTGCGATCGGAGACGAAATACAGCACCCCATCGGGCGACCATTGCGGCTGAAAGATCGACTCGCTGTCACTACCGGCGACGAGCCGCGGCGCCGCGAGCCTTCCGTCGGCGGCAATCTCGGCCAGCCACAATTGGCAGCCGACCCACGGCATGTTCGGGTGGTTCCAGCTGAGCCAGGCGAGACGGGCGCCATCCGGCGACAATGCCGGCGACGCATAAAAATCGGCGCCTTGCGCCACCACGGTACCCGGGCCGGGCGTGGCGAGATCGATCGCGACCAGCGTGTTGTCGACCCGGCCGGAGGCGTGCTCCTCGCGCACACCGATCCAGCGGCGGCGATGTTCGTCGATCAGTCCGTCGGCATAGCGCCGCCGGACGCCGCCCTGCGCGGGATCGGGTGGCGGGGTCAATGGCGTCGGCACCATGCCGCCGGCCTGCTGGTAGAGCCGCTGATCGGCGAAATTGGTGAAATAGGCAAAGCCGCGATGCACATTCATCGCGCCGCCGCCATATTCGTGAACCCGAGTGCGGACGCTGAGCGGCGGCGGCGTGATGTCCTCGATCGAGCCGCCCGGCGCCCGCCGCACCAGCACACTGCGGCCGCCTTCGCCCGGCCGGCCCTCGATCCAATAGGTGTCATCGCCATCGACGCGGATCTCGCCGAGGCCGAGCGTCTCGCCGACGATCAGTTCCGAGGTGATCGGCGAGCGCCAAGCGCCATAGGGCAGGATTTCACGGTGGTCCATGCCGATCAAACGTCCTGTACCTGGCCGTCCGATCCAGCCGATTTGGTGATCGCCTCGAACGCGGCGACGACGTCGACGATCTCGGGTGGGCGGATCGGGTAGGGCGCGTGGCCGGCGACCGCGTCGGCGAAGGCTTCGAGATTGGCGCGCACCGAGTCGACCGGCTCGAATAACTTGCGCTCGGGATCCTTGCCGCTCCGGCGAACGATCAGCTCGGTGCGGCCCAGCGCCTCGGCCGAGCCGGCGCGGCCGAAGACATGCACCCGCCAATAGGCCGGGGTCGAGCGCACCGCGCCCAGCATGCCGCTGACGCCGGATTCGAATTCGAGCAACACCGACAAGGTGTCCTGCGGATCGGGCGCCGATTTGTGCGACAGCAGCTGCGCGTGCAGCCGGCGCACCGGCCCGGCCATGCGGACGAATGAATCCAGCACGTGAATGCCGGTGCCGGTCAGTCCGCCTGCCGGCGATTCATTGGGCGAGTCGCGCCACGGCGAGAACATCTGTGCCGCCACCTCGTTGCTGAAATTGCCTTCGATGTGCAGCACCCGGCCGAACTCGCCATCGGCGACCATGCGCGCCAGAGCGTCCATCGCCGGAAAGAACCGCTTGTCGGTGCCGATCCCGAGCACAACGCCGCCCTCACGACACGCTTCGGTCGCGCGCAGGGCCTCGGCCTTCGTCAAGGTCAGCGGCTTCTCGCAGAACACAGCTTTGCCGGCACGCGCGGCGGCGACGATCTGATCCAGGTGCAGCGAATGCGGCGTCGCCAGCACGACGGCATCGATTTCAGGATTGCCGAGCGCCTCGTCGAGCGTACCGATCGCTTCCAGATCGTGTCGCGCGGTGAAATCCCGCACATGCGCCGGATCGCGGCTGACCGCATGGGTGAAGCGCAGCTTGTCGCTCTTTCCCTGCACCGCATTCACCAGGGTCTGGCCCCAGCGGCCGAGCCCGACGATTGCCGCCGTGATCATCTTCATCCCTTCGGTTGTGCCGATATGGGCAACTTGCCATGCGCCGCGTTTCGCGAACTTAATACCCCCGATCTCAAACGGGAGGGTAGCGATGCTCGAAGTGTGGTCCTGGCCGACCCCGAACGGCCACAAGGTGCATATCGCGCTGGAGGAGCTGGGCCTTCCGTACAAGGTGATCCCGATCAACATCGGCGCCGGCGACCAGTTCAAGCCGGAATTCCTGAAAATCACGCCCAATCACCGCATCCCGGCGATCGTCGATCCCGACGGTCCCGGCGGCAAGCCGTTCACGCTGTTCGAATCGGCGGCGATCATGATCTACCTGTCGGAGAAGACCGGCGGCAAACTGATCCCGAAGGACCCGATCGGCCGCTACAAATGCCTGGAATGGATGATGTTCCAGATGGGTGGGGTCGGGCCGATGTTCGGCCAGTGGAACCATTTCGGCGCCTACGCCAAGGAAAAGCTGCCCTACGCGATCGAGCGCTACACCAATGAGGTGAAACGGCTGAGCCGGGTGCTGAACCATCGGCTCGAGGAAGCGCCATATCTCGCCGGCAATGAATACAGCATGGCCGACATCATCACCTTCCCGTGGATCCGCACCGCCACCGACTCATCGCCTCGCTTCGCCGAGCGCGGCACCATCGACCTCGACGATTATCCGGCGGTGAAGCGCTGGTACGACGAGATCGCGGCGCGGCCGGCGGTGCAGCGCGGTGTCGCGGTGCTGGCCGACGCCCAGCGCCCGGGCCAGATCACCGACGCCGAGCGTGAGGTTACGTTCGGCAAGACGCAGTTCGCGGCGCGGTAGCCCGAAACTTCCCTCTCCCGCATTGCGGGAGAGGGTGCCGAGCGTAGCGAGGCGGGTGAGGGTGTCTGTGGCCGGTGAAGAACCCTCACCCGGCTTCGGGCTTCGCCCTTCAGCCACCCTCTCCCGCGGTGCGGGAGAGGGATTTTATGCGCGGCCCGTTGCGATGCGTGCCCACAACAAGCGCGCGTCGCGGTCGGGATCGGTGACGGTTCGGCACTCACGGTCGAAGGCCATTACCGTCCGCGCGTCTGCCGTGTAGGCCGGCCAATCGGGCAACGCGTCGCTTTGCGGACTGCCGGTTCGCGCGAAGGCGGCCCAGCTCGCCGCCATCGCCGCCGCGAGGTCGTGCGCGCCGGGCGCACCGGCGGTCGCCTCGGCTGTTGCGGTGTTGTCGAACACGAACGGCAGGTCGAGCGCGTGCGGCGCCTTGAGCCGGCGTTCAAAAACCGGTGTCTCCCAAGCGAGCGAATACATGTAGACCGATGCCCGCTGCGGCGCCGCCTTGCGCTCGGCGAACAGCGATGAGCGGACCCAGAACTGGCCGTGTGTCAACGCCGCGATCAGCAATTCGGCCGGGTTCGCCCCGGGATCGCGGGTGCGGTACAAATCAAAGAGGCGATCGGCCTCGCCGCCCGCGACCGCCGCCAGCCGGTTGCGCAGTTCCGCCTCGGTCAGTGTCCGGTTCCAGACGGCATCGTCATCGACGAGGAAGCGGGTGGCTTCGTCCTTGGTGTCGCCGATCAGCAGCGGAATGTCGCCGGAAAACGCCGCCGGCGCGGGGTCGCAGGGCTGCTGCGGCAGATCGTGGCCGTCGACGACCGGGCCGAAATCGTAGCGGTCGAGCAACGGCAGTTCCGGGCGGCCGACGGCCCGCTTCGCCGGGGTGATCGCCGCCACCAGCTGCTCGACCGGGACCGTCTGCAGCCGGTCGATCGAGTCCCGGCCCAGACCGAGCTGCTGCAATGCCGCCTCGGCGAGTGCCGCGCCGCGCTCGCGGTTCGTCACGCGGAGCGACGCGCCGCTCTGGATAATCGCGCGGTGGAACAGCCCGCGAGCCGCTGGCGCCGCCAGCAAGACGCTGACTTTGCCGCCGCCTCCCGACTCGCCGAAGATCGTCACGTTACCGGGATCGCCGCCGAACCGCTCGACATTGTCCCGCACCCATTCGAGCGCCGCGACCAGGTCCAGCACCCCGGCATTGCCGGAATGGACGTAACGCTCCCCACCGATCCCGGAGAGATCGAGATGGCCGAGAATGTTCAGCCGGTGATTGACGCTGACCACCACGACATCGCCGCGCCGCGCCAGATTGGCGCCGTCGGTGACCGCACGGTTGGCCGAGCCGAAGTGAAACGCGCCGCCGTGCAGCCACACCATGACCGGCCGCTTGGCGCCGCTGAGACCCGGCGTCCAGACATGCAGCGCCAGGCAGTCTTCGGTCTCCGGGCTGGTATCGACCGGGCCGAGCAGGGTCGCCATACCCGGCCGCCGGGTCTGGCCCGCCTGCCATTGCGGCGCGCGGCCGCCAAGAGCGAGCGCGTCGCGCACCCCGGCCCACGGCTCGGCCGCCGCCGGCGGCTGGAAGCGGTTCGCCCCGGCGGTCGAGGCGCCATACGGAATGCCCTTGAACGCGTAGATTCCGGCACTCGCCGCGCCGCGCACCTTGCCGCCGGCGGTCTCGACAATCGGCTCCATCGGCATTTCTCTCTCCTTCACAACTGGGATTATCACAGCCGCTGCATTCGGTGTTTGCGACGGTGCACCGCAGGCGCCAGGACGCACAGGATCTCGAACATCATCGTGGCGCCGACAAGCGCCGTGTTGCCCGACGGATCAAAGGGCGGCGCCACCTCGACGACGTCGCCACCGACGAGGTTGAGCCCATCCAGCGCACGGAGCATGTGCTGCGCCTCGGCGGTCGAGAAGCCGCCGATCTCGGGCGTGCCGGTGCCCGGCGCGTAGACCGGGTCGAGCCCGTCGACATCGAAGCTGACATAGGCCGGGCCATCGCCAAGGATGCGGCGCGCCTCGACCATCACCGCGTCCGGCCCGAGACGAAAGAATTCCTCGATATGGACGATGCGGATGCCGACGCTCTCGGCCCAGTCCTTTTCGTCCGGCGAGTACATCGAGCCGCGGACGCCGATCTGGATCATCCGCTTGGGGTCCGCGAGCCCTTCCTCGACGGCACGGCGGAACGGTGTGCCGTGGGTGTATTTCTCGCCGCCGAAATAGCTGTCGCTGGTGTCGGAATGGGCGTCGAAATGGACGATCCCGACCGGCTGCTCGCGGGCGATTGCGCGCAGGATCGGCAAGGTGACGAGATGGTCGCCGCCGGCCGACAACGGCGCCGCGCCGGCAGCATGCAGCCGGCCGAAAAACGCCTCGATGCGCTTCAGAGAATCATGCAGGTCGATCGGGTTGACCGGCGCATCGCCATGATCGCCAACCCGGCACAACTCGTAGGGCGCGACGAGGCTGGCATGATGCACCCGCCGCATCAGCGTCGACATGTTGCGGATCTCGCGCGGCCCGTGCCGCGCGCCGGGCCGGTTCGTCGTGCCGCCATCCCACGGCACACCGACCAGCGCGATGTCGAGCTTTGCCGGATCGCGCTCGATCGGCAGCCGCATGAACGTCGCAACTTCGCCAAAGCGCGGCACGACCATGCCGGACAGCGGTTCAGGAAATTTTTGCGCCATGCCGCACTATAGCCCAGCCCACAGCGGCGCGAAGCGCGCTATGCCTCCAGGTTTCCTCGCAAGACGGGGATCGCCTGCGAGGCTGTGACATTTGCGGTATAATCGACCTAGCAAAGATGGACGTGCGGTTGTGCGCAACTATCAGTCGGCTCAAAAAGAGATCATCGCCACGCTACGCGCGCACCAGGCAGAGCTGCGCCGGCGCGGCGTTCGGCATGCGGCTCTTTTTGGGTCGATCGCTCGCGGCGAGGCGAAACGCGGCAGCGACATCGACATCATGGTCGAGCTCGATCCCTCCGCGCCGATCGATGTCTTCGACTACGTCGGCATCACGCAATATCTCAGCGATCTGTTCCCGGCACGCGTCGACGTCGCCAATCGAAGCAGCTTGAAATCGATCGTTCGGCCGAGTGCCGAGCGCGACGCGGTTTATGCTTTCTAACCGGGCGCAACTCGCGCTCTTCGACATCAGAGACAACATCAAGCTCGCGGAAGAGTTTACCGAGGGATTGTCGTTCGACGCGTTTGTAAAGGATCGCCGCACCTTCTACGCAGTAACGCGCTGCTTGGAGATCATCTCAGAGGCCGCGAGGCGGCTTCCGGCATACGTACGAAATCGCCATCCCGAATTGCCATGGCGCGCCATCATGGGTGCGGGAAATGTCTACCGGCACGATTACGATAATGTCGCCGTCGAGATGGTGTGGCGCACGCTCAAAGGCAGCCTTGAGGCATTGCGCGAGGCCGTCGATAGCGAGATCTCCCGCCTTGATGATAATGGCAAGGGCGCTTCGAAAAATAACTAGAGCCGAAATCGTAAGCCGAGCGGACCAGGGTTTCAGCGCTTCGTCGCGGCGGCGCGCTGCAATGCCTGGATGACGAGCGGCCGCCGGCTGTCCGATGCCCAGCCGACGGCGTCGCGGCCGGTGAAGTCGGTCCTGCTCGGGTTGGCTCCCTTGGCGAGCAGCGTTCTGACGATCTCGAGGTCGCCGCGGCCGGCCGCGATCATCAGCGGCGTCACTCCGTTCCGGTTGGTCGGATCGGCCGCGGCGCCGGCGTCGAGCAACAGCGTGGCCATTTCGACCTGATTGCGGTCGGCGGCGTAATGCAGGGGCGTGTTGCCCAGCTTGTCGGTGATGTCGAGCTTGGCGCGGCCCTTGATCAGAATGGCGGCGATCGACAAATTGCCGTTGATCGCCGCGACATGCAGCCCGGTACGGGTTTCTTCGTTGGTCTCGTTCGGGTTGTTGCCGCTGGTGACCAGCTGACGCACCTTGTTCGCGTCGTTCTCGGCGGCGGCGCGTGCGATGTTGTCGTAATAGGCGTTGAACGGGTTGAAATCGGCGTGCGAGCGGCCGATGCCAAGCAGCAATGCCAGCCCGAGGGCCCCGAGCGAGAGGCCGATCCGGGCAGTCATGGCATCCGCTGCGCTTGCGGTGCGTGATCGAGACCCTCAAGCCAATCGAGGGCCGCCTCGACCGTCTCGACCGATTGTCCCGGCTCGGCCGGCGGGCGGCGCACCATGATGACCGGCAGGCTCAGCTCGCGCGCCGCGATCAGCTTCGCCTCCGTCGCGGCCCCGCCGCTCGCCTTGCAGACGAGGACCTCGATCGCGTGGCGCTCCAACAGATGGCGCTCCTCCGCGAGGCTGAACGGCCCGCGCCCGGTGACCACCTCGCAAAAGCGCAACGGCAGCGGCTCGCGCGGCGGGTCGATCAGGCGCACGAGAAAGCGGACGCCGGTCGCCGGCGCAAAGGCGGCGATCGAATTGGCGCCGACCGTCAGCCAGGCGCGCCGGCCGACTCGGCCAACCAGCAGCGCGGCGGCTTCGAGGCTGTCCACCTCGATCCAGCGGTCGAGCGGGTGGCGCTGCCAGGGCGGCCGCCGCAATGTGAGCCGCGGCACCCCGGCGCGGCTGGCGGCAAGCCGTGCCGCCCGTGATATCTCGGCGGCGAACGGATGCGTTGCGTCAATCAATCGATCGACATCCTGGGCCATCATGTAGGCGGCAAGCCCGGCGGCGCCGCCGAACCCGCCGATCCGCACCTCGCCGGGGATCGGACCGGGCTGCCGGGTGCGGCCGGCAAGCGCGGTGGTGACAATCATGCTGTCGCCGAACCGCCCCAGCGCGCTCCTTGCCAACGCCGCCGCTTCGCCGGTGCCGCCGAGGATCAGCAGATGGCGCACGTTCATGTTTCGGCCCCGACCCGCGCCAGAAAATCGCCGGCGCGGTCGATGATCGCGACCTCGACGGCGGTGGCGCCGCTCAAAGTCGCGAGTGCCACCTCGCGCGCCTGCCGCGCAATCGCCGCGGCGAGCGCCGGCCGCCGGCTGCCGGCGAGTTCGAGGATCGCGCCGGCGCTGTCCGCCTCGGCCGCCGCCGCGACGCTCGCCGGATCGGCGCCAAGCCCGGCCAAAATGTCGGCAATTGCCGCCGCATCGAGATGGCTGCGGCTCGAATGCAGATCGAGATGGCCTTGCGCGAGCTTGGCGAGCTTGGCGAAGCCGCCGGCAAGGGTCAGGCGCGGCACCGGATGGCGGCGCAGATATTTGAGGGTGCCGCCGGCGAAGTCGCCCATGTCGATCAGCGCCGCCTCGGGCAAATCATAAAGGCGCTGCACCGCGCGCTCGGAGGTCGTGCCGGTCGCTGCCGCGATATGCTCGAACCCGGCGGCGCGTGCTACGTCGATGCCGCGCTGGATTGCGTGGATCCACGAGCTGCAGGAATAGGGCACGACAATCCCGGTCGTGCCGAGCACCGACAGCCCGCCGACAATCCCGAGCCTGCCGTTCATCGTCTTCTCGGCAAGGCGCTCGCCGCCCGGGATCGCGATCGTCACGACGAGGTCGGGGGAGGGGGCGCCATTCGCCTCAGCCAGATCGGCGAGCGTCTCGCGGATCATCGCCCGCGGCGCCGGGTTGATGGCCGGCTCGCCGACCGCGAGCGCAAGGCCCGGGCGGGTCACCGTGCCGACCCCTTCGCCGGCGCGGAAATGGACTCCGGACCTCGGCGCGGCCCAGGTGAGCTCCGCGACGATCAGCGCGCCATGCGTCACGTCGGGATCATCGCCGGCGTCCTTGACGACGCCGGCGCGGGCCCGGCCCTCGCTCTGTTCAGCGAGGGCGAGCGGGAAATTCGGGGTCTGGCCGCGCGGCAGGCGGATCGCGACCGGATCGGGAAAATGACCGGTTAACAGGGCCGCATAGGCGGCGCGCGCGGCCGCCGCGGCGCAGGCCCCCGTCGTCCAGCCGCGGCGTAATGCCGCCGTTTCTTGCCGTGCCATGTGGCGATCTTAGCAAAACCGCCGTCGCTGGCTACCGTTCGGCGGAAGGATGTATAGCTTTGCCGATGATCGACCGCGCCCGCCTTGAGCTTCCGGAGTTCCTGCCGGGCAGCGTGTGGCTGGTCGGAGCGGGGCCGGGCGACCCCGGCCTCCTCTCCGTCTTGGCCCTGCACGCGCTCGACCATGCCGACATCGTCGTTTACGACGCGCTGGTCGATCCACGCATCCTGACCTTGGCGCCGCCCGGCACGACCCTCGACCATGCCGGAAAGCGCGGCGGCCGTCCGTCGCCTAGCCAGCCCGGCATTTCGGCCCGGCTGATCCGGCTGGCGCAGGAGGGCCGCCGGGTGCTGCGGCTCAAGGGCGGCGATCCCTGCGTCTTCGGCCGCGGCGGCGAAGAGGCGCTGGCATTGGCCGCGGCCGGGATCCCGTTCCGGATTGTGCCCGGCATCACGGCCGGGATTGGCGGCCTCGCCTATGCCGGGATCCCGGTCACCCACCGCGACATCAATTCGGCGGTGACCTTCGTCACCGGCCACAGCAGCGACGGCGCGGTGCCGAACGGGGTCGACTGGGATGCGATCGCGCGCGGCTCGCCGGTCATCGTGCTGTACATGGGATTGCGCCATCTCGGCGTGATCGCGGCGCGGCTGATCGCGGCCGGGCGGACGCCGAGCGAGCCGGTGGCGATCGTCAGCAAGGCGACAACTCCAGACCAGCGGGTGGCGGTGACCTCATTGGCGGAAGCCGCCGCGGCCGCGGCGGCCGCCGGCATCGAGGGGCCGACGATCATTGCCATCGGCGAGGTTGTGCGCTTGCGCGCCACCCTCGACTGGATCGGCGACACCGGCAAATGGCCGGACGCGGGCTGATCCTCGCCGCGCCCGCCTCGGGCAGCGGCAAGACGCTGATCACCGCCGGGCTGCTGCGGCATCTGCGGCAGCGCGGAGTGCGGGTCACCGCCGCCAAGGCCGGGCCCGACTATATCGATCCGACCTTTCATGCCGCCGCGAGCGGCCGGCCGTGCGCCAATCTGGATCCGTGGGCAATGCGGCCAGCGATCCTTGCCGGGCTCGTCTCGGAATTGGAGGCCGAAGCCGAGCTGGTGCTGTGCGAAGGGGTCATGGGTCTGTTCGACGGCACCGGGCCCGACGGCGAGGCCGGCTCCACAGCGGCTCTCGCCCGGCTGACCGGCTGGCCGGTGGTGCTGGTGGTCGATGCGCGGCGGCAGGGCGCCTCCGCCGCCGCGTTGATCGGCGGCTTCGCACGGCACGACCCGGAGCTGCCGCTCGCCGGGGTGATTTTCAACCGGGTCGCCGGCTCACGCCACCGCGCCCTTCTGGAAACCGCGCTGGCGCGCCGTGTCCCGGACGTGCCGTGCCTCGGAGCGATGCCGCAAGACCCAGCCCTGGTATTGGCGGAACGGCATCTCGGGCTGGTGCCGGCCAGCGAACGGGCTGAATGCGAAGCGGTCATCGAGCATGCCGCAACAGTCGTATCGGAGTCGCTCGAATTTGATGCGTTGCTGGCGCTGGCGCGTCCCTCGAATTTGAGCGGCGCCGCCGCCGTGGTTCCGTTGCCGCCGCTTGGGCAGAGGATCGCGGTCGCGCGCGACGCGGCGTTTGTCTTCGCCTATCCTGCGGTGCTGGACGGCTGGCGCCGCGCCGGCGCTACGCTGTCATTCTTTTCGCCATTGGCGGACGAGCCGTCCAACCCGGATGCCGACGCCATCTACCTGCCAGGCGGCTATCCCGAATTGCATGCTGGGCGCTTGGCCATGGCCGAGCGGTTCTTCAGCGGCCTGCGCCGCGCCGCATTGGCCGGCGCATCCGTCTACGGCGAATGCGGCGGCTACATGGTATTGGGCGAGGCCCTGACCGACGCGGAAGGACATGCGCACCGCATGGCCGGGCTGTTGCCGCTCGCGACCAGTTTCGCCGAGCGGCGGCTGCATCTCGGTTACCGCGCGCTGGCCCTGCTGCAGGATGGACCGCTCGGACATGCGGGCGGGCGCTTCCGCGGCCACGAATTCCACTACGCGACGACGCTGTCCGCCGGCGGCGAGGCCTTGTTCACGGCCGCCGATTCATGCGGTGTCGATCTCGCTCCCGCCGGGTTGCGGCGCGGTTCGGTCGCGGGGTCGTTCATGCACCTGATCGACCGCGAGGACGGTTAGAGCCGCCGGCCGCTGTCCGGGTCGAACAGGTGAATGTATCCGGGACGGATCGCAAAACGGGCGATGTCATCGAGCGGCGGTGAAAAATTGGCCGCGGTGCGGGCGATCATCCTCACGCCGTCCGCCAGCCGGCCATGCAGGATCGTGTCGGCGCCGAGCCGCTCCAGCAGCTCGACCCGCAGCGCCAGCGGCCCGTCGAGCGCGAGCGCGAGATGCTCCGGCCGCAGCCCGACGAGCACTCGCCGGGCCTGGACGCCACCCGCCGCTTGATCGAGCGGCAGCACCGCATTGCCGATCGTGACGGCCGACCCATCGATCTGGCCGGCGAGGAGGTTCATCGCCGGCGAGCCGATGAAGCCGGCGACAAAAGCGGTCGCCGGGCGCTCGTAAAGATCGAGCGGATGGCCGATCTGGTCGACATTGCCGGCATTCATGACGATGAGCCGGTCGGCCAACGTCATTGCCTCGACCTGGTCATGCGTCACATAGAGCGAAGTCGTCGCTAGTTCTTGCTGCAGCCGCTTGATCTCGACCCGCATCTGCACGCGGAGCTGGGCGTCGAGGTTGGACAGGGGCTCGTCGAACAGAAACACCTTGGGATCGCGCACAATGGCGCGGCCCATCGCAACCCGCTGGCGCTGACCTCCGGATAGCTGGCGCGGCCGGCGCTGCAGCAGCCCGTCGAGCTGCAGGATCTCGGCGGCGCGGCCGACCCGGCTGCGGATCTCGGCCCGGCTCATGCGCCGCATTCGCAGGCCATAGGCCATGTTGTCGTAGACGCTCATATGCGGGTAGAGGGCATAGTTCTGGAACACCATCGCGATGT
>Ga0210400_10001082_pt1 | contig 27822 bp, 25 predicted proteins | sample IncBWH26MmetaG_FD_155456 | JGI IMG/M metagenome (GOLD analysis project Ga0210400, IMG submission 155456) | Forest soil microbial communities from Barre Woods Harvard Forest LTER site, Petersham, Massachusetts, United States - Inc-BW-H-26-M | ecosystem: Environmental > Terrestrial > Soil >... | reverse complement strand
CGCACATCTTGCGCTAGATCATCGGCAGTCCGCGCGGCGCTTTTCCCAGCGGAAACGCGGCGTCGATCCTGGCGATGTCGGCGGCGCTCAGCGCCACGGCGTTCGCACCGGCGTTTTCGCCGACGTGCGCGACATCCGACGCTTTGGGAATCACGAAGGTCTCGGGGTGGCGCAACAGAAAGCGCAGGGCCACTTGTCGGGGCGTGGCGCCGTGCGCGTCGGCGATTTCGCGCAACACACGCGCCGGCTTCGATGTGCCGTCGTAGATGGCGGGCGACTGGCCGAAAGGCGTATAAGCGACCAGGGCGCTGCCATGCTCGCGGCACCACGGCAGCACGGCGTGTTCGATTGCGCGCTCCTGCAAGTGGTACAGCACCTGATTGCACGCAGGATGGCCGGGACCGGCGATCGCGGCAACCTCGGCCAGATCCCGCACGTCGAAATTGCTCACTCCCCATGACAGGATCTTGCCCTGGCGCACCAGCGTTTCGAATGCCGCAATGGTCTCAGCGAGCGGCACGCTGCCTCGCCAGTGAAGCAGGTAGCAGTCGAGCCGGTCGGTGCGCAGATGCGCCAGCGACTTTTCGCAGGCCGCCGCGACGCCGGTGTTGGAGGCGTGGTTGGGCAGCACCTTGGAGACCAGGAACACCTCGTCGCGCCGCCCGCTGATGGCTTTGCCGATGATTCTTTCCGACGCGCCCGCGCCGTACATTTCGGCGGTGTCGATGTGCGTCAGGCCGAGATCGAGTCCGCGGCGCAACGCCGCTACGCTCGAGTCCGCGGCCGAGTCGTCGATTTTCCACGTACCTTGGCCGATACAGGCGACCTGGCGTCGGGTCGTGCCGAACAAGCGCGTACTGCTTTTGGCGGTCATGGATGTCTTGGAGTATTGCGGGAAACTGGCGCACAATCATCTTACAACAAGGAGGTCCTGAACGTGCCGACGCCGACCGCGCCCGCAGACCGGCCATCAGTGCTTGCATGGGATTTTACGCGCGACGGAATGGCCAAAGGCGCCCTGTCTCTTGCCGTCTTTGCCGTGCTCTACTTGCTGCTCGTATTGCTGGGCTTGAAGCTGCATGAGGTTGTCGAGGCACTGACGATCATCTGGCCCGCCGCGGGCCTGCTCTTCATGGCGCTATGGCTCTCGCCGCGCCGCAATTGGATCTGGATACTCGCGATCCAGCTGACAGTCGAGTTGTCGGCCAGTGCCGCTACAGCCGACCATTTCCGCCTCGCCACCTACTTGCCGTTTGCGATCGCCAACTCGGTCGACGGCATGGTGGGCGCATTGGTTGCCTCGCGGCTCATTCCGACTCCCAGAGTTCCGCGGATGCGCAATGTTTTGCTGTTCATTGCCGCGGTCGCGGTCGGCGCCGCCGCCAGCGCCGTCGTGGGCGCGTTTGCCACGACCCGCATGTTCGGCGGACCTGACTATGTGCGCGAATGGCAGATCTGGTGGGCCGGAAACTGGCTGGGATCCCTGTGCATCGCGCCCATCGTGATGGGTTGGGCGGTGCGCTTGCGCGCGCGCCAGCATTCCGCGCCCGCGGGACCGGCCGTCGAAATGATGCTGATCGGGTTCGCGATGCTGGCCATGGCAAGCTGGGTGTTCTCCGCGCCGCCCGGCGGCGTCACCACGATCCTCGACATGCCCTTCGTCCTGTTGGCGCTCGCTGTGATCGCGGCGTTTCGCATGCCGCCGCGCTGGTCGACGGGGCTGGCGGCCGCGACCGCCATTTTGGTGTCTTACTTCGCAAGCCACGGTCTGGGTCCTTTCGCGGGCGATCCGAGTCCATTCGTGCGAGTGGGCGCCGTGCAGCTGTATCTCGCGACCCTGGTCGTGATCAATTTCTTGCTCACCGTCGTGCTGCTCGAAAAAAGAAATGCGTATCAACAATTGCGCACGAGCGACGAACGCTACCGCAATTTCATCGAACACAGTTCCGAAGCCGTATGGCGCGTGGAGTTGTCCTCGCCCATGGATCCGCATCTGCCCGTGGGCGATCAGATCGCATGGCTGCAAACCAACGCCTACATCGCCGAGAGCAACCACACTTACCTGCGTTTGAACCGCGAAATGGGACGCTCCGAGGCGGAGGCGCACCAGTGGCGCAACGACATGCCCTGGTTTGCGATGTTCATCGAGCATCTGGGCGCGGCGTCGCATCAGGGCTACTCGATGGATGGATTGCAGTTCTCGGTGTCGGTCAACTCGCATTCGCGCACCTACATCGCGGGATTTCGCGGCGTGATCGAGCAGGGATACCTGGTGCGAGTGTGGGGGGTCGCCCGCGATGTCACCGAGCTGGTCGACTTGAACGAGCGGCTGCGCCGGAATCAAGATCGCCTGAAGCTCTATGCGAGGCAACTGGTCGGCGCCGAGGAGCGCGCCAGGCGGGCGACCGCGGTGGACCTGCACGATGGCATCGGCCAGCAGCTGATCGGATTGTCGATGACGCTGGATGCGCTGGTGTCGCGTTCGCCCCCGGAAATACGGCTGTTGCTGAGCGAGGCGACCAATACGGTGCGCGAAGTCCAGGCAATCGCGCAAAAAGTCATTGCCGACCTGAGTCCGCCGGGACTGTACGAATTGGGATTGGAACCCGCGCTCAAGTGGCTCAGCGTCTACATGCGCAGCAAGGACAATCTGCAGGTCGATTTGCACGTGACGCCGGAGGACGACACCATCGACATCGATTTGCGGGTGCTGGTTTTCAAGGTCATCCGCGAATTGCTGCGCAACGTCGTCAAGCACTCCGGCGTGCAAGCCGCGACGGTGACCGTGACGCGGCACCCGGACGAATTGCGGGCCGTCGTCGAAGACCGGGGCTCGGGTTTCGAATGGCAGCTGAGCCTGTTCGAGCCGCGCGCGCACGGATTCGGCCTATGGAGCGTTGCCGACCGCGTACGGGACGCCGCCGGAGAAATGTCGGTTGATACCGGCCCAGGCCGCGGCTGCCGCGTCACCGTGGTTTTTCCGCTCGGCAGAGCCGCGCGCGCGGGCCAATCCGATCGGGATGGCGATCTCAGGGACGGCACGATGCGTTCCGCGTCGTAAAGACGGTGCAACGTCAGGTTTTTGCCAGGTGCCGCGACATGCGCAGCGCCGCTTCCCGGCCCTGATAGTAGCCTTGGACGACACCCAATTGATCGAAGCCCAGGCGCGCGTAAAAGACGCGCGCGGCGTCGTTGTGCGTGCGCAATTCCAGATTGATGCGAAATACGCCGGCCTCCACCGCCGTCCTCGTCAGCCAATCCATGAGCTGCGATCCCAAGCCCTGGCGACGATGCTCCGGCGCGACCGCGAGCAGATTCAAATGCGCAACGTCGTCGCCGAAATGCATGATGGCGAATGCCGCAATCCGCTGCTCGCGGCGTGCAACCACGACGGAGGATTCCGGGCCCGAAATAAAATGCTGCACGCGTGCCGGCGTCCACGACCAGGTCAATCCCTGTTCGATTAGATCGCGCGACATCTCCGCGATTTCGCGCGCGTCCGTCGCGCGCGCCAAGCCGATGTAAGCCAGTTCAGACACTGATTTCCCCCCAGGAGCCCTAACGGCTGCGGTATCGATCGGTCGCGAGCACCAGTTCGTGAGAATTGCCCGGTTCGAATGCCGAGTGGCCGGCATCCGGCACAATCCGCAGATCCGCTTCCGGCCAGGCGCGATGCAGATCCCACGCACTGGTCGCCGGGCAGACAACGTCGTAGCGGCCCTGCACGATGGTCGTGGGAATATGGCGAATGCGCGGCACATCATCGATCAACTGGCTTTCGCTGCGCAAGAAACCGCGATTCACGAAGTAGTGGCATTCGATTCTCGCCACCGACACGGCGAATTGGTCCTCGCCCCATTTCTTGATGTTGTCGGGGTTGCTGTGCAAAAAGCTGCAGGCCGCCTCCCACACCGACCAGGCGCGCGCCGCGTTCAATGCCACGCGCTGATCCGTGCCGGTCAGCCGTTTGTGATAGGCGCTCAAGAAGTCGTCGCGCTCATCGAGGGGAATCGCGTCGCGGTAAGCCTCCCACGCATCCGGAAAAATCTCGGAGGCGCCGTGCTGGTAGAACCAGCGTATTTCCGCGTAACGCAACAGAAAAATACCGCGCAGCACCAGCTCGCTGACGCGCTCCGGATGCGCTTCCGCATAGGCCAGCGCCAGCGTGCTGCCCCAGGATCCGCCGAACACCAGCCAGCGCTCGATGTTCAGGTGTTTGCGCAGGCGCTCGATGTCGGCGACCAGGTGCCACGTCGTATTTTCGATGAGGCTCGCGCTCGGGCGGCTGCGTCCGCAGCCGCGCTGATCGAACACCACGATGCGGTAATGGCGCGGGTCGAAAAATTGCCTGGCGCGCTTGTCGGATCCGGCGCCCGGACCGCCGTGCAAAAAGACCGCCGCCTTGCCGGCGGGATTGCCGCTTTCCTCGTAGTAAATCTCGTGAACGTCCGAGACGCGCAAGTAGCCGTGCCGGTACGGTTCGAGCGCCGGGTACAACTCGCGGCGCGGCGTACTGCGGGGAGTAGGGCGGGAAATCTCGCGCGTCTTGAGCACGCGCGTCGTTTTGGCGGCGCTCACCGATGGCTTCCTGAGCGAGGCTGCCGGTGCGGCGCGTGGTTTGGCCCGCGCTGCCTTTTTCTTCTTCATCGCTGATCCTCTTTCTTGTCTCATCTAAGCTCGCGCCACCATCGGCCCGAGAGGCCGCCCACCCAAGAGATGCACATGCAAGTGATACACCTCCTGGCCGCCATGTGCATTGCAATTGATGATCAGCCGATAGCCGTTCTCAGCGATGCCTTGCTGTCGTGCAAGGTCGCGGGCCACGATGAACATGTGGCCAATCAGCGCTTCATCCTCGTCGGCAATATCATTGGCTGTGGGAATGGGCTTGTTCGGGACGATTAGTATATGCACCGGCGCCGCGGGGCGAATGTCCAAAAAGGCGATCACTCGCGGGTCACGGTAGAGCACCGTCGCCGGCAGTTCACCGGCGATGATCTTCTCAAAAAGCGTAGGCATTTCATACGCCTCCGATGGTTCTCAGGACATCAAGACTATCAGGAACCGCCGCGTTTATCGGGCGGAATGTGACTCCGTAATAGTAATGGGAACGATTCTCATGTAGAATCGCGTTCATGATGTCCGACCGTCCCGAACCCCTTCCGCCTTCGACCGCTGCCGATATCCCGCTGATGGACCTGGCACCGGGGGCCTCCGCGCGCGTGATTTCCGTTGCCGGGGCCGATTCGAAGGCCCCCGCAGACGTGGGTCGGCGCCTGGCCGAGTTGGGATTTCTGCCCGGCGAAGCGGTGCGCATCGTGGCCCGCGGACTGCTCGCGCGGGCGCCGATCGCCGTGCGCATTGGAACAGGCACCTTTGCCCTGCGACTCTTCGAGGCCGCCTGTATCCGCGTGTGTCCGGAGCAGCCGCTGCTGCCGTAAATTCGATGGACGCCGCCGCAAGCGCCCCGAGTCCTCTGATCGCCTTGGTTGGCAATCCCAACTGCGGCAAGACCGCACTATTCAACATTCTCACCGGCAGCCGCCAGAAGGTCGCCAACTACGCAGGCGTCACGGTCGAACGCAAGGAAGGCTCGCTGATCACGCCGTCGGGCTTGAGGATTCGCATTCTGGACCTGCCGGGTGCATATAGCCTGGATCCGCTGACACCGGATGAACAAGTGACGGCGGACGTGCTGCTTGGCCGCCGGGCCGGCGAGACCGCGCCTGATTTTGTCGTCTGCGTCACCGACGCGACGAATCTTCGCCAGAATTTGCGATTGGTCTTGAGCTTGAAACGCTTGGGGCTCCCCATGGTGGTGGCGCTCAACATGACGGACATTGCGCGCCGCAAGGGCATCGTCATCGATGCGGCGCGCTTAGAGTTGGAGCTGGGTGTGCCGGTGGTCGAGACGGTGGGCGTCAAAACAGCCGGCGTCAAATCCCTGATCAAGGTGCTCGATTCGACCGCGATGCCCGAACGCGCTGCCCTGACCGCAGCCTGGCAACCCTTGAGCAGAGGGGATTTGGAGCACGATCAGGCTGAGGTGCGCAGGATCTTGGGCGTCGTCGGCGGCGATCGGCTCGACGGCGTGACCTTGAGCGATCGGGTCGATGCGTTGGTGCTGCATCCGCTGTTCGGGCCGGTGATCTTGGCGGTGATCCTGTTCCTGGTGTTTCAAGCCGTGTTCGCCTGGGCGCAAGTGCCGATGGACGAAATCAAACTCGGCGTCGCGGCGCTCGGCAATTGGCTGGGATCGGTATTGCCGAGCAGTCTGATCAAGAATCTGCTCATCGACGGCGTGCTGGCCGGTGTCGGCAGCGTGCTGGTGTTCCTGCCGCAAATCATCATCCTGTTCTTTTTCATTCTGGTGCTCGAGGATTCAGGCTACCTGCCGCGCGCTGCTTTCCTGCTCGATCGCGTCATGGGCAGCGTCGGCTTGTCGGGCCGCGCCTTCATCCCGTTGCTGTCGAGTTTTGCCTGCGCAATTCCGGGAATCATGGCGACGCGTACCATCCAGAATCCTCGCGATCGCCTGGCCACAATCATGATTGCGCCGCTGATGACCTGTTCGGCGCGCCTGCCGGTGTACGCGCTCATCATCGGCGCCTTCATTCCGCGGCGCACCGTCTGGGGCGGCCTGGAATTGCAGGGGGTGGTGTTGTTCGCGCTGTACGTCGTCGGAGTCGTGAGCGCGATGGCCGTGGCATTCGTGCTCAAATTCACGGGGAAGCGCGGCGGCTTTCAAGCGCTCATGCTCGAGCTGCCCGCGTATCACTGGCCGAACTTACGCAATTTGACCATCGGCCTGTGGCAGCGCGTCGAGATATTCATGAGCCGGGTCGGCACCATCATTCTCGCGCTGATGGTCATCCTCTGGGCATTGAGTTCCTTCCCTGCGCCGCCGCCGGGCGCGACCGGTCCGGCCATTCAGTACAGCATTGCAGGACACTTGGGCGCATGGCTGGCCGTGCTGTTCAAGCCCATCGGATTCAATTGGCAGATATCGATCGCGTTGGTGCCGGGTCTGGCCGCCCGCGAGGTCGCGGTCGGCGCCCTGGGCACCGTCTATGCGCTGTCCGCGACGGGCAATGACGTCAGCAGCGCCTTGGCGCCGTTGATCACACAGTCGTGGAGCTTGCCGACGGCCCTGTCGTTGCTCGCCTGGTACGTGTTCGCGCCGCAGTGCCTGTCGACGCTTGCCACGGTCAAGCGCGAGACCAATTCCTGGCGCTATCCCATCATGATGGCGGCGTATCTGTTCGCGCTGGCGTACTTGGGGTCGTGGATCACGTTCCGCGTTGCCACCGCGCTATCATGAGAGCCGCGTACCCATGAACGCCGTGCTGGACAATCTTATCGTGGCTGCGGTGCTGCTCGCGAGCGTGGGCTACGCCGTCGTCAAGCTCGGCCCGCGATCCTTGCGCAAGCGGATCTTCAGTGCCCTTGGCACCGTGCTCGAATCCGCGCCGGGATTCTTGAAACTGGGGAGCGTGGCGCAACGGCTGGCGGCGGCGACCGGCAAGGCTCAAGCAGCGTGCGGCGGTTGCGACAACTGCGGCGCGGAGTCGGCATCCCCGCCGCAGTCGTCATCCGAAATCAGCGTGCCCGTGTCGAAAATCAGCCGTCGGGCCTGACGCCGGCGTAAACGTCGGGCGTAAACGTCGGGCTTGAACGTCGGGCTTGAACGTTTGCGCGCCGTTTACTTCGCCGCGCCCGGCGCCAGCGCGCCCTTCAAGCTCACAGTGCCGCTCACCGTCTTCGGATCGACCGTGATGTCCTTGAGCTTGGCCGCCACATCCGCGGGCACGTCTTGCTGATTCCGCCCGCCCAAGTACTGCGCAAAGAACTCTTCCATCGCCGTCACGTATGCCAAGGTATTGATGGGCCGTGCGAAGCCGTGGCCCTCATCCGGCGCCACGATGTATTTGACCGGCTTGCCGTTGTCGCGCACCGCCGCGACGATTTGATCGCTCTCCCGCACGTTGACGCGCGGATCATTCTTGCCCTGGACCACCAGCAACGGAGTCACGATCGCTTTGGCCTGGGTCAGCGGCGATTCCGCCACGAGCAGCGCCTTGCCCTGGGTCGTCGTCGGATCGCCCATGCGGGTGTACATCTGTTTGCGGCCTGCTTCCCAATAAGGCGGTATCGCATCGAGGAGGGTGATCAAATTGGACGGCGCGACGTAAGCCACCGCGGCGGCGTAAACCGTGGGCGTGAAGGCAACGCCGGCGAGCGTGGCGTAGCCGCCGTAGGAGCCGCCCGAAATACCGACGCGCTTCGGATCGGCCACGCCCGAGGCGACCAGCGACTTGACGCCCCAGGTGATGTCGTCCTGCATTTTCCGACCCCACTCGCCGTTGCCGGCGTTGAGGAATTTCTTGCCGTAGCCGGTGGAGGCGCGGAAATTCGGCTGCAGCACGGCATAGCCGCGATTCGCGAGAAATTGCGCGTTGGTGTCATAGCCGTACGAATCCCGGGCCCACGGTCCACCGTGGGGATACACCACGAGAGGCAGGTTTTTCGCCGGCAGCCCTTTCGGCAACGTCAAATACGCCGGAATGTCGAGACCGTCGGAGGACTTGTAGTGGTAAGGCTTGCGTTGCGCCAGGGCGTCGCGCGGGATTTCCTCGCGCACGTGATACTGCAGTGCCAGAGTTTTTGCCCGGCGGTTCCACACATAGACGACGCCCGGTTCGACGTCGCTGTGGGCATTGACGATCCAGATATTCTCGTCGTTCGATCTCGCGCCGAAATCGACCTCCAGCGCCGGCAGTTTGGATTGCAGCCAGTGGTAGTCGGTCTCGAAAGCCCGATCCTTGAAATAGCGCCGGAACATGTCGTCTTCATATTCGGTGAACAGAATGCGCTGGTCGAGACGCGAGATCTCCACGTTGTACAGATCGACGCGCTTGTCCGGGTCGCCCTCGACCTTGGTGGTCGCGCCCGTGGCGACATCCATCATTTCCAGTTCGGTAAGATTCAACGCGCCCTTGTTGGTGGCGACGTAGACGTTCTTGCCGCCGGCGTCGAAATCGAATGCGCCGCAATTTTCCAGCACACTGCAACTGTAGAGGGGCTTGAACCCATCCGCGTCGACGCGCAGGATTTCGGTGTCGCCGGCCTTGGTGGTCCTTACGGCGAGACGCAAATTGCCCGCATCGTCGAACTGCCAGGCAGCGACCTCATCGGTATTCTTGCGCAGCAGCTTTTTCTCGCCGCTCGAAATGCTGAGTTCGTATAAATCATGCCACTTGGGATCGCGGTCGTTCAGCCCGATGTACAGGATGTCGGGCTTCGCCTTGGGCACGGCGAAGATTTGGGTGCGCACGCCCTTCAAGTTGGTGAGGGCGCGAGTCGGCGGTACGCCGCTCTTCGCATCCGCCGGCAGCTTCGGATCGATCGCGTACACATTGAAATTCTCGTCGCCGCCGGAATCCTGCACATAGAGGATGTACTTGGAATCGTGGCTCCAGAAATAGCTGCGGATCGGGCGGGTGGCTTCCGCGCTCACGGGCCGTGCGGCGCTGAACGGCTCATCCGCTGCTTTGACCCAGATATTGCGGGTTCCCTTGTAGGGCTTGAGGAACGAGAGATAGCGCCCGTCCGGAGAGATCTGTGCGCCGGCGATGGCGACCTCGCCGTAAAACAGATTGCGATCGAGGAGGGGCGGCTGATCGCCGAGCGCCGCCAAGGGCCAAGCGGCCGCAGCCAGTACAAAGGTCAGTGCTATATGTTTCAATTGATTTTCCGATAAGTGTTGTTCTGCGGAGTGCGCCATAATGCCAGAGTGTCCATCGAGTAGTACCTGAAGCAATAATAAATGCCCATCCCTGAGATTTTGCGCGATCGCCTGCGCTTGCCCGTCATTGGCGCTCCGATGTTCATCGTTTCCACGCCCCAATTGGTCCTGGCGCAATGCAAGGCCGGCATCGTGGGTTCATTTCCGGCGCTCAATGCGCGGCCGGCCTCGCAGCTCGATGATTGGCTGGCGGAAATTACCGAAGAGCTTGCGGCCTTCCAGCGCTCGAACCCGCAGCTGAAAGTCGCACCCTATGCCGTGAATCAGATCGTGCACAGCAGCAACAACCGCTTGGAGGAGGATGTAGGGCTATGCGTCAAACACAAAGTCCCCATCATCATCACCAGCCTGCGGCCGCCCGCCGAAGTCGTGGCCGCCGTCCATGGCTACGGCGGCATTGTCTTTCATGATGTCATCAATCTGCGCCACGCGGAGAAGGCGGCGGCGCAGGGCGTCGACGGGATCATCGCGGTATGCGCAGGCGCCGGCGGCCATGCCGGATTGTTGAGCCCGTTTGCCCTGGTCAAGCAGATTCGCGAAGTCTATCCAGGCGCGATCATTCTGTCCGGCGCGATGAGCAGCGGCGCCGATGTATTGGCGACGCGAGCACTGGGCGCGGATCTGGCTTACCTCGGGACACGGTTCATCGCGACGGATGAGGGCAACGCTCCGCTGGAATACAAGCAAATGCTCATCGACAGCGCCGCCGAGGATATCGTCTACACATCGCTGTTCAGCGGCGTGAACGGCAACTACCTGCGCGGCAGCGTTGCGCGCGCGGGCCTCGATCCGGATCATCTGCCGGAAGCCGACAAGGCCAAGATGAATTTCGGAACCGGAGGCAACACGGCGGCCAAGGCTTGGCGCGATATCTGGAGCGCGGGCCAAAGCGTCAGCGGCATTCACGAGGTAGAGAGCGTGGCGGCGCTGGTAGCGCGCTTGGAGGTCGAATATGCAGCGGCACGTGCCAGTTTCAATTTCTAACCGTCCGCGGGCGCCGTCCGTGCGTGAGCGGCACTGTCCGGCCGCGAGCCGCGCGCCAGGCAGGCGCGTCGCGCGGTTGGGAAGCTGAGCCAAGTGCGCTTGCGCGCTGAACAGTTGCCCGCGGCGTTGGCCCGAGGTTTGGCCGGGATCTACCTGGTCTCAGGCGATGAACCCCTGCTGGTCGGCGAGGCCGCCGATGCCATCCGCGCCGCGGCACGCAGCGCGGGATGCGCGGACCGCCAGGTGTTCTTCATCGACCGCAGCTTCAGCTGGGACGAGCTGCGCCTGGCCAGTCAATCCCTGTCATTGTTCGCGGAGCGGCGCTTGTTTGAATTGCGGATGCCGAGCGGCAAACCCGACAAGGGTGCGGCCTTGCTTGCCGACCTCGCGGCTCAGAAAGCACCCGATCTGACCTACCTGGTCATTACGGATAAACTCGACCGGAAGGCGAGCGATACTGCCTGGGTGCAGGCGATCGAAAAGCACGGGGCATGGGTGCCGATTCAACCGGTCGAACTGTCGGCGCTGCCTGCGTGGCTGCGCGCCAGGGCAAAAATGCTGCGCCTGGAGGTCGATCCGGAGGCTGCGCAGCTGATCGTCGATCGTGTCGAAGGGAACTTGCTGGCCGCGCAGCAGGAACTGGAGAAGCTCGGCTTGCTGGCAAACGGCGCGCCAATCAGTGTCGACTTGGTGCTGCGGTCGGTCGGGGACAGTGCACGTTACGACGTCTTCCAGCTTGGCGAGGCCGCCGCCGCCGGCGACGCCGTCCGGGCGCTCAAGGTATTGCTCGGACTGAAAAGCGAGGGAGTGGAACCGACGCTGATCTTGTGGGCACTGGTGCGGGAGATACGCGGGATGTGGCAGGCGCGCGAACGCGACCGATTGCGCTCGTCGGAGCGCGGCAGCGGCTGGAACATGGCGGCGAATCCGTCGCCGCGCGCGCTCGCGCGGTTGAGGAAACTGCCCTTGGCACCCTTGCTGCTGCAAGCCAGCCAGGCCGACCGCGTCATCAAGGGACTATCGGCGGGCGATGCGTGGAGCGCGCTCACCGGCCTCACGGGGGCTCTTGCCGGCGCTTTGCAAGCAGGTGGGATTTAAGGCAGGGTGACTTAAATGAACCCGATGGGCATTTTTGGCGGGACGTTCGACCCGATTCATTACGCGCATCTGCGGACGGCATTCGAATTGCAGCAGGCGTTGCGCCTCAAGGAAATCCGCTTTCTACCGGCGGGCAATCCACCGCATCGCGACCAGCCCATCGCCGATGCAAAATTGCGCCTGGAAATGGTGCAGCTGGCGACCGCGGGCCAGCCGGGGTTTGTCGTCGACGATCGCGAGGTGCGCAAGGCGGGCCCGTCCTACTCGGTGGAGACCCTGGCCGAACTGCGCCACGAGTATCCGGACCGCAGCATCTGCCTGATCGTCGGCATGGATGCATTCTTGAGCCTGCCAAAGTGGCATCAATGGCAGGAACTGCTGCAACTGGCGCATTTGGTCGTGGCCCACCGCCCCGGCTGGCGCGCGCCAGGCATGGGGCCGCTCGGGGAACTGCTGGTGGACCGGGGCACCGGCCGCATCAATGATTTGCACGAAACCAGGTCAGGTTGCATCTTCATCCACGCCGTAACCCAATTGGAGATTTCCTCCACGGAGGTCCGGCAGCTCATCGGGATGGGCCGCGATCCGCGCTTCCTCATGCCCGATGCAGTGCGTAAACTGATCTTGGACACCCATTGTTATTCCAGGAACCGGACTTAGTGCCAACAAAGCAAAAGACTTCGACCCGCAAGACACGAGACGGCAAGAAAGCTGTCGCCACTCCCAAAACGGCGCGCACGCCAAAAGCGCCTTCGCTCAAAACCGTGATACTCGATGCCCTCGACGACATGAAGGCTCTGGAAGTGAAATTTCTGGACGTTCGAGGGCTCACCGATATTGCCGATTTCATGGTGATCGCCAGCGGTACTTCCGATCGCCACGTGCGTTCGGTGGCGCAGCGCGTGGTCGAGAAAGCCAAGGAATCGGGGTTTCGACCGCACGGCGTCGAGGGCCAGCAAGACGGCGATTGGGTTCTCATCGATTTGAACGAAATGATCGTCCACGTCATGTTGCCGCGGGTGCGCGAGTTCTACGGGCTGGAGAAGTTGTGGGACATGACCGCCACGAAGCGCGCCGCACGCGCGTGATCCTATTATGAAATGCCGGTTGATCGCTGCCGGTACCCGTCTCCCCGACTGGGTCAACAGCGGTTTCCTCGAATATCAGAAGCGGCTGCGCACACCTCTGGTGATGGAGCTGCACGAGATCTCCGTCGCGACCCGCAGCGCCGGCGACAACCCGCAACGGGCGGTGCAACGCGAGGGCGCCGACATGCTGGCGGCCATCGGCCGGGATGACTATGTCGTTGCGCTGGAAATTGCCGGCACGCCCATGAGCACCGAACGCTTGAGCGCCTGGCTGGCGGAACGCCTGCGAGATGCGCGGCCGCTGGCGCTGCTCATCGGCGGTCCCGACGGGCTCGCTCCGGCAGCGCGGGAAAGGGCGGATCAATCCTGGTCCCTGTCGCCGCTGACGCTGCCGCATGCGCTGGTGCGGGTCGTGGTTGCCGAACAAATCTACCGGGCAATGAGCATGCTCGCCGGGCATCCTTACCACCGCGCGTGACATCCCCAGACTTCATCTATCTGGCCTCGGGCTCGCCGCGGCGGCGCGAATTGCTGCGGCAAATCGGCGTGTCCTTTCGGGTAATTGGCGCCGAATTGGACGAAACTACGCGTGCGGGCGAGTCCGCCGCGGCCTATGTCTCGAGACTGGCCGAGGCCAAGGCTGCCGTGGGATGGGAAGGCTGCCGGGATCTTGGCGCCGCCCCAGTGCTCGCGGCCGATACCGCCGTGGTGCTCGATGGAGAAATTCTCGGAAAACCTGCCGACATGAAAGCTGCCATGGCCATGCTGCTGAGACTCTCCGGCCGCGCCCATGAGGTATTGACGGGGGTCGCGCTGCGCACCGCCGCGGGACTTGAACTCAAGGTCAGCCGCAGCTTGGTCAGCTTTCGAACGGTCGATCCCGGCGAAGCGCGTGCCTACTGGGATACCGGAGAACCGCGCGACAAGGCCGGCGCCTACGCCATTCAGGGATATGCGGCCGTTTTCATCGCGGATCTCAAGGGCAGTTATTCCGGCGTGATGGGGTTGCCGCTGTTCGAAACCGCGGAGCTGCTGCGGGCCGCCGGCATAGCGTGCTGGCAGCGTAATGAGCACTGATATTCTCATCAATGCCAGCACGCACGAGGCCCGCGCCGCCGTCGTGGAAAATGGCGTCCTGCAGGAAGTATTTCTGGAGCGCGCCAGCCGCCGCGGCTTGATCAGCAATATTTACAAGGGCCGCGTATCGCGCGTATTGCCGGGGATGCAAGCGGCATTCATCGACATCGGCATGGAGCGCACGGCTTTCCTGCATGCATCCGATATTTTTGATCCGCGACACGCGGACACCGGCATCGACCCGCCGCACCACGAAAATATCCGCTCGCTGGTCGCCGAAGGCAATGAAATTCTCGTCCAGGTGGTGAAGGACCCTCTCGGCACGAAGGGCGCTCGCCTGACCACCTACATTACCTTGCCGTCCCGGTATCTTGTTTACATGCCGAAGGGCAGCGGTGTGGGCGTATCGGCGCGCATCGAGGCTGAATCCGAACGCGAGCGGCTGCGAACCGCGGTGGAGGCCGGCGTCCTGCCGCAGGAGAATGCCGGGTTCATCGTGCGCACCGCCGCGGAGGACTCGGCGCCGGAAGCGCTGCGCGCCGACATGATCTACCTGCGGAAATTATGGGAATTCGTGCGCCAGAAGGGTTTGCGGACCCAGCCAGGCAACCTGGTGCACGCCGATCTGCCGCTGCACCTGCGCGTGCTGCGCGACTTGATGCGCCCGGACGTCGACAAGGTGCTGATCGACCAGGCCGGAGCGCACCGCGAGATGCAGGAATTTGCCGCGGAATTCATGCCCGAGGCGCTGCCGCGCATCGATCTGTATTCCGAGCCGCGGCCGCTGTTCGAGCTGCATCATGTCGAGGAGGAAATCCAAAAGGCCCTGGAGCGGAAAGTGTCGTTGAAGTCCGGGGGCCACCTGATCATCGATCAGACCGAGGCGATGACGACCATCGATGTCAACACGGGGGCCTTCGTGGGCCACCGAAATCTCGAAGAAACCATATTCCGCACCAATCTCGAGGCGGCAGTCACCATCGCCCGGCAGCTGCGCCTGCGCAATCTGGGCGGCATCATCATCATCGATTTTATCGACATGGAGGAGCCCGAACACCGCCGGCAGGTCATCCAAGCCTTGGAACGCGCGTTGAATGAGGATCACGTCAAGACCAACATTTCCTCGGTATCGCCGTTGGGACTGGTGGAAATGACGCGCAAGCGTACGCGCGAGAGCCTGGAGCATCTCTTGTGCCATTCCTGTCCTACCTGCGAGGGCCGCGGCTTTGTCAAAACGGCGGAAACGGTTTGCTACGAAATATTTCGCGAGATTGTCCGGCAAGCGCGCCAGTTCGAGTGCCAGCAATTGATGGTATTGGCGCATCAAGACGTCATCGAGCGGCTTCTCGATGAAGAATCCTCGGCGTTAGGCGAACTCGAATTGGTCACGGGCAAGCCCATACGCTTGCAGACCGAGGCGCTCTACACCGTGGATCAATACGACGTCGTGCTGATGTAAATGATCATGCGCAAACTCGGCAGGTTCATGGCGATCGGTTTCGGGGGGCTCCTGCTCCTCGTTCTGCTCGCCATGCTGGGCGTAAAGCTCGCGCTGGATCGGGCGCCCCGCTACCAAGCGGAGATCAAGGAATGGCTGCATGCGCAAACCGGCTACCACATTGCATTCGCGCATGTTTCGCCGGCGTTTCGCTGGTATGGTCCGGAACTGTATTTTGACCGGCTGGAACTGCGCTCAAAGGACGATCAGCGGGTGCTGGCGCGCGCCGCCGGCGGGCGGGTCGCCGCGGATGTTTGGCAGCTCATTCGCAGCGGCAAATTGCTGGCCGGCCGAATCGAGGTGGAAGCGCCGCACATCGCCGTCGTGCGGTTGGGGTCGACGCGCTTCGCCGTCGCGTCGGAAATCGAACTGGGCGGCGAGGACTCGGTGGGGTCGCTCAGCCTGAGCGACCTGCCCGTTGGGAGGCTGGTGATCCGGCACGCCGTGCTCAGCATGGAAAATTGGAACACCGCGCTGCCGCAGTTGACCTTGCAAGGGGTCGATGTGGATGTGCGGCGCGATGGGCGCGAAGCGGCGCTGAAGTTCAGCGCGCAATTGCCGCCAGCGCTCGGCGGCACCGTGAGCTTCGAGGGTCATGCGCGAGGCATCGGCGACGTGCGCAACCTCGCCTGGGACCTGCTGGCTCGGGGGCGCGGCATTTCGTTTCCCGGATGGCGCGAGCTGCTGCCGGAATTCTTGAGCCACCTGGACTCCGGCACGGGTGCTTTCGATATCGCCGCGCTGGGCCAGGGCTCGACGCTGTCGCGCGCCGATGCCGACCTTGAAGCGACCAATGTGGTGACGCAGCTGCCCGAGGGGCCGGTCGCCAAGTTCGACCAGATGAGCGCCAGCTTGAGCCTGGCCCATACGGACGACCGATGGAGCCTCAGCGGCCGGCGCGTACGCGTCGGAGCGCGCGAGCGGGAGTCGGCATTCGAGATCGGCTGGCAGGAGGCGCAAGCCGGCCTCTTGAACGTACGCGCCAGCGCCAACTATCTGCGCGCGGAAACTCTGCTGCCGCTTACGGGTTTTTTGCCGCAGAAGGACTTGCGCGACCGGCTGCGCGAGATTGCGCCGAGCGGCGAATGGACGGATGTGTCCATCGCTTTCGAACGCGGGCGGATCGAGGACCCGTGGCGCATGCAAGTGCAGGCCAAATTTCAGCACGCGGGGTACGCATCGGTGCGGGGCGTGCCGGGACTGCGCGGAATTGCGGGTTCGATCGCCGGCAACGAGCGCGGCGGACAAGTCGTCATCGACATTCAAGCCGGCGCGTTTCACTGGCCCGCGCAATTTCCGCGGTCCGTGGATCTGGAGCGCCTCAGGGCGACCATTTTCTGGAAGCGAACCCAAGAGGAGCTGCTGATCGCCTCTCCGGACTGGGAGATCAAGACCCGCGATGCCGATATCCGCGGACAGATGGCATGGCACCAGCCCGCCGACAATTCCTCGCCCGTGCTGACCTTGGTCGGCGGCATTCAAAACGGCAACGTGGGCAATGCGCGCTACTACCTGCCGAACGGTCTGATCGGACCCAATGCGCTGGCGTGGCTCAATCAAGCGTTCTTGGCGGGGCGTTTGCGGGCATCCCTGCTGTTTCACGGCCCGGTGCGCAATTTCCCGTTTCGCGACGGCGGCGGCATATTTTTAGCCCGCTGTACGATCGACGGCATGACCTTGAATTACAGCGACGGTTGGGCGCCGGCGGAAAGTGTCGCCGTCGCCGCGGAGTTCCGCAATCAAGGCATGAGCGCGCGTCTGTTGAGCGGGCACATCGGGGAGCTGCTGCTGGAATCGGGCGAAGCTCGCTTCCCCGACTTCGACAGCGGCGAGCTTAAAATCCACGCCAATGTGCGCGGGGATGCGAAGAGCGCGCTTCTGTACTTGCGCGCGACGCCGCTCGACACCATTGCCGAACATGCGTTTTCGAACATCGAGGCGAGCGGGCCGCTGAAGGCCTCGGTGGATTTATTTTTGCCGTTCAGGGATTTCGAGCATCGGCGCGTACTGATTCATGGAAACCTGGACGGTGCGAGCGTCAACAAAACCGGCTCCTCCACGATGGCCACCGATCTCGCCGGCGAATTCGATATCGACGGCGGCCAGGTCGCCCGCGCCGATATCCACGGACAACTGTTGGGCGGCGGCTTCCAAATGCAGGCGCGCACGCCGCGCAACAAGCCGGTGACGCGCACGCAACTCGAGTTCCGGGGCACCGCAACTGCCGAGGCCCTGCGCGCAGCGCTGTCAATCCCAGCGTCCATGTCCATCAGCGGCCAAACGGATTGGCGCGCCGTTCTCAAAATCACCCCGGCGCCGGCCCGAGAGCGTTCCTTGCGCATCAGCAGCACGCTGGTGGGCTTTGAGATGAAGCTGCCGGCTCCGCTCGACAAGAGCGCTGCCGTGCCATTGCCCTCGTGGCTCGAGATCCAGTGGCCGGAATCGGGTGGCCCGCAGGGCAGTTTCGCGCTCGGCACGCTGGTCAGCAGCTCCTATGCATTGGAGACCGATCCTTCCGGCATGCGCCTGGCGCATGCGTCCATGAACTTCGGCGGCAGCGAGTCCGGAGGCGGCGATGCGCAAATATTGAATATCGGGGGATCGGTGCAGCGCTTGGACCTGGGGGGCTGGCTGGGCTTGAGCACGCCCGGCGGCAAAGGCAAGGATGCCAAACCCTTGGCCTATTACATGCGAGGCGCCAAGCTCAATGTGGCCGAATTGGACTATCTGGGCCTGGCATTTCGGGATGTGACCTTGGACATGGCGGTCTCGGAGCGGAGCTGGCGCATCAATGTGGGCGGTCCCAACGTCACCGGCGTGATCACGGTTCCGAGCGTCGAGGGTTCAACCGAGCCGTGGAGTCTGCAGTTCGACCGCTTGCATTTCGACGTCGCTGCGGCGTCGGCCGCGGCGGCCGACGGCGGAACCGACAACGTCCAGCCCGATGCCGATGCCGATCCGCGCACCTTTCCGGCGGTCAATTTCCACGCCAGGGAACTGATCTGGGGCGAACGGCACTTCGGCGACGTGACCGCAACGCTGGCCAAGCAGGAACAAGGCGTCGGGCTCAAGTCCGTGAATGTAACGGCGCCCACCTTCACGGTCAGCGCGCAGGGCGAGTGGCGCGCCAAGGATGCCGGCGTCAGCCGCATCAAGGGCGCCTTGACCAGCACGGACGTGCAGGGCACCCTGAAAGACCTCGGCTATGAGGATGTGATTCAGGCCAGGAGCGGCAAAATGGAATTTGACCTGACTTGGCTGGGCGCGCCGACGGCCGCGGCCCTTGGCCAGGCGGTCGGCCGCGTCCAATTGACGCTGGAGAAGGGCCAGGTGACCGGCCTCAAACCCGGCGCCGGCCGCGTACTGGGGCTGGCCAGCATTGCCGCGCTGCCCCGTCGATTGGCGCTCGATTTCAGCGATCTCACTGACAAGGGGCTGGCATTCGACAGCGTGCATGGCGACTTCGACTTGCGCGAGGGCAACGCCTACACGGAAAACGTACTGCTGAAGGGTCCGGCGGCTGAAATCGGCCTCATTGGCCGGGTTGGCTTGAAAAACAAGGATTACGACCAAACTGCGGTAGTGACGAGCAGCGCCGGCAATTCGCTGTCGATTCCCGTTGCCAGCGCGCTGGTGGGCGGGCCGGTGGTTGGCGCGGCGGTGCTGTTATTCACGCAGGTGTTCAAACAGCCGCTGAAAGGCCTGGCGCGAGGGTATTATCGGATTACCGGCAGTTGGGATAATCCAACAGTCGAACGCATCAAGAGCGCAGACGCCGCCGCGGCTGCCGAGGCACCGAAATAGATGGGCAGAGTCGCCGCAATACAAATGACTTCGAGCCACGTCGTGGCTGAAAACCTCGCCGCGGCCGGCGCGCTGTTGCGCGAGGCGAAGGAAGCGGGGGCGTTGATCGCGTGTTTGCCGGAGAATTTCTCGTTCATCGGCCTCAAGGACGCCGACAAGCTGGCGGTCGCGGAGGCCGACGGCAACGGCGTCGTGCAGGCGTTCTTGAGCGATGCTGCGCGGCAACTCAAGATGTGGATTTTGGGCGGCACGATCGTGATCCGGACCGATGACAGCAACCGCGTGGCGAATGCATCGCTGCTGTTCGACGCGGCCGGCAAGCGGGTGGCGCGCTACGACAAGATTCACTTGTTCGACGTCACGATCCCGGGACGCGACGAGCAGTATCGAGAATCCAGGCACGTGCTTCCCGGCCGCGAGCTTAAAGTTGCGGACACGCCGGTCGGCAAGCTGGGACTGTCGGTGTGCTATGACATGCGCTTTCCGGAGCTGTACCGCGAGTTGGTGTCGCAGGGGGCGGAATGGTTGGCGATGCCCGCGGCCTTCACGGTTCCAACCGGGCGCGCGCATTGGGAGACCTTGCTGCGGGCGCGGGCCATAGAAAATTTGTGCTTTGTCGTTGCGCCGGCGCAGACCGGCGTGCATACCAGCGGCCGTGAGACGTACGGCGATTCGCTGATCGTGGACTATTGGGGCCAGGTGTTGTCGCGCTTGGCAAAGGGTACCGGAGTGATCACAGCAGACATCGATCTAGCCAGCCAAGCCGAATCGCGCGCGCGTTTTCCGGCATTGGACAATCGCCAGCTGGGCAAAGCTCTCGCCGCCGCGGTTTTGACATGAACGCGCGCAGCGCCGATTTTGTTCAGCCCACCTTTGCCGTGGCCGAGAAAATGATCCTGGCGCCGTCGGGACTCGATGAGCGGCGCTTGAGCCAGGTGCTCGACATGCTCATGAGCCGCGGCGTGGACTATGCGGATCTGTATTTCGAGCTGTCGCGCGAGGAATCCTGGTCGCTCGAGGACGGCATCGTCAAGGAGGGCGCGCACAGCATCGAACAGGGCGTCGGCGTGCGCGCGATCAGCGGGGAAAAGACCGGCTTCGCCTACACCGACGAGGTGTTGTTGCCGGCTTTGCTCGAGGCTTCCGATGCGGCGCGCGCGATCGCGCGCAGCGGCGGCAGGAATGCGGTCAAGACCTGGCAGCGTCCCGTGACGCATCGGCTCTATTTGCCCGTCGATCCGCTCGATGCCATCAAAGACGAGGACAAGGTGGCGTGGTTGATGCGAATCGACGCCGACACGCGCCGCCTCGATCCCCGCGTCAAGCAGGTGATGGCCTCTTTGGCCGCCGTGCACGAGATCGTGCTGATCGCCTCGAGCGACGGCACGCTGACGGCGGACGTCCGTCCCTTGGTGCGGGTCAACGTGTCGGTCATCGTCGAGCAGAACGGCCGGCGCGAGCAAGGCTACAGCGGCGGCGGCGGCCGTTTCGGTTTGGACGAGTTGCTGCAAGGCGAGGGCCCGTTCGAGCACGGCCGCGAAGCGGTGCGCCAGGCACTGGTGAATCTGGAAGCGGTGGCCGCGCCCGCCGGTTCCATGACGGTGGTGTTGGGTCCGGGCTGGCCTGGAATTTTGCTGCACGAGGCGATTGGCCACGGATTGGAAGGCGACTTCAATCGCAAGGGCACCTCCGCGTTCTCGAATCGCATCGGCCAGAAGGTCGGCGCCGACGATGTCACCGTGGTCGACGACGGCACACTCAGCCGGCGGCGCGGGTCTTTGAACGTCGACGATGAGGGCACGCCGACGCAATGCACGACGCTCATCGAGAACGGCATCTTGCGCGGCTACATTCAAGACAAAATGAACGCCAAGCTCATGGGCATGGCGCCCACCGGCAACGGCCGCCGCGAATCATTCGCGCACATGACCTTGCCGCGCATGACCAATACCTACATGCGCGCCGGTCCTCGCGCGCCCGAGGAGATCATCGCCTCGGTGGACAAGGGCCTGTACGCAGTCAATTTTGGCGGCGGCCAAGTCGACATTACGTCGGGCAAGTTCGTGTTCTCCGCGAGCGAGGCGTACTTGATCGAGAATGGCAAGGTCGGACCGCCGGTCAGAGGCGCAACGCTGATCGGCAACGGACCCGATGTGCTGACACGCGTCAGCATGGTGGGCAACGATCTGAAGCTCGACACCGGCGTCGGCACGTGCGGCAAGGAAGGGCAATCGATTCCTGTCGGCGTCGGCCAGCCCACTCTGCGCATCGATGCGCTCACCGTCGGCGGCACGGGCTGAGGCGGCGGCCGGGCGAACGTATCGGCGGCGCCGCGTGATTTCTGCATATTCCCGCCGAGATTGCGCGTTCCTCGCGATGCCTTTGGCGTGAAAGAATCAGCGCGCGGTAAATCCAGGGAGGAAACCCTTAAGTTTCAACTGCAGGATGCTGACCTACCGCGGCGCGGGCGGGGCGTTTGACGCGAGGGCGTCTTGCCCGCGCCTTGAGTCGGCCGAAATTATGCCATGATCGCTCTCGCGGCGAGGCCGCCGCCATGGCGGCGAGGCCGCGGCCATGCCGACGCCCAGCGATGCTGGCCTTTGTAAATGATTGCTCGGGAGCCTTTGCAAACGATGAAACTCCAGGCGGCGCTGGCCTTCAGTTTGAGTGCGGGAATGTTGGCGGCCGCGATTGCGACCGCGACGGCAACGGCGGACATCGGGCCGCGGCTCGAGCTTCCGGCCACTGTCATCGCGTCGATGCGGGGTATCGATGCGCATCGCATCGCCGAGCACGTGCGATTCCTGGCCGATGATCTGCTCGAGGGCCGCGCCCCCGGCACGCGCGGCGGAGATATCGCCGCGAAATACATCGCCGCGCAATTCGCTTTATACGGCTTGAAGCCCGCCGGCGACAACGGCTCCTTCCTGCAGAAGGTGGATTTCGTCGGCGTAAAGACCTTGCCGGGCACGTCGGCGTCCTTGGCGCCGGCGCAGGGCGCGGCGATGGCGTTGAAGCTCGGCGAGGACTACGTTGCCGGCAACCAAACCCAGACCGACAGCGTCGAGGTCGATGCGCCCATCGTCTTCGTCGGCTACGGCATCGAAGCGCCCGAATACAAGTGGGACGACTTCAAGGGCGTGGACGTCAAGGGCAAGGTCGTTCTCGTGCTCGTGAACGAGCCGCCCTCGAAGGATGCGAAGTTCTTCAATGGCGAGGCGCTGACTTATTACGGCCGCTGGACCTACAAGTTCGAGGAGGCGGCGCGCAAGGGAGCCGTCGGCGCGCTGATCATTCACCGCACGGACCTGGCGAGTTACGGCTGGGATGTGGTGCGCAATTCCTGGAGCGCGGAACAAGTCGCCCTCGGCAACGACAGGGATCCAAAGCTCAAGGCCGCGGCGTGGATTCAGCTCGAAGTCGCGAGAAAATTGCTGAGCGCGGCAAACCTGGATCTGGATGCCATGATCGCGGCGGCCGGCACGCGGCAATTTCAGGCGAAAGAATTGCCGGTGCGCTTCAAGGCGCACATCGAGAGCAAGGTTCGAAAATTCGAGTCGTACAACGTATTGGGATTGTTGCCGGGCGAGGGGGGCGGACAGGCGGTGGTCTATTCGGCCCATTACGACCACCTCGGCATCGATCCCACATCGAGCGGCGACAATATCTACAACGGTGCGGTGGACAATGGCACGGGTTGCGGGATTCTGCTCGAAATGGCGCATGCCTTCACCACCTCCGCGGCGCACCCGCCCTCGCCCGTCCTGTTCGCCGCGGTTACCGCCGAGGAGAAGGGGTTGCTGGGCTCGAATTACCTCGGCAAGCATCTGCCCGTGGCGGCGGCCAGGATCGCGCTGGATTTGAATTACGACGCCATCCTGCCGGCCGGCATGCCGCAATCCGTCAACGTGACGGGCGCCGAGCGCACGTCTTTCTATCCCACGGTGGAGAAGACCGCGGCCGCGTTTGGATTCGAGATTCAAACCGATGCCGAGCCGGGCGCCGGCCACTACTATCGTTCCGATCACTTCAGCATGGCGCGAGCCGGCGTGCCGGCGTTCTCGATCAATACCGGCGTCAAATTTGCCGGTCACACGGCCGAATGGGGCAAGGCCCTGCACGAGGAATACACCGCGAAGCGCTATCACCGGCCGGCCGATGAGTTCAGCCCGACGATGGATTTCACCAGCGACGCGGCAGTGGCGCAATTCGGTTTTGTGCTGGGTTGGCAAGCGATGCGGGCGAAGGGCACGGTGAATTGGCTGCCGGGAGATGAGTTCGAAGCGACTCGCCTGCGCGGGAATTCGCACTAGGCGCTGTCAAGAGAATTCCGCGCGTGCCGCGTTTGGCATTCGCATCGCTGGCATAACGCGCTGTCATAAGCTGGGAAGCGATGAATGCGTCGCTGCCCGGCGACGAGAGTAGGCGGTCGCGCCGGCGGATCCCGCGGAGCGTGCGCCAAGTCTCATCAGGCGGGACAGTGGAATCGGTAGTCTCGCTTCCGTTATCACACGACGGAGTTTCCATGGCCGACCATACAATGACGGGCACGTTTCAGATTCCTCAGGATCTGCTGTCCGAAGCAAAGCGTACCCAGCCGAAGAACGATCGATTGCACGTCGAGGGCTGGCGCAACTCCTGGCTGTCGCGCCTCGCGGAAATGCTAGTCGGAAAGGATTAACAGCGGTCGTAGGAAGAGGCAACGCATCGGCGTAGGCGGCGCCCTGAAAGTAAACGCTTAAGTCAAATAGCATGGCTGCCGGCCCGGCATCCGGATTATTATGGGCGCGAAGGGAGGGAAACCTATGCGCCTGGCTCGTCCGGTCTATGAAAGCTTGCCGTTGATTTACATGCTGATCGGTGCGCTTGCGATCTGGCTTTTTTACGTGAATCCACCGGGTTTTGCCGGCAAGGCGGCCTTCCTCATCGGCGTATTCACCGAGACGGCCGCGCTCACGCTGTTTCTGCGGCGGCGGGACTGCCGCGAGCTGAACCGGGAATACACCGGCGAGACCATTGACCTGCCGTCCAATCTCAACAGTTAGCCGACTTTCGGATTCTCGACGGCGGCCGCGATCACGCCGGTGTCGACGGGATCGATGGAGCTTCTGACCCGCGGCGAGCGCTCGTCGATGTACATGATCTCGTGCTGACCCACCTGCACGACGTCGCCGTCATTCAGGTTGTGGCGCCGCACGCGCTTCGACTGGACGAAAATGCCGTTGGTGCTGTTGAGATCTTCGATCAAGCATGAGTCCTGCTGCGTCACGATTTGGCAGTGATGCCGGCTGATGAACTTGCTGTCGATTTGCAAATCGTTGTCCGGCGTCCGCCCGATCACCAGGCGCCCGGGTTTCAGCTCGCGCTCCACGACGGTCTTCCCCTCGCTGGCGAGCAGGATGCGGCCGACCACAGGCGAGGATCCGGAATGCGGCGGCTGCGTATGTTCCATGTTCAGCGCCTTCATCCGATTGGTGCCGGACGCGAACTCGACCCATTGCAACTCGTGTATGGCGGCCTCGAGCTCCGCCATGGTTACCGTGCTTTTTTCCTTGCCGAATGCCGCCATCAAACAGGTGTCGCATAGCGTATTGATCAGGCGCGGCACGCCGCCGGTGTATTTGTAAATGGTGCCGTAGGTATCGTCGGCGAATATGCGCCGCCCTTGCGAGCCCGCGACCTCGAGACGATGGTCGATATAGGCGCCGGTCTCGGCCTTGGTGAGCGCGGTCAGGTGAAAACGCAGCCGCACGCGTTGCGAGAGCTGAATCAGCTCCTGCGAGTTCAGCTTCTCGCTCAATTCGGGCTGTCCGGCGAGAATGATGCGCAGCGCCTTTTCCTTGGTGGTCTCGACGCCCGACAGCATGCGCACTTCTTCGAGCACACGGTTGGTCAGGTTCTGCGCTTCATCGACGATCAGCAGTACCTTGCGGCCGCTGCTGTGCTGTTCCATCAAGAATTGATTCAAGGTCGCCAGCACCTCGGGCTTCTTCATGTTGAACGGCGAGAAGCCGAACTGAACGAGCACGGTCTGCAAAAACGCGGTGGGCGACAATTGCGTCTGGTTGATTTGCGCCACGATCGTGTCGCTTTGCAGTTCACGCAAGAACGTTTCGATCAAGGTGGTCTTGCCCGCGCCGATTTCACCGGTGATCACGACGAAGCCGTCGGTGAACCAGATGGTCGACTCCATGTAGGCCTTGGCGCGCGCGTGCTGCTTGCTCAAATACAGGAATTGCGGGTCCGGGCTCAGGCGGAACGGCAATTCATCCAGTTTGAAGAGTTCTAAATACATGGCGCTCGGCACTTAGGGCATGTTTGGTCCGCCGGAAACTATGCAGTTTAGGCCCATGCGATCAATTTTAATGCATTCGAGAGCGCCCTATCGCGCTCCTTTGGCAGGCGCTTGAGGATGGTGCAATGGCCCAATTTGCGGCCCGGGCGCGCAGCCTTTCCGTAGTCGTGATACGCCAAGCCGTCGATTGCCAGCAGGCGTTCGCGGTCCGGCATCACGCCCAGGAAATTGACCATGGCCGTGTGTCCGAGCGCGCGCGTGCTGCCCAGCGGCATGTCGCAGACGGCGCGCAGGTGGTTCTCGAACTGACTGGTCACGCAACCCTCGATGGTCCAGTGCCCGGAGTTGTGTACGCGGGGAGCCATTTCATTGGCGATGAGCCGTCCCTGCACCACGAAAAACTCGATGGTCAGCACGCCGATGTAGTCGAGGGCGTGCATGACCCGTTTCAAGTACTGGCGCGCAAGGCGCTCCAGCCGCGCGTTGGCGAAAGGCGCGATGCCGTACCTTAGGATTCCACCGCCGTGCGTGTTGCACGACAAGGGATAGAACACGGTTCGGCCGCTCGCGGAGCGCGCGCCCACGAGCGAGAGCTCGCGGGAAAATTCCTGAAACCCTTCGTAAATCAGGGCGGCGCCGCCGATGGCCTGCCACGCGGCATCGATGTCGGATGCCGCGCGCAACACGTATTGGCCTTTTCCGTCGTAACCCAGGCGCCGGGTTTTCAACACGCCCGGAAGCCCGATTTTCCTGGTTGCCTGGATCAGCTCCTCGCGGCTGTCGATTGCGCGATGCGCGGCCACCGGGATCCTGAGGCGGGTAAACAAGGCTTTTTCCGCCAGGCGATCTTGCAACACTTCGAGTGCCGCGCGGGGCGGGCGAACTTGCGTGATGTTCTCGAGCGGCTTTAGCGCGCCGCCCGAGATGTTCTCCCAGTCGAATGTGACGACATCGCTGCGCGCGGCCAATTCGGCGAGCAGCGCCGCGTCCTCGAGGTCGCCGATGAGGCTGGGCGCCACTTGCGCGCCCGGTGCGTCGGCGCCGCGATCAAGAAACAGACAGCGCACACCGAGCGGGTATCCGGCCAGCGCCAGCATGCGCCCCAACTGGCCGGCTCCGACGATGCCGACACGCGTCAATTTCAAAGTGTGCGAGGATCCGGCTTGGCGATGACCGCCGCGGTTTGCGCTTCGCGAAATGCGTCGAGCGCCGCACGGATGCCGGCATCCTCATTCGCCAGCATAGCGGCTGCGAACAAAGCGGCATTGGTCGCCCCGGCGGCGCCGATCGCAAAGGTTGCGACAGGAACGCCGCTCGGCATTTGCGCAATCGACAGAAACGAATCGATGCCGCTCAAAGCCTTGGATTGAATGGGAACGCCGAGCACGGGAATCGACGTCTTCGCCGCCGTCATCCCCGGTAAATGGGCCGCGCCGCCGGCACCGGCAATGATGGCTTTCAACCCGCGCCCACGCGCCGCCGCCGCATACTCGAACAAGAGGTCGGGTGTGCGATGCGCCGAGATCACGCGAACCTCGTGCGCGATATTCAAACGGGTCAAGGTATCGGCCGCAGCCTGCATCGTTTCCCAGTCGGACGACGATCCCATAATGACTCCGACCAAGGCTTTCATCGGCGCAAGTTTACCAATTTATCCCCAGCAACTGGCGCAGATAGGCAAAAAGTTCCCGCGCGCCGACCGGCGAGCGCTGTTCCAGGCGCTCCTTTTCGGCCTTGTCGAGCAGCCGCGTCAAGGTTGCGCGGTCGGCATTCGGATATTCCTCGAGCAAGTCGCTCAAGGCGGTCGCGGGCTCCGACAGCAATCGATCCCGCCAGCGCTCAATCTCTTGGAAATGGCGGATTTCCACATCATGGCGCTGCTTGCGCTCAGCCATCTTCGCGAGCACCGGTTCCGGATCGATGTTGCGCATCAACTTGCCGATATACTGGCGCTGCCGCACCTGCGCGCCGTGAGACGGCAAGCGGCGCAAGTCGCGCAATGCGACAAACAGATTATCCGGCAAATCCAGGGCTTTGATCTCTTGATCCGGCAACGCGGACAGTTTTACGCCCAGTTCCTGCAACGCCGCCGCCTCCCGCTTGCGGGCGCTCTTGCTCAGCCGCTGCTCCTCGGATTCGCCGGATTCCTGACCCTCATTCTCGCTATTCATAT